>CEPR01010044.1_pt1 | contig 49263 bp, 53 predicted proteins | sample 530431 | NCBI WGS metagenome assembly CEPR01 (sample SAMEA2620078, study PRJEB7988) | marine metagenome | isolation source: saline water (ENVO:00002010), including
ACCGTGGGAGAGTAGGTCGCCGCCTTCTTACAGGCCCCCCATCATTGCGATGGGGGGCCTTTTTTATGCACATATTTTGAGAAATTAATGACTAGTTAGTTCAATAATTCTTCTATTTTTGAAATTGCTATGAGGATACAGACTCAAAAAGAAGAACGGTTAAATGTGCTGACACACGCAATAGGTTTTCTATTGAGTTTAGTTGGGTTTGCACTTCTTTTTATCTTTCATACTTATGAATCTTGGCAAGGAATTATCGGAATTTCGCTCTATGGATTTTCTTTAGCAGCACTTTATTTTGCTTCAACTATATACCATTATGAAAAAAGCAGTAATAGAAAGTACTTATATAGAAAACTAGACCATATAAGTATTTATCTGCTAATAGCTGGCACCTATTCGCCAGTGGTTTTAATATTACTTCCTAATAGCTTAGGTTGGCATTTGTTTTGGGGTGTTTGGGGTATAGCAATTTTAGGTACGGTACTAAAAGTATTTTTTACAGGAAGATTTGAACTTTTTTCTACTCTTTTATACTTAGCTATGGGTTGGTTAATTGTGTTTGATTTTTCAACACTTAAAGAGGCAGTGGATTCAACAGGCCTATTGTTATTAATGGGCGGAGGAGCAGCCTACACTATTGGAATTGTTTTCTATTTGTTGGATAAAATAAAGTACGGTCACGTAATTTGGCATGTTTTTGTCCTTGCCGGAAGCATTTTACACTATTTGTTTATTTTTTTAAAAGTAATTTAAAGAAAATAAGCCAATAGAATAGCAACTATTACTGCAATCATTTTAGATAAATCAAACTTATGGTTGCTAGAACTCTCAAAAAGAATAGTAGTAGAAACGTGTAGAAAAACCCCAATAACCACCGCAGTTATTTCGGTGTGAAATGCTTCAATAAAAGTACTATTTTCAGAAATATAACTTCCAACAGGAGTCATTAACGCAAACAAGAATAAAAATAAAAGAGTTATTTTTTTAGAATAGCCAGCTTTTATAAAAAAGAAGGATAAAATTATCGCTACAGGTATCTTGTGAACGATAACCCCAATTAATAGGTTGTTTTCTTCGGAAATGGGAAACCCTTCTAATAAAGCGTGAATAGAAAGACTTATAAATAATAACCAAGGAAAATCTTTTGTTTCTGCGTGCAGATGTACGTGTCCGTGTTCAGCTCCTTTAGAGAAAAACTCTAAGAATATTTGAAGCAATATCCCTATCATTATAAAGATTCCAATCGATTTTGATGGCGTTTCAAAAACTTCTGGTAACAATTCAAAAACTGTTATGGCTAATAAGAAAGCCCCACTAAAAGCAAGATATAATGAAATTTGTTTTATCTTCTTTGTTTTTAAAAATAATGCTACAAAGTATCCTACCGCTACAGCTAAAAAAAGTAATAGATAATTCATCAATTAAAAATAAGGATTAATCGTTCAGAATTTTTTTCATCAAATTCGTTTAATTGATAGTCGCCAAAGCAGCTAACCAATTTTACTCCTGCTTCAAAAAAATAGGTTTTGAAATCTTCCAATGTTAGTGCTTTTACCCTTTCGGTATAAAAATATCTTTCGTTTTCATGCGTAAACCGAATATCTTTAAAAATATAGCCATCTTCAAGATAGCGGTGAATATAAAAATCAATCCCTTCCACGGTTTTAACCTCTGTAGGGACCAAATTGTTTTTTACGTAGTTAGTGTTTAAAAAATCTATTACTCCAAATCCGTTGGGTTTCAACTCTTCTTTTATGGATTTTATGGTTCGAAGGTTATCGTTTTCCTTTTCAAAATAGCCAAAACTGGTAAATAAATTAAAAACCGCATCAAACTTGTCAGGATAGGGAAGGCACATATCGTGTACTTCAAAATGAAGGTTTTCACTTTCAAATTGTTTAGCATATTCGATACTTGAGACAGAAAGGTCTACTCCCGTTACGTTATACCCTATTTTATTTAGGTATTTGGCATGACGGCCTTTTCCGCACGCAAGATCTAATATCTTTGATTTTTCAGAAAGGTTTAAAAAAGAAGTTAGTTTTTTCATGAAAAAACTTGCTTCTTCATAGTCTCTATCCTTATATAAAATATGATAAAATGGCGTGTCAAACCAAGATGTATACCATTGATCAGTTTCTTTTTGCATGAAGTTGGTTTTGCCCTGCAAAAATACTGTAATTTTGTATCAAATTGTAACATACATTATGGAAAGTAATTTTAAGATGGTTGCCAAAACCTTATATGGCTTGGAAGATTTATTAGCTAAAGAACTCCGGCAGTTGGGAGCTTCTGGAATTGAAAAGGGAACTCGAAATGTAGCTTTTGAAGGTGATACTGGGTTTATGTACAAAGCCAATTTATGTTGCCGAACAGCTATTAAAATTTTGAAACCTATAACCGCTTTTAATGTATTTACTGAAGAAGATTTATACAAAAACATCTACAAAATAAAATGGGAAGATTACATGGAAGCTAATGGCAGTCTTGCTGTTGATGCTACCGTTTTTTCTAAACAGTTTACCCATTCTCAGTATGTAGCTTTAAAAACGAAGGATGCTATTGTAGATCGTTTTAGGGATAAAGAAGGTGTGAGGCCCGATGTAGATTTAGACCACCCAACCTTGCGAATTAACGTACATATTGACCGTAATATATGTACGGTCTCATTAGACAGCAGCGGCCAGTCGTTACATAAACGTGGTTATAAAACGGCGAGTACCATTGCTCCAATAAACGAAGTGTTAGCAGCCGGAATGGTCATGTTATCTGGTTGGGAAGGGCAGTGTAACTTTATGGATCCTATGTGCGGAAGTGGTACTATTTTAACCGAAGCAGCTATGATTGCCTGTAATATTCCACCTAATTTAAATAGAGATGAATTTGGCTTTGAAACGTGGCCAGATTTTGACATCGATTTATTTGAAATTATTGAAAACGCAGCTTTAAAAAAAATAAAAGACTTCCATTTTAAAATTTACGGTGCAGATAAAGACGGATATACGTTAGACAAAGCAAAGGAAAACATTAAAAATGCAAATCTGCAAGATTTTATTGAAGTTAAACAACAAGACTTTTTCACCAGTGAAAAGCCGGTAGATAAACCTATGTACTTGCTTTTTAATCCGCCTTATGATGAACGTATTTCGGTGGATGATATTGATGCATTTTATAAAAATATTGGAGACACACTAAAGCAAAGTTATCCAGGAACACAAGCTTGGATGATTACCAGTAATATGGAAGCACTAAAAAACGTTGGGCTAAGAGCATCAAAAAAGATTAAACTGTACAACGGTAAATTGGAAAGCCGTTTAGTTCGTTACGAAATGTACGAAGGAAGCCGTAAAAAAAGTAAACAGTAAATAATACACAATAAGCTGTTCGATACCCATCGATTATCAGCTGTCATACAGTATTTTACATCTCTATCTTTTTAAGCTCTTTGTAATTTTTCTTCAATCTTCTCAATAAAATTCCATAGACTACTCTATAAAATAATAGGATTAATCCTATTAAAAGAAGGCCAACAATAAATTGAGCCAAAAAGAAAGCAGAAGTGAAACTTTCTTCAGAAATAGAAGAAAAACCATCAAAGTTTGTGCTCATTACTTCAAATAAATGAGATTTGTTTAAGTAATAGTAAATATTAATGGCTAACATAATCAAGATGTTTGCCCCAACATTATAAATAACAAAATACTTAACCGTTTTTCGTGTTTTTAAAATATTTTTCATCAGTTCTTTAACTGAATCAGTAATCTTAATATTACGATGATTTTTATAGAACAAATAAATAAAGACCCCAAACACCAAATAATTAATTACATTAATTGCAATTAATACATTATGAAGCCCCATGGCATCGTTAATCTGGTTGCTTATTTTGAAATTTTCACTTACGTTGGGAACGACTAATGCTAACGTCGTCCAAAGAATAATCTCTGCGATACTTATGTAAAAAATCCACTTCACTATGGAAGAAGACTTTTTAAGCAACATCTGGTAAATGTCGCTATAGGAAAGCTTAGGAAGTTCTTGCTCCCTGCTTTGCCAATCTTTTTTTAATAATTCCAGTTCGTCCATCTTTATAATCTCCTATGGATTTAATATGTTGCGTAATTTTCCCTTAATTCGGTTCATTTTTACTCGGGCATTTACTTCTGTAATACCTAATGTTTCAGAAATTTCACTGTAATTCTTATCTTCTAAATATAAAAACACCAATGCTTTGTCGATATCGTTAAGCGTTTTAACAGCGCTGTACATCAATTTTAATTGTTCTTCAATGGTATCGTCATACGGTTCTGCTTTAATCTTAAAACTAACACTCTCAAAACTAGCGGTGTCAATCCTGCGTTTCTTTTTCCTGTATAAGGTGATTGCAGTATTTAAGGCAACCCGGTACATCCACGTACTAAATTTTGAGTCTCCCCGAAACTTAGGAAATGCTTTCCATAACTGTATGGTAATCTCCTGGAACAAATCATTGTGAGCATCTTGGTCATTTGTGTATAACCGGCAAATTTTGTGCACAATGTTTTGGTTTTCCTCCAGTTGTTTAACAAAACTATGTTCAAGTTCTTTCTTCAATGAGGTGATGTTAGCTGTTTCATTAGTAGTCTATAAAACAAGATTGTTACAATATTCACAAAAAATACTGTTTTTTATGTTAGGCTTCTAAACAAATGGTAACTTTATGGTACAACAAAAAACTATGAATATACCAGAAACTCAAAACCCTCGTGTAATAGTTATAGGCGGAGGATTTGCAGGAATTTCGTTTATAAAAAAGATTAAAAATGAAAAGGTTCAAATAGTACTTTTCGATAAAAATAATTACCACACTTTTCAGCCTTTGTTGTATCAAGTGTCCACATCTGGGCTGGAACCAGATTCAATAGCGTATCCACTTCGAAAAATCTTTAGAAAAAATAAAAATTTCCATTTTCGGTTAGCTGAAGTAGAATACATTAATAAAGAAAAGAAAGAAATTGAAACCTCAATAGGGAACCTAACATACGATTATTTGGTATTGGCCACGGGAACCAAGACAAATTATTTTGGAAATCAAAACATTGAAAAAAATAGCATGCCTATGAAAACGGTTCCGCAGGCATTGAATATTCGAAGTTTGATGCTTCAGAATATTGAAAAAGCCGATATGACTGAGGATCCTGAAGAACGAAAGCGACTTTTAAACTTTGTTATTGCTGGAGCTGGACCTACAGGAGTTGAACTAGCAGGGGCATTGGCCGAGTTTAAAAATGGAATTTTGGAAGATGATTACACCGAAATGAACCAAGCCGAAATGCAAGTACATCTTTTAGAAGGTATGGATCGCGTTTTGCCACCAATGAGTGAAGAGGCTTCTAGGTTGGCTCAAAATTCATTAGAAAAATTAGGCGTGAATGTACACCTTAATACCATGATTGAGGATTATGATGGAAAAAAAGTTACAACTAAAGAAGGTAAAAACTTTGAAACCGAAGCTTTTATTTGGGCCGCGGGAGTTACCGGGAACCCTGTAAAAGGGATAGATGGTAGATCATTAATGGAGAAAACAAACCGATATTATGTAAATGAATATAGTAAGGTAAAAGGAACCGATGCCATTTTTGCTTTAGGCGATATTGCATTAATGGAAACCGAAGCTTTTCCGAAAGGACATCCACAGGTTGCGCAACCAGCTATTCAACAAGGAAAACATTTAGGTGACAACTTTAAAAAATTATTACGCAATAAACCCTTAAAACCTTTTGAGTATTTTGATAAAGGCACTATGGCGACTGTAGGCCGCAATAAGGCCGTTGTCGATATTAAGAAAATGCATTTTGGTGGCTTTGTTGCTTGGTTTATCTGGATGTTTGTCCACCTTTGGTTTTTGGTGGGCTTTCGTAACCGCGTTGTCACTTTTTTTAACTGGACATACAATTATATTAGTTACGACCGCGCGGCGAGATTAATCATTAGGCCTTTTAGAAAAGACATTTAATTTGTTTTTACGGGTATTGGTCCTCCGTGAGTAACATATTGACCACCTATCTCGTCAATGTTCACGTTCAGCTCGTCATCACTATCAATACTGTTTATATTTACTTTCAGTTCGTCGTAGGTGTCAACACTTTTAATATTGACGTCCAATTCATCATACGTAGCAATATCGACAATTCGGACATCTAACGTGTTGTTCTCACTAATGGGGACTAATTTATAATCTGAAGAATTTTCAATCTTGTCCTTTGAAGCGTATGCTTTCGGAACAATATCAAATTCTTTAATTACATTAATTGTAAGACAAATTGCGATGACGGTCAAAATGGTTTTAGTGTACAAATCTGTTTTCATAATGAATAATTTAAATGGTTTAAATTGAAAAATCTCAAAATGTATTCCAAAATAGAAGTAATTAAGATAATAAAGGCTCTTTTTAGTATTTTAGCTAAAAATTTACTGCTATGATTTCAGAAAAACAATTCAAGAAAGAAATTGGTTTAACAATTGCGAATGCTATTCGAGAAGATGTGGGTGATGGCGATCATAGTTCATTAGCTTGTATATCCGAAGATGCAACTGGAAAAGCCAAGCTTCTTGTGAAAGATGATGGTATTATTGCGGGTGTAGAGTTTGCTAAGCAGGTTTTTGAATTTGTTGATACGGGGCTTAAGGTTGATGTAAAAATAAAAGACGGCACTCCGGTTAAAAAAGGGGATATATGCTTTTATGTTTCTGGTTTATCACAATCAATTTTAAAATCAGAGCGGTTAGTATTAAACGCAATGCAGCGTATGAGCGCTATTGCTACCAAAACAAATGAATATGTAAAGCTTTTAGAAGGAACCAATACCCAAATTCTAGATACTCGAAAAACGACACCTGGTATTCGTGCGTTAGAAAAGTGGGCCGTTAAAATAGGAGGTGGTGAAAACCATCGATTTGCTTTGTACGATATGATTATGCTTAAAGACAATCATATAGATTTTTGCGGAGGAATTACAAAGGCAATACAAAAAACGAAAGATTATTTGAAAATGAATAGCTTGGATCTTAAAATAATTGTTGAAGCTAGGAGCTTGGAAGAAATAGAAGAAATACTACAAAACAAAGGTGTGTATCGAATATTAATTGATAATTTTAATTATGATGATACTAAAAAAGCAGTTAAGATGATTGGTGATACCTGCCTTACAGAATCTAGCGGTGGAATTACCCTTGATACCGCTCGTAAATATGCAGAGTGCGGCGTGGATTACATAAGTAGCGGTGCGTTGACACATTCTGTTTATAATATGGATTTAAGCTTAAAAGCAGTTTAATGGCCGAAGATGATGCTTTTAAAATAGAAAAACTACCGGTTATCCGTTCTTTGGCAGCATGGAGCAAAAAAATTAAAATACCAGGCACAAATGGACTTTCCCTGTATCATTTAATGGAAATTTACGGTACGGGAATTATAAAAGGTACTTTTTCATCACGAGCTAGCTCAATTGCGTATAGTTTTTTTATAGCCATTTTCCCTTTTCTATTGTTTATACTAAACCTTATTCCGTATTTAGATTTTATCGATGGGTTTTTGAACCGGTTTTTAATTTTTATTGAAAATTTATTGCCACCACAAACAGCCGATCTTTTTTATCCGGTAATTGCAGATATTGCTGTGAATCCAAGAGGTGGCCTGCTGTCATTCTCTATAATCTTGGCGATGTTTTTATCAGCTAATGGAGTAAACGCCATTTTCAGTGCTTTTGAATATTCGGTGCACGTTACTATAAATCGAACTTTCGTTAGACAATACGCCGTAGCTTTTGGAGTCGCCATATTGTTGGCATTGTTATTGTTAACTACAGTAGGAGTGATATTGTATGGAGAATACCTTATAAACCAATTGGTTGGAAAGGCTTATGTTGAGGATAACGTATACATTATCTCTATATTACAATTGGTGATCTTTGTTATAATGATATATACTATAATTTCAATTTTATATTATTTTGGCACTAAACAAGGAAAAGAATCAAGGTTTTTCTCATTTGGAGCTTTTATTACAACAATTTTATTTTTAGTAACCACTTATTTGTTTGGTGTTTACATTAATAATTTTTCAAACTATAATGAATTATATGGATCACTTGGGGCACTTTTAATCATGTTGTTCTATATTTGGATAAACTCAAACCTGCTATTGTTAGGTTTTGAATTAAACGCATCCCTTCGACTATTGAGGGATAAAAACAAAAATGTAAACACAAATACTTAAGAAAATGAAGAAATTATTTTTAACAATGACCTTAATTGCGATTACTGCTCTTACAGCAGTTGCGCAAGATGTAACCGGAAAATGGAAAACTATTGATGATGAAACCGGCGAAGAAAAATCTATTGTAGAAATTTATAAAGACAACGGAAAAGTTTATGGGAAAGTAGTAGAAATACTCAATCCTGCAAAAAAAGACGCCACTTGTATAGATTGTCCGGGAGCAGATAAAGACAAGCCCATTTTAGGTTTGGTGATTATCAAAGGACTTGAAAAAGATGGTGATGAGTACAATGATGGTAAAATATTAGACCCTAACAGTGGAAAACTATATAAATGCTATATAGAACTTGAAAGCCAAGATAAATTAAAAGTACGCGGTTACATTGGTTTTTCTTTATTAGGAAGAACACAATATTGGCATAGAGTAAAATAATTTATTTGTTTAAAATAGTATCTTTAGGCTGCTCATATTTGAGCGGCCTAATTTTTTTCTGAAAACAGTATTTGTGTATTACATAGACGTTATTCTTCCTATTCCCTTAAAGCAAAAGTTTACCTATCAGGTTAACAAAGATGAAGCTGCCTTTCTTAAACAAGGTATGCGTGTAGCTGTTCCGTTTGGTAAATCTAAGGTCTATACTGCAATTGTTTACCAAGTTCATCAAACAGCACCTTCAGGCTATGAAACTAAAGAAATTGATCATATTTTAGATGAAGAACCTGTAATTACCAAAACCCAAATAAAACATTGGGAATGGATGGCTTCTTATTATATGTGTACATTGGGTGAAGTAATTCGGGCAGCTTTACCTAGTGCTTTTTTATTAGAAAGTGAAACGATTGTTTCTTTATCAAAAAATGAAGTTTCTCAAGAAGAGTTAACCGATGAAGAGTTTTTGGTTTTTGAAGCATTGCAACACCAATCTTCACTTCATATCAATGATGTTCGTTCGGTGTTGGATAAAAAGAATGTTGTGGCAGTTCTTGAGAAATTACTTCAGAAAAACATAATACAAGTTCAAGAAGAAGTCTATGAACAATATAAACCGAAATTGAAACGGTATGTGAAAATTACTTCAAAATATGCTTCTGAAGAAAGCTTAAAAGCACTTTTAGAAACCTTATCAAGAGCACCAAAACAAAAAGAAGTTTTAATGAATTTGTTTATGCTAACGGCTCAAACCAACAAACCTATTAGCGTAAAACAACTTCAAAAACAAAGTGAAACTTCTTCATCGGTAATTAAATCGTTGATTGATAAGGAAATTCTGGAAGAATACTATATTAAAAAAGACCGAGTTGAATATTCAGGTGGGGAAGCTTCAGATATAAAAACTTTAAATGAAGCGCAGCAAGTTGCGTTTTCAGAAATAAAAGAAACCTTCAAAACAAAGGATGTCACTTTATTGCACGGCGTTACTTCTAGCGGAAAAACAGAAATATACGTACGGCTTATTTCCGAAGTGATTAAAAGCGGAAAACAAGTGTTATATATGCTTCCTGAAATTGCATTGACCACACAATTAATTTCGAGACTGCAAAATTACTTTGGCTCGAAAGTCTCAGTATATCATTCAAAATATTCAGTTAATGAACGGGTAGAAGTGTGGAACAACGTTTTACAAGCAAAGCGGAAAGCACAGATTGTAATTGGCGCACGGTCTTCACTGTTCTTGCCCTTTTCTAATTTAGGGTTGATATTAGTCGATGAGGAACACGAGCCATCTTTTAAGCAATATAATCCTACACCTCGTTATCAAGCAAGAGATGCTGCCGTAGTTTTGGCAAACCTTCATAATGCTAAAACATTGATGGGCTCCGCCACACCTTCTTTGGAAAGTTATTATAATGCGTCTAATGATAAATATGGGTTGGTACACCTAAAAACTCGTTTTGGCAATGTTTTAATGCCCGAGATTGAACTAGTAGATATAAAGGAAAAAGCTAGGAAAAAAAGAATGAAAGGCCATTTTAGTGATCGTCTTTTAGAAGAAATGAATGAGGTTTTAGAACTTGGCGAACAAGTTATTTTATTTCAAAATAGGCGAGGTTTTTCGCCCATCGTAGAGTGTACTACCTGTGGTGTTTCACCACAATGCCCTAATTGTGATGTAAGTTTAACGTATCATCAATATAAAAACGAGTTGCGATGCCATTACTGCGGATATCATATGGCAATGCAACTTTCATGTATGGCGTGCGGAAGTGAAACGCTGGATACTAAAGGTTTCGGTACCGAGCAGATTGAAACCGAATTAAAGGCACTGTTCCCTAAACATTCCATCGCTAGGATGGATCAAGACACCACACGTGGGAAAAATGCTTACGCAAAATTGATTGATAAATTAGAAAATGAAGAAATTGATATATTGGTAGGAACCCAGATGTTGGCAAAAGGATTAGACTTCAGAAATATTAGTCTTGTAGGTGTAATGAATGCCGACAACCTTTTAAATTTCCCGGATTTTAGAGCTCATGAGCGCAGTTTTCAGTTATTGCAACAAGTTTCGGGTAGGGCAGGCCGTACTAGTAAAAGAGGTAAGGTTTTAATTCAAAGTTATAATCCGTACCATCAAATTTTACAGCAAGTAAGTACAAATGATTATAAAAGTATGTACGAACAGCAGTTGGAAGATCGGTATCAATACAAATACCCGCCATATTATCGAACGATAAAAATCACTTGTAAAGATCGCAATCTTCAAAAAATGCAAAAGGCTGCCAAATGGTTTGGGCAAGCATTAGAAAATAAATTGGGTGAGCAAGTGTTAGGCCCAGAGCCACCGCCTGTAAGTAGAATTAGAAATTTTTATATAAGTAATATTCTAATTAAAATTCCGAAGAAACAATCGTTGGAAAAAACAAAACAATATATAAATAGAGTACAGCAGAGTTTTAATTCCATTAAGGAATTTTCCAGCGTTCGGTTAACAATAGATGTGGATAATTATTAAGATTTCATAGAAGCCGAAAGTGCTTCAACTAAATCAGACTTTCTATTTCGGCTAAGAGGAAGCTGTTGGTTATCAAGCTCGATTACCTTACTATTATAGCGTTCTACCTTATCTAAATTAACAATGTACGATTTGTGTATGCGCATAAAACGATCATCTGGTAATAGTGCTTCAAAAGCTTTCATAGTAGATAGCACCACTAAAGCATCGTGCTCGGTAACTAGTTTTACATAATCACCCAGCGCCTCTATATAACGTAATTCGTTAAGGAATACTTTTCTTTTTTTAAGGTTGCTTTTCACAAAGATGAAGTCCTCATCATCAAAACCATCATCATTTTTAAGTTTGTAATTGGTAATTACTTTATGAACGGCATTTAAAAATCGTTCTTTAGAGATGGGTTTTCGCAAATAATCTACCGCGTCATAATCAAAAGCTTTAAAAGCGTACTTTGTTTTTCCGGTAACGAAAATAATTTGTGGCTTTTTGGTAAGATCATCCAATAAATCAAAACCTGAAAGAATAGGCATCTCGATATCTAAAAAGATAAGGTCGATATCGGTTGTGGCAAGACCCATTTTAGCCTCAATAGCATTGTTGTATTCTGCAACAAGGTCTAAAGAAGGATGATTTTCTATTAATTTTACAATAGAAAGACGCTGTAAGGTAGAGTCATCTACAATGACACATTTTAATATTGGCTTGTCCACGAATAAAAAGTTAGATAGTTAAGTACAACAATTATACTCAAAATATCGATGAAAGGCAAGTTTTTTTAACTTTTACCGAAAAAAAAAGATGTTTGTCTTACAAGGTAAGAAATTTCTTATTTATAGATTGGTTTATTTTAGAAAATAGGTTTGAAAATTATAAATAAAACAGTATTTTTGCACGCTCTTGGCAAGAAGCTAGGAGTTTAATTATTAATTTTAATCGATTTTTATGAATCATTACGAAACTGTTTTCATCTTAAATCCCGTTTTATCTGAAGAGCAGATAAAGGAAACAGTAAAGAAATACGAAGATATTCTTGTTTCTAAAGGTGCTAAGATGATATCCAAAGAAGATTGGGGGCTTAAAAAATTAGCCTACGCAATCCAACACAAAAAAAGTGGTTTTTACCATTTATTTGAATTTACTGCACCCGGCGAATCAATAAACGCTATGGAAGTAGAGTTTAGAAGGGACGAACGTATTATGCGTTACCTTACCGTTAAACTTGACAAGCACGCAATTGCTTGGGCAGAGAAAAGACGTAACCGAAACAATAAACAAAAAGCAAAAGCATAAGGTATGGCATCGATTCAAGAACAAGCAAAAGGAAAAAAAGACGGAGAGATCAGATACCTGACCCCGCTTAATATAGAAACTACAAAAGCTAAAAAGTACTGTCGTTTTCAACGATCTGGAATTAAGTACATAGATTACAAAGATCCAGACTTTTTATTAAGCTTTGTAAACGAGCAAGGTAAATTGTTACCTCGCAGATTAACAGGAACATCATTAAAGTACCAACGTAAAGTTGCCGTAGCTGTAAAAAGAGCTCGTCACCTAGCGTTGATGCCATATGTAACCGATTTATACAAATAAAAACCAGATAGTATTATGGAACTTATATTAAAACAAGACGTTGACAATCTGGGATTTACAGATGATGTTGTATCTGTAAAAAACGGATATGGTAGAAATTACTTAATTCCTCACGGATACGCTACATTGGCTACTCCTTCTGCTAAAAAAGCACTAGAAGAAAAGTTAAAGCAGCAAGCTTACAAAGAGCGTAAAGTTATTGAAGAAGCTCAAAAAGAAGCTGATAAACTTGGTGAAATTTTAGAGTTGAAAATCACTGCTAAAACTGGTGAAAAGGATAAATTGTTTGGTTCTGTTACCAATGCAAACCTTGCTGAAGCTTTAGAAAAAGAAAATGTATCTATTGATAAAAAGTACATTTCTATTGCCGGTGGTGCTATTAAGCGTACTGGACAATACGAAGCTACAATCCGTTTCCACAGAGATGTGATCGAAACGTTCACGTTTGACGTAGTAGCAGAAAACCAGTAATTTTTATACTGAAATAATATAGAAAAGCCTTCTTCATTTATTTGAAGAAGGTTTTCTTTTTAAATTGAAGTTGTTCCTGTCTACCGAACAGACAGGTCGAAATGACGATATTAAAATTTATTCATAATGAAATACGCACGACTTACAAAAGAGCAATTTGAAGAACTGCACACCGAATTTATCAATTTTTTAGCAACACAATCTATCACTGCTGATGAATGGAACGATATAAAAATCAATAAGCCCAACATAGCTGAAGAAGAACTTGATATATTTAGTGACTTGGTATGGGAAGGAGTGTTGCAAAAAGCCGAGTATTTAGAAAATATGGCGCCACAGCAAATGTTCCTTTTTAAAATTGAAGCAGAGCAAATGAAGCTTATCTCGGTAAAAGTGATGGACAAAACTAAAAACATTACTACAGCTGAAGGGTACGCTTGGTTACAAGAAAACTTTATGACTGATGACGTGGAGTTTTATACCGCGAATAAACAATTTTCAAACGATAGAAGTGGCGATATTTTTAAATTGATAGAGCAAGGTGCCATAATTACAAAAGGGGAATTGTACCGCTTTTTTGAAAATATTCTGAATAAAATAGGAGGATAACAGGTTATTTCTACAAAATATCCTTTGTATTTACAGACAGGATTATTTTACACCTAGAAGTTACTCATACCGTAAACTCTCAATCGGATCAAGCTTAGCTGCTTTTGTAGCGGGGTAAGAACCAGCGATTACAGCTACTAAAAATGTGATTATCGTTGCCCAAATAATAGCACTCCAGGGTAATGAGAAATCAAAATCAAAAGCTTTGGCAAAGACAAAGCCGGTGAGGATACCCAAAAGAATACCAAGAATACTCCCAAACTGGCCAATAACAATCGTTTCCATAAAAAACTGAGCAGAAATAGTGGAACGCTTGGCCCCTAATGCTTTTCTAACCCCAATCTCGCGCGTGCGTTCGGTTACCGAAACCAACATAATATTCATCAGCGCAATGGAAGAACCTAAAATGGTGATAATGCTAATTATCCAAGCTGCAGTTGACATATAAAGACCTATTTCAGCAACTTGGTTTAACAGATCATCACTACGTAAAATACCAAAATTGTTTTCCTCCACAGGGTTTAAGCCCCTAATATTTCTGAAAGTAATAATCGCCTCATCTTGGGCACTCTGCATAATTTCCTTGTTATCAACACGAACACTAATTGTATAGTTAATATTCGGTTCTGTAAAAATACCGCGTGCCACTTGTATGGGGATTAAAACCCTTAAATCTTGATTGTTGCCAAAAGTGGAGCCTTTAGATTCTAAAATTCCGATAACCTTAAACTTAACACCGCGAATGCTTATGGTTTTGTTTATTGGGTTTTCACCTTTAAATAAATTTTTCAAAAAATCAGATCCCAATAAACATACCTTGTTGTTGTTCTGAATATCAAAAAAAGTAAAATTCCTTCCTTCATCCACTTCTGTTCCTGTGTTTATTAAGTAGTGTTCATTCACACCATACACCTGAACTTCGGGATCTGTCTTTTCGCTTTCATACTTTACTTCAGCTGCACCAGTACCCCTAAATGAAACGGCAGTTTGTGTTAAAGGAAAGTTGTATTTGTCTTCAAATTCGCGAACGTCATTATAGCCAATTATAGGATTTATCTTTTTGCGTTCGCCGCCACGCTGGCTTTGCACTTCAAGCTCATAACGTTGTACATTAAACGTATTGGCGCCCATCGAAGCAAAGTTATCTGCAATCGTGTTTTCCAACACTTTTACAGCACTTAGAATTCCTACCAAAGCCCAAATACCAATGGCAATAATAACAACGGTAAGGATGGTTCTTAGCAGTTGACTTTTAATGGAATCCAACGCAATTCGGACATTTTCGCGAAACAATGAAAACATAGTTACAAATTAAGGTTACCCATTAGACTAATAACAGTCGTTAAAGTTACAAGTTAGCTAATAATTTAAGATATTTGCAACTCGAAATTATAAATTGAACCTTACATTTTAAACCATACAACGTGGCTCAAAAACCATCTATACCCAAAGGAACGCGTGATTTTTCACCTGCTGAAGTAGTAAAACGAAACTATATTATGAACACTATAAAAAGTTGTTTTACTACCTACGGTTTTCAGCCTATTGAAACACCTTCGTTCGAAAACAGTGATACCTTGATGGGAAAATACGGTGATGAAGGGGATCGTTTGATTTTTAAAATTTTGAATAGCGGTGATTTTCTCCGGAAAGTTGACGATACACTATATTCTGAAAAAGATAGTGGTAAATTAACTCCTAAAATTTCAGAAAAGGCTTTACGTTACGATCTTACCGTTCCGTTTGCTCGTTACGTGGTACAACACCAAAACGATATTGACTTCCCGTTTAAACGCTATCAAATTCAGCCGGTTTGGCGAGCGGATAGACCCCAAAAAGGACGTTTTAGGGAATTTTTTCAGTGTGATGCCGATGTGGTTGGGAGTAAATCCCTTTGGCAAGAGTTGGAATTTGTACAATTGTACGATACCGTTTTCAATAAACTGAGCTTAGAAGGTGTTACCATTAAAATGAACAACCGTAAAGTGCTGAGTGGTATTGCTGAAGTTATAGGAGAATCAAACAAATTAATTGATTTTACAGTAGCATTAGACAAGCTAGACAAAATAGGGGAGGACGGTGTTAAAAAAGAAATGCGCGAGAAAGGTATTTCTGAAGATGCGATTGAAAAATTACAACCGTTGTTTCAAGTAAGTGGAACAGCTTCTGAAAAATTAGCGCTATTAAAAGAGTTACTTTCTGCTTCTGAAATAGGTATGCAAGGTGTTAATGAATTAGAGTTTATAATTCAAACTATAACAGAACTAGAATTACAAACAGCAACACTAGAAGTTGATGTAACACTAGCCCGTGGATTAAATTACTACACCGGAGCTATTTTTGAAGTAGCTGCTCCATCATCAGTAAAAATGGGCAGCATTGGTGGTGGCGGTCGCTATGACGACTTGACCGGCATTTTCGGACTCAAAAACATGAGCGGAGTAGGTATCTCATTTGGACTGGATAGAATCTACCTAGTGCTAGAAGAATTAGATCTATTTCCCGAAACGGTTTCTGCCAATACAAAGGTGTTGTTTATTAATTTTGGTGAAGATGAAGCACGATATGCAATGAAAGCTATCTCAAAGCTTAGGAAAGAAGGTATTACTGCTGAACTATATCCAGACGCCGCCAAAATGGGTAAACAAATGGGTTATGCAGATAAACGCAATATTCCATTTACTGTTTTGGCAGGTGGAAATGAAATGGAAACCGAAACATACACATTAAAGCATATGAAAAGTGGTGAACAAGATGCTGTTTCTTTTACAGAGTTACGCGCCAAACTGCTTTAAAACTGTTGCTAAAAGTTAAGCATACCAATATTTTATTATTTCATTATGGCAATGCTTACTTTTTAAAAATTATAAGAAAAACTGTTTTGCTTTATCGTATGCAATTGCATTAAAGTCTGATATAACTACATCTGCTTTTGAATAATCTTGGTTTTTGGAGTATATGCTGTCATATCCTACACAAAAGATTCCTGCTCCTTTTGCAGCTGCAATTCCATTGGTTGAGTCTTCAATAACCATGCAATTATCTTTTATGTGCCCTGATGCTTGAGCAGCTTTTATAAAAATTTCAGGATGTGGTTTTGAAGCTTTTAAATCGGCACCACTTAATTTGTTGGTAAAGTATTGATTAAGTTCAAACCGTTCAAAAATGCGATTGATATTTGGCATTGAAGCTGAAGAAGCTAGTATTAATGTGAGTCCGTTGTTATAATAATCTTTAATTAATTGAAGAACACCATCTAGTAAATCTAACTCATCATCTGTTGCAAAAAGATGTTTAAAATGTTTTCTTTTAGTTGCCATTAAAGTTTCTGGAGCTTCAGAAAGAGAGAAGTGAGAACATAAATCTTTACAAATGTTTATTGTAGACTGTCCTGTATAGGCTTCATACATTTCTTCAGAAACATCTATGTTGACATCTTCAAACATTTGAAAGTAGGCTTTTTTATGAAGAGGTTCAGTATTTACAATTACCCCATCCATATCAAATAAAACAGCTTTTAGCATCTTAATTTTTTTTGCGAAGGTATCAATTTTAAAGAAAGTGCTTTTAAATTAAAGAAAAATCTAGTTTACTATTTCTTGAAGAATGTATAAAAACTGTTTTGAGACAAGAAATAATTCATTAAATTTATAGAAAGCAGTAGTATCATGAAAACCTCACAACGTCTAGAATTGGCCATTACAAAGCTGTATGAAGCTTTTCACAGCAATGCTTTAAACCCTGAATGTTGTAAACAATGTGCTGTAGGTAATATTTGTGATACAAAAGATAGTTGGAGGCATTTTAGCGATTTTCACGGATCGTTACAACTCAATTATGTAGGTTTGGTTCATCAACGGTTGGGTAGAAAAATTAACGGGTACAGCCCAAAAGAGTTATTAAAAATTGAGTCTGTTTTTTTAAAAGCGTGTGGTTTTGATATACCCTTAAATAAAAAAGGAATAAAGCCAGAAAACCCAACATCAAAAGACAACCTTTTTAAAGGACTATCTGCAGTTATTGAATATTTATGTGAGCTAGATAATATTAAAAATGTTATGGATTACACCAATTTATTCAAGACAGAAGTGAATATATCTAATAAAACAGCAGAAGTTTTTTAAAAAGCTATTTATTCAACTTTCTTACAAACCAAAAATTAATTTAATTTTTGGTTTTTTACATTAACTATTGTTTCTATATTTGCACTCGCAAAATGCGGCGAGGTAGCTCAGGTGGTTAGAGCGTCGGATTCATAACCCGGAGGTCTGGGGTTCAAGTCCCCATCTCGCTACAAAATGATTAGGCAGTTACATTTATTTGTAGCTGCCTTTTTTTATTCAGCTTTATCCTTTTTAACGTACCTACTAGCTTTAACAAACATTGCTTTGTATATTTATTACAAAGTTTTCTTAAAAGTTTTTTCAAAACTAACCAATTGGTTAGTTTTGTTGTGTATTTAAAATTATGGCTAGAAAAAAAGAATATAAAGAAGAAGAAGTTCTTGAGAAGGCAATGTATTTGTTTTGGCAAAATGGCTATGAAAATACATCAATGAAAATGCTGGAGAAAGAGATGGGCATCAATAAATTCTCTATATATTCAAGTTTTGGAAGTAAACACGAACTTTTCCTTAAAACCTTAAAATGTTATAATTCTAAAATTAAAAACATTTTTGAAAAGCTTAAAAAAGCTTCAAATGGTGTTGATGATATTAAAGAGTTTTTTTATGATTCTGTAAAAATAGGATCTCAGCTAGGTAATAAAAAAGGATGCTTACTTACTAATACATACAATGAATTTTCAGAAAGCGAGGATGTTTTAATTAAAGATGAAATGAATGTATTTATGAGTAATCTCAAAGCTATTTTTATTGAAAAATTAAAAGCTGACTCCTCTAAAAACGAAGAGACTGTTTTAAAACAAGCCAATTTTTTACTTTTAGCCAAACACGGTCTAGCTGCAGCATCTCGAGTTAATAGCCAGAAAGAAATTGAAGATTATATTGAAATGACATTTAATAACCTATAAAATTTTTTTAATCCATTTCTAAACGATTGTTTAGAAATATAGTAGTAATAAATAAAGTTTAAAATTATGACAAGTTTAAAAATTCAGAGTTTAGAATCTGCTCCAGAAGAGAGTAAAGAATTATTAGAAAAATCTAAAAAAGCCTATGGCATGATACCTGGTTTACACGGGGTTTTAGCCGGAGCACCTGGCATCCTTGAAGGGTACCAAAAACTACATGAGTTATTTGAAAACTCATCATTTAATAATGAAGAATTAACAGTGGTATGGCAATCAATAAATGTGGAGCATGAATGTCATTATTGCGTGCCGGCACATACGGGTATCGCTAAAATGATGAAAGTAGATGACAGCATTACAGAGGCTCTACGTAATGAAACAACATTAGAAAACCCAAAACTGGAAGCGTTACGAACTATGACATTAAAAATTGTGCGTAATCGCGGAAATGTAACTCAAGAAGATTTAGATGCTTTTTACAAAGCAGGATATGGTGAGAGACAAGTACTTGAAATTATTTTAGGACTATCTCAAAAAACCATTAGCAACTATGTAAACCATATTGCCAATACACCAGTTGATGAAGGTTTTAAAAAATACGAATGGAGTAAATAAAACGTCAATTTTATTTTAAAAACTTCAAATTTGTAAGTTAAAATAAACCTTCCAATTAATTGGGAGGTTTATTAATCATTTAGAAAACGAATACCATGAAAGAAAAATTGAAAATAGATATTGTGTCTGATGTAGTTTGCCCTTGGTGCACTATTGGATATAAGCGTTTAGAAAAAGCAATTTCAGAATTAGGAATTGAAGACCAATTAGAAATAGAGTGGCAACCTTTTGAATTAAATCCAAATATGCCACGTGAAGGCCAAAACTTGAAAGAACATATTGCTGAAAAATATGGAGCTACTCTGGAGCAACAAAAAGAGTCACAACAGCACATGACCAAAGTAGGAAAGGAGCTTAACTTTAGCTTTGATTATTTTGATGAAATGCGAATGGTTAATACCTTTAATGCTCATATCTTATTAGACTATGCAAAAGATTTTGGAAAGCAAACTGAACTAAAAATGCGATTAACAACTGCATTTTTTAGTGAACGAAAAGATGTATCAGATAGCGATATTTTAAAACAAGCTTTATTAGATGTGGGTTTAAATGCAGAAGAAGCACTTACTAGGCTAGACAATGAAAAAGTTCGCAATGATGTACGAAACAAACAGGACTATTGGAAAAACTTGGGAGTTAATTCGGTGCCAACAATTGTTTTTAACCGAAAAAGCGCAATAACTGGAGCACAACCTGTAGATGTATTTAAAGAAGTACTTTCAGAGTTTATTACTAAATAAATTTATTCTTTATGAAAGAGCAACATGTATAAAAAAACTAGGATTAAGTAGATACAAAAGGAGTATCGACACTTAATATAGGACTGAGACAAACAGAAAACACTATGGAAAATACTAACAAACTAAGACCAAAAGTTTTATTCTTTGATGTCAATGAAACCTTGCTAGATCTTACCAATATGAAACAAGTAGTGAGTAAAGCTCTAAATGGTAAAGATGATTTACTTTCCTTGTGGTTCACAACCATGTTGCAGTATTCTTTGGTCACCACAGCAAGCGGTCAATATGAACATTTTGGAAATATTGGAGCTGCAGCTTTACAAATGGTAGCAGCTAATAATGATATTAAATTATCAGAGGAAGAAGCACGCAAAACAGTAGTAAACTCATTACATGGTTTGCCGGTACACCCCGAAGTAAAAGAAGCTTTAACTCAACTTAAAAAAGACGGTTATAAATTGGTATCCTTTACAAATTCTTCAAAGGAAGGTGTAAAAAAGCAATTTGAAAGTGCAGGTTTAACTGAATATTTTGATGATCACTTAAGTGTAGAGGATATAGGTAAATTTAAACCATTTACAGATACATATACTTGGGCGGCACGAATAATGAAGGTGAATCCAGAAGAATGTATGCTTATAGCAGCCCATGGATGGGATGTAGCTGGTGCGCTTTGGGCTGGTTGGCGAGCAGCATTCATCAGTAGACCAGGACAGCAAATATTTCCTTTAGCACCACAGACAGAGATTAGTGAAGATGATTTAAAAAAAGTAGCTCAGGTTCTATTATCGTATAAATAATTTAGTGTTTATTAGAAAATTACACAACAGATAATAGTCTAAAAGGAATTTGATAAATATTATATTTGTAATCCAAATCTTCATAAAACCATTTTGCAAGAAAATTTAATTAGAAAGCATACTATAAATGAGCTAATTGAAATTATGGGGGACAACCCCCAGAATGACGATTTACACGTTCATATTTCAAAAAATAAATACGAAGAAATTCCTATTACATATCCTTTTAGGACAGATGATTATTCGTTGATATTTGTTGTTAAAGGAGAAATTAAAATTCAATTAAATTTACGTGAAATCACAATTAAAAGCGGTGAAATTATTCCAGTTAAGCCAAAGGTAGCTGTACAATTGCTTAAAATCAGTAAGAATTTAGAAATTATCGGAATTTGTTTTAGCGTAGATTTTATTCTAAAAAACTCTTTTACGAAGATAGAATTCGATAAAATTGAGTTTTTTACAAGAGAAAATGTAGTTAAGCTCAAATTATCACCAACTGAAAGTAAAACAACAGTATCATTATCAAAACTTTTAAAGCAGTATAATAATCCGAAGGAATCTGGCATACCTTTTAAGGGGGAATTAATTAAACATACTTTTGGTGGATTGATATTTCATTGTTCTTCTGTCTTTAAAAAAAATAATCCCAACCTAGAATTATCTGTATCTAGAAATGAAGAATTAGCATTTCGTTTTTTAAAACTTCTCAACGATAATTTTAAAGCAGAGAAATCTGTACAGTTTTATGCAGATGTTTTATCAATAACCTCTGGTCACTTATCTAAAGTTTTAAAAGAAGTATCTGGTAAAACTGCGGGTCAATTAATTGTTGACACTGTTATTATGGAAGCTAAAATATTATTAGGAAATCCTTCACTTTCTATAGCCCAAGTAGCTGATGAACTCCAATTTAGCGACCAGTCATTTTTTGGAAAATATTTTAAAAAGTATTCTGGTTTATCTCCATCTCAATTTAGAAATCTTAAGTTGCAATTACAGACTTAGACCAAATGTTATTTTGTTGTGAAATTATAAACTCTTGATATTTATAATATTGTAATTTTTGTAACTTTTCACATCAATCTATAAAACCCCTCATATTGACCAATTACTCCCTCTTATAGACCTTTCCTATTGATGAATATTAAGGCATTTTTGCGAGTAAATTTTTTTTCCAATGAGGTAAAAAATAATATTAGAAAAACTTTAAATGCTAATTAAATGCTACGTAAACCCTTTTTGAATTTTGTAATGCTAGGATTTCTATTGCTCTCGTGCGATGACAAAGAAACCTCTAAAGAAATAACACCTGTTGGAGTAGAAACTTTAACTATAGGAAACACCAATAATGAATCTAGCATTACTTCAGAAAGCTATCCTGGAACGATACAAGCCGAAATGGATGCCCAACTGAGTTTTCAAGTATCTGGAGATGTCAATAAAATTCATGTAAATATTGGAGACTATGTTGAAAAAGGGAGTCTCATTGCAAATATAGATCCCACTACTTATGTAGAACAATATGAGGCACAACAGGCACAAGCTGACTTAGCAGAAGAAAATTATACTCGTATTAATGAGGTGTATAAAAAAGGCAGTATAGCCGAGATTAGAATGATTGAAGCTCGTTCTAATTTTAAACAGGCTCAATCTGCGGCAAACGCAGCATATCAAAATGTAAAGAAAACAAAGTTAAGAGCACCATTTTCAGGGTATATTGGTAATAAGATGATGGAAACTGGCGATGTAGCAAGTCCGGGAATGCCTGTAGTAGAATTACTTGATATGGATCAAGTACAAGCTATTATTTCCTTATCAGATAAAGAAGTGAATACCTACAAAGTAGGGGATAGTGCTACGGTTACTGTAAGTGCCTTAGACAAAAAATTTACAGGTGTACTTACCGAAATAGCTGTTCAGTCTGGAAGGCAAAACCCTGTGTATAAAGCTAAAATCACTATACCAAACCCAGATAAAATATTAAAACCGGGAATGGCTTGTCAAACTAGCTTTAATAAATCAACAAATAAAACCGAAACTGAAAATAACTTGCAATCGATTGTACTTCCTGTACAAGTGGTTTCTATAACCGATGAAGGACAAAACTTTGTTTATGTAGTAGATACTGAGAAAAATACAGCACAACGTAAATTCGTTGAAATCGGTACACTTTACAATGACGGTATTGCCATAGAAAAAGGTTTGCAAAAGGGTGATGTCATTATTACATCTGGATATCACAAACTTACCAATAACACTCCTGTAAAAGTTCTAAGCAAGTAATTTATGAAAAAGAAAGGAAACCTTATAGAATGGGGGATGAAGCATAAAGCTTTTCCCCTAGCATTAGCTTTCACCTTATTTATTATCGGACTTATCGGGCTATTTAATATGTCCCGAAATGAGTTCCCCAATTTTACAACCCGAACTGGGCTTGTCATTGGATCATTTCCAGGAGCAAGTTCAGAAGAGGTTGAAACACAATTGACTTCTAAACTTGAAGAATACTTATTTACGTTTAATGAAGTGGATAAAACTAAAACCTATTCCTATTCAAAAAACGGAATGAGTTACGTGTATTTAGAAGTTTCAGACAGAATTGGAAAAGACGAAACCCAACAGTTTTGGAACAAACTAAAAAATAATTTATTTGTATTTCAGCAGCAATCCTTACCTAAAGGAGTACGAGGTATAGCCGTAAATAGTGATTTTGGTAATACCGCTGCCATGATTTTGTCGGTTCAGTCTAAAACTAGACCTTATAAAGATCTCCAATTTCATGTAGAAGATATTATTGACAACCTGCGCCAGATTGAAGATATGGCAAAAATCACCTATTCAGGTGGACTTACGGAACAAATAGCTATTTCGGTAGATCAAAATAAGTTGGCTCAGTACGGTATAAGTCCGGGAATGCTAATGCAAAGTCTACAAACCCGAGGAACGATATTACCAGGAGGGACTTTAGAAAATAAAAACTTTGACCGCCCTATACAACTTGATGCGTTTTTAAATAATGTTACTGATGTAGCACAACACATTATTAGGTCTGATGAAAATGGAAATGTAATTAGGTTAAGTGATATTGCAAACATAAAGAGGGAATATGAAGACCCAGACTCTTACATACAAACAGGAGGTACAAAGGCAATGATTATCACTTTAGAGATGGCTAAAGGGAATAATATTGTACAATTTGGAGAGGAGATTAAAGAGCATTTAGCTCAGCTAAAACAAGACTTACCAGAAGATATTGAAGTTAAAACTATTGCAGACCAGCCTATAGTGGTAGATCATTCTATAGGCCATTTTATGAAAGAATTTGGCTATGCGCTTTTAGGAGTTATTCTGGTATGTATGCTATTACTTCCTTTTCGGATAGCTTCTTTAGCTGCAGCGACAATTCCTATTACTATTTCTGCTACGCTGGCACTTATGTATCTTTTCGGGATGGAACTTAACACCGTAACATTAGCCGCTTTAATTGTTGTGCTTGGTATTGTGGTAGATGATCCTATTGTTGTCATAGACAATTATGTAGAAAAACTGGATGAAGGTGAATCTAGATTTGAAGCAGCTTATCATAGTGCTGTAGAATTATTCCCATCTGTTTTTACGGCTACACTTGCCATTTCTGCTACGTTTTTCCCGCTTATGTTTTTTATGAGTGGAACGGCAAAAGACTTCTTAAGTACGTTTCCTTTTACAATTTCTATAGCCTTATTTCTGTCTTTAGCAATATCCATTTTACTGGTGCCTTTTCTTAATACCGTTTTTATTAAAAAAGGATTGCATTCAGAAAAGGATGAAGATGAAGCTAAAAAGAAAAAATCTGTGTTAGATAGGCTTCAAGATTTTTTCAATAAGAGTGTAGAAAAAGCTATGAAACATTATAAAATAACTGTTTTCATGGGAGTGCTCTCTGTTGTATTAGGAATGTTTCTCTTTTCGAATGTAAGTCAAGAGTTATTTCCAATTGTAGAAAGAGATCAATTTGCAGTAGAGGTCAATCTCAGCAAAGGAAGCAATTTACAAGAAACGGCAGCTATTGTAGAAGAATTCGAAGAGATTTTATCAAAAGATGAGAGAATCTTAGACTACACCAGTTTTATTGGAGAAAGTTCTCCTCGATTTCATATGGTGTATGCTCCCAATCTTCCAGCAAAAAATTATGCTCAAATATTAGTGACAACAGCTTCAAATGATGCTACGGAAGAAGTATTAAGAGAATACGACGATAAGTATTCTGAAATGTTTCCAAACGCCTATTTAAGGATGAAACAACTTAACATGGTAGGAAAACCTGCCCCAATTGAGGTAAGGCTTTACGGAAATGATATTTCAGAATTAAAAAAGTATGGAGACCAAATTATTGATGTGGCTAGACAAACTCCCCAAACCATCTGGAGTAGAAGCAATTTTGGAGAATTATACAGTTCGGTAAGTATTGATATTAAAGAAGAGCAAGCCGCCCAAGCAGGTCTAACCAAGGAAGATATAGGTAATACCATTGCTATGAATATGGAGGGCTTACAAGCGACTCAAATTTATGAGGATGATTATGCCATTAATATTAAAATAAAGGCAGAAAATCACGCGACACAAACTATTTCAGATTTACGGCAACTTTCAGTGATTGCACCTAATACAGGTAATATTATTCCGTTAAAGCAAGTGGCAGATGTTACTCCTGCTTGGGAACAGGAACAAATTGTAAGACGTAATGGGATGCGTTGTTTAACTATTAGAGTTGATATTGAAAAGGGAGCTGTAGCTAACGTTGTTCAAGGCAAAATGACGCCTAAAATAGAAGAATTAAATATTCCTAGTCATATTAGAATAAACTATGGGGGAGAACATGAAATGTCTGAAGAAAACTTGCTGCCCATGGGAATCTCGTTATTGATAAGTGTACTACTTATTATCTTAATTCTTATTTGGCATTTCAAGTCCTTTAAACACGCGGCACTTAGTTTTATCACGATGCCGTTAAGTATTCTAGGAGCTGCATTAGGTTTATTACTTATGCAATATCCTTTCGGGTTTACTTCTTTCTTAGGAATATTAGCACTTTGTGGTATTGTAGTAAGAAACGGAATTATCCTCATTGATTTTGCAGACGAATTACGCCTTCACCATGGCAAAAATGTTCTTCAAGCTGCAATTCTATCTGCGCAACGTAGAATGAGGCCTATTTTCCTTACCTCATCTGCTGCCGCAGTAGGAGTTACCCCTATGATTATTAGTAGGTCTAGCTTATGGGGACCGTTGGGTACTGTAATCGCTTTTGGTCTTTTAGTTTCTATGGTTTTAACACTCTTTGTGTTGCCTGTACTTTACTGGTTATTCTTTAGAAATGAAGAAGAAGCTAAGGATGAAAACAATGATGACGAATTAAAAACAATAAACTCATAAAAAATGGACGTTATAAACCATTCATTCTATAAAAAAATAAGCGTTTTCTTGGTATTCCTTTTAACATTGGTGACAACTAACGCACAAAATAAGGAGCTTAATCTCGAGAATGTAAAAAAATCGGCCCTAGAATATAGTCACAATATTAAAAATGGAAAGCTTCGTGCTGAAAAAGCTGAAGTAGCTAGACAAGAAGCCTTTTCTCAATATTTTCCTGAAGTAGAGGCTACTGGATTTGCGCTATACGGTTTTGATGACCTTGTTCCACCTATCCCAGAAGCATTACCAAACGGAATTGATAATATTTATAGCATTGGTGCTACTGCTACGCAAGCAATTTATGCTGGTGGAAAAATTAGGTTGGCCAATCAATTAGCTCAAGTACAATTAGACAGTCGAGAGATAGGTATGGAAGAATCTATTGATTCTGTTATTCTTACTGCTGAAACAAAGTTCTGGCAGCTTATTAATATTCAGGAACAGCAAAAAGCTATCCAAGCTAGTAAAGTTTATCTCAATAACCTTCTTAAACAACAAGAAGATCTTTTGGACGCCGGACTTATTGCAAAAAATCAATTGCTGCAGGTTAAAGTGGAGAAAAGTGGCCTCCTGTTAAGGGAGAATGAACTCTCTAATCAAAGAAAGATTGCTTTGTTAGATTTAGCTTTGTACGCAGGAATTTCATACGATACTAGTATGGTGGCTACAAAAAGTGTAAAAACTGAAATTGCGTCGCCAGAATTAAAGTATGAAAATCCCGAACTCGGCTTACAAAGCAATAATATGTATCGCTTGTTAGAAAAACAGGTACAAGCAGCACAATTACAAGTGAAGAATGAAAAAGCCGACTTATTACCTCAATTTGCAGTGGGATTAAATGCTTCAAAGTTCGATTCTTTTAATAATGATTTTGGAATAGATGTACAGCCTATTGCCTTTGGAACAGTTACTATACCTATTTCTGCTTGGTGGGGTGGAGAAAAAAAGCAAATACGACAAAGCAAAATTGAGGTTGAAATAGCAGAAAATAAATTAAAAGACGGAAAGGATCAATTGACAGTTGGTATTATGAAAAGCTGGTACGACCTTCTTAATGCGTATAAGCAGATTCAATATGCAAAAGATAAAGTACTTTATGGCACCGAAAATTTAAAAACTCAAAAAGATAATTACGATAGCGGGTTAAATAATTTAACCGATTTGCTGAATGCACAACAATCTAAAGAGGAAGCAGAGGCGGAGTTGGCAAATGCTTTTGCTAATTATAAACAAAAAGAAGCGCTATATCGCTATAGAACCAATCAATTAGAAATCCCTATAATAGAAGAATAGTAAATCAATTTAAAAGTACATACCACGATACAAAAAGAAAAGTTTCTTAAAATACACTCTATAATGCATCAATTTTAAGTAAAAAATGAATAAAAAAATTAGCCGGTATCTATTAGCAGTTACTTTCGTAATAGGCTCGATCTGTCAAGCTCAATCGATAAAAAGAGAAAAATTTAAAGACTCAGTACAGCAATTACCCTATTTCACTATTCATAAAGATAATTTCTTTTTAACAGGAGTTCCAACAAATACTTCTATTAATAGTAGTTCGGCAGATGCAAAATATCAAGTAAGTTTTAAACAAATCATAACAAGAGATAAACTCCCTTGGGATACTTATTTGTTTTTAACCTATACCCAGCAAGCTTTTTGGGATATCTATGAAGAGTCTTTTCCTTTTAGGGATGTTAATTTCAATCCATCCATAGCTATAGGTAAACCTATATTTAATAAAGATGATGTTTTTAAAGGAATAGCAGGAGTGGCTATAGAGCACAATTCTAATGGTCGTGATAGTATTTATTCTAGAAGTTGGAATAGGATAACTGCAAGTTATACTACGAACATTCTTCATCGAACTACAGCAAATTTTGAAATGTGGTTGCCTTTTGGCTATAGAAATGATAACTCTGATATTTTAGAGTATACAGGTCTTGCAGAAATAAATATAGAACACGAAGTAAAGCAAAACAAACTTTATTTTAATTTAATGCTTAGAAAAGGGTTAAATTTTGATGGGAAAGGAACTATTCGTTCACGAATTTATTATAACCCTTTTAAAAATAATCGTTCTAATCAATATATAATGTTAGAGTGGTATTTAGGTCAAGCAGAAGGCTTGCTCGATTATCAAAAGTCACAAAGTATGATAAGGTTAGGATATGTGATTAAAACAAACGAATTTGATTTTTTTAAATAAAAATTTTAGTTGTTACCTAAATTTAATAATAGTACTATTAATATAAATGTGTTTCCTTAATTTTCCTATTGCAGGACCATACAGTTACCAAATAGGATACAGTATTAAACACTCTTATTAGATAACACTGTAAGATGATTAAGAGAGCTTAGTTGATTCTGTATACCATCCGTTTTATACATAGAGTATGTTTAAAAAAGATTAGCTTTATTTTTTAGATATATAAATCTAAAGATTCATTACTTTCTGTAAAGGAAAAAATCAATCCTCTTTCTTTCTAATATTAGAATTAAATTATATATTGGGCTCTAACTAACATAAAACTATGGATGACAAAATAAAATACGAGATGGAATTCCCGATACAGGTGTCTCCATCTTTACTGTATCAATATATATCTACACCCTCAGGAATGAGTGAATGGTATGCCGATAATGTAAATTCCCGTGGTGAATTTTTTACTTTCATTTGGGAAGGAAGTGAAGAAAAAGCAAAGTTGCTAGGTAAAAAAAGTGGGGAACGTATTAAATTTCGTTGGCTCGATGATGAGGACACCGATTATTATTTTGAACTTCGCATTCAGGTAGATGAAATAACCAAAGATGTTTCCTTAATGATCACCGACTATGCTGAAGAAGACGAAATTGATGAAGGGAAGATGCTTTGGGAAAACATGGTTTCAAATTTAAAACAGATATTGGGTTCTAAGTAATAGTTCCGCTTAATTTATAATATCTTTGCGCCGCACTATTTTGAATATATTCAAAATAAAAGCGGCTTTTTTATGATCAATTTTAACGGAACACTTCAAGATAACAATGCAACAATTTTACCGGATAACCGCGGGCTCAATTACGGCGATGCTGTGTTTGAAACGCTTCGAATTTCTGGCGGAAAAATCTACTTTTGGGAAGACCACTACTTTCGGTTAATGGCCTCTATGCGTATTCTACGTATGGAAATACCGATGGACTTTACCCCAGAATACTTGGAACAACAGGTGTTACAAGTTATAGAAGCTTCAGAAAATAAAAAAGGGGCCTTTCGAGCAAAAATTTTAGTCTGGCGAAAAATAGGAGGGAAATATTCACCAACCACCAATAATGTTGAGTTTTTAATTACTTCTGAAACATTGGAGAATCCATTTTATACAATGAACGATTCTTTTTATGAAATTGAATTATTTAAAGACCACTATATAAATTCTGGATTGCTTTCCACCTTAAAAACAAATAATAAAGTGCTGAATGTTTTGGGTAGCGTCTATGCTCAAGAAAACGATTACGCCAATTGTTTGTTACTGAATGAAAAAAAGCAAGTGGTTGAAGCATTAAACGGAAATATCTTTTTGGTAAAAGGGTACAAAATAAAAACCCCACCAATTACAGATGGTTGTTTAAATGGTATCCTTAGAAAGCAGGTTATTAAAATTATAGGGCAAATGCCCGATTATATTTTGGAACAAACATCAGTTTCCCCTTTTGAACTTCAAAAAGCAGACGAAATTTTTATTACCAATGTAATTACAGGAATTCAGCCAGTATCTAAATACCGTAAAAAAGAATATACTCGAGAAGTTGCTAAAGAATTGTTGGCAAAACTTAATGTAAAAGCCCGTTTGGGTTAATTATAGGCAGGATTTTCCGGAGAGTTGGACCAAATAAGGTAATCACCACCAAACTCAATCATTTTTTCTTTCCAAAAGTTGGTATACGGCTTACCAATTATTTCATTTTTATAGTCATTGGGAACAACTACCCAGCTGTTTAACTGCAATTCTTGATCAAGCTGCGTACTTTCCCAACCAGAATAACCTAAAAAGAACCGTATTTGCGATTCATCTATTTTTTTTTGAAGCAATAATCCCATTACCGAATTAAAGTCACCACCCCAATAAATACCGTTGGATATTTCAATGCTATCAGGGATCAACTCTGGTATTCTATGAATAAAGTAAAGATTGTCCTGCTCAACGGGGCCTCCATTATACACTGGAAGAGTAGAGTCAATTTCAGAAATAAAATCTTTCAGGGTATATTCAAGGGGTTTGTTTAATATAAAACCCACTGATCCATCTTCGTTATGTTCTGCCAAAAGCACTACCGATCTGTTAAAAGATACGTCACCTATAATAGAAGGTTCAGCTACTAATAACAATCCTTTGGCTGGTTTAAGAGTGGTCATGTAGTTGGTTTTGTAAATTAAATCTAAACATTAATTTTCTAATAACCAACTGTTGTGTATGATTGTTACTTGAAAATACAAATAAAAAACCCCGCCAAAAGGCAGGGTGTGTTTTAAGTAGGCAATTTCTTGCTTAGTTTACAGCACTCTGTAAATCTGATCCTGCTTTAAACTTAACAACGTTTTTAGCAGCGATTTTAATAGTTTTACCTGTTTGTGGATTTCTACCTTCACGAGCAGCTCTTCTAGATACTGACCAAGAACCGAATCCTACTAAAGATACTCTGTTTCCTTTTTTAAGCGCTCCCTCTACGTTTTCAAGGAAAGACTCTAATGCTTTTTTAGCAGCTGCTTTTGTAATTCCGGCATCTTCTGCCATTGCGTCGATTAAATCTGATTTGTTCATAGTTTAAATTTTAAAATTAGATTGTTGGTTAAACTTTATTTAATTGCTCTACAAATTTAAACGGATTATCGGTTCATGCAAGGAATAGCGCACTAAATCGGGGTATTTGTTAATAACTTAGGGCGTTTGTTAACAACCAAAGCCTATTTTTTGTCGATTTTAACAAATTCAGTAATACCAAGGGGTTACACAAGTTTGGCATCTTTTGCAAAAGAAAAACCATTTAAAAGCGAAGCAATATCCATTTTCCGTTTTCCAGGCAGCTGTATTACCTTAATATATATATATCCATTTTTTGTAGCCACTTTCATACTTTTTTTATCTGTAGAGATAGTACCCGGTTTTTCTGAATGGGAAGCAACCTCCTTGGTTACAGAATAGATTTTCGCTTTTAATGTTTCTCCTCCATTTTCTAGCATGCTCCAAGCAACTGGATATGGGGATAGCCCTCTAATAAAAGCGTCAATACATTCAACAGTGTCATTCCAGTTTATCCTTGTGTTATCTGAAGTGAGCTTGGGGGCGTCTTTTACAGTTATGTCTTTAATTTGAGGAACTGGCACCGCATTATCCGCTTCAATTTTTGAAACTGTTTTTACAACCAGCTCACTGCCCATATCCATTAGTTTATCATGCAAGGTTCCGGCCGTTTCCTTTTCTGAAATAGCAACCTCTTCTTTTAAAATAATGGCTCCCGTATCAATCTTTTCATCTATAAAAAATGTAGTGACACCTGTTTTAGGTTCTTGATTTATAACGGCCCAGTTTATAGGTGCTGCGCCACGATATTGGGGCAGGAGGGAAGCATGTAAATTAAATGTACCATATTCGGGTAACGACCAAACTACTTTGGGCAACATACGGAAAGCCACAACAATTTGTAAGTTGGCTTTTAATTTTTTTAATTCACTTAAAAAAACATCATCCTTTAAGTTGGTAGGTTGTAAAACTGGGAGGTTTTTAGATAAGGCAAATTCCTTTACTGCAGAGGGTTTTAATTTTCTTCCTCTACCGGCAGGTCTATCGGGAGCTGTTATTACCCCCACAATGTTTTTTTCTTCATCTAAAAGTTTCTTTAAAACCCCAACGGCAAAATCGGGCGTGCCCATAAAAACAATCAGTAAATCTCTCATGAATGTATATAATATTGATTTTTGGTGTTCAATTTTATCTTTCCGTTATCCAGCAATAAACGCAATACGTAAATTATCTTTTCGGTGGCAAAAGTACTTTTTTCTGAAAGCTCCCGAGCATCCATTTCATTTTCTTCTAACAACTGCAGTATTTTTTCTGAAATAAGCTTCAACTCATTTTTACTGGCTGTCTTTTTTTGAGAGGCGCAAACGGAGCAAATACCACAGTTTTCAGCTTCTAAATCTCCAAAATACCTTGCTAATTGTACGCTTCGGCAAACTTTGTTATTTTCAATATAATGTAGTACTGAAGCAACCTGCTTCTTCTTTTTTTGATTAAGATTTTCTATTTCTTTAGCTATAACATTAATAGTCTTATCGTCCTCCCTGGGTTTTAAAAACGTAATTGTTGCATCGGTAATTTTCAATAATAAATCAATCACTTCATCGCGTTCCATCTTTTGCAAAACCGAAATGATAGTAGTAACAGATTGTCCCGTTTTTTTTGAAATTACCTCTAAATCAATTCCTGTAGGCATTTCAAAAATACCACCATACAACCTGAGTATTGTTTTTCCTATAACGGAGGCAGTAATATCATTTGAAAAATATTCGAGTACTTTGTTCGAAGGCCATAAAAACTGGACGGTAGATTTACGCCCAAATTCTTTTGATAGTTGTATAATTGCTAATCTGTCCAGCGAATTTAAGGCATTATAGGCTAGTAAGGTGTTTAACTTGTATGTGCTGCAAAACTCGGTAAAGTTAAAGCTGAACTGTTCAAACTCACCTTCACCGTATGATATTTGAAAATAATTGTTCAGTTTTCGGTAAATGGTTTTTAGGTGTTTTGGAGTTGGTAAAGCCTCAATAAATTGTTTTTTTACCAATGTTTTATCGTACTCACTATACAATAAAACGGCTTGAGCATAATTGCCGTCCCTTCCGGCTCGACCCGCTTCTTGAAAATAGCTCTCCAAACTTTCCGGCAATTGTATATGAATGACAAACCGAACATTGGGATGATCAATACCCATTCCAAAAGCATTGGTAGCTACCATTGTGGGAATGCTTCCCGTTTGCCATTGTTGTAAACGATCATCTTTTTCTTTTTTTGAAATTCCGCCGTGGTAAAACGTACTGGAAAAGCCTAACTGATTGAGGTGATTGCTGGTTTCAACGGCACTTTTTCTGCTTCTCACATAAACAATGGCAGAGCCGTTTTTGTTTTTTAAAAGCTGTTCAATATGATATAGTTTATCGTCAACTTTACGTACTTGATATGCCAAATTAGGACGTACAAACGAATTTTTGAAAATACTCGGTAATTCTAAGTTTAGTTCTTTAATTGTGTCTTCTAAAACTTCGGGAGTTGCTGTTGCCGTCAGAGCGATAATGGGCGCCAAAGGCCTTAACTCTCTTAAAACAGTAATGTTTTTATAGGCTGGGCGAAAGTCGTTTCCCCATTGCGAAATGCAATGCGCTTCATCTACTGCAATTAAACTTACATTCAGCTGTCTAATAGTGTTTTGAACTAATTCTTGCTGTAAGCGTTCTGGTGATAAATACAAAAACTTGTAATTTCCATACAACACATTATCCATGCTGGTTTGCAAGTCTGAAAAAGAAATCCCTCCAGAGATGTGCATCGCTTTAATACCGCGGTCTTTTAAAGCGTTAACTTGGTCTGCCATTAATGCAATTAATGGTGAAACAACAATACAAGTGCCTTCTTTTAGCAATCCTGGAATTTGAAAACACATTGATTTCCCCCCGCCGGTAGGCAACAGGGCAACGGTATCTTTATCATTCAATACCGAAGCAATAATTTCTTCTTGCATCGGTTTAAACGATGTGAAACCCCAATACTTTTCAAGGATTTGCAGCGGTGCTTTCAAATTAATTATTTCAGGTTTTCAAGTATAAATGCAAGTCGTTTTTCAACAGAGCCTATAGGGACCGATTGTACATCATACCCATAGTTTTCGTAGCCCTTTAAAAGTGCATCATGTATTTTTTCGGCTTCTTCAAAATTCTCGTACCGTTCGTTATCTTGTTTGTATATTTTTTTCCAAGGTGGTAATAGGAAGACAGCATCGTATTGATTCTCCATACAACTTTTGGTGAAAATTTCAGAATATGTTGTTTCAAAGTAATCCATATAAGCTGTTACATCGGGTAACCCTCGATCGTAAAATAAAAGCTCCCCATTATATGATTCTGCTTCGTGATATTGCCGTAAACGGCCTTCTAATAATCGTTCGCTGAATAGAATAGGATTGGTTAAAAACAACTGCTCGATCCCTTCTTTCTGTGCTTTTCTAATGACCTCCCTAGACACTTCGTGCAAACAATTATGTCCCTTCTTTTCAAGTTCGCTTATCAAAGTAGTTTTTCCAGTGCCTGGGCCTCCGGTAATAACAATTCGTTTTGTCTTCAATCGGTATAATTTTTGTACAAAATAACTAAATATTTATTGATACCGAAAAGTGTATCTTTGTGTAAAGAAATTAGAATAAAAATTAATGAAAAACGAAAAAAAAACTACAGAATTCTACAATAGATTACGTCAGCAACTTGCCGATGATACCACGTGGCCTTCTGATTATTTATATAAATTTATTGTTCCATCCAGTTCAGAAAAAATTGCTGAAATTGAAGCTGTTTTTGACGGTACCAATGCCGTAATAAATACCCGCGATTCTTCAAAAGGAACCTATACAAGTGTATCGATTAAAGTGTCTATGCATTCCCCCGATGCCGTAATAGAGAAATATTTACAAGTTTCTGAAGTGGAAGGTGTCATTTCGCTATAATTTTAGTATTTTGCAATCATAATTACTTCAAGAAGAATACTTCCTTAAAATTTTAATTTTGTTAGATAACATAGAATACAATACCGAACGCTCGCATTTAATTATTCCTGAATACGGACGCCATATGCAAAAAATGGTAGAACACGCTGTTTCAATCGAAGACCGTGAAGCCCGTAATAAAAGTGCGAAAAGCATTATTGCCGTGATGGGTAACTTAAACCCACATTTACGCGATGTGCCAGATTTTCAACATAAACTTTGGGATCAATTGATTATTATGTCCGATTTTAAATTGGATGTAGACTCTCCATTCCCAAAACCTTCGCGAGAAGAGCTTTCAGAGCCTCCACAACCATTGCCATACCCACAAAACTTCCCAAAATATAGGTTTTATGGAAATAACATAAAGCGAATGATCGATGTGGCAAATAGCTGGGAAGAAGGCGATAAAAAGGAAGGGTTGATTCTTAACATCGCCAACCATATGAAAAAATGCTTCCTTAACTGGAACAAAGACACTGTTGATGATGAAGTAATTTTCAAACACCTTTTTGAACTTTCTGACGGAAAGATAAACCTAAAAAATAGTGATGAAGATCTTTCAGAAGCTAAAAACCTTCTTAAGAACAAAAAAAGGTATAATAGCAGTAATAAAAAATCACACAAAAATAACCGCGGTAGAAAGCGGTACTAACCTCTATTAGTCAGCATTAATGGGAACTTTTCAAATTGAAGGTGGACATAAACTGAAAGGTGATATCCACCCACAAGGTGCTAAAAACGAAGCCTTACAAATACTTTGCGCCGTATTATTAACTCCTGAAGAAGTTATAATTGATAACATTCCAGATATTCGGGATGTGAATAAATTAATTACTATACTTGGAAACCTTGGCGTAAAAATTCAAAAATTAGGAAAAGGAAAATTTGCCTTTAAAGCAGATGATTTAAAGTTAGAATATTTAGAATCTGAACTTTTTAAACAAGAAGGAAGTTCATTACGAGGTTCTATTATGATTGTAGGACCTTTATTGGCACGTTTCGGTAAAGGATACATTCCACGTCCTGGTGGAGATAAAATTGGTCGCAGAAGATTAGATACCCATTTTGAAGGATTTATAAAATTGGGCGCAAAATTCCGTTACAATAAAGAAGAACGGTTTTATGGCGTGGATGCCCCAGACGGATTGACCGGAACCTATATGTTACTGGATCAAGCTTCTGTAACAGGGACTGCCAATATTGTTATGGCGGCTGTTTTGGCAAAAGGGACAACAACAATATATAATGCCGCTTGCGAACCTTACTTACAACAACTTTGTAAGATGTTGAATAGTATGGGAGCTAAAATACAAGGTGTTGGTTCTAATTTATTGACCATTGAAGGTGTTGAAAGCCTTGGTGGCTGTACACATCGTATTTTACCCGATATGGTTGAAATAGGTAGTTGGATTGGCCTTGCTGCTATGACACAAAGTGAAATAACCATTAAGGATGTAAGTTGGGACAATTTAGGCCTAATTCCAGATACTTTTAGAAAACTGGGAATCACGGTTGAAAGGAAAGGTGATGATATTCACATTCCTGCACAGGATGAATATGAAATTCAAGGCTATATAGATGGATCTATCTTGACAGTGGCAGATGCACCTTGGCCAGGCTTTACCCCAGATTTGTTGAGTATTGTGTTAGTTGTGTGTACACAGGCTAAAGGAAGTGTGTTGATACACCAGAAAATGTTTGAAAGCCGTTTGTTCTTTGTGGATAAGTTAATCGATATGGGTGCCAAAATAATACTTTGTGACCCACACCGTGCAACTGTTATAGGCCACAATTTTACGTCGACACTTAAAGCCACTACAATGGTTTCGCCAGATATACGCGCAGGAATTTCTCTTCTAATTGCAGCACTTTCTGCAAAAGGGGTTTCTACAATCCATAACATTGAACAAATAGACCGAGGGTACGAAAATATAGATGAACGCTTGCGTAGAATTGGAGCGAAGATAACCAGGATAGAATAGTAAATAAATACTTGATATAAAAAAAGCCGCGATTGTTTCGCGGCTTTTTTAATTTTATTTGTTTCGGTTTTTATTGACCTCGTCTTGTAACTTTCGTCTCAGTTTTTGCTCTCTTTCCAATGCTTTTTGGCGGTGTGTTTCCAAATCTATCTCGGTTTCTGCCAATTTCAATTGAGCATTTTTAGTTACTTTATGGCTGTTTTTGAATTTGTAAAACAAAAATGCTAAACCAACTAAAAGTAAAATAATAATGGACCACATTATGGTATTATAAGTTGATTTTTCAGTAAGTACACCTAAAATTTCAATACCGTTTTCTTTTTCTTTTGAAACAGAAAGATCCTCTTTAGTGGTTTTTAATTTACTTGTTAACGAATCGATTGTTTTAGCCTTTTGGTCAATTTCAGTTTTTGATGCTACTATTTTCGTTTCCAAAGCAGAAACAGAGTCTAAAATATTTTTACGTAATTGATTGATCTGATACTTTTTAATTACCTTATATTCTTGGTAATTATTAGATTCGTCAATTACATCTTCAAATTGGGCCTCTAGGCTATTATCTTCTGGCTGGGTTTGGGGATTTTCTTGGCCAAAAAGAATAACAGTAACTAAAAGCAAGGGGAGTAGGGTTATTAACTTTTTTTTCATGGTAATTTTGTTCGGTTTGTTTGTTATTTAACACCGCAAGAGTAGAAAAATTGTTTCAAATAACCCAAATTTTAGTAGTAATTAAAATTTATTTAACAACGTGCTCTTTCTCATTGTAACAAAAATTGAGTGCACCAGATGGGCATTTGCGAATTTGTCGTATAACTTTCTCTGTGTCAGCACCGTCTAAATTTATCCAAGGAATGACAGATGTTCTAAAAACTTCAGAAAGTTCTTTAGCACATTTTTCAGCATGAATACATTTTTTGGGTTTAAAAGTTACTGTGATTTCACCATTGGTGAATTCATTAGCTAGCGTTTCCATAAGCATTGATTTGGGGGTTATGTAAACAATTTATAATCAGAATGTTCGATAAATATATGTAAAAAATCGATAAAGTGTATATATTAGAGAAAAATCTTACACAAAAATTAAGAAACAGCTTTTTTGTAAGTAGTTAAAGCACGTTCTCGAGCTTCTTTGTGATCGACCATTTTATCGGGATATTTATCTGTGTTAAACTCTTTTACCCAGTTTTTGATATATTTTTGGTCTTTATCAAATTTATCTATTTGTGTGGTAGGATTGAATATTCTAAAATAGGGAGCCGCATCTACACCGCTACCGGCTGCCCATTGCCAATTACCAACATTGCTGGCAAGTTCATAATCCAATAATTTTTCAGCAAAATAAGCTTCGCCCCAACGCCAATCTATTAAAAGGTGCTTACATAGAAAACTAGCTACAACCATTCGCACTCGATTGTGCATATATCCAGATTGGTTTAGCTGTCGCATACCTGCATCTACTAGTGGGTAACCAGTTTTTCCTTTCTTCCATAATTCAAACTCATCTTTATTATTGCGCCATTCAATACGGTCATATTTTTTTCTGAAAGCATTATCAACTGTTTCCGGAAAATGCCACAAAATTTGCATAAAGAATTCTCTCCAGATTAATTCTTGCCAAAAGGTTTCATTTTTTTCAGCAATTGCTTTTTTCATCATTTTACGAATACTTACCGTTCCAAAACGTAAATGTGGGCCTAAATGTGATGTTGCATCTTTAGCCGGGAAGTTTCGCTTCTTCTCATATTGTTGAATGGTGGTAGGTGTTACATCATAATCGGGTATTTCAATAGAAGATTTCTCAAACCCCATATCGCTTAACGTTATATTGGGTAAACGCGAATGCTGTACAAGGTTTTTTAAATGGTCGTTAGTATAATATATTTTTAAATCTTTTTCCGGATTAAAGGTTTTTTTCCAAAGTTTCATATAAGGCGTATATACCACATACGGATCGCCATCATCTTTAACAACCTCTTCTTTTTCAAATATAACTTGGTCTTTATACGTGTAAAAACCTATTTTTTTTTCTGAAAGATTTTTTTCAATCTTTTTATCTCGTTTTGTAGCGTAGGGTTCATAATCGTGATTGGTAATTACATTTTGAACGTTGAAATCTGAACAAACTTTATCGAAAACATCTTCAGTATTTCCGTAGTAAAATGCGATACTACTGTCGTGTTCTTGAAGTTTATCACGCATTTTTTGAAGTTGCTCAAAAATAAATGTGACACGGGCATCATCCTTTGGCAATTCGTCTAAAATTTCAGTGTCAAAAATAAAAATAGGTAAGACGGGGTGTTTGCCATGTAAGGCTTTGTAGAACCCAATATTATCGTCGAGCCTTAAATCTCTTCTGAACCAAAAAATATTTACAGCATCTTTCAAACCTATGATAAGTTTATGTTTGAGAGACCGCCATCTACACCAATTGTTTGGCCAGTAATCCAGCCAGCATCGTCACTTAATAAAAAGGCGGCTGTTGAAGCTATATCATTTGTAGAGCCAACACGCTTTAGCGGGTGTCTTTCTGCCATTTTCTCTTTCTTGGAGTCGTTACTAAGCAATTTTGAAGCGAGAGGAGTGTCAATTAAAGAAGGGGCAATAACATTTACCCGAAAGTTTGGCGCATACTCTGCTGCTAGAGCCTTAGCAAACCCTTCAATAGCACCTTTTGCGGCAGCTACACTAGTGTGGAATGGCATTCCGGTATTTACAGCAACAGTACTAAAAAATAATAGGTTCGCTTGATCTGCCTTTTTAAGATTGGGTAACAGGCCTTTCACCACTTTTACCATAGATAGAAAATTCAAGTTGAAGTCTTCTTGAAATGTATCTATGCTCATCATTTTAAAAGGTTTTAAATTGATGCTACCAGGACAGTAAACCAAATTATGTATGGTATCTGGTAAATCTAATTCTGTAATATCATCTTTTAAGACATCGAAAGTTAAGTGGTTAATTCCTTCTGGGATATCTTCTTTTGTTCGTGAGGCGATATAAACGGTGTTGTCTTCTTTAAGTTTATTAGCTATGGCCGCACCAATTCCGTAAGAGCCACCTATTAATAGTATATTTTTTTTCATAGTCTTATATTTTTCCGAAGAGCTCAACAAGCTTTTTTCTTCGGTATTCAAAAATTTCGTTTAGCTTGGGTTTCACTAAAAAAGGATGAACCAATTGACCGATAAATCCCAATGGTAGTTTGTAGTGGACAATATCCTCCATTTCAACACCACCCTCTATTTCATTTATAAAATGTTTATGGTGCCAAAGTGAATAAGGTCCAAAGCGTTGTTCATCAACAAAGTAATGATTGTCTTTAACGTGTGTAATCTCGGTAACCCATTTAGTTTTAATGCCCATTACCGGGGTAACTATGTATTCGATTATTTGACCGGGATACATAGCCCTATCTGTTCCCGACATAATATTGAAACCCATATAGTCTGGAGTAATGACTTTCAGGTTCTCTGGGGCTGAAAGGAACTCCCAAGCTTCTTTTTTTGATATCGGTAACTGTTGTTTGGTGTGTAGTTGGTATATTTTCATATAGACTTTTTACAGAAGTTATCTTCGTTTGTAAGATAGTTTTCTGTTCATTCGTATAAGTCTATAGATTTCAGTGTTAACCAAATTTTTTATCTTTCGAGAAACCCAAAATTTTTTAATTAATGACAGCATTTTTTTTTCTTTTAAAAATACGACTGTTTTATGATATACGAAATACTTTAAACAAAACTTAACAATTTATTTAAAACGAAGTTGAAAAACTACACTATCCACCAGATGAATTTAGCCTGTTGCGCTTGTTCATTTTAAGGTTTTGTTAACTTTAAAAACCAAGGTATGTTGTACCTTAGACACTGATAAAAATCTATTAAAAACCAACACATGAAAAAAGTATTATTATTAGTTTGTGCAGTGTTATTTTCCTTTGGAACGTATGCACAAATTGAAACTCCACAACCCAGTCCGTCACAGAAAATTGAACAGACTGTGGGATTAACCGATATTACCCTTGAATACTCACGTCCAGCCATGCGCGACCGAACTATATTTGGTGGCTTGGTTCCTTATGGAAAAATGTGGCGTACAGGAGCTAATAAAAACACGACCATTACTTTTAATAAACCGATTATGATAGACGGCACCGAACTAAAACCAGGATCGTATGCTATTTATACAAAACCTAATAAAGAGAATTGGGAGGTTTATTTTTATAGTGATGCAAACAATTGGGGAACGCCTCAAAAGTGGGACGAAAGTAAAGTAGCTGCTATGGCTACAGCCCAAGTTTATCCAATGCCAATGGATATCCAATCATTTACAATGACATTTGATGATGTAACACACGATTCTGCCAATCTTGGAATGCTTTGGGAAAACACCTATGCAAGTGTACCTATTAAAGTAATGACCGATAAAGAAGTTTCTGCGTCAATTGACCGTGTAATGAATGGCCCAAGCGCTAATGATTACTATGCTTCTGCAGTATATTATTTAGAAGCTGATAAAGATATAAACCAAGCTAAGACTTGGATTGACAAAGCTATTAATATGGCCAAAGAACCTGCTTTTTGGCAGTATAGACAACAATCCCTTATTTACGCCAAAGCAGGTGATAAAGAGGGGGCTATTAAAGCCGCTAAAAAGTCTATGGAGCTTGCGAAAAAAGCTGGTAACGATGATTATATAGCTTTAAATGAAAAATCATTGAAAGAGTGGGGAGCTATGTAATCTTTCCCACATACAATTTATAAAAAAACGCTCTCAATTTGAGAGCGTTTTTTATTTTGTGAAATGTTCATTCATTTCAAAAGTGTTTACTGATATACACTAACTGTATAAAAAGTAAACACTTTTAGATTACCCACACCCCTAAAAACCTCATTGAAGCCTCTAAAACTGTCTTGGCATAACGATTGCCATGTATACGGCGAACGAAACATACTAATCTATATTAAAAGAGAATTACGCATAGATGAATCTAAAAAAAACTACTTCAGAAACAAAAATCAATTCTAAAGAGAACTCAAATACAAACACAAGTTCCATATCATCTGAAAAAGCCACTAAAACTTGGAATATCCTAGTTTTAATAAATACCTTCCTACTTCTTGTGGGAGGTGCTTTCTTAGTGTATCAAATGCAAAATGATTTTGCTCAGTTCAGAATGGAACGCCTTAGTAGTACCTGGGGTTTCGTCTTTTTTGCGATAGCGAGCTCGTTATTTGTGTATAAAGCTGGATTCTTTATTTATCAACTCTATTTGTATTTTAGGTATAAGCCGGTTTCATCGGTTACCAATGATGAACTGCCTACAGTAACCGTCATTGTCCCTGCCTATAATGAAGGTAAGCAAGTCTGGGCTACTTTAAAGAGTTTGGCAAAAAGTGACTATCCTGCTGAAAAGATTCAGTTATTAGCTATTGACGATGGAAGTAAAGACGATACGTGGTACTGGATGCAAGAAGCTAAAAAACAATTGGGCGACCGAGTAGCCATATACCAACAACCTGAAAACAAAGGAAAACGTCACGCTTTATATAGAGGCTTTAATATAGGGAACGGAGAAGTATTTGTTACAGTAGACAGTGATTCTGTGGTAAACGCCGATACCTTGCGAAATTTAGTAAGTCCGTTTATTACCAACGAAAACTGTGGGGCCGTAGCCGGTAATATAAGAGTATTGAACAATAGCAAAGCACTGTTGCCAAAAATGTTAAACGTGAGCTTTACATTAAGCTTTGAATTTGTACGCTCTGCTGAAAGTAGGTTAAACTCGGTTTTATGTACACCTGGGGCTTTAGCTGCCTATCGCAGAAAGGCTGTGTTTGCTTGTTTGCCTGAATGGATTAATCAAACTTTTATGGGGAAACCGTCGGATATTGGTGAAGACCGGGCAATGACAAATATGATTCTTAAACAAGGCTACCACGTATTGTTTCAACGTAATGCATATGCCTATACCAATGTCCCTGAAAAATATAAAGGTTTATATAAAATGTTTATTAGATGGGGTAGAAGTAACGTGCGTGAAAACATTGCGATGGCGAAGTACGTGTTTACTGACTTTAGGAAAGGTTCAAAAACAGGGTCGCGTTTATTGTTTTTTAGCCAAGCGAGTAAATTGATAATGTGCTACCCATTTTTACTGTTCATGTTATATTTCGTTATGGTGCACCCAATATTATTTATTAGCTCAACATTGCTTAGTATATTGGTGTTATCAAGTTTTCAGGCAATCTTTTATGCCAAGCGCTACACATTCTCTGAATCATTTTGGGCCTACACCTATAGTATTTTATATACGTTCAGCTTGTTTTGGATTACCCCGTATGCAATCGCAACGGCAAGTAGAAGTGGTTGGCTTACAAGGGAGTTGCCGCAGCAAGGATAGATTAAGGTTAGCAAGTGTTGGTGAAAAAAAGCATTACCACTTGCTGATGTTACTCTTTTTGGGGGGTGAGAATTATATTTCTTTGACCAACCCAAATACCTTTATCGTCTTTGGTTAATTCGATTATATTTGAGAAGCCACCTGTTCGATCTAATTTTGAGACCATTTCATCTGTTATAATTTTGTCACTGGCAAACCAAGTTGAATTTATCCAATATTCATTAAAATTTTCACCCATCAAGGTCATATGGATGTGTGCTGGTTCTGAACGATTTGGGTAAGGTGCAGGTTTTATGGTATGAAACCTATATTTTCCATAACTATTAGTTTTTACCCACCCTCGTAAATATCCGTGCCGTACTCCATTTCCTTTTTCATCTCCTTTCTTTTTATATAACCCATTACTATTGGTGTGGTATGCATAGATTATCACGTCTTTTGCAGGGGTTGTTCCATCAGTTTGGTAGACAGTACCTTCTAAAATTAATCTTTCCCCTTTTACGTCTTTACCGGCAATGGTTGTTTCCCAATTTGTATTTTTAGGAGCTTCATTAGCTCCACACCATTCGCAATCGGGCATTTCTTTATTTGCCAGGTTTGGCTGAGTTGAAGGATTCTTTACTTCGATTGTTAAAAATGTAACAAGTGTACTGTCTTTGGTTTGCTTTAAATCTGCAAGAAAATGCTGGTCACTTCCTGAAATAAAGCTATTGCCCATTTGTCCCGTATACTGTTTAAAGTGTATATCGTAAGCTTCAGGTTGCGCGTTTTCTATAGTTGTATGAATATGTCTGTTATCAACTGAATTTCCATAATCGCCTGGCAAGATGGTTTGAACAAACAGTTGTCCTTTTTCATTTGTAAATGCTGAACCACGTAGGCGAGCGGTTGATTCATCACTTGGGTCAGAAGGTTCATATTCACCATTTGAAGAAGTGTGATACAAATCTACCTTTTGATTAATTAAAGGTTTATTATTTTCTTTTGATACGAGCGTAAGGCACAACCATAGATTCTGACCAATCTCGCTTTCATTACTTATTTGAACTTGATTTTCAGTATCAAAATCTTTGAACTCCTGTAATAATTCAAACTCGGTTTTGTCTAAAACCAAGACGGTTCTGTCTATGGAACATTGAACAAAGAGCGTACTTGTAAATAGTAGGGCTAGGAGAGGTTTCATCTTTATTTTATTTCTAAGAACTGCAAGTAATTTCTACTAAAAAAATATGGTAAAATCACCTATTGTTGGCTTTACTAATAGAAGTTAGTACAGGATAATAGTTATTAATGCTTGTTTATTTACCATCTAATTTAGTAAATAAAAACCAAATAGAAAGTCTTCAAGTGCTATGTAAATATTTAAAATTCAGATACTTAATGCAAATAGTATTATAAATCTTTTCTATTTCTTTAATATTTTGACAATCCTATTGTTAATGATTTCCGATAAATTCCACAGGTATAGTTTGGGGTCGGTGGTGCTGTAGAAAGTAACAACTACAGCATCAAGGTCTTCGTGATAGTTTGCGAAACTTTGGTAGCCCGGAACCCAACCAGCGTGTTCATACTTGTAAATGGAAGCATATATTTCTTGCTCTCCTTCCTCAAACAGGGATCCATCGTTTAAAGCCCTTACAAAAGTACCTACATCTTCTGCCGTGGCAAGCATACCGTGGTCGTCTGTTTTTAAATCTAAGGGATGGTCTACATGGTAGCCACTCATCACATTGTCTATATTCACTTCTTGTAGCGAACCAAAGGTATGGTCCAGTTGTAATGGTTTGAGTATTTCTTTCTTAATAAATTGGAAGTTATCATATCCCAGTTCATTATCCATTATTTTATTGATCAACAAATAGTTTGTGTTGCAATATTCATAATCTTCCCCAGGCTCAAAGTTAGCGGGTTTATCTAAAATTAAGGCAAGGCTTTCTTTATAGGTGGCCGTTGGATTTGCCCAAAAATTCGGAGTGTCAGTAAAATTGGGGATGCCACTTCTATGCTGTACGAGCATTCGCAACGTAATTTCATCCGCATTTTCAATCTTTCCTACAAGTTCTGGTAAGTATTCAGCAAGGGTTTTATCTAGTGAAAGACGCCCATCGTGTACTAACTTGGTAACTGCCACCGCATCATAAAGTTTACTAATGCTAGCTAATTTAAAGAGTGCTTGTGGGTATGCAGGAACCTTCCCCTCCCGATCGTGCCAACCAGAAGCAATATATTGAGGTGCTTTGCCAGCTTGATCTATATACACAATTACTCCTTCAAATTCATAGCCAATAGCTTCATCTGCCTGTTCTTGAATTGTATCGGGAAGTGGCAAAATCCAAGCTTTTACCAACAACCAAGGCACAAAGAATAGAGATGCTATGGAAGCCAAAATCAACACTATTTTAAAAATTCGTTTTGTTTTTTTCTTGGTCATATTGCTCGCAGTTTGTTGATTTTATTCAGCTTACAAGTTGGGTTAAATTCCGCGAAGGAGTTTCGCCATAAGGTGTTTGTGTATTATTTTACTGCGTTTTTATTTAATTCAAATGTTTTTCAGTCTGCTTTTCAGTAAAATGAGCATTATATCTTGTTAGCCATTGGCATTATTTATTATGTAATTTATTTTACTATTTTTTTAATCTCACCAACAACGGAGCAGGAAGACTTCACTGTATTAAATATCGTCCCAAATTTTTCGATATTCTTTTTAAGTAAATCAATATTTAAATTATCATCTTGACTATATATCTTCAGTTCATAGTTTATTTCGTCCATTCTTGGAGGTTTTTCTAAACGTGTTGCGGTAACTATCAGTTCAGCATTTGTATATTCGAAATTCATTAATTGGGAAAAGCGTTCAACATTTTTAAGAATACAAGCAGAAAATGATCCTAAAAATAATTCTGCTGGGTTTGGTAGGCTATCAGCCATTTCTGGTGTGATTCCGAAACTAATTTCTGATTCTTTAATTTTTATCGAAGCACTATTTTTTGAAGAAGAGTTTGCTTTGCTAAAATATTTCATATCGTTTTTTTGCTTGTTGCTAACGTTGGTTGTTATGGTTTTGGTGCGCTTTTCAGCAACTAATTTAGTAAATAAAAACCGAAAAGAATATCCGCGAATATTTTCGTAAGTAGGCGTTAACAATATTGGATCATACACCTTATTGTCTATAGTTTTACTGTTTAAGTAATAAGTGATCAACAATAACTTTTGCGGCAATTTTACTGCCTTTTAGTGAAGGGTGGAACCCATCGTCACCATAATATTCAATATTCTTCGCTGTATCAATATACTCTTTCCATACGTTACCAACAGGCAGCAATATAGCACTGTTGATTGCTGCTGCATCTGTATGGTTTTTTATAACACCATCAAACGTATGATAGTAGTTTAAAGATGGCCAAACCATAAAGTAACAAAGCTTGGATCCGTTTAATTTGCATAAACGAGTATATTTTTTACCGTATTCAATTAGCATGTTTCTACCATCATTTTGAGATGAAGGCCCTTGTTGAATAATAACAAAGTCGTATAATTTACTAGAAATTAGTTTTTGGACTTTCCCATCATTCCAGTGATCCTGAATAGCATAGTTAGGGAATGCTATCATTTCAGTAGTAATAGTTATATTTTTTGAAATTGCGTACTCCTTAACAAGCTCAGGCAAATTATTGGTATAGGTAAGACTGTTGCCAACAAATAAAACATTAAATGCTGTTTGGGTATTAGTAGGGGTTTTCTCTTGACTATATACGCTAGAATACGTACTTATTAGTACAAATAATAAAAATAATAATTTCTGCATTAAAAAGTTTTTTACCTTCAGTTCTTTGTTGTGAAACGTTTTTTAGTCCAAAGCACTTTTAAAAGCTGAACTATACATAATTAATTAAAAAAATAAAATACCAGCTTTAAAGAACTAAAATAGTGCTTTTCATAGGATACGTTGTTGGTAAATGTTTTTATCATAGATAATTGAAGAATAGTTCTACAAAAACACCAAGAACAATACTAAAAAATGCTGCTAATTTAGATAAACGTTTTAATTTAAATGTGTTTGAAAATGCCAGCCATAGACACAACAGAGCACAAATTGATAAGATTATAGTTCCATACAAAGGTACTATGCTTTCGAAAAGTCCAATTTGATTGAAAAGAGGATCTAACAAAGCAGTAAACCCAAAAAGAGCTAAAGTAAAATTTGTTTTTTTATGTCCAATAAAAAGGTAATAGCTAGCGATTAATAGCTCAACACTTATAGCTAAAGGGCCAAACTGGTTATAGTATGATCTTTTAAAATATGCCTCGAAGCCCTGTGGAAATTGAATCTTCACTATAAAGGCAATACTTAAAGCAAGCCCAATAATCAAAAGTAGTAATGCGATAGTCTTTCTTTTTTTCATAGGCCTTTATAAATGTTTGCGAGGGGTCGCGTATAGCCATCAGTTACAGATTTAAAGGTACTCAATTTTTAGGTTAAGCACCGACTTTAGCAATTCCGAGTGGATTCGGACATAGTTGAATCCGTCGTAATTGAGGTTATACATCTTAAGTTTGATTCTCATTAAATTTATAGTATAAACCAGAAAGAACAAGAGAGCGGAGTAAGGTTATGTTATAAGTTGAAGCTTACGACTTCGGCAACATTGATAATCCGCGCTCTTTTAATACTTCAACCCCGTTCAGTTCTGTGAGGCCTGGACCTCGTTTTCAAGTTGTTGTGAGTTAGGTAGTCTGTTCTTTCATAAAACAATTCTTGTCAATCAAAGAAAAATTCAAAATGAGCAAATATAAAAATGACTAATAACAAAATAGTTGACAAGCTTAAAATCAAAAATTTTCGATATTTTTTGAATTGTGGAATGAACATTAAAATAGACGAAGCTATTAACAGAAATAAAAATGCAACATAAAACGCTGTTCCAATAATATTATCGAATTGATATTCAATTTTCCAAAATTCATTTCTATCAATCAATTTATACAAGTTGTCAAATATAAATTCTGAAAATATCATAATCAAAAGAAATGTCAACGTAATCATCCATTGCACTTTTGACAACAACAAATTTTTTTTAAAAATCAAATGTACCAATACAACACTTTCGATATAAATTAAGTAGGGAATAACTGCCATTGGATAATGAAAACCCCAATGTCTATATTTTGCTAAATCATCTCGTCCGTAAGAAAAAGTCGCTTGTGCTTCAACGTAACCTGGGACTAATTCAGGATTGGATATGTAATTCCAATTCACAATCAGGAATACACTGAAAGCAACACATATCAATATTATTATTCCGAGAATAGTATTATTTATGAGTTTAGAATACTCCGTCAATTTTTAAGTTTTAATTGTTTTTTTTCGTTTACACACAACGGTTAATATATGAAAAGGAGGCGATTTTAAAAACACCTAACTTTCGGTAAAGCACAAAGTTTGATGTGAGCCAAAATCTTTGATTTCATTACTATTTCGGCTATTTTTTATTTAGAGCTTCAATTCTTTCTTTATAGTGATCGTCACCACTTAATTCATAGGCCTTGTTTAAGTATTTTAAGGC
>CEPR01063033.1_pt1 | contig 48365 bp, 76 predicted proteins | sample 530431 | NCBI WGS metagenome assembly CEPR01 (sample SAMEA2620078, study PRJEB7988) | marine metagenome | isolation source: saline water (ENVO:00002010), including
GCGCCCCTGTCGCCAGCGGTCGCGGCGCCCCAGTCGCCAGCGGTCAGGAACGCCCCGACAATCGCGCCATCGCAGCCCGCGTCCACGAGAAATTGCGTGGCCGAACGCTGATCGCCCACATGGACAACCTTGCAATAGGGGAACTTGATCTTCGCGCCGATTTCGACAACCAGCCCGGCTTCGTGCGCTTCGGTAATGTCGCACACCAGCCACTTGGCATCCGGCGACCAGTCGAGATAGCCACCATCGCCTTCGCCGCTCAGCAGACCGTGAAGGCCATTGCCGCACTCGGCTCTGGGCGACCAGTCAGGTGCTTCGCAGCGACCGCTATCAGGCCACTGGAAGCCACCATGCGCGGTCATGTCTGCTTTGCAGGTGCGCAGTGCGTAAACACGGCGGGCGGGTTCGCTTGCCATCGTCTCATTCTCCTGCGCCTTGAGTGGCGCTGTTTGTGTTTCAGTGGCACCTGTTTAGCCACCCTATCCCACAAGGTCAACCATTATTTTTAGCTTGCGTAACCAATCCATCGCAAATATGGTGCCCTCATGAAACAGACCCTTGACACACACCTCGCGCGCGAAGGCGCACCATCCCTCACCGCACTTGCTGCGAAAGTTGGCGTGTCGAAAGGGCGCCTGTCGCAGCTCAGGCACTCAAACGAATGGCCGCCCGAACTGGCGATGGCTGTCGAGAAGGCCACTGGCGGCGAACTGGACGCGGGGGAATTGTCGCCCATCGTGGCGCAGGCTCGCAAGCCGGTATGAGCGAAGGATTGCCCGCATTCTGGAGCAAGCAAGTGATAGCCCGCGCTGCCGAAATATACGGCGTGCCCGTAGATGATGTAATCGGAAAATCTCGCATCCACGGTCATGTCTTGCCTCGATTTTCGGCAGCATACGCGATGCGCAATTACAGTATGTCCTATTCGGAAATCGGACGCCGCCTTGGTGGGCGCGATCACTCCTCCGCAATGCATGCAGTAACCATGGCCGAAGTATATGCGGAGCATGACGATCAGTTTTGCGATCGACTGGCGGACATTATTGATGCTGCAAGAACGCAACGCCAAACGGAGCTGATGCCCATGACAGTGCCGACCTACCCGCAACCCCAGCCACAGAAAACCCCAGAGGAAATTCACGAAGAAGGGATGGCGGAAGGATCTGCCATGCTTGGCATGGCGATTGATGAAATGCTGGCGGGGCGCGTTCCGGTTGTTCCACAAGAACTGCGATGGACGCAAGGCACGGGTTCTGCGACCGGACTTGATGAATTGCCGCCATTTGATGAGCCCCACGGCTTGCCTACAGTCGATAGCCGCTCGTGCTTCAAGTGTGGCGTTCGGCGATCGGTTGGGTGCAAGCATCGTCCGGCAAGCGAGGGGTCGCAAAACAATGCCGTGCGCGCAGGCAAGGGCGCTCTATTTTTGGGAACTTAGCCAATCCTCAAAAGCATCCCAAGCCGCCGCAGCACCTAGCGCAACGCACACGAATGCACCTGCGGCGGTGCTGGATTCCAGATATTCGATCTGACCATCCTGCCACGTCGATTGCGTGTGGTCGCATCGCTTGAGTTCACAAACGAACGTAGGCGAGCCCGGTATGACTATATCGGCCGCGCCAGCCACAAAGCCACCTTGGCTGCGGATCGATTGCATCTGGCGCCCGGTGCGCTTGCCCTCGTTTCGGATGTGCAGGCCTATGCGCCCGTAGGTGTCGGAATATTCGCGGCGAAGGCGGTTGAAGAAGCTCGATTGTTCTACGGCTTCCGTGGGGCATTTGCCGCGCCAGAATGGGTCGCCATATAGGTGGATTGCGCCTAGTGCGTCGAGGTTCATAGCGCGTCCACCATGGCGATGCGTTCGCCAATCCAGCGCATTACGGGAACCGCCATCGAGTTGCCGAGGGTTTTATAGCGCGGGCCATCCGGACAATCCTCGGGTTCTTTTCCGCGCCAAGGGATTTGCGTAAAGTCATCCGGAAAGCCTTGCAGGCGTTCGCACTCGCGCGGGGTTAGGCGGCGGACTGCGGATTGCGCTACGTAGGTTGTGCTGGTGGCTTTGTCGGCCATACTGGCTCCCGATCGCAAGCAATGCCGAATGTCACCGCCGTCCACCCCGAATGCCACCGCAGGCATAACCCCGGCGTTCGCATGGCTCTTGCTATGGCCGCCATCTCGCAAGGTCGGCGCGCAATCATCCATTGCGTCCGCGCCGTGGTCTTTGGCGGTGAATGCGATAACGCGCGCATTCGGATCGGTGGTGGTGTCGAGCGCGCCCACTATATTGCCGGTTTCGTAACAGCCGTCATTGCCTGTGGTGCGGAATGCCACAGGCACAAAATGACCAGCGCCATTAAGCGCGTGCTGGTCTTCTAGGCCCTGCTTGTCGCCAAAATGCGCGTTCAGTGTCGGCGCCACTTCTGCGGGCCATTTTATCAATCCCCCGTCACAGTCGAAGTCGGCTCCAAGGCCCCCGCCCGCAGTGCTGCGGCTAGGGACCGTGGGAGCGACTTGCCCCTTTTCGCGGCGCGGCGCAGGATGCCCGAGCAGGCTTTCGCGCTCAAAAAGAACCGCTGCGGCACGTCGCCAGTCTCCAAGATATCCGACAACGAACACACGGCGGCGGCGCTGTGGAACTCCGAAGAATTGAGCGTCAAGAACTCGGTAGGCGAACCCATACCCGAGTTGGCCCAGCGCCCCGAGGAAGGTTCCAAAATCCCGTCCTCCACCACTCGACAGGACGCCGGGGACATTCTCCCAAACGATCCAGCGGGGCTGCTTTCGTTGATCAAGTCGAAGGAATTCGAGGGCCAGGTTGCCACGGTCGTCAGCCAACCCCTTTCTGAGCCCTGCGATGCTGAACGATTGGCAGGGGTTCCTCCGACAAGCAACTGAATAGGTCCATAATCGTCGGCTCCAATGGTGGTGAAATCGCCGTGCAACGGCACGTCAGGATAGCGATGCGCCAGAACGGCGCGGGGGAATTTTTCTATTTCGGAAAAGAACGCGGGATTCCATCCGAGCGGATGCCACGCCGCCGTTGCGGCTTCTATTCCGCTGCATACGCTGCCGTAGATCACGCCGCATTCCTCCGCAATTTCTCAGTCTCCGCCAGCACAAACTCTGGCGCATCCTCATCATCCGCCGGCCGATTATACGCCAGCACGCGGAAAAACTGGCTATCCGCGTCTTTTACATAAGACACGGTTTCAGGCGAGCCTCCGCACTCTTGCCACTTCGCCAGGTCGGAGGCCTGCTTGCTGTTTTTCGGTTCCTTCAGCATCCACACGCTAAATTGTCGATAAGGCGTCACAAAGTCGAGCCGGATCGTCTCATTGCCGCGCTGGCTCATGCTTTCGCGCACGTCGACGGTCAGCACGCGATCGGTCTGAGGTTGTGTCGGGTCTTTTTTCATGGCCTTGAAGTCGGCAATGATCTTGTCGTTCGGATTAACGATCTCGGCCTCGCACTCGACGCAGTAGCGCGCAGCAATGTCGTTCTGCGCGCCGCACGCAGGGCAGTCCTTGCCGTTCCACCGGTATCCACATCGATCAAATTTGCCGCGTTCCACGCCGGACGGCACCACACCCAAGCACCTCCGGCCGTAGTGCGTCGAAAGCGGGCCGTGTTCGGTGACGATGGGCTCGCCAAAGACATCCAGCGCATAGCCGTGCTTGTCGCGCTGATAGTCGGCATATTCAGGGTTCAGGCTGAACTCATTGACATAGCCGCAATCGGGGCACTCGGCTTCAATCGGGATTCCTTCGCCGCCTTTGCCTTTCACGCGGATCTCAGGATTATAGATATCGCCATCGGGGAAGTGCTTTGCGACATTGCCAGCGTAGTCGAGCAACAGGCTGTCGGCCTTGTCCGGATGCAGGCGCCATGCGCGCCCAAGGATCTGTTGCAGCAAGGCGGCGCTTTCTGTGAACCGCAGCAAAGCGATTGTTTCGGTATGCTCCACGTCAAAACCCGTGGTCAGAGTGCCGACATTCACCAGATGGCGGATCGTCCGATTGCGGTACGCCTTGATGATCCTGTTGCGCTCTGCCGTTGGCGTGGCCCCCGTCACCAGTGCGCTATTCTCCGGCGGCAGGCTGGCCAGTACCTCGTGCGCGTGCTTCACCGTGGCAGCGAAATACATCACGCCGCCAGGCCGATTACGGGCCTGCGCGATAACGTCCGCAACGGCGGCCGCAGTCTTGCGTCCGTGGCCTTCGAATGCGCGTTCCACGTCCTCGCTGTTGAAAGTGCCATTCGGCAGCAGGCGGATATTGCCGGTTTCGTAGGCTTCGCTGTTGATCGCGCCGATCGTCATGGGCGTGATAAATCCCTCGTCCAGCATTTCGCGCGCCGACACACGATATACGCATTTGAGGAAATACGGATCGCGCGTCACGTCATCGCCGTTGGCCTTGCCATCTGGCCAGACGCGGAAGATATAGCCCGTATTCATGAGGAACGGCGTGCCGGTTAGCCCAATGACACGCAGGTTGGGATTCGCTTCGCGCATTGCTTCGATGATGGCGCGAATGGTGGGCGTGATGCCGTGGCATTCATCCACGATCACGGCGCAGTAGTCGCGCTGGAAACGCGATATAGAGTTTTTCACGGTACCCGGCGTGCCGAACACCACGAATTGCCGCGTCGACTTGGTGCCCGCGCTAGCACTGAATATGGATGCGCGCTCGCCAGTGAGCAGATATTTTTGATGGTTCTGCGTCACCAGCTCGCGAGACGGGGCAAGGCACAAAACGCGCTTGCCGCCGCTCATATCGTGCAGCGCATGGGCCAGCCTTGCTATCATGAACGACTTGCCGGCAGCGGGCGCTGCGTCAATCAGGATAGGTTCAAGGCTGATCTTTAGTTCTGCCAGCGCCGCTTCGCAGGCGGATTGCTGGTAGGGGCGGAGACGGAAGGTCATAGCGAGCAAGCCCGGCAATATGCCTCAAAGGCTTCCTTATCGCCGCCAGCGCATGTGTATCGGGGCTTTCTGTCGCCGTCCGATGATGGATAATAATCCAGTGATATTGGTCCATGTTGCGCATCGAAATCTGGCAATGTGAATGGAACGCAGCATTGCTCAATGCGCCAATGGCCAGACTTGTTGCGATTAGCCCATGCGTATGGCTTGCACCGGTATCCCTCGTTATCGATAAATTGCGCATTGGGAAATCTCCGCAGAATTACGCGCTGGAAACGTCCGATAGCCTTTTCGCAAGCCCTATTGCGTGCGGCGGTTTCGGTGTCATATCGATATTTACACTCTTGCGAATGAAAAATCTGACTGTGTTGCGTTCCGATTACATCGCCCGGTGCCCAGCCCCTGTATGTTAAATCGCCTTCATCTTCCCACCGATAGGATAGAACTTCCTCTATGGTCACACCGCATCCGCAGCATTCAAAGTACCATCCGGCGTGAACCATTTCTGAGGCGGGAATAATCCCGGTTTCCGCATATTTATCGGCCCAAGGCGTGCGCTTGCACGTCACTGCTCTAAAATCGCCATCGGCATATTCGTTGGCGCCAATCCTGCGCGCAGTGACATTATGTCGCGCAAATATGATGCCGCCAGTGTGCTCAAATTCTTCGATAACCGAATAGGCTCTTAGGGGTTTTTCAATTTCCATCGTCAACCTCCGCTAGTCAGGTTCGCTAGAATGAAGCGCGCGGCAGGATCGCTAGCGACGATCTTTTCGGGGATCAGCCTAGCCGCGCACGGGAACTGTAGCCTCAAAATAGGATCGGCGCTTCATCTTTCTTCGGTATCTGTGCCCGCAAACATATTGCCGTCCTCAACTACAGTGCCCAACTTGCTCGCCTCGGCAAGGTTTTTGACGGCCTGGCGGAAATAGCTTTCTTTAAGTTCCGCGCCGATGCCGAAGCGGCCTTTTGTCACGGCGGACCAGACCTCACTTCCCACGCCCATGAAAGGGGTAAGCACCACTTCGCCCGCGTTGCTACGCATTTGCACAATCCGGTCGATAACGTCGAGTTGAAGAGGGTGAACGTGCTTTTCGTCCTCGCTGTCGCGCGCCGCTTGGTATGGCAAAACCCGTTCCATGCGAATGTCGTCCCAAATCGAACTGGCGTAGCGCCGCCAAATCCAATGCGAAAAACGGTTGGCCTTCTGATCGCCCTCGAAACCTCGAATGGCGCGAACATCGGCGGGCATTTTGCTATCGTCGCCAGCGTATTCCAAAAACCCGACCGGATTTGCGACGGGCACTTTATTCTCGCCCTTCTTGCGGAACACCAGAAGGTAGTCGGCCGAAGCCACACCGCAAAAAATGCTGTCATCCACGGCCGTCTTGTGGGCCAGGTTCTTTTGCATGGTCCGGTTGCGAACCCAAAGTGGCTCTTTCCAGATTGCGTGGCGGGCAATGAAGTCGAAACCAAGTCTCTGGTGGAGACGGATGATGTCGCCAGGGAAATCGGTGTACCCATCCTTGCCGGAATTGCCGGTCGGCACATCCATGCAATGCACTGCGGTGCAGCGGCCCTTCATGGTGATACGGGCCTTTTCCGCCACGACATATTCATAGTGGTCGAAAAATTGCTCGTAGCTTCCGCAGTTCGACAAATCTCGCTCGTCGCTGCTGTAGTTGTACATGCCGGCGAACGGAGGCGAGTAAACCGACAGGTGTACGCTTTCCGCCGGAAGTTTCTGCATCACTTCAATGCAGTCTCCGTTGTAGAGCGCGTATCGGTCGGTGATAACCTGGTCTATAACGCCGGTTTCTTTCTTCGGGTTCTTTACAGCCATGACGGCATCTCCATTTTCGTGCTGAAATCTTTGGCGGTGTTGATCGTCATCGCGTTGTTCATTTCCGCGATCAGGTTGGCGAACATGATTTCCGCTTGCTCAGCCTTGCGCTTGCGGTTTTGGATGATGCGGCGCTCGCCCTCGGTCATTACGGTATCGACCGTTACTGATTGCGTTTGACCGAAACGCCAGCATCGCCGCACGCCCTGATAGTATTGCTCATACGAGTGCGACGGGAAATCGACCACATGCGCGCAATGCTGAAAATTCAGGCCAAGCGCGCCGATTTTTGGTTTGGTTATGAGGTCGCGAATGTTGCCGTTGATGAAGTCCAGGAACTTACCTTCCTTAGCGTCGTCACTGTCGCTCCCGCTTACTTGCACGGCATCTGGCATCATTTTTTCCAGAAGATCGGCTTCGTCATTCAACTGGCACCACAGAAGGCTAGGCTTGTCATGGCTCGCGAGTTCGGCAGCCTTTTCGCACCGCTCTTGAATGGTACGGCGCTTTTCTTCGCGCTGTTCGGGGAGGGTTTGCGCCGGCAAGTTGAACAGCTTTCCGTCCGCAAGGGTTTCGGCTTCCACCAAATGCTCACGTTCGATCAGAGGAGGAAGCTTGAGTGGACCATCATCAAAGCCAAGGTCAGATGGCTTACGAAGCGCACGAGCCCATGAGCACACCCATTGCCAGAATGGCAGTTCCGCATGACCTTTGAACCGCCACTTAGCGGCCTCGCCATACATGCGCCCGGTTGCGGTGGAATTGCCTTGCTCGTTTTTGAAAAAACGATTGAGCATATCCATGTAGCCCATAAAGCCGAGGGCTTCGGATGACGTGCCGAGTTCGACGTAATCGTTCGGTGCGGCCGTGGCCGTCGTCAGGAGGCGATACGGAACCTTGCGCATAAAGTCGGTGATCTCGGCTTTGCGAGTACCTTTGAACGATTTCAGGATGGAGCTTTCGTCGCACACCACGCCGGAAAAATCGGGCGGATTGAAATGAGCAAGCCTCTCGTAATTTGCGACCACGATTTTGCCATTGATTTCACCCTCAACCGATCGATGCGCTTCGATGCCGAATTTCTCGGCCTCGCGGATAGTCTGCCCCGCAACCGCCAGTGGCGTCAGGATGATAACAGGCTTGTTCGTGTGCTGCACGACATTCTGCGCCCAGACCAAAAGCTGAAATGTCTTTCCCAAGCCGCAATCCTCGAACAGCGCAGCGCGGCCTTTGCGCACCGCGTATTCGACCATAGCCGCTTGGAAGTCCATGAGCCGGTCGGGCATGAAAATAGGATCAAAGCCGCTTTCGGCGCCCTCATGGACCTTTTTGTATAAGAATTCGTCATATGCACTCGGGTTTGCACTGGTCACTATCTGATACCCCAATATGATGAAGGCTTCCCACGGTAAGGCTCAAGGTCCACGTCTTTGCAATGATCCTTGACGACCTTGGCATAGGATACAGAACCCTCGCGCGTGGTCAATGAAAGTTTACGCCCAGCGAACAAAGCATTTTTGCCGCCCGCCATGTCGACCATGCTTTTCAACAGGTCGGCCTTGCGCTCTTTCAGCAGTTCGGCTTGCTCGTTTATCTCGTCCCATTCCTTGATCGCACGATGCGCGGCGGGCGTGTCGATCGTGACGCGCTTGGGGGCGAGGTGGTCGTCTGGGTTTTTCAGCTCGTCGAGAAATTCGGCGTGGAATTGCCGGAGGACGGGGAGGTTTTTGTCCTGCCATTCTTGCGAGGGAGTGGCGAAACTTAGATCGGTGTCAGTTGGGCGCCACTGCCAGAAATACCACCCGGTGCGCCCCGTAACCCATAGGCTGAATTGCACCTGGTCAAAGTATTGCGGCTGTTCCTCAAGTATCTTGAACGGGACGGGCGACTCGGCATCGCGCAATCCGAATGGGCACTTAACCTCTAGTCCATTGCCGTCGCTGGCGATGCCATCGGGCGAGCAACCCGCCCAATCGTCTTTTACTGTGAACCGGGCGGGCTCGACCGATAATCCAGTTTCCATCTGAAATTCGATAATTGCGCCGGGCTCGTTTCGGTTGCCGTATTCGGTGGCGATATTGCCCTCAAATTCGGATGGCGCGTCCAGCGCATCGCGCACCATGCGGCGCATGGCGTCGTCCCGCGTCATCCACGGGGAATTACCGAGGATGGCGCCGACCATGCTGGCCGTGATGCGCTTTTTGCGGGCGGGGTCGGTTAGGTGGTTGTATGGTTCGTCGGTCATGGCAGAATACACCCAAAGCCATGAGAGCCGCGTGATACTTCCTCGTAATCATCCGATTGGCCTGACGACGCAGGGTATGCTTCTGGAAAGAAAATATCGACGTTCTTTCCTCGAAACTTTGCCTTACGGACCCATCCCTTGCGGACTCCGATTTCAAACCCTTCCTTGCGCATTCTCCCTAGCAGACCAATTTCATCGATATTGTCTCGCTGGCGAATACAATAAAACAAAATGTCGCAATCTTTTCTGCGCCCATCCTTGTATAATGTGCCCCCAGTGAGCGCGACATGCGCGCCATATTCAGGGCAAAACGCTTCTATTTCGCGGCACATTTCTGCGGCTTCTATAATATCCCATCCGTCCATCACGCCACCGCCCTCATACTAAAACGCCCGCGCTGGACATATTCGGTTGCTTCGCTGCCGATTTCGGACGCAAGCTTGTCGAGCAAGTGCTCCGCCTCAATCCTATCGCCGGCGCGAATCGCAGACGACAGGTCTTGCAGTTTGTCGAGCAATTCGTCTGGCTCGACCATGCCTTCAAATTCTACGGCGACTTCGCTTTTGGCGGCGGATACCTCATCATCAATGTCCGCATCCAGCCTGGCCACATCATCAATCCTAAAGCTGGTCATTTTCTCGCAATGCTCGCACTGCACCTCATAGTGGCTTTTCATCATGTTCCCTTTCAAATCCGCATCGGCATAATCAGGCCGGTAAACGACACGCCCTTGGGCTGAGAGACGGGGCGCAAAACCATAATTTTCAGCGCATCCTCTTGCTCGACCGTGACGGTTTCGCAGTCCACCGCAGCGAGCATCGAAACAAGCAAGTCGGCGTTCACCGCAGTCTCGAAACCATTCTCGCAATCGGCGGGGATTTCTTCGGATCCCTCAAAGCCTGACGTGCCTTCGATCCTGATATGCAGCGCGCCTTTCTTGCGCTCGATGCGCAGGCGCCGGGTCTTGGCGTCCGACGCGATCCGCACGCGGCGCACGCCATCGCGCAGATCTCCCGCGTCCACCGCATAGGGCTCGCACGGCTCCGGGAAAATGCGGCGATAATCGGGGAAATTACCGTCGATCATCTTGCCGGTAATCGTGACGTCGCCAGCCTCAAACCGAAGCTTTCTTTCGTCCCATGCCAGCGCGACCTCGCCTGCATCATCACTGGCATTGGCGATCACATTGCACAGCGCGATAGGAACAATGACGTTCGGCGCGTCTTTCGGCCATGCGGTTTCCGTTTCGATGCTGGCGAGCGCGTTGGCGTCGGTCGCAACATATCGTGCATGGCCACCCTCATCGTTCAGGAAAACGCCGCCAAGGCTGGCCTTGGCCATTTCATCGGGCGCGGCCCATACCGTGCGCTTGATAATGTCGGCTATCTCTTCGCCAGCCACCTTCATGGCGGGACAAAGCTTGTCCACCGGCATTGACGGGTAGTCGCCAGCGGGAAGCGACGGGGCTGACCACCGCGAGCGGCCCGCCTTGATCGCTACAACCTGGTTATCGCTGGGCTCGAATGTCATTGCGCCCTTGGCGGCACCGGCCATCGCGAGCAGCCGCTTTGCGTCCACACAGAAATCCATGTCCGCCGTGCTGGTGGCGGCAATAACCTGCCGATACTCGATATCGAGATTGCTGGTCGTGATCGTCAGTCGGTCGCTGGTCGCGGTCAGTCTGGCCATCGTCAGGATGGGCAGGGTGTTTTTCGCTTCCACGATGCTTGCCGCGCCTTTGAGTGCGCCCGCCAGTGCGTCGGCGTCCACGGTTAGGGTATGCGCGGGCTTGGCCTTGGTGGTTTTTGCGTTGGCGGGTGGTTTGGTCTTTGTGGTCATGTCGGGTTCCTTGTGAATGGGGGCAGACTATACCGGCCTGCCAGCGGGTTTAGGGGGCCAGACAGCTTTCGCCGTTCTTGGCCCAGCCCCCTTAATTAAAAGGTATATCGTCCTCCAAATCATCATAATCCGGCTCGGGATCAGCCTTCTTCTTCGGCGCGGCGACTTCGGAAATGGTCAGAGAACCGCCCTTGGCGGCAACGTGGGCAATCCAGTTGCCGGACATGGTGTTGCCGTCGCTGCCTTCCATCTCCCACACCATGACTTTGCCGACCAGTTGCTTGTTGGTCAGCGCCAAAGCCAGATCATCGTCGCTGGGCTCGCCGCCCGCCTTGGCCAGCTTACCGCCGCAGATAGCGTCGATCGTCGCGAGCATCCGCAGGGCCTTGTCGCGCTTGGCGGACTGGTCTTTCGCGCGCGGGTCGCCATCCTTGACCCAGAGCTTCTGGAAAATCTTGCGGTTGGCATAAGCGTCAGGCTTGACCACCGAATACTGGATATTGAGGTATTCGTTGTCGTCCTTGTCGGTTTTCCATACTGCGCTGTCGATGCTCAGCCCGCAGTTGGTCTTGTCGGGGATCGGATCGAGATTGCCCCCGCCGGCGTCATATTCCTTGTCGGTGTTTTTCGTGACGTCTTCGCCGTCACTCGTTTTCCATGTAAATCCGCTCATTTGGTTTGCTCCTTGTTACTGTAGCCTGGAAGAAATTGGACGCCATGCGTGTTGCATTTTGCTGGGCGCCAGACGAAACCGCAGCCTTGGCACGCATGGGTATGGTGCGCGATTTCCCCAAATTCAGCTTCGTCAATGTGGCGTTCGCCGCACTGCGGGCAGTGAAGGATCATAGGGATGGTGTAGCTTGCGTGAAGCTTGCCGGTTTCTAGCGTGAATTCCATCACTCCTCTCCCACGAAATCCGCCGGGTCCACATCGCTGGCGTCCGCATCGCCCGCATCGTCCTGCGGCTCCGCTTTCTTTTTCGGCGCGCGTTTTTTCGCAGGCGTGGCCATGTATTCCGCAAGCGGGTTCGTGCCTTCCTCGAAATCGAGAGGTTCGGTGATGCCCAGCCCGTTCTTGGTCACACTTGCGGAAGTGGCATGGACGACAATCTCGCGGTCGCCATTGCTGATGACCTTCTTGCGTTCCTCGTCACCGCCACGCAGCGCAGACGTGAGTCTGACATGCGCCACCAGGTCCACGTTATCGACGTAGTGTGCGATGGAATTGGCGTTCTTGGCGCTGGTCAGTTTCAGGCTGTAGCGCTGGTAATCGTCCACATCGGGCAGTTTCATGGTTTCGAGATCCGCGTGGACAATGAAAATCACCATCATGCCCTTGCGGTCGTTCAGCAGGCCGGCAGCCTTGCGCACCCGCCCGTGCATGGCAGCAACCGCGCCATAGCCAGCGCCATAGCCGCCGTATGCCGTGGCTAGCGACGCGGCGGGCTTGCCATTCTTGCCGCCCTTTTCCACCACGTCTGCGGTAAACATGGCGTCGGCCGCACTGGCGCTGTCGAAAATCAGGCTGTCGTAGCCATGATCTTCTTGCAGCAACCACAGAAGCTGGGCGAACACGTCATCTACATTCCGGCACGGCGGGAGCGCGTCTGGCATATCCAGTTTTTTGGTCTGGCGATGCACGCCATCTTCGCAGCGCAGCACGAGCGGGTTTTTTGCCATGGCGGTTGCGAGGCTATTCTTGCCCGTGCTGGCGTCACCGAAGATCGTCACGATCGGCGCGCGCGGTTGGGGTTTTTCGATTTTCATTGTTCGGGTTCCTTATGGTGCCTTGATAAGCTGAATTGCCTGATCGGGAGTAAACCCTTCCGAAATATAGGCGTCGTAGATTGTCCTGCGGGCATGGGCGATATGCGTCGCCTGCTTGGCAATCTCCATCCATGCATTCGCCATTTCGCGGCCAGCCTCGCCCACATCAAAACGGGGCGGATCGGTTCGGTTTTTGTCAGTCATTGTGTCTATTCTCCTGTGTGAAATTCGCGGCAAATATCGACAAAGCGCGGCATAACCTTGCGCCCCTCGGCTGCGGCGGCTTTGCGTCCGCGCGCCATGATAGCGGCCTTGCGCTCCGCCTGCTCGCGTTCAATTCGCTTGTAGGCGGCAATCTGTTCCGCCAGCGACGGTTCGGCATCGGCTTTGACGAGGCGGGGGGCTGCGCGGGCGCTCATGATTCACCTCGCGCTTTGGCGATGGCGGCTCTTGCGGCAACTACTTGAGGTTCGTCGCTGTCGCTGTGGAAGTCTGCCAACACCTCCAGCGCCTCCAGCAGTTCGGGAGCGGAGGCGTAAAGGTCAGCGTCCGGTTTGTATGCGACATACGCCAATAGGTCGCCGCCGCCCCAAACAAGATGGAAATTGCCGACTTGGGTTTTTACGTTGCGCCCGTCGACCTTATGCGGCCCCGGCGTATGCGCGCACTTATCTTCAGTCATCTCGGTTTTCCTTCCGTCACATTGGACAGGCCTGCCTTGCGGCTCGACCCGGCGGGCAGCGACCGCCATCTATGCGCTGCGGAAACCCTGTTGCCATAAGCTAAAGGGCGTGGCAAGAGGTATTTTATCACCGCAACACAAAGGTGGAAAATGCCGGAAACCGAATGGATAAGACGCGCCCTGCATGATCGCAGGCCATCAATCGTGGCCGAGGCGACTGGGCTGCACGTCAATACAATCATCGCAATCAAGAACAATACCGGCCGCAACCCGCGCGTGCGCACGCTCGACAGGCTGGCGGCATATTTGGAGGGGGATGGGGAATGAGTGGCAGGCGGGTGAGATGGTTCAGCGATGGCGCTGCTAGCGCGGTGGCGACCAAACTAGACATTCAAGAATATGGCGTTGCCGCTGGTCCGGTTGTTATCTGCGACACGGGCGCAGAGGATGACGATAATTATCGCTTTCGTGAAGAATGCGCCGAATGGTTCGGATGCGAGATTACCGTCATTAAGTCGGAAGAATACGACAGCGTTTTCGACGTATGGGAAAAGCGCCGATACATGGCGGGGCACGCCGGAGCGCCGTGCAGCCGGGAAATGAAGTTTGTTCCACGCCTCAATTTTGAAGAGCATGGCGACATTAACATTTTTGGCTATACCGCCGATGCAAGCGATAAGAAGCGCGCCGAGCGGCTTGCTGGCGACTTCCGCCCCGGATGCTTCGCCACACCGCTGATCGAACGCGAGATTACGAAAGCGAATTGTCTCGCGCTTTTGGAGGGTGCGGGGATTGAACAACCGCGCACCTATGCGATGGGGTTCCCGAACGCGAATTGCCTGAAACATGGATGCTCTAAAGCGCAATCACCGCGTTATTGGGCGCTCTATCGAAAGCGCTTTCCCGAGCGCTTTGCACAGACTGCTGCGCTCGCGCGTAAATTAGGAGTAATGCTGGCGGTGATGCGCGAAGAGAAGGGCGAGGACGGTAAGCGGGTCGTCATCCGAGGCTTCATAGACGACATTCCCGCCGATCACCCAACCACGAACGCAATCGCCCCTGAGTGTGGTTTGCTTTGCTCAATCCATGAGAAAGATTTGTCCCACCCATGACCCACGACACCGACAAAATCCGCGAAAACCACCCCATCTATGATATCGTCAGTCAGGCCATACCGCTCAAAAAAGCGGGCAACGAATACAAGGCGTGTTGCCCGTTCCATGACGACCGAACGCCAAGCTTCTGTGTCGTCCCGCACAAGCAATTCGCGCACTGCCACGGCTGCGGATGGCACGGCGACGTTATTGACTTCATCATGGCATACAAGGGCGTCGAGTTTCTTGAGGCCGTCGACATGCTGACCGGCGGCGCATCCACGTCGGACCAATCGCCAGAGGCAAAAGCTGAGCGAGAAAAAGCCCAGAAAGAGCGCGCCGCCAAGGAAGCCGCCGAACGACAGCAAGCAATAGCCCGCGCTCGCAAGGTGTGGGCCGCGTCGAGCCCGGCCGATCCGCATCACCCATACCTCGTGCGCAAGCAGGTTCCCGCGCATACGGTCAGGCAGTCGGACGATGGCGAGCTTATCATCCCGGTCTACGATGCTGAGGGCGAGATCCAATCCATCCAGCGCATTGCGGACGATGGAGCCAAGAAATTCCACTTCGGCGCCCCCATGGGTGGTGGGCGAATGCATATCGGCATCAACATGGGCCGCGCGATCCTGTGCGAAGGTTACGCCACGGGGGCGAGCATTTACGATGCTATCCCCGACCAGGTGTGCGTCACGTTCTCGATGGACAACATGGAAAAGGTCGCCCGCGAATATGCGGCGGCCGGCAAGTCCGCCATCCTTGCGGCCGACACAGGCACCAGCGCACAGCGCATGGGTGCGCTTGGGTTGGAACTCGGCCTTCCCGTTGTTGTGCCCACGGACATTCCCGGCGGCGGGACCGATTTTAACGATATGGCGGTTTCCAAGGGTACGGACGCGGTTGCGGATCATTTTCGCGCTGCTTTGCGTGAATATGCCGATCGGGCAACGCGGATCGAAGAGGCAAACACCACAGAAACCGGCCCCATAGACCTATGGGCATCGCCGGAGCCGCCTGCGCTGCCACGCGGTCTGTTGCCGCCGATTATCGAGCGGTTTGCATTTGGATGTGCGGAGCAAATCGGAACCGACACGTCTGCTCTCGCCATGTCGGCATTGGCGGCATGTGCCGGCGTCATCACTGATGAAATAACCATCCAGGCCAAGCGGCACGAAACCTTCTGGCAGGAAAGCGCCCGCATCTGGGTAATGCTTGTCGGCATGCCCAGCACGCGCAAAACCCCAGCAATGAGCCGGGCGGTTGCGCGCATCAAGAAACTCGACAGCGCCATGCTGCGCGAAAACAACCGCCTCATGGCCGATTGGCAAGAGGATGGCGGCGTAAAAAGCGGAAACCCAAAACCGCCAACCCCTCGACTGCGACTTGGTGACAGTACGACGGAAGCGGCACAGGAGCGATGCAGGGAAAGCCCGCGCGGCGTCCTGATGATCCAGGACGAGCTTTCCGGCCTGTTCGGTAGGATCGACAAGTATGGTGGCAAGGGCGGCGGCGCCGATCGATCTTTCTGGCTGGAAGCCTATACGGGCGGATCGTACACGGTGGACCGCATCGGGCGTGGATCGTTCGAAATCGAGAACCTTTCCGTCAGCATCCTTGGGGGCATACAGCCGGACAAGATCCGCAGCGTTATCGCCGGGTCTGATGACGATGGCATGATCCAGAGATTTATCCCAATCGTTCTGCGTCCGACGCAGCGCGACAAGGATGTCGAAACGCCGCCGGTTTCCGAGGAGTTCGGAGACTTTCTGGAAGATCTTTTCGCGCTCGAAGCGCCATCGAATTTTTTCGGAAAAAAGCCGCTCACGTTCTCCGAAGGCGCCCGCGAAATCCGCGAAAAGCTGGCAGACGAACATTTTCACTTCGTGCGCGTCATGGAAGGCGTAAACACGAAATACTCGTCTCACGTAGGCAAGCAGGACGGCCTTTTTCCTCGCTTGTGCGTCATCTGGCATTGTGCCGAAAACGCATCCAATCCCGACGGGCTGCCGACCGAAGTCAGCGAAGAAACCGCTGCGCGCGTGGCGAGGTTCATGCGTGAATTTATCCGCCCTCATGCGCGCGTTTTTTATGGCAGCGTTGCCAGCGTAGACGAACATGACGATATTGTGCGCAGCGTTGGCGGATGGATTTTGTCGCATTCGGTATCGCGGTTCACCATGCGCGACCTGACCCGCAACGTACGCACTTTCAGGACCGCAGATGAGCAGGTTCAGGAGCGCGTGGTGCATATTCTGGAAAGCTACGGGTGGGCTGAACCGGACCCCAAAAGGCAGCAGTCGAAAGCATGGGATGTGCCGCCCGATGTCCACCAGAAATATCTCGACAAGGCGGAAGCGGAGCGCATTCGCAGGGCCGACGTGCGCGATCTGATCCAAGGTTCTGTGGATGACAGAAGGCACGTTAATGAGAATGGGTTGCATTAGTTGTCGCGTTTGTCGACGGTGATTTTATGGCAAAATGGCAAAAACCGTCGACAAAGTTGTATGCGTAGGAACAGATGTAAAACTTTTTTTTCTTAATATTTGCGCTTATAAGCTGGAGCGGGTAGGGGGTTTAAGCAACTTTGTCGACGCAGGAGATTTGGGATGGATGTGGAGTTGGGCGCTAGATTGGCGGCAATTGAAGCGAGGCTGGAAGGCTTGGAGCGCGTTCGAGATGCGCCGCGCACGACCTACCCTTGGCATGAATTAAAAGCGAAGGGCGATAGGTTCACACATGAATGTGATTGGCGAGAAGCGGATAGGGTTAGAAGGTCTATCGCATCAAATGCTATCGGTCGTTTCGGCAAGGGAGTTGTGTCGACGAAAATCATCCCGGCCGGGGTTCTTGTGATGCGGAGGAAGTGATGGTCGCTGATTGGACGGTGCCAGAGCGCACAATGGAAGAAATCGCTAAGGCGTATCGATGGTATCGCGAATGCGGTGATAAGCCTGACAGGGCATGGATGCACGCAACAAATGTGATTTCGGAAAAATCATGGCAGGTTCGCAAAATGTTGAAATTCAGAGCTGGCTTGCAGCACAAGCACGGTAGAGATGAAATCTACGCTAAGTGGAAGGAAGATGCTGCAGCGATCATGCACGCAGTGGATGCAGATTTTGCCTGACATAGCCCCCGGCTTCACCGCCACGGAAGGCCGCACGCCCGTCACCGACCAACGCCTGACGATCCAGTTCCGGTGCGGGTATGTCGATCTCAAGCACAGCTACCTCGTTGGCGATATCCGATGGAACAACACGGGGCACCCGTGGGATGTGCTTGCCATCAAGCTTGCGGATCAGTAGGGGTTAAGAATGCCAAAACGCATACCCATTGCAGAGGCCAAGCGTGTCGCAAAGGCCCAGTCGTGCAAGCAGGTCATTATCATGGCTTGGGATGGCGAGCTTAGCCATTGTGTGACTTATGGCGAAACAAAAGAGGATTGCCGTCAGGCTGCGGAGGGTGGACGAAAGTTGATGCAGGTCTTAGGTTGGCAGGCATGACCCCGAAGCAATCCCGATTTGTTGAAGAGTACCTTGTCGATTTGAACGGCAAGCAGGCCGCAATCCGCGCTGGCTACAGCGAAAAGACTGCGGAAGTGCAGGCAAGTCGGCTGCTAAGCAATGCTAAGGTGGCTGACGCTGTGGCCAGAGGCCAAGAGGCGCGTTCCGAAAAGCTTGAAATCACTCAGGACATGGTGCTCAAGAGGTGGTGGGATATTGCCACCGCAGATCCGAATGACCTGGTTCAGTTCCGCCGAACATGCTGCCGGCACTGCCACGGCGATGGCCACAGATACCAGTGGGTCGATGGCGACGAATTTGCCGAAGCGCTGCTAATGGCAAAGGAAGCCGACGCAAAAGAGCTGCCTAGCGATGCTGGCGGATACGGCTATGACCGGACGGCAGACCCGCATGAGGATTGCCCCAAGTGTGCGGGCGAGGGTCGCGCCGATGTTTACGGGCTCGACACTCGGAGGCTAAGCGGTGGCGCGAAGTTGCTTTACGCGGGCGTGAAGGTGACGCGCGACGGCTTTGAAATCAAGATGCACGATCAGCTCAAGGCGCTCGATAGCGCGGCCAAGCATTTGGGTATGTTCACCGAACGCCACGAGCACTCCGGCCCGAATGGCGGCCCCATCGAAACGGAAAACCTGACATGGCGCGAGCTTCTGCGACAGCAGACGAAGTAGGCGCCACCCCACTCACAAACCCGGCGCTATACGATTTCTGGGAAAAGGTATTCCTTGGCGACATCGACATCGCCGTACTGCATGGCGGCAGGTCGAGTTCCAAGACGCGCGACACCGCGTGCCAGCTTATTCGCCTGATAGACCACGTGGGCGTGCGGATGCGATGCCTGTGCATACGCCGCTTCCAAAACCGCATTCAGGAATCGGTTTACACTGAGCTCAAATGGGCGATCAACCATCTTGGGTTGCAAACCGCGTTCGACGTCCAAAAGACCACCATCATACACCGAGCGACGGGTTCGGAATTTATATTCTACGGCATCGAACGCAATCTTGAGGACATCAAAGGTACGTCCGATGTTGATATCTTGTGGGTTGAGGAAGGCGAGAAGCTGACCGAGGATCAGTGGGTCGTGATTGGGCCGACGATCCGTAAAGAAGACAGCTTGGCGATCCTGCTGTTCAATCCGAAACTTGTGACCGACTATGTCTGGAAAGACTTTGTCGTAAACACCCCGCCTCATTGCCTGGTTCGCAAGATCGACTGGACGGAAAATCCTTTTCTGTCGCAAAAGGCGCTGCGCGACATCCGGTCAATGGAGGAACGCAACCCTGAGAAATTCGAGCACGTCTATGGTGGCGTGCCATTAGGCGAGGGAGAGCTTTCGATATTCAAGCGCCGATGGCTGGATGCTTGCGTTGACGCGCACAAGGTTCTCAATATCGAGATGGGCGGCCGCAATATTGTCGGCTTCGACCCTGCTGATGATGGCGAGGACAAATGCGCGACCGCCGACAAGGTGGATGGTGTTTTTGTGGATGCGGAGGATTGGGCGTCAGGTAAGGACGAGCTTGTTCAGAACACGAAAAGGGTCTGGCGGAAGGCGAAACTTCTTGGGGCGACCGTATCGTATGATACGATCGGCATAGGGGCGTTCATTGGCGGCTATATCGACGAACAGAACGAGGCTGATGCCTCCAAGGGCGGTGCCGGGAGCGTCGAGCATTTTGCATTCCATGCTGGCGGCGGAGTTATGGACGGCGACAAGCCAAGCGATGCGTCAAACAGCAACAGTCCGCTGAACAAAGACGAATATCTGAACCTTAAGGCGCAGGCATGGGATAGCACTGCACGCAAGGCCATGCTGACGTTTAACGCAGTGACGCGAGGCCATGCCATCAAGACAGGGGATGTTCTTTCGTTCTCATCTGACATGGGCAAGGATAAGCTGGATTCGCTGTTCATCGAGCTTTGCGTGCCGTGGTGGGTCGAGAGCGAAGGTAAAAAGCGGGTTGTTCCAAAGGCCAAGCTGAAAAAGGATCTGGGCGTTAAATCTCACAACCTGGCTGACGCCGTTATCGCTGCCGATAACGTCAATATCGCCACAGGCTCGCAAGCATGGGTCGCCATCCGCAGCCGGAATAGGAGGTAGGGCATTTTTCTAGTTGACACACGATAAACGATAGGCGACAACGGGTCATCCGAAACCAACCCAAGCGATGGAGGTTATTATGAAGTTCTACCGCATGTAATCAACTTTCGATCGTCGACATTTTCGAGGGGCGTCCATTGCGGCGCCCCTTTTGCTTTTGTGCCCACCTTGCCCCCCGCCCCAGCCTCGCCTATAACACCGGCCCATGACCACCTTGCAGGCCCTCCGCAACAGCGTATCGCGTGGTTTCACGCGCGTCCTGCCCGCCTTCTGGGGTCACCCCTCCACCAAGCACACGCATTACACCGACTACGGATGGCCCGCCGATCTCACCTTTGAGAACTTCCACCACATGTACCAGCGCAACGGCCTTGCGGCGGCTGCGGTGGACAAGATGGCTGCGAAGACCTGGGAGACGCATCCCGCATTGTGGGAAAGCGAGGAGCCGACCGAATCCCAACTCGAAAGCCAGATCCGCCAGCGCTTCGCAAAGCTTCGCTTGTGGCAGATGATGATGACTGTCGATCGCCGCAGCATGGTCGGCTGCTATGCGGGAGCTATCCTGCTGCTGGCGGATGGCAGGAAGCTAGACGAGCCCGTGATGCGCGTGCCCGGCGGCGTCGACGGGCTTGCGGGCGTCATCCCGGCATGGGAAGGCCAGCTTGAGGTTGTCGAGTGGGATAGTGACCCGCAATCGCCCACCTATGGCGACCCGCGATATTTCCAGTTTAATGAGGCTGCTGTTGATGATGGCAAGCACAAGACTGCGCATCGCAATATCCGCATTCATCCCGACCGCGTGCTGGTGTGGTCAGAGGATGGCACGGTCAACGGACGATCGATGCTGGAGCCTGGTTTCAATGACCTGATGGATGCCGAGAAGGTCAAGGGTGCTGGCGGTGCCGGTTTCTGGAAGACGGCGCGCGCCCCCATGACGCTTGAGGCTGGCAGTGGCGATAAGGCCATGTCGTTTGACGATTTCCTCAAGATGACTGGCACCGACAATGCGGACGATGCGCTCGATAGCGTCAATCGCCAGGTCGAGGATTTCCAGTCGGGCTTCGACGCCGCGTTCCTCATGGCGGGCATCACTGCCAAGCCGCTGTCGATCCAGCTTCCGCAGCCGGAAGAATTTTTCAATATCCCGGTGCAGTCGTTTGCCGCGTCGTTCAATATGCCTGTGCGCGTGCTGATCGGAAACCAGACGGGCGAGCGTGCCAGCACCGAAGACGCGCGCGAATGGGCTCAGGTCAATATGGGCCGGCGCGAAAACATCGTGCTGCCGATGCTGCACGAGTTTGTGGACAGGCTCGTGCGGTGGGGTATCTTGCCGCAGCGGGATTGGGCGATCGGATGGGCGAGCCTGCTGGACGCCACGCCTGACCAGCTTCTTGACCGCGCTTACAAGATGGCGGATATCAATGCCAAGGGTGAACCCGCGTTCATGGCGGAAGAGATCCGTGAGACGGCGGGTTTCTCGAATGATGTTGTGTTGCCGGAGCAAGAGACCGATGACGAGCGCAGCGAAGATGGGGAGGTTGTGGAGTGATCCGTTGGCTTAAATCGCTGTTCGCTTGGCGTGAGGTTTCGCGCGCGGGGACTTGGCGCTATGAGGAAAACGCCGTTACCGGTAGGCGCAGGGCATTCACGATCATGGGCGGATATTCACCACTCAACATGATATGGCTTTTGGATGGCAAGGGGATGCCGCTAATTGATGGTATGCCTGCATGGCGCAGTCGCTATCGCAATCAGATGCCCGATGGATGGTATTGGAGCTAGAATTATGCCCGCACAGAATAAGCAGGTAAGGGTCAACGTCACCACAGCGATCAACGCCAGCGCTATCAAGCGCGAGCGCCGCAACGGGCGCGACGTGATCGTGGTGCCCAGCGCCACCATGCCAGACAATATCGTGATGAACGGCATCCGCTATCCGGCGGAGGAAATCGCCAAGAGCTATGCGAGCCTGGAAAACACCCCGGCGCCGCTTGGCCATCCGAACATCGAAGGCGCGTTCGTGTCTGCGAGCGATCCCGAGGGCATGGTGCGCGGGTTCGTTGGCGCGTGGAACAAGAATGTGCGCCGCGAAAACGGCCGCGTGTTTCTCGACAAGGTGATCGACGTAGAGTTTGCCAGCCAGCTTGAAGGCGGCAAAACCGTCATCAACGCGATCGACAAGGGCGAGCCCATCCACACAAGCACAGGCCTGTTCGCCACGCTTACTGCCACGAACAATGATAACGAAGCCGAATGGCAGGCTGCCGATATCGTATTCGATCATGACGCTATCCTGATCGGTGAGGATGGCGCGGCAACCCCCGACAAGGGCGTTGGTATTTTTGTCAATTCCAGCGGCAAGCCGGAAAAGGTGGAAGTCATCAATTCAAGCCTCAAGGAGCGTTCCGAAGAAACTCTGGACTGGATTTCAGAGGACGCCCTGCGCGCCGTAGAGCGTATGCAGAGGGTGCCCTTGCTCGAAAAGATCAAAGCGGCTATTAAAGAGGCCGTCATGGGTGCCACGGCGCCGGAAACGACAACTAACCAAGAGGAAGAAGACATGGACCTCGAAGAACTTTCCGGCAAGGTGGAGGCGCTTTCCAATACCGTCGCCGGGCTGGACGAAAAGATCGGCACTGCCGTTGCTGACGCACTCAAGCCGCTGACCGATCAACTGACCGCCAACGCCGAAGCTGAAAAGGCCAAGGCCGAAGCCGAGCATGAAAAGTTGGTGAATGCCGTCGTCACCGCCGAACTGCTTGACGAGGAAACCGCCAAGGAATCGCCCGCCGCAGTGCTTAACGCGCTGATCGAGCGCAACAAGCCGGGTCAGGCCACTCTTCTTAACGGTGCGTACAAGCCGGCAAGCAACAAGTCGGGTAGCTTCCAGCTTCCCGCTGGCGAGGAGTAAGCGACCATGGCACGTTACGGCAAGATTTACGCCGGCCCCACCACCGAACCGCTCCCGCAGGTTCAGGAAGCTCCGGCTGCTTCGGGCGGCATTCTGCCCGGCACATTCATCACCGTAGGCGCGACGGCGGCGTATGCCACCACCGACGTTCACGGCAAGATCTACGTCGCGCAGGATAACTACCTGACGCTCTCGGGTGTGGATACGGCATACGCCGAAGGCGAAACCACCATCGGCATGGAATTGCTGGATAACCAGTTTTTCAATGTGCGCGTTCCCACCGGCGTTAACGTGACGCGCGGCGCCGCAATCACGATCGGCGCTTCGGGCAAGGCCAAGCTGGCCGCAGCCGAGGATTTCGTGATCGCTCACGCGGAAGAAGCCTACAACAACACTTCGGGCAGTGACCAGCTTGTTCGCGTTCGCGCGGCCAAGGGTTACTACCTGCCGGCGGCTTAAGGAGGCCAGATAATGCGTTATTTCGATCAGGCTCTGGTTAACTCCAACCCCCGCGCACATGGCCGCTGGTGGAATGAGGAAGTTGTGCCGGCCCGCGAGCACTTCCACAACGTCGAGGATAACCTTGCCGCGCTATCCAACGCTTCGGCGGTCCTGCCGCGCGATGCATGGCTTGACCTGGACAACATCACTCGCCGCGTGATGCGCGCCGATGAAGGCCAGGTATGGATGGCTGACCTTATGCCGCTGGCCAAGCCGGTGAATATCGGCAAGACCGTCCACCTCAACCGCGTGTCTTCGGACGCCGGCACGGTTGTCCGGTCGATGTCCGGTCAGGTTCCGACGCCGATGGACAATGTGAACTACGACTATCGTGGCACGCCGGTTCCGATCTTCTCGACCGGCTATGGTCGTGAATGGCGCCAATGGAACTCACTTCAGAGCGAGAATTTCGACGCGCTTTCGGACGATCAGGAAGCGCATGTTGCCAAGATCCGCCGCGATCAAGCAATGTACGTTCTCGATGGCGATGCCAATATCAATGTCGACGGCTATACCGCTTATGGCATTCGCACTTCACCGCTGTCGAAGGCGGTCAATCTTGGCGATGCCGTTGGCGGTGCCGATATCGACCTGACTGCCGCCGCGACGACTTCTGACGAGATCGACACGTTCTTCACCAGCTACCTCGGCGCCATCCTTGATGATAACTACATCACGGGTGCGGTGAACCTGTACGTTTCGCCTGAAATCGCGCGCAACCTCGATCGCTCGTATTCGGGTGCGGATGGCTTCAAGGGCGGGACGCTCATGTCCTACCTTCTGACGAACCGGCGCATTGCGAAGATCGCGGTTTCGTTCGAGCTGTCCGGCAACGAGTTCTTCGGTTTCGTGCCTAGCGCCGAATACATTCGCCCGCTGATCGGCATGGCCGTGTCGACCATTGCGGTTCCGCGTGTGATGCCGAATGCCAACTATCAGTTCCACATCTGGGGCGCGATGGGCATTGAAATTCGGGCCGACATCAACGAGCGCACCGGCGTGTTCTACTCGACGGTGGTTAACGCCTAGGGCGGGGCAACAGGGGAAATGAGGAGGGGCCGGATTTTCCGGCCCTTTTTCATTCATCAGGCGGTGGCGTCCATCCCAATTTGATGAGCGCATCCCTTATCTGGCAGTCTCGCGTGTCCATGACAAAGCGCGCGATAGGCTCGACGCCTCCATAGGAGATTGATTGCTCAATAAGCCCGCTCTCAAAAATGTCGGTCGAAACAACATATTTGATCGGGCCAGCGGGGTTCTCCATCACCCTTCCCCCATCGCCGCGTCGATCATAGCTTGCCATGCATCCGCGCCATCTGGGATATGGTCGCGATAGGCCGCAGCCACCATCACATCGGTCGGCTCTCGCATCGCTTCGATGGCGGCGCGGGCGAGCAATATGAAGTCCTCGTCTTCCCCCCATCCTGCAAATTCTTCACACAGAATGCTCGCCTCATCTGACTTGGCGGATCCTCGCATCGCCCGCGCCACACGCCCTATCATGCTTTCGGGTTGGGGGTTGGTCATTGGGTGGGCTCCTGTCAAAACTGATATGCCAGATAGTCCGCGTCGCCATGCTTGCGAGCGACCTTAGATATTGCGTCCCGCTCGCTGCGGGCGCGCAGCCTGCGCGAAAACAAATTATCGCGAGTGCGGACGATGTATACGGGGTTGTTGGCGTAGGCGGGGTGCATTTGGCTCTCCTCGGTTTGTTTAGCCACACTAACGCCCCGCGCGCACCAGTCAAGCCCTTATTGCTCGCCCGCCCGCATTCGCGTATGTTGCCGCAAACCGCACAGGAGTAAGCCATGCGTATAGAAATCACAGGCCGGGGAATTTATGGGCGCGACGGGGAAATCCCCATCGGCACGCAAGTTGACCTGAAAAGCGAACCCCTTGGCTGGCGCGGGCGATACAAGATTGTCACTGACGATCCGAAGTCGGACGCGCAGCCGATCACGAACCCGGCGCGGGAAACGGATGAAGACCGCTCCGCTGTGGACGAAGACCTGGACGAAATCACGGCCCTGCGCGATCGCTACGAAGCGCTAACCGGCGGTAGCGCGGACAAGCGGTGGAAGGAAAACACCCTGCGAGACAAGATTGCCGAGGCCGAGGCTAGCGAATAGTGGTCAAGCTCGCAGCCCTTTCCGTCCTATGCTGGGCTGTTTCCATTTTCAGCCAGCGCGAGGCCGATCGTCTAGGCGATGCTGGTGTGTCGTTCATTGCCAAGCGCGGTTGGCGTATTGTGACGAGGACTGAATAATGCCCTACGGCACTGATCAAGGCTTCCAAGACTGGCTGGATGCGAACGGCTACACCCTGCCGGACGACGCCCCCGCGCCTGCGGTCCTGCGCGCGCGCGGGACCAACTATATCGACGGGCTCTATGAGTTTCATTGGGACGGCCGCCGCACCGATGGCGTAACGCAAGAGCTTGGCTGGCCACGCACGGGCGCGCGACTGCATTGCCGAACGATCATTGCGGACGATGCTATTCCGGTTGCCGTGGTGAACGCGGCATACCGCGCGGCGTATCTGGAAGCGGTGACGCCCGGCGTGTTGTCGTCCAGCGCCACGGCAGGCCAGCGCGTGAGCCGCGAAAAGGTGGACGTGATCGAAGTCGCCTATCACAATGATGGGCCTGCGTCGGCAGGCAGCGGCAATGTCGGTTTCGTGGATAGCGAGATTGACGGGGCCATGCGGGCGTTCATTTGCGAAGACGTGAAGTTTTTCCTGCGATCGGTTGGCGGGCGCCTTCCCTGATGGCGTCGATTTACGAACGCGGACGCGCATTGTCGCAGCGGCTTTTGGACCCATCTAGGTTCGGGCAGGGCACCATCGAACTTGTGCGCTACACGCCGGGGGCCGCGCCCGCGAACGAATGGGACCCGCCTAATCCGCCCATTCCTAGTCGCACGGTATTGAAGGGCGCCGCAAGTGGCGTGTCTGCAAGCCTGGTGGGATCTACGATCGCCAACGGCGTGCAGGTGGAGACGACCGACTTGCAGGTGATCGTCGCGCCGTGGGGCGGCGAATATGAAACGACAGACGTTCTGGAAATTGATGGCGATCCAGTGACGGTGCTCAGTTATGAGAATATCCCAGCTGCGGGAACGGTTTCTGTGATCCGGTTTATCGTTAGGGGTTGACAGCGCCTAAACCATGGGGCACTAGGGGCGTGGAAACCGAGAAAGGAAAACCGATGTTTAAGATTTTGGTTGGCCGCAACTATAACGGAAAGTTTGCCGGATGGCATGATGATGGTCGACGGTTCGATAGCTATCATCATGCTGCCAAGGCGGCGGATACGCGCGAAGACATTATGATTGAGCGCGCATAATTTTCTGGCTTTAAGGAAAACCGAGATGACCCCTCCCAAGGAACTTTTTGAAGAAACCGACCAACTCGCCCCCGCGCGCGGCATTGCAACTGCGCTGTGGTTTTCGCTTGGCTTTTGGGGTGTTCTCGCGCTGGCGTGGTGGGCGGCATGACCAAGATCGACATGGCCGCGCTGTTGGCGGATCGTGAGGCGGGGACTGATGACCCGTGGGAAGTGATCGACGGCAATACGCACGGTAGCGAAATTATTGCCCCAGCGCAGCCGAGTGTTCGGCGCAACGTCGCAAAATGCGGCGGGCCAAACCGCGAATCCAACGCCCGCCGCATCGCCCGCCTGCCCGAACTGGAGGCCGCTTATATTGAGGCGGTTGATGCGTTGCGGAATATTGCGAACGGGTCTTCTGCCGAAGCGGCATCATACGCGCGCCATATTTTGGGAGAGGGGTGATGGATCATATATACAAAGCTGGAACCATACTTCTTCTCGAAACTGGCGAATACTCCGACTATGGGTACTGCGGGCAACTCGTTACGCTTTGTGACCTCGATTTGCGCGAAGCGATGGATGAGTACAAAGGCCAGTATAAGGCCAAAGGCGAGTGGGATGGGCCGGATCAGTCAGGTTTTGTTGGCTGGCTTTGCTCAACACAGAAATGCGCTGCGCTAGAGTGTCAAACTGCTCACATAGGTAGCTATGGGGCGCTCGATCTAGAATGACCCTAGACCAACTCATAAACCAGCTAGAACCCGACCTGGCTGCCGTATTTAAGGCCGCCATGGAAGACCTGCGCAACGGTATCGACCGCGCGGCCCTTATCGACGCGCTGGAACGAAACGACATCGAATCGGCAATTCGCGCGCTCAATATCGAGCCTGCCGTGTTCAACCAGTATGCGCAGGTGCGCGCCAGCCAATATGCGGCGTTTGGCGGGGCTGTTACATCCACGATCCCAAGCGCTAACAGGTTCAATATGGCAAACCCGCGCGCGGAAGCGTGGATACGCGAGCAATCCGCCACGCGCATTGTCGGCTATACCGAAGAACAGGTCGCCACGGCGCGTCGCGTGATATTCGAGGGCTACCAGCGCGGCGAAGGCCCGCAGGATATTGCAACCGAAATCGCCGGCCGCATCAATCCGCTCACACGCCGCCGCGAGGGCGGGATTATCGGCCTGTCCGATCCGCAGGCCGAATACGTGCAATCCATGCGGGCGCGGCTCGCGTCTGGCGATCCCGTCGAAATGCGCAAGGTGCTGGGCACGTACAAGGATGGCAAGTGGACACCTGGCACGGGCATGACGTTGCGCGACCGGCGTTTTGACAGGACCATTGCCAAGGCCATTCGCGAAGAAAAGCCGATACCGAAAAAGAAGCTGGACGAGATGGTCGCCAAATACAGCGACCGGCTTCTGGCCAAGCGGGCGCGCGATGTCGCCCGCACGGAAACGGCGCAGGCTGTCGAGGGCGCCAAAGCCGAGAGTTACCAGCAGGCGCTCGACAAGAACAACATGCCTGACGATGCAGTGACAAAGACTTGGATCCATGCTGGCGGGCGCGAAGACGCGCGAGCGCAACATCTGATTATGCATGATGTGTCGGTGAAGGGTATGAACGCCAAGTTCACCTTGCCAGACGGCACGCAAATGGCGCATACTCACGATCCGGCGGGTGGCGCTAAACATAATGCGAATTGTAGGTGCAATACCCGTTATGAGATAGATTTTGCCCGAGGAGTTCTGTGATATGAAAACGCATGGCGTAGAGATAACCAAAGAACAGCAAGAGGCAGGTATGCGGGCCATGTTCGGAAAGTTTCGCGCCCATGATGTGACTGCGGCGCTAGAGCAGGCTGGCGTGCCTCATGAACCCAACTATCTTTCGCACCGCACTGCCGACAAGCTGTTGCAGAAGGCGCGCAAGGATGGCCTTATTAGGGTGGATCCGGAAAACAAGCGCCGCTGGATCAGAAACATCAAGAATTAGGAGACCGCCAATGCCCTGCCCTGAATGCGAAGAACGCCGCCGCCGCCTCAAGGCCGCCATCATGCGCGGCAAGTTTGCCGAGGCCGCTGGCGTGGCCGTTGCGGGCGCTGCCGAGATGGCTGGCAAGTGGACCGATAAGCACCGCCTATCGCCGCCTGCCGAAACCATCACCTATGATGCCAGCCTTTCGGAGAAAGCCAATGCCATGGACGGGGACGGACCCAGCGAAGTGGGCAGCGAAGACGCAGAAAAGGCTTCAAGCCACACTCCGCGTAAGCGCTCAAGATTTGCACGCGGAGATGACGCGGACAATTCCTAACGGTGGGAATGTCCCGATCAAGTCCGGAAACCTGGCGCGCTCGGCGCTGGCGCAAGTGGGCTCGATGCCAGAAACGAAAGAAGTCCCGTCAGGCGGGTTCACGGGGTCGGAGCTTGGTCCGGTCCTTTTGAATTGGGATGCTGACGAGACGCTGTATATCGGGTTTCAGGCCAAGTATGCCGCTCGGCAAAATTACGGCTTCACTGGCGAGGATAGCTTGGGACGGACTTACAATCAAAGCGGGTTCGCATTCGTGGAAAAGGCCGTTGCGAAGTGGCCTTTCATTGTCAGCAACGCCGCGCGCAAGGTGTGGCAATCGGCGGAGGGGTTTTAGATGGAATGGCAACCGATTGAGACTGCGCCTAGGCCCACTGATGGGGGTCTACAGGAGATTGATGTTTGGCTGAGCGACGGAGAATATTCTCGCCGAGTGCCTAACGCATACTGGCTTTACGACTTAAAGCCAGAGCCCATGTGGTACGCCGAAAATGAGGGTCACCCAGGCGAAAGCGGACCTATTGAAATTGGCGGTGCCAAGGTTACCCACTGGATGCCAATTCCACCCCCGCCGCAGGCCCCCAAATAATGCCCACCACCAGCACCGCCACATGGCTAGCCCTGTCATCCCGCGTCGATAGCCTCCCAGGCGGCTTTGCCGTGTTCGGGCCTGACGAGGCTTTCGATCCACCCTCCGACCAGTACGGCCCGCTGCCCTACGTGCTGCTAAGCGACAGCCGCAACGCGCCGGAGCGTTTCGGCTTATCGGGCGGCGTTTCTGGCGGGGTGGCCCACCGTGAAAGCGGCACGCTGCTGATCGCGCTTCATTATCCGATCGCGCGGGGCATATCCTACACGCAGTTGCAAGAGATGATTGGAAAGTTTGTCGATCATTTCCCGGCTGACGAGAAAATGCGATACGGCACCACTTGCCTGCGCGTCGAGCGCACGCCCGATCAGGTGACGCCTTACCGCGATGGCACGAACCGGGTTTTTGCGGTGCGGGTGCTTTGGACGACGGTGTAAGATAACTGTTGACATATCCTAAACGATAGGCGATAAGGGGTCATTGGAAACGGAGATTGAAAATGTGGAACCGCAGCGCAGCCGACAAAAAGACCGGGCTTATGACGGTTGTCGTCACGGACTGGAATGGTGATGAATTTTTTCGCGGTCAGTATTCGGATGTGAATGAGGCGAACGCCGCCGGCGAGCAAGCCGAGCGCGAAATGACCAACGCGATGAATATGGGTCCGGCGGTCGAATGCGATATGACTGACGATGAATTGCTTGCGGAATTGACCGGGTTTTGATTACCCGGTCAAAGGGGCGGTGATTTTGCCGAGAGGCGCGCTAAGAATTGCGGAAACTGGCCAGTTTGCGCCGCCCTGATTTATTGATTGGGTTTTGATTTGGCGTATATCGCGCCACCTGACCCCCACTTGCCCCCTTCCCCGCGCTGCGCTATTGTCTGCCCGTCTAGACAGCCCAGCGCGGGCGAAAGGGAGTTTGACTAATGGCTGATCTTCGCCCCGTCGCGGGTTCCAAGCTTTACATCGGCACGCGGGTTGCCCGCAAAACCACGCTGGCACTGGCTGACTTTGCCGACCAAGAAGGAAATTGGGTGGAGGTCACTGGCTGGACCAGTGCGGGTTCGCTTGGCGATACCGTCAATTCGATCACGCAGAGCGTCATCGACTACGACCGCGACCTGATGGCCAAGGGCACGCGCGCTGGCGGCACGATGGAAAACACTTTCCTCCCCGACTACGCGGACGCGGGCCAGCTTGCTATGAAGGCTGCCGAGGATGATTGCAGCAACTACGCCTTCAAGGTTGAATGGGGCGCTGGCTGCGTTATCGAAGGCGAAGTCACGATCACGGTTGCCGACCCCGGCGTTGTGACGTTCCCCGGTGGTCATGGCCTTGAGGCGGGTGCGCCCGTCATGTTCACGCCCACTGGCGGCGATCTGCCCACCGGCCTAACGCCCGATACCGTTTATTACGTGGTGGACGATTCCAACCTGACTGCGACCACGTTCGCCGTTGCGGCAACACCCGGCGGCGATGCGATCGAAACGACCGGCGCGGCCACCGCTACTGCAATTACTGCGACCGCACAGCCTGCTGGCGAAACCGACATGTTCTATGGTCTGGTTATGCCGGGTTCCAAGAATGGCGGCGAAGCCAACACCGCGCGGCTGCGGACGTGGAGCATCGCGGTCAATTCGAATATCGTGGAGGTGTAGGCCATGGACGGCGGCACTGAATTTATGATTGAAGGCTACGTGGATTAACAGGTCCTGCTGCGCGTTCCCCCACGCACGCGCGCGACCGGGGCGGTGGTTTCTCGGGTTTTCCACCGCCCCGTTACCCGTAAAGCCCGATTAGGAGAAAACCCGATGGACATTGCAAATCTCGACAAGAAACTGGACCTTTCCGAAGGCGAGTGGATTGACGACATCCCCGACAATCCCGGTCTGCGGCTGAAGGTCCGCAGCACCAATTACAAGCCGTTTCGTGTCGCCACGGCGGGCCTCGCGCGCCGTTCTGGCAAACAGCTCAACACTGACGAGGGACTTGCGGATTTCACGGTTTCCGCCGGCAAGCCTCTGGCAGAGCATATCCTGCTCGATTGGGATGGCGTGAACAGCAACGGCAAGGCCGTGAAGTACAAGCCTGATATCGCGCTGGCACTTCTGACCGCAGATGACGACCTTGGCATTGGCAACAAGTTCCGCCGCGCCGTGGAATACGCTGCCGACCAGGTTGCGGATCGTCTCGCCAAGCAAACCGAGGACGCGAAGGGAAACTAACCGACGCGCTGCGGTGGGCGCTAACTCATGCCGCAGCGTATCGGCAGGAAACAGAGGCGGGGCGCGAGTACACGCCAGGACCGCCAGAGCTAATGGATGGGTTCGGTGGATGGTATGAGGATTTTTTCGATCTATCCACCGACCGCCAGCTTGGCATGGTCGCAGGCCCAATCCCCAAAGCCAGTATCGACGCCCACGTTGCCGGGTGGCCATATGACGAGGCGGACATGTTCCGCGCCGTCATTCGTGCTATGGATGATGCGTACCTTAGCCATGGCAGCGAAGATGAACCTATCGAAGATGGCATATCCGCACGTGATGCGTTCCGGCAGTCCACTGCCGGGCGGCGCCGCGCAGGCGCGGGGTAGCGCGTAATGGACGTTGCCGCCCTCGGGGTTTCCGTCGACAGTTCTGGCGTCGTCAAGGGCGTCAAGGATCTGGACCGCTTCACGCGCGCTGCAAATGATGCGGGTGACGAGGCTGATCGCTTTGGCCGCGAGGCCAAAAGGGGCGGCGATGGCGCGCGCCGGATGGGTGACGAGACGCGCAAGGCTAGCGGCGGGGTTAGCGCGCTGGCGGCGTCTGCAAAGCGCCTTGTCGGCATTATGGCCGCAGGGTTCACGTTTTCTGTAATCGCGCAGGAAGCAAAGCAGTTTTCCACGGCTATGGCGGAAGTTTCCACGCTGGTGGATACGGCCGTTTACGATATGCAGGCCTTGAATAAGGCCGCACTTGAGCAATCGTCCATGTTCGGCACCGCGTCCACCGATCAGGCGAGGGCGCTTTATCAGGTTATTTCCGCTGGCGCATCCAGCGCCACGGAAGCTGTCACCACACTTGACGCCGCAAACCGCCTTGCCATTGGCGGCGTCACCGATGTTGCAACCGCAGCGGACGGATTGACCAGCGTTTTGAATGCCTATGGCAACAGGGTTGAGGGAGCTGCTGCGGTTTCCGACGCCCTGTTTGTGGCCATGCGCGCGGGCAAGACTACGATCGGTGAATTGTCGTCTTCGCTCGGCAAGGTCGCGCCCCTAGCGGCACAGGCGGGCGTCTCATTTGATGAACTGGCTGCAAGCGTGTCGGCGCTCACGAAGGGCGGCATTAGCACGCAGGAGGCCGTGACAGGCGTTCGCGCTATCCTTGCCGCCGTGACCAAGCCATCTGTCGAAGCGACTAAGCTGGCAAAACAACTTGGCCTTGAGTTTAACGCCGCAGCGCTTGAGGCACAGGGTTTTGCCAAGTTCATGGAAGTTCTGAACGAAAAGACCGGCGGAAGCAGCGAAAAGCTTGCCGTCCTTTTCGGCGGCGTCGAGGCCATTGTGCCCGCCATGGCTCTTGCGGGTCAGGCAGGCGAGTTCATGACCGAAATTCTCGCAGGCATGGAAAATAAAGCGGGGGAAACCGCGCTGGCGTTTGAGAAAATGGCGAACTCGCCGGGCTTCCAGATTGGGCGGCTGTTCGCCAATATCAAGAATGAAGCAATTGGGCTCGGAACCGACCTGCTGACTAAACTTGTTCCTGCGCTGCGCTTCCTGAATGAGAATTTCGAAACCATCATCCGCGTGATTGGCGCGCTGGTGGCAGGCTTTGCCACGTACAAGTTGGCGGCGCTGGGCTTCGCTGCCGTGACCACTCTCATGAGCGGCAATCTCGGAATTTGGATCGGCGCGGTCGCCACGGCGACCACACAAGTTGGCGTGTTTGCCGGCGCGCAGGTAGCGGCGTCGTCCGCCGCCGCTGGCCTTACGGCCGCCGTTCGCACGCTGTTCGCAGCCCTTATCGCAAATCCATTTACAGCCGTGGCCGCTGCGGTTGGCATTCTCGTCAGCGCCATGATTATGCTCGGCAACAAGACTGACGAGGCACGCGCCAAGAACGACGCGCTGATTGCGTCTCTTAAGACGCTTGCTCAGGTGCGTGGGGCGGAATTTAATGCCAGAATGGCCGAAGCGCAGATGGCTCGCAATCAGGCGCGGGATGAACTGACGCGCCTCGAAATTCAGCAGCAACGCCGCTCGCGCAGTCCTGAACTCGCGCAGCGCCCCGGTGCCAGCGCAATATCTGGCGCCGCGAGCAAGCGCATGCAAGAGCTGCGCTGGGAAATCGTAAGGCTTGAAGGGGCCATTAACGGCGCCAATCATGTTGCGCAGCAATCCGCAAAGGTGGCAGACGTGCAGGCCGCCGCTGCGCAAAGCACTGCCGTTGCGTCCACAAAAGCTGCGGGCGCGACCCGAGCGAACACCGCTGCACTGACCGACGCACAGAAGGCCTACAATGACGCCAAAAAATCGGCAGACGAATTCATTTCCAGCCTCGAATTGGAAATCGCCAAAATCGGATTGAACGAGAAGGCGCTGCGCCAACTCGAAATCAACCGCGCAGCCGAATCGGCTGCCACAAAAGAACAGGCCGATCGCATCCGCGAGCTGGGGGCGGCGCGAGAAAAGGCGCTTGCGGCTGACGAGGCTGCGCAAGCCGCCGCCAAGAAGACCGAAGATCATGTCAGGTTCATGGCCGACTTTGCGCGCGAAACGGAAATCGCCAACGTGGCCATTGCCCGCCAGCGCGGGGAGCTTGGCCTGACGGGTGCTGCGCTGGATTCTTACCGCATGGTCACGGACAAGATCCTGCAAGCCATGCGGGACAAGATTGCGCTGACGGAAACCGATATTGAGGCCATCCAGCGTCAGGCTGGCGAAACCGCTTTGGCGGCCGAGACCATGGAAAACGCCTTCGAGCAACAGCGGCGCGCTCAAGAGCGCATCAAGGAAGGCGTTGCCAGCGCCCGCGAAGTCGTGGGCGGATTTTTCTCCTCCTGGTATAATGGCCTGCGTGAAGGGGTGAATATCTTCAAGTCATTCACCGATAGCGTTATCGGCGGCCTCAATCGCATTATCGACAAGCTGCTTGACCGCACCATCGAAAATTTCCTTGACAACCTGCTTGGTGGAAGCGGCGGGTTCCTTGGAGGCCTGTTGCAAGGCACTGGCGGCGGTGGAGGCCCTGTCGCCTACGCGGCAAAAGGCATGGCGTTTAACGACAATGACGTTTCTCGCTTCGCCAAAGGCGGCGCGTTCACGAATAGCATCGTCAATACGCCTACGCTGTTCCGCTTCGCCAAGGGCGGGAAGATCGGTGAAATGGGCGAGGCCGGACCCGAGGCCATCATGCCGCTCAAGCGCGGGTCTGATGGCTCGCTTGGTGTGCAGATGCATGGCAAGGCGGCGAACAACAACACTGTCAACCAGACCAATAATTTCAACATTGGCGGCGTGATGACACCAGAGGCGATCATTGCGGCGATTCGCCAAGGCGGCGAAGAGACCATGGATGCGGTGGCAAAGCAACTTCCGCAGATGATGAACGAATATCAGACGAACGGCGCGGTGGCGCGGTAGGAATGGATAGATGACGAAAATCTGGCAATTCCCTACCTTCCCGATCGAGAAGCAGCTTTTCCGCGCTCCGGGGTCAGCATTCGACGGCGGCCTTACGTCTGGCGGCGCGCAGCTTGTAACGCCCGAACCTGGCGGATTTGGCGTGCTGGAAATCGAACCATCGGTGCAACTTGACGAGTGGGATTATCCCATGTCGTCATGGCTCATGTCGAAAACGAATGGGCAGGTCTTTCGCGTTCGATTGGCTCCCACGCCGCAAATCGCTTTCAGTCAGCGGCGCGGAAACGCCATGTCCGTGCCGTGGGATAATGGCGAGCCATGGTCCAATCAGGAGAATTGGGAAGGCGATTTTTCCGCCGTCTATTCCGCGCCCGCACTCAAGGGCTCACTGACCGTCGAAGTGGATCTGACTGGCGTTGGCCCTATCTTGCAGCAAGGGCATGTTATTGGCCACGAGTTCAGCGCCTACGGCATAGACGAAATTGAATACGATGGCGATACGGCGTCAATCACTCTCAATCTCCCCTTGCGCCGCGCAGTGGCGATCGGCGACCAGTGCCCGCTGCGCCCGTGGTTTACAGGGCGGATCGTGGGCGACGGGTTCAAGTCGATGTATGAGGCCAAGCTTGGCGGCCATATCAAGATGGGCACGATCCTCATGTACGAGGCCGTCGTGCCATGAGCGAGTTTTACGATCAGATTGACGAGCTTCTTGGCGATGCGGACAGCATAGACGACATCATCATCACCGCTCGCAAGTGCTGGCTGTACGATTTCAAGGATGAACCCGTGCGGCTATGGGATGGGCAGGGCACATTCACCGATAGCGATGGCAACGAGTGGCTCGGAACGATCGACCAATCGGGCGTAAACCATCACCGCGCGCCCGCGCTGCAAGACGGCAGGGATGGCACCAGCGCGTCCTACAATTTCACGCTCAAGATACCGAAATTGCCGGGCCAGGATGCACTTGCGCTCTACGAAGAATTGAAGGCCGAGCAGGATAAGGTATTCGGCCGCACTCTCACATGCTATCTGGTCATATTCCTTGAAGGTGAGGGTTTGCGTCCGAATACGCCCCTTAGCTTCTACAAGGAGCTGACGATGTTTTCCCCGAAATTCGAAGAGACCATCGAGCGAGCCTCTGACGGTAGCGTAGTCAAGTCATACTCTGCCACCATCGTGGCAAAAGACAACAACTCCGGTCGCAGTGAAGTGCCGGGGCGTACCTACGCCGACACAATGCAGAAGCGCCGCGCTTCCGAACTTGGCGTGTCGAACGACCGGGGTGCTGAATATGTAGCGCTGCTGGCCAATCGCACGTATCAGGTTCCGTGATGGATATTGTCGATCATACCCTGAGAGAATGGCGCCGGTCGCCTTTTGTATATGGACAATCGGACTGCATGCTGTCGATCGGGAAATACCTTGCCGCAGCCGGAGCCAAGGACGTTACCGACATGTTCGCGGGCAAGTATTCCACGCACGAAGGCGCCTTGGAGCAGATGGCGTCCCATGGTGGTTGCGGCGGCCTTATTGCCATGACCGGCGCCGTGCCCGTGAATGACGAGCCAATGCGCGGCGATGTTCTGGAAGTTGCGCATGGCGAAGATACGATAGGCGGGCTTTGCACCGGGGGCATGGTCGCAGTAAGGCTTGATCGCGGCGTTGTGGAAGTGGCGCTGAAATTTGTCGAATGGCGTGGGGTGTGGCGCGTATGAGCGTGGTCAAGAAGATCATAGGGTTGGTGGCGATTTCCGCGCTCTTATACTTTACCGGCGGGGCCGCAGGTATTGCGAGCTTCCTTGGCGTTTCCGGTTTTCTTGGAACGCTGATCGGGGCTGCCGTTCTGGCGGTGGGCACAGCACTTATCGGCGCGGTATTTCTCACGGATGGAGGCCAGCGCGCCCCGGATATGGAGGCGGGCAAGGTGAATGTTCGACTTCCCGAGCCCCAGAGGTGGATAAATGCAGGCACCGCTCGTCAGGGCGGCGGGGTCATGTTTGCCGAGTTCGATGGAGATGGGAACTTCTGGTATCTTGTCGTCCATTCCGACAGCATCATGACCGGCGATCCCTCTTACATTCTTGACGAAATCCCCGTTACTCTGGATGCATCGAACTACGTTCGGCAGGCCGATTTTCGGCTAAAGGACAATGACGAAAAAGATCCGGCAACATCGCTGGATGACGGCATCGGCTATGTCCAGATATGGACGACCACATATGACGAAAACGACCCCGTTCCGGGCCGCATCACGGCGCTTGACGGCGCATTCCCGAGTAAATGGACCATCGACCACAAGCTTGCAGGCACCACGTTTTCAGTGGTCAAATTGCGCGCGCTGTCTATCGAACATCGATACAAGATATACCGCTGGCGTGGCGCGATCGGCCTTGGCGAGCCCGCCCTCAGCATCGTAAGCCAGTGGGATAACGTCTACGATCCCAGGGACGAAACGCAAACCCTTGGCGACCGCACCACATACAAGCCAAGTGATAACGCGGCCCTCATATGGGCTTGGTTTCGTACGCATCCCTACGGCCGGAACAAGCCCGAAAGCTCAATCAACTGGGACCGAATTGCGGAGCAGGCAGACATTTGCGACCAGACAGTTACCGGAATCGACGGAGACACGAAGCGCTATAGCGCCGGCGTGTCGATTATCGATAGCAAGACGCGCGCGGTTGCCGAGCGTGAAATCATGCTGGCGATGGATGGGCAGATCGTCTTTGACGAAGATGGGAAGTCGTGGTGCCGCGCGGGATACTACTACGCGCCCACGCTTGCTTTCAGCCGCAACAGGGACATCATGGCAATGTCCACCGTGGAAGCGCAGGATGGCGAGAGCGAGACGCAAGGCGTAATCGTGCGATACACCGACCCTGACGCGAATTACACGGTCCAGCCATCATCCGCATGGATCAATCCCCTGTATTACGATCCGAACAGTTCGCCCAAGTTCCTGATCGTGGATATTCTTGCGTGCCAGAATCACAATCAGGCAATGCGCCTGGCCAAGGGTATTGGTCAGCGATCGCAGCCGCGTCACAAGATCGGGCCAACCGTGAACTTGCGCGGATTGCAGGCGCGACAGGAGCGCATTGTTTCGGTCAACTATGACAACACGTTCGCCGGGGATTACGAAATCGCCACGCCGGTTGAGCTTGACGGCCCCGGCATGTTTACTGGCTTCGGGGCGGTCCCTGTGGACGAAAACCGCTGGACGCTGCTGTCTGGCGAAGAGAGCCCCAAGCCGGTTGTGGATGGCGTGGGCGGGGCTGTCACATACCCTGCCATCACGGGCGAAAGCATCAGTGTGTCAGGGTCCTCGATACTGCTGAACTTCGGTACACGCCCGCGCGCGGACGCCATATATCTGGCGGATTACATCCCCACTTCCGAAATAACCGGGGGGTCAAGCGATCCATGGGTGGCCATGACCGTAACTGGCGATGTCGCTGCCACCGGCCCGCTCGAAAATTCAGTCGAATACACCATCCGCTATCGCTACATCACGGGCAGCGGGAACGGGCCGTCTTGGGAGTACATCACCGCCACGACCGAAGCCGGGAACCTGTCCGCACTCAGTCAGGCGATTTTCAATTCCTACATTCTGGAAGTAACCAATGGCACGGCGGTGGTGTCGATTAACGCCGATGGCACGCTGACGATAAGCAATCACACGCGCGTTTATCCAGACGCGCACCCGAATGTCAGCGTGGACGGGGATGTAATTGCGACCGGGCTGGCGACAGGAGAACAAAGGTCCATCGCGTATGATGACGAAACTCGCACCGGAGGCGCCGTGACCTATGTTGTCGTGACGGACGACGCGGACGCCCGCGTTTCCGCCGCCAATCCCTACCGCCATTATGTTGGTTTCTTTACCGTTCCAGAAACCGGCGACGCTGGCGGCGGAGGCGGGGGTGCGCCGGGCGGCCCTAGCCTCACCCCCACTTAGAGCCCGGCATTTCCTTAAGCCTGAAAATAACCTATAGTCGAACAAGCCAGAGGGATTGAAAATGACCGCAGTCGATACTTACAGAACGGCCCTTCTGGGCAACCCGCCATCCGCTACGCATGAGCCGTCGCGCGAAGGCTCGCTTGCCGCGTTCACGGAAGCTTACGATCGCGTAACCGGCGCCATCATGGGGATCACTTCCTACGATACAGAGGCGGATCTTCCTGCCGTGACGACAGATGATAACGGCACCATGGCGCGGGTCACGGATGACGCGACCGCCAGCAATAACACATTCTGGGTTGTGATCGACGGCGCATGGGAGATCGACACCGGGCTGGTGAGCTTCCTGCAAAGCTATGCCGATGCGGCGGAGGGATTTGCCGGGGATGCGAGCGACGCAGCGGCAAGCGTGGAGGCGGCGGCCGCGCAGGTCGGGGTCTATATCACGCTACCCGCTCCGACTAGCGCGCTCAATCGCCTTCTGGAACTCAATCTCTACACAAGGGCGGCTGGAGTCGACATCGCATGGCCCGCGAACATGCATGTTCGTGAACTTGCTGCCAGCGCGAGCGATCAGTTCCGTTTTCGGATCGGCGGCGGCGACACTGTAACTGGCGACGGCGGCTATCCGCAGATCGCCGCTGAAACTTCGAATGCAGCGGCGGCGGGAGCGACAAGCGGCGGGACGCTGGCAAGGAACTACGCAGGGCTGACCAGCGAAGATCAGCTATTGCTCTACGCATCCGATACCTCGCTTGGCGTGCCCAAGGGCACTGTGATCGGCACCTATCGCATCAAGTTCGACGGTGCGTCATTCGGCACCTACTTCCCCTTCACAGTGTTTGCATATGCCGCAGGCGGGTTGAAGCGGTCCCGTATTCTGCCGACTGCGGTGGCAACCGCAAACACGCGGGCCGTGGCCGAGGATGTGCTTCGTTCCGAGCCAGACGATACGCCGTTCGTATCGACCGTGCCAGACACATACATGCGCTCCATCGTGGAGGATTTTTATGTCGAGCGCGGCGTGCCGGGGCGGCCCTACGTGCTGCAATACCGCACCCGCCTTTCGGGCTCGCAGCGACAGATCGGCTTTCGCCTATACGACACAGTTCGGGAAACCATTGTTGCCCAAGTCGGTGAGGCCCGTACCTATGATTGGGAAGATGACGTGCCGGAGAGCATGTCGCTTTCCAATGCAACTCTCGGCTCGCCTATCGGCGGCGCGGATTATGTCGGCGTCGAAGCTACCGTCTTCATCAAAAATTCGGAGATCAACTGGACGACTACCGACTGGACGACGGTAGCCGACCCGGCCTTGGCGGGCATCAAGCCGGATCGCGTGCTCTCGAAAGAGCGTGTGCGCGATATGATCATGACCGGGCAGGGCATCCGCAAGAAGTTCCGCACTTTCGGTACGGGCGGCGATTTCCCTACTCTCAAGGCGGCTGTGGATAGCCTGTTTGCCGGGCGCGTGCTGGCGAGTGTCACGGATAACGATCCCGATAACGTGCAGCGCGCGTCGTGGCCTTTCTCCGACATTTGCACGCCCTCTCACCAATGGCACCTCAAGGCCATGCCCGGCCACACTGAGGACTATGCCGCGCCTTCGCCGGCCGGGGTTGGCTATCGACGCGGCATTCTGTGCTGGATGGGCCTCACGATCGAGCTTTTGGCTGACACCAATATTCGCGCGACCTATTCGGGCGATGGTGTCTATCTGATCGATTACAACCTTGGCGGACGGATCATCATGCCGGCGGGGGCCTTGCTGCGAACGGATGATCCGAACAATGCTGTCGTTCACCAGGACGCGGCATCTGCGCTATCCAAGCCGTCCGCAGCGAACGCGAACGACAAAACCGCAGGGCAGCAGTTCTTCGAAATCTACGGCTTGGTCGCAGGCGGCGGCACCTTCCGCAGCGCGATATTTCCGTGGAGCGGCGGCACCTCGGACGGGCAGGACATCATATTCGACGGGCCGGTCATGGAAGTCACAGGAAGCGGGCAGAACTTCACTACGCACACTTCACCGAACAATGCGCGCGGCGGGCGCTACACTTTCCGCAATGTCACGCTCAAGGGCGGATCGAAAACGATCAGCCTCGTGACCAGCAACACGGTTGCCGCGAAGCACGAGATTGTAGTCGAGAACAGCGACGTGACTGCCGTCTCGGGATCGGCGGGCTACGTCCGCGTCGGGAAGAACGCGGACACCACCTATTCGAACATGGAACCGTGAGTCGCCCCACCAACCCAAATCACAACACCAAGGAGACTGAAAAATGACGCCAACCGAACGAATTGCAGACATCAAGGGACACCTTGAAAAAACGGAACGCCACATGCGCAAGATGCACAAGTCGATGGAAGAGGGGCTTGCCGAGCATGGTCACCTTCTCGGCCTTTCCGAAGGCGATGTTACGGCATTTTCAGGCGGAAGCGGAAAGTTGCAACCGCCCCCGGACGGCGACACGGGCGGGTAATCGTGGCCAGTTACGGCATTACATGCGCGCTGGCAGTCCTTTACGGATTTCTGGCGCGGAAAGACGAGCGAGGGGTGTTTACCGCATCCCTCGCTGTTTTTGCCGGATGGGTGATGTTCAGCCTTTCGTGGTCTGAATATTCCATCAGCGCCTTGACGCCCCTGTCCTACGTAGATGTATGGGCAGTGACAGATCTGGCGATTGCGTCTATCATCCTCATTGCCGCCGGTCCTAAATGGTGGGCCATGGCATTGGCTGGGATATTCTGGGCTCAGATAGCGATGCATGTTGCGCATCAGTACGGCGGTCTTGAATTCGCGCCCTATAGTGTGACGCTGGACACATTATTCCTCGGCCAGCTTGCAATCTTATTCACAGTAGGCGGAGGGAAAGTTGGCGATATACTGCTTAGTCGTGTTAACCATGTTCTTGATGCTTTGCGTCCGCCTTCGGCAGCGACGCAACAGGAAAAATAGGCGCTGAATATGGAGTGGCTACCTTCCGAAATAATCGGACAAGACGCCGGGGCGTGGTTCAGGCTTCTCGTTGTCTTGGGGGTATTCCTCTTGGGCTTCTGGAAAGCGCTGCCGTCCGTTCTGGATGCATTCGAGCGCAAGCAGTCAGGCATCGAGCTTCGCACAGAAGCGCTTCTGGACGCGCAGGCCAGACGGTTTGAGGCGCAGTTGGCGGCCGCCGATTCCCGCCATGATGAATGCATGGAGGGGCAGCGGCTGTTGCGCGCGGAACTGGCGGAGCTCTACAGTGTAGTGAACGCCATGCGTCAGGGCGCCGCCAGCGTCGAAAATATGGTCGCACGGACGATCAAGGATGCGAGGAATGAAAACAATGGATGACCTCGAACGCAAAACCCGCGCAATCCAGGAATGGGCAGGCGCGCATGCGGATGGCATCTGGGGCCAGCGTACCGCCAACGCCATTATCGTGAAGGCGAATATCGACGTTGCGGGACGGTCGCTAGGCGACCGTGGAGCATTCTTCTCCGCTGTTCGCAAAATCACCGGCGCCCTAAATCAGCGACAAGTCGACAGCATCAACCTGCTGCTGGAATCCGCTGGATCATGGCCGACGTCATGGGTGGCCTACGCGCTGGCGACAGCATGGCACGAAAGCCGACTGCTGCCGATCAGGGAGCGCGGCGGATGGGCCTATCTCGCCAAGTATGACACCGGCAGGCTTGCGCGCATTCTCGGCAACACGCCTGCGGCTGACGGCGATGGGCAGCGCTACGCCGGGCGCGGATTTGTCCAGCTTACCGGCCAGACCAATTACGAGAGCGCCGGGGTGGCGCTTGGGATTGATCTAATTGCAGACCCCGACCTCGCGCTCAATCCCCTTCACGCCGCCCGCATTCTGATTTGGGGCATGGAAGGCGGAAAGTTCACCGGCAAGAAGCTGTCTGATTACCTGCCGGCCATCGCCACGAGAGTGCATTTCCGGGACGCGCGGCGCATCATTAACGGGACAGACCGTGCGGACAAGATCGCAGGTTATGCGATGGCATTTCAGGATGCGCTTAGAGAAGGGGAATGGGCATGAGCCTGACAGATTTCCTGCGAGGCCCCGGAGGCTGCTATGAAATCACTCGTGGCCTTGGCGCCCTTGGCGGCGTGGCGTATGTTATCGGCGCCCATGTGTTCGTGGCGTGGGAAATCCATCTAGGGCGCGGCTTTGATTTGACGGCTTATTGCCTCGCATTCCCTGGTGGATTGGCCGCCGTTATTGCGGCGGCTGCTGGCGGCGCACGTTGGAAGGATAAGGGCGTAGCGAACGCCAAGGTTATCGAAAGGGCAACGGAATGAGCATCCCGACAATCCTTAGCGCTATCGCCGGATTTCTGGACCGCGTTCCATGGCAGGTATGGGCCGCTATCGGCCTCATCATTGCCGCCGTCATATGGGGCAATCACCGCTATGATGACGGGCGTGAGGAGGAGCGCGCAGCTTGGGAAGAGAAGGTTGCCGAAATCCGCGCCGAACGTGACGAAGCCATGAAGCTTGCAACGGATATGGACAAGGCGCTTGCCGCCGCAGGCATTGCCACTATCGAAGACCGCCGAAAGGAACTGGACGATGCGACTGCCGACATTCCCGACCAAGAGCTTACTCCTCGCCAGCGCGCTCGTGCTTGCGCCGAGCTGCAAAGACAGGGGCGTGGATGTGAGGCACCTTCCGCCGCCTCCTGATGAAATTGCGCAAGCGCAGGTGGATGACACGCGGCCCGAATATCCAGTGGATGCGCTGACAAGCGAAGCCGCTCACGAAGCATGGGTGTCCGACACTCTGGATTGGGGCGATCGGCGGGATCTTCTGGCGCGGCGATGGTGCGAGCTTTGGAATAGGTTTGCGAATGAGCCGGTGGATTGCTTGCCTAGCGAATAAGCTTGCCTTTTCGGCAGGAATCCGGCATTAAAGTGGGGCTGCGGGCCGCGCTGCCACCTTTTGTATCGCGTGGGCCTGCCCGACGTTCCGCGTCTGGCGTTCCGGCCCGCAGCACATTACAGGAGACGCACATGCGCGAGATTTGTAAGAAAGACGGCGGCACCACTTTCGATAGCTGGGGCGGTCTGCAGCACATGCTCTCGACGGAAACCATCTAATCCCCCTTAGCCTGATCGGATTGATTGCGGATGGCGGCGGCGATCTCGACAGCTTGAGCATTGGCGCTCTCCATTTCAGCATCAAGCCCAAGGCATGCTGAGTATTGCATCTTTTCCGCAATCTGCGCACACCGCTCCCGTTCTGCTAGCACGGCAGCCTGATCGTCACGGGTGGTTCCCTGTATGGCTGCGCGAGCGATTTTCGCGGCGTCGATCCCATCGTATGGTTCCGTTCCAACGTTTGTGATGCGTTCCAGTGCGTTGCGATACCGGCGCAGCGCCTCCACCATCCCTTCGGGTTCTGTAGGGGTGCGGGAGAGGAAGGCGTCTGCACGCATCTTGATGGCGATACGCTCTTCTGACGTGTCGATGCCAGCGTGTGCCGCGTCCAGATATGGACGCATTGCTTTCACCAACCCCACCGCTTCCCCCTGCTGCGGTGCTGCTAGGGCGGCGCGTAGGCGAGGCATGATCTGCTGCTCGTGGACTTCACGCGGTGAAACTGCCTGCGCCGGAATGTCGAGAAGATCGGCAATCTCCTGCCAAGCTTGCTTGTAACCCACATCGGCAGCCGGTTCGCTCTTGAGGTCTGCATCGCGCGCGCGGGAAACCTCTGCTTCAAGCGCCATAACGTAATCGCGGGTTGCATCGGCCCACGTTGCGCGTTCTGCATCGCTTGGCTCCACCAGATCATCCTTCATGGCTTTCGCCTCCTGTGGGGTTGTTGATGAGGCGGTTGTACTGCTCTTGCATCGAGCCGCCGCCTTGCGCTTCCGCTTCCGCGACCAGTCGGCGCGCCGCCTCCCGGTAGGTTTCGAGGCGGTCAGGCTTGATCCCAAACAGCGCCTTAATGCGCCGAAGCTTGAAGCCGCCCCCATCCTCGTGGGGTGATTGTCCCGGCTGCGCTTCGAAGGCGCGAATTTCATCCCACCCCATTCGCTCGATAGCTCGCTCGCACGCGGCAAGGTCTGCCATCGCATCCTCTCGCGCGCTGGCGTCCGGTTGGGTGCGCAGTTCGTGCAGATGCTCCAAGGCTTCGGTCATGGACGGGTAGCCCATTCTGAGCGCCTCTTCGTGGCAGTCGTTATAACTCGCGATCTTCGCAATGGGATCGCCCGGAATATCCGGCCTGTCATCCGCCAGCCCATCGGCAGGTGTGGTTTGGTCGGACTCGGCTGTGTGTCTGGTGTTCCAGTCGTCCATGTCACGGTCTTCAAAGACAAGATCGTCCAGAGGGCAATCTACCGCACCGGGATGGTGCCATGCATCGCCGCCCCATTCCTCAAGCTGGCAACCGCAAAACGGACACGGCTTGAGCGTCACCTTAACATCGTCAGTCTGCATGGGGGTTCTCCTGGTGGGTGAGGGGATGTTCGTCCTCGTCGTCGAACTGGGCGTCGCAGACAGGGCAGCAGCCCATTTCGTTGAGCCGACCGTCATTGCGGCAGTGGTCGCAGCCCCAATCCCATTCGTCTGTCACGATCCGCTCTCGTTCTTCTTGTGCATCATCCATGTTCGATACCTTTCTCGGGCGTATGATCGCGCCAGCGGTTCTTGCCCGTGCGGGTCTGCAATTCGACCGACCCATCCTGCGAATACATCGCGGCGTAGTGGTGAAGCTCGGCAAGCATCCTGCGCTTGCCCTCGCAAGTTACGCTGGCAACCGGCATTCCGCCTTGCAGAACGCGACCGTGCCATTCGATCCGCTTAGCCATTTTGCACCCCCACCGGAGCGTAAGAGAGAGCGCGGGTCACTTCGGGGCCTGCGTGATGGAGAAACCATACTTGGACAGACGAACGCGCAGATTCTCCGCCATTTTCTTAGGATCAGTCACCAGCCCGTCAAACGCCTCCACCAGCGGATCAGTCTTTGTCGCTGCTTCGTATTCGGCTAGGAGATCTTGGCGTTCGAGGTCGTCCCCGGCAAGCAAGCAACCACTTTGGCCAAGATGCCTTCCAACCCTCTCCACCCATTCAGCCGTTACCCCTTCGGTGGGCTGCTTGGTGTAGTAAGGGTGATCGGCGGGGAGGGTTATCTCCGAGACCGAGTACATGAAATCTGTGCGGCCATAATCCCGCTGCACACATACTCGCTCGGCCGGAATTGGCTCGCCCCATTTGATTGCATCAGTCATTGGGTTCACTCCCATTCTGCTTGAAGCTGCTGCCAGCGTTCCTCACCAAGCTCTTCGCGGCGCTCGGCAGCGAAGGCTTGCAGGCGATCAGCGCAGCCCATGTTCACGCGGCAGTCGATCGACAGGCCCTCCAGAGGGCGGGCGTCGGTGTCGCGCTTGTGCTGGTCGGTAATCAGGACGCCCGGGCGGTCTTCCAGCGCCTTTCCAAGCGCATAATGAAGATCGGACAGGGACTTGCCTTGCAGGATAGCGTTCATTGCGTAATCCTCCTGCTGGTCTTGCGATTCCGAAGGATAGCCGCCTGCTGGATCAGCCTGCTACGAGCCTGCATGTAGGCGAACCCGGTACGGTCCATTTCAGCCTGGATTGCTGCTTCGCTGGGGCGCTCACGCATCGGGCTTCTCCGAGTGCTTGGCGAGGGCGGCGTCGGCGGCGGCAAGGGCATGCTGGACCTCTTGCGTGTCGTGGTCGCTTCCCGGCTCCCAGAATGCCCGCAGCCAGCGCAATGCCCCTACGACCTCCGCAATCTCCACCTTGCTCTTTGCTTCGGCTTGGGTGAGTATGACTGCCGTCACTTCCTCGCCTTCAGCGAAGGGCACGCGCTGCCATCGCCGAATGTTGCGGCCATCAGCTGTCCACTGCACCCAAACGGATGCCAACACCGCCTGTTCGGGCGTCACTTCCGGGTTGCTCGTCATTTGGATTGCTCCTGATTGCGGGCGAGGCTGAAATCAGGCACCACGCCATGCTCAGAGAAGAAGTCGATCAACTGTCCGCGCAGATGCTCGCGATCCTTCTCGGCGGCGGGCACCTCAGCGATTGCCGCATCCAGTCGCGCGTCGATTTCGGCGGCGACATAATTTGGCAGGAGAATGAAGCCGCTCATCCCTCGCTCTCCCCCTTGGGGGTGCGGGCAGGGGTGTCAGGGCGCATCCTGCGGACCGCGCTTTCTTCCTTCGGATCGAGCCCGCAAGCGGTCTCGCCGCTTCGCGCTTCAATCGCTTGCGCGGGGCGCAGCAGCACATCAATTTCAGTGGCGATCCGCATGGCCTCGGGGTGCAACAGGCTACCGTGCTCCCAAAGCCCGACAATCTCGCTCAAACTCCAACCGAGAGCGCGAGCCAAAGTGAATGCCGTGCGGATGGTGGGATTTTTGTTTTTCCCGTTCTCAATTTCCCAAATATAGGATTTGCTCAAGCCTGAGCGTGCCGCTAGCGCATCCAATGAAAGCTTCATTGCTTTGCGGCGATCTTTTATTCGCAAGCCCATCGAAGATATGGCTTCGTCCAGATGGAAGCCGAATGCGTCACAGTCCAAGCATTTTCCGCAAACGCAATTCGCGCTAGGGATACCGTCCCGAAGGGCGGAGACTACAGGCTCCGCAGCGGTAGCCCGGTCGAGCTTGCTCGAAGCGCCCTTATCCATGAGCCATCCCCTCGGTTACACGGACAGGTGCGAGGGCTTCGGCAGAGTGAAAGTCGCGTGCGAGCGCTTCCAGCTCATGTTCGCTGTTCTCAATATCGCTGCACGGATCATCAAAGCCGCCAGCGACAAGCGCGCGGTCAAATGCGATGCGGGCGGTGTATGCCTGCGGGCTGAACTCGCCATGCGTGTGCACAGCGCGGTCGTATCCGATAGCTGCCGTGCGGATAGCCTGCGCCTCACTACGGGCGCGGGTGGTGGTGTTGGGGAAGGAGGTCTTCACGACTCCACCTCCACCAGCTTGCCATCGCGTACACAGTAGGCCGTGTTGGCCTTGATCCCGTCCTCACCGACATAGCCGGTGCAGATGCGATAGCGCTGGCCATCCCACCACTTGACTTGCACCACGCCCCTGTAGCCAGCGGTCGCGGTGCCCCTGTCGCCAGCGGTCGCGGTG
>CEPR01063069.1_pt1 | contig 47032 bp, 45 predicted proteins | sample 530431 | NCBI WGS metagenome assembly CEPR01 (sample SAMEA2620078, study PRJEB7988) | marine metagenome | isolation source: saline water (ENVO:00002010), including
CTCTACAATGGTGTCGCCTGTAGGGAACTGGGTTCCACTAGCAGGACCCATAGTCTGTACTGCTGTAATTGGTCCGTCTTCAGCATCAAGTGCAATCGCATCTGCAAAGTTAACAATGGCACCACATTCACTTGGATCTGTATTTGCCATAATATCTGATGGACAGGCAATAACAGGTGGGAAGGATGGTTGGCCAAATTCTAATAAAGCAATATGTTCAGCTTCAATTCCAGCTAAATCTTCTACTTCTACTCTAGTAATTATCTCATCGGCGATAGCTCCAAAGAAACTTGGGTTAGAAGTGGTAACACTATAAGAGTTTATTAATCCGGAGGTACCGTAAATTCTAATCTCTACTGTGGTAGGGTTAAAGAACGTGTAAAGATCAAAACCAAAAGATCCCACATCATTATTTGTGAAATCTATAGTGGTAAAATCTGCAAAAACATTTGATCCAATAGTGGGATTCGGATTGCCAAAATTACCTTGTCCAACAACAACAAGATCTCCTCCTGTTGCGGTATATACCACCCCAGGCTGAAGCTCACCCGGAGGAAAACAGCTTCCTGAGTTAGAACTTGCTGTACCGCCACCGCAACTAGAGAAGGTGTTTGGTGCAGCCCCACCTTCAAAATCCTCTAATGTTAAGTTAGGAGCAGCTGTTTGAAAGCTGGTACGATCGGTAAAAGTTGAAGTAATTGCTCTTTGAACAATAGGAGTAATTTTAGCAGAATCTTTATTGTCAATTGTTGAACTGGATTTAGTGTAATTTAAACCAGCTTCAATTGCCTTAGTTAAAGAAACTTGCTCTTGAGCCATTAGTGTTATACTAAATAAAAGCCCAAAAAGCAACAATGTAATTTTTTTCATAATTGTTAAATTTTTGGTTATACTCCCAAAAATACGCTAAAAAACCTTTAACTAAACAACTTAACTTTAAATTTTTAACAAAAAAAACCGTCTTTTAAGACGGTTTTTATTAATAATGTAAGAAAAATCCTATTATTTAATCATTTCATAACTTCTTTTGATAAATGCAGTCATGTCTTCACCTTTTAATAAGTTTTTACTCAACTTAGCAAGGTCCAAGGCTTGATTAACCAATCGCTCTTTCTTTTTCTTGGTTTTAGTGTTCAATATTTCAGAAACCAATTCGTGATTTGTGTTTACGATCAGGTTGTACATTTCTGGCATATTGCCCATTCCAAACATACCGCCACCGCCGGTTTGTTGCATTTCTTTCATACGGCGCATAAACTCAGGCTCGGTAATTACAAACGGGTTTGCTTTACTGTCCATAGCTTCCAATTGAACGGTAAATTTTTCTGAAGGCACTGTTTCCGTCAAAAAAGTTTTTAGTGTTTCTTTTTCTTCATCTGAAAGTTTAGAAATCTGCTCTTCGTCTTTCTTTATTAAATTTTCAACAGGTTCACTATCTACACGTACAAAGCTGATGTTCTCTTTACTGCTTTCCAGTTTTTGTAATAAGTGTGAAATAATTGGCGAATCGAGCATCAATACTTCATAGCCTTTATCTTTGGCATCTTGAATATAGCTGTGCTGCTCATCTTTATTTGAAGCATAGAGCACAACCAATTTATCATCCTTATCCGTTTGATTGTCTTTTATCTTTTCCTGTAATTCTTCAAAAGTAAAATAGTTGCCGTCAACGGTTGGGTACAGTGCAAATTTTTGAGCTTTGTCAAAAAACTTGTCTTCGGTTAACATTCCGTATTCAATCACCACTTTAATGTCATTCCATTTTTGCTCAAAGTCTTCCCGGTTGTCGTTAAAAAGTGTTTTCAGCTTATCGGCTACCTTACGGGTAATGTAACTGGAGATTTTCTTAACGGCACCATCCGCTTGTAGGTAACTACGCGAAACATTCAACGGAATGTCCGGGCTGTCAATCACACCGCGAAGCATCGTTAAAAATTCTGGTACAATGCCTTCTACATTATCGGTGACAAACACTTGGTTTTGATATAATTGGATTTTATCCTTTTGTATGTTCATATCGTTCGTCATTTTTGGGAAATATAAAATTCCCGTTAGATTGAACGGATAATCAACATTTAAGTGAATGTGAAATAACGGCTCTTCAAATTGCATAGGGTACAATTCTCTGTAGAAACCTTTATAGTCTTCTTCCTCTAAATCTACCGGTTGTTTGGTCCAAGCTGGATTTGGGTTGTTAATGATATTTTCAACCTCTTTGGTAGGTGCTGGGTCATCTTCTTTAGCATCTTCTGGTTTTGGAAGTGTTTCTGTTTTCATACCAAACTTAATAGGGATTGGCATAAACTTGTTATACTTAACCAGCAGTTCGCGAATACGACCTTCTTCTAAAAATTCGGTTTCATCTTCAGAAATATGAAGAATAATCTCCGTTCCGCGCACATCTTTATCAGCATCCTCTAATGTGAAGTTTGGGGAGCCATCACATACCCAATGTGCGGCTGGCTCGTCTTTAAAACTTTTGGTGATGATTTCCACTTTATCGGCTACCATAAAAGAAGAATAAAACCCAAGACCGAAATGACCTATAATTCCAGTGTCTCCACCATCTTTATCTTTGTACTTTTCAATAAATTCTTCGGCACCAGAAAAAGCGATTTGGTTAATATATTTTTCAACCTCATCTTTGGTCATCCCAATTCCTTCATCTATAATATGAAGCGTTTTGTTTTCTTTATCGATTTTTACTTCAATCTTAGGATTTCCGTAGGCAACATCGTTTGCTTCACCAATATTGGCAAGATGCTTTAACTTGAGTGTAGCATCTGTTGCATTCGAAATAAGCTCCCGCAAAAATATTTCGTGGTCGCTGTATAAAAACTTTTTGATCAGCGGAAAAATATTCTCGACCGATACATTAATAGTTCCTTTACTCATAATATCTAGGTTTTGTTTTTTTCTGAAATCAATAAAACAAATAAAATACCATTCTAATAAATTATGACAGCTTGTCACTTTGTAAGATAGTTCTGTTTTTACCTACTAAGGACTCAGAAACTTTAACAGAACATTTTGTTTAACGTAACACCAAATAGATTAAACATTATTTATCTTTGGTAAAGAATTGGATATAGCGATTCTGCATAAAATTAAAACTTATGGCAACTAAAAAAACCACTACAAAAAAGAAAGATATAACCCGCGATAGTATTATTTCGGCTTATATGAATTACGTTCTCGAACATGAACAAACGCCTAAAAGCGTTTATAAGTTCAGTAAAGAACATAGTATGACCGAACAGGAATTTTACAGTTTCTTCGGCTCTTTCGATGGATTGCGTAATGAAATATGGAATACATTTTTCGATCATTCGTTGAAACTGGCGCACAAGGATAAAAATTTTGACGGGTTCAGCAACCAAGAGAAGATGCTTACTTTTTTCTTCACTTTCTTTGAAATGCTTACCGCCAATCGCAGTTACGTACTTTTCGCCCTGAAAGAACATAAAGATATGATGAAAAACCTTTCGCAGTTAAAAGGGTTGCGAAGTAGGGTGAAGGAGTTTGCCTCTGGTTTGATAAGTGAAAAGAACGAAGAAAAAAATCTGAAGATATTAAAACAACCAGTTTCAGTATTTTCTGAAGGGGCTTGGCTGCAAACACTTTTCATCTTAAAATATTGGATGGAAGACAATTCGGCTTCCTTTGAAAAAACAGATATTGTTATTGAAAAATCCGTTCGCGCTATATTCGATGTGTTTGATAATACACCTTTAGAAAGTGTGGTTGATTTCGGAAAATTTCTATGGAAAGATAAAATGAACTAAATGAAAACACTCGATTCAATCCCTACGGGAAAAATTAAACGAGCCAGTAAACTGGTAAGCACCGGTGTAAAAGTAGGTGGCAACTATTTGAAATATTATGGTGGTAAGCTCGTAAACCCAGAATTAAATAAAGACGTGTTGAATGAAAGTAACGCTGAGGATATTTACGACGGATTAAAAAATTTGAAAGGAAGCGCTTTAAAAGTAGCTCAAATGTTGAGCATGGAAAAAAATATTATGCCAAAAGCGTATGTTGAAAAATTTTCCCTGGCACAATTTCAAGTTCCACCATTGTCTGCACCTTTGGTACGAAAAACTTTTAGCAAGTACTTTAATCAAACCCCAGAAGATTTATTTGATACGTTTGATGAAAACTCTGTTGCAGCCGCGAGTATTGGTCAAGTGCATAAAGCAACGAAAGATGGAAAAAACCTTGCGGTTAAAATTCAATATCCCGGTGTGGCAGATAGCATTAGTAGCGATTTAGCATTGGTAAAGCCTTTTGCAATTAAAATGTTCAATTTAAAAGGGAAAGATTCTGAAAAGTACTTTAAGGAAATTGAAGGGAAACTTTTAGAAGAAACCGATTACAATTTAGAAATAGCTCAAAGTAAAGCTACAACCGAAGCGTGTTCAGCTATTCCTAATTTAAAATTTCCGAAATATTACGAAGAACTTTCGACCGATCGCATCATCACGATGGATTGGATGACAGGGAAACATCTTTCAGAATTTACTAAAGTCAACACAGATAAAGAAAAGGCAAATAAAATTGGTCAGGCTTTGTGGGATTTTTATATGTTTCAAATGCACGAATTGAAGAGTGTTCACGCCGATCCACACCCTGGAAACTTTTTAGTGGATAAAGACTCCAACTTAGTTGCAATTGATTTCGGTTGTATTAAAAAAGTACCTGAAGAATTTTACACGCCTTATTTTGAATTAGCAAAACCTGAGAACATTAATAACCCAGATGTTTTTATGGAAAAGATGTACGAGCTTGAAATTTTACGAAGCGATGATTCACCCGAAGAGGTAAAATTCTTTTCTGAACTCTTCCACGAAATGTTGAGCTTGTTTACGAAGCCTTTTCATGGCGAAACGTTTGATTTTTCAGATGAAGAATTCTTTGGTAAAATAGCGGATTTGAGCGATAAATATTCAAAAGATACCGAGTTGCGCAAAATGAATGGAAATAGAGGTTCTAAACATTTCCTTTATATAAACAGAACGTTTTTTGGCCTTTATAACTTATTGAATGATTTAGGGGCTTTTGTAAAAATTAATAACTACAAAAAATATGTATAGAAAAAATTTAACATTTTGTTTAACTTTAAAATAAAAATTTTAAACAAAATTGTTGTATCTTTATTGTAAATAATTGGAAAACTGCTATGAAAAAGATAAGTTACCGATTATTTATTGGTTAGGTTGTTAAAAAAAGGGTGCATACTTTGCACCCTTTTTCTATTCTGTATGTTTTTGAGTAACTTACTTTCCTTCGGTTTTTTTGCTCATAGTTTCAACAGCTTTATCTTTGTTTTTAACATACGTGTCTAACCATTCATCTTGTTCCCAGAGCAAGTGCAAGATGCTTTCTTTAGCACGGTAGCCGTGACTTTCTTTTGGCAGCATAACCAAACGGGCAGTAGCTCCCAATCCTTTTAGTGCATTAAAATAACGCTCACTTTGCAGCGGATACGTACCAGAATTATTATCGGCTTCGCCGTGTATAAGCAATAATGGAGTTTTCATTTTTTCAGCATGCATAAAAGGTGACATGGTGTAATAGGTTTCTGGTGAATCCCAGTAGCTGCGTTCTTCACTTTGAAACCCGAATGGTGTTAAGGTTCGGTTATAGGCTCCACTTCTGGCAATTCCAGCAGCAAATAAATCACTATGGCTTAATAAATTTGCAACCATAAAAGCTCCATAACTGTGTCCGCCAACTGCAACACGGTTTCTATCAATATAACCCATTTCGTCAACCGCATCGATAGCAGCTTTTGCATTCGCTACTAATTGCGTTCTAAACGTGTCGTTTGGTTCTTCATCACCTTCACCTACAATTGGGAAAGCCGCATCGTCTAAAACAACATAACCTTGCGTTACCCAATAAATAGGGCTTCCCCAGAATGGATAGATAAATTCATTCGGGTTGGTTGTGTTTTGTGAAGCACTACTTTTATCTTTAAACTCTCGAGGGTAAGCCCAAAGAATCATCGGTTTCTTTTCTTTTTTGTCCTTATCGTAACCAACAGGTAAATAAAGCGTTCCTTCTAGTTCTAATCCGTCATCACGTTTGTATGTAATTACTTCTTTATGTACATTTTGTAAACTTTTAAAAGGGTTTTCAAAACTAGTTACAGGTGTTAAGTCTTCCTTCTTATAAATATTCCTGAAATAATAATTAGGATATTCATTTTGCGACTCTATTCTTACTAGAATTTTTCCTTTCTTCATATCAATCGCATCATACAAATTTTCCTTTTTATCAGTATAGCTCGATTGATAGATACGCTTTGTTTTCTGGGTTTTTAAGTTGAATTCATCTACAAAAGGAAACTGTCCTTCCTCAGAATATCCATCACCCATTAAATAAGCAGTACTATTGTTAACGTCTAGAACAGAACGATTGAATTTATTTCGTGTCGTTACAAAATTTCCTGGATCACTATATCGATCTTGATAGTTTCTATCTGAAATAATAATAGGTTTTTGAGATAAATCTGACGGATTAAAAAGATAGGTTTTGGTGTTTCTATCATTCCACCAATAATCGTAAGCGATGGCATTTTTATCATCACCCCAAGTAATACCAGAAAATCTATTTTTAGTTTTTAAAATTTCTTTTCCTTTACCTGTGAAAGGTGCTTCAACTTGGTACACAACATCTCTAAAATCAACTTCATTTTCAGGATCTCCTTCGTCTAAAGCTTCTACCCAATATAAAGTAGCAGGCTGGTCATTTCGCCAGCTAAAGTTTCGTTTACCCGTACGCGTGGCCATAAATCCTTTTGGACGAACTTCATCTAAAGGTACTTCATTTATGACCGTAACTACTTTTCCATTTTCGTCATAAACTGTTTCAGTATAAGGAAAACGATAATAAGGAACTAAATAAGAAAACGGTTTCTTTACTTCTGAAACTAAAATATATTCTCCGTTAGGTGAAAAACTAATGCTTCGGTACATTGCTGTAGGAAGAAAAGAAGTTACTTCCCCATTAATGGAAACTTTTTTAATTTCTGAAAGGGCCAACTGTTCAAAATTAGCTTCATCATTCGGGTTTTTCAATAAATCTTGATACGTTCGGTTTTGAGCTTTCTCACCGTCACTAACTGAAATGGTTGGACCTGTTGGTACAGCTTCAGCAGTGTTAATTAATTCTTTTCTGTTTGCTGGTAGCATTTTTACCAACAAGCTAGAGCTATCTTTAAACCAATTGATAACATCGCCCATATTGGCGTTTACGGTTGCGCCGGTTAACTTTTTTGCTGAGCTTTTACCAATATCCAACACCCACGCTTCAACTCCTTCTTTACCAGTATGTAAAAAAGCAATCATTTTTTGATTGGGTGACCAACTAAAGTTTGATAGCCGAGGGTTTTCAGGAAGACCCGAAACTTGTTTCGATTCTTTATCGGTTGCTTTTTTTACTTCAATATTGTTATAATAATTGGTACGGCTACCAATATTGGTTTTTGGGTTAATACGTAACCCTCCTAAACGCATTTCGGTTTCGGAAAGTTCTTGTATAGATTTATAAGAATCACGATATAAAAGGGCAACGTTTTCACCTTTGTCATCAATAATTACGGAAGGAGCAGGAGGTGCTTCAACTAAATCGAGAATTTCTTTAGGAGGTTTTTGATAATTTTTATCTACTTGAGCATAAAATGCTGAAGAAACAAGTAGAAAAATAAGTAATGCGGTAAGTTTTTTCATGAGAATCAAATTTTTTGAAAAGATACTTAAAAAAATAACGAGAAGCCATTCAAATTACTATGCACGCATACTATATAGAGGGTGTTTATTTCCCTTACATTGCTTGAATATGTATCTTGCCTTTTCGTTTATACTATAATTATATGTACACTTCAAAAATTACAGGGCTTGGTCATTATGTGCCCGAAAATGTTGTTACCAATGACGACCTTTCGAAATTGATGGATACGAATGATGCATGGATACAAGAACGTACCGGAATTAAAGAGCGGAGGCACATTAAAAAAGGAGATGGCAACTCTACTTCAGTAATGGGAGTGAAAGCTGCTACCATAGCTTTGGAAGAAGCCAATTTAAAACCAGACGATGTAGATATGATCGTTTTTGCAACGTTGAGCCCCGATATGTATTTTCCAGGCGGTGGTGTTGAGATACAAGAAATGATGAATATGCGAACCATTCCAGCGCTTGATGTACGTAACCAATGTAGCGGTTTTGTTTATGCCATGTCGGTTGCCGATCAATTTGTAAAAACCGGAATGTATAAAAACATTTTAGTGATAGGAAGTGAAAACCACAGTGGCGGCCTCGATTTTACCACCCGCGGGCGTAGTGTTTCGGTAATATTTGGTGATGGGGCAGGGGCTGCTGTTGTTTCTCGAAGTGAAGAAAATGAAGGCGGAATTCTATCTACCCATTTACATAGTGAAGGAAAACATAAAGACGAATTAGCATTACAAGGCCCAAGTACCGAATATTGGGTTCCTGAAATTATAGAAAAAAACCCACAAGAAGACATTCCGTATTACCCATATATGAACGGTCAATTTGTATTTAAACACGCTATTGTCCGTTTTGCTGAAGTAATCCATGAGGGTCTTGAAGCAAATGGACTGTCGGTTAGTGATATTGATATGTTGATTCCACACCAAGCAAACTTGCGTATTTCTCAATTTATTCAGCAAAAATTAAAATTGAATGATGATCAAGTATTTAATAATATTCAAAAATATGGAAATACTACTGCAGCCTCTATTCCTATTGCACTTTCTGAAGCTCATAAAGCTGGGAAGATTAAAAAAGGTGACCTTGTAGTGTTAGCAGCTTTTGGTAGTGGCTTTACTTGGGGGAGTGTGATTATAAGATGGTAACTTCTTTTTAAAACAAACAAAAAGCCTTCCAGAGACATGGAAGGCTTTTCTAGCTTAACAAAAATCAATTTCTTTGAAATTATTTCAAAATAAATGATTTAGAGAGTTTAACAGACTCTCATACTAATGACTCTTATAAAGTAGGAACGTTTCAATGAAAAATACTTTTTAACATATAAATAACAAACCCGAAGCAAATTGCTTCGGGTTTATAACTTTGTTGCTATTATTAACACTAACCATCAACGTAAAAATTTTCACAACAAAGTCAGAAATATTTCTACTCAATAGACGAGGTCATTTCAGAATTGTTACACAAATAATTCTTTTTAACATACTTTTAGCGAAAGTTGATAGATAGCGATTGTATATTCTATTCTGAAAAATAAATACTATGAAAAAAACACTTGTATTGGGCGCTAGCCTAAAGCCTTCACGGTATTCTAACCTTGCTATAAACCGATTGGTAGATAATCAGCATCCAGTTGAGGCCGTTGGTTTAAGAGAAGGGGAGGTAGCAGGGGTAGAAATAACTACTGAAAAAGAAAAATTTGAAAATATCGATACCGTTACCTTGTACTTAAACGCAAAACGGCAAGAGGAGTATTACGAATATATAATTTCCTTGAAACCGAACCGGGTAATTTTTAACCCTGGAACTGAAAACCCTGAGTTTTACAAGCTGTTGAAAAAAAACAACATTGAAACTGAAGTGGCTTGCACGTTAGTCCTTTTGGCGTCTAATCAATATTAGGCCTAAAAAGGTTAAGGCGCCATTTAGTATTAAAATAAAGAAGCCGAATTCAAAATTGAAATACATACTACACAGGTAGCTAATGGCATATCCTGCAAACGGTGTTACTATTGCTACTAAAGGAACCCACTTGTCTTTTACGTTCCAATTGGTAAATAAGCCATAAGTATATAATCCCAATAAAGGGCCGTAGGTGTATCCAGCGAAAACGAAAAGTTTTGCTATTACAGACGCATCGGCGATCACATATTTAAATATGATAATGACTAGCACTAAAATTACCGATGTAAGTATGTGTATTTTTTTACGGATGGCAATTTGTTTCGCTTCATTATATTTTTTTTCAATTTCAAGTATATCTATACTAAATGAAGTAGTAAGGGATGTTAACGCACTATCTGCACTGCTGTAAGCCGCTGCAATTAGACCTAACAAGAAAAATATGCCAATACCAAGCCCCAATCCAGCTTGAGTGGCAATTTCAGGAAACAGTTGGTCTTTTCTGGCTTCTATTCCGTTTTGCTGTGCATAAATAGTTAAAAGAAGTCCTAAGGCCAAAAAGATGAAATTGACGATAGTCAATACAATAGTAAACCAAAACATATTCTTTTGGGCATCTTTTAGAGTACGACAAGTCAGGTTTTTTTGCATCATATCTTGGTCTAGCCCTGTCATCACAATTGCTATAAATGCACCGCTCAAAAATTGTTTTACAAAGTGATCACTACTTTTCCAGTCTTCAAAAAAGAACATTTTCGATAGGTCACTATCTGCTATAAAGCTAAAAATATTACCGGCAGAAAGACCTAAATCTGTTGACACATAATAAATTGCTACTCCTACTGCAATTAACATAAAAAGTGTTTGTAGTGTATCGGTCCACACAATGGTTTTAATTCCGCTTTTAAAGGTGTAGAGCCAAATAAGTAAAATAGTAATGGAAACAGTTACCCAGAAAGGAACTCCCATAGCATTGAACACCAAATTTTGCAGTACCACAGCAACCAAATACAATCTAAAGCTTGCTCCAACAACACGAGAAAGTAAAAAGAACGAAGCTCCTGTTTTATAGGAGTTTTTACCAAACCGTCCATCTAGATAGGTGTAAATAGAGGTAAGGTTTAATCGATAATAAAGAGGGAGTAGTATGGTTCCAATAACGGCATAACCTACGGTATACCCTAAAACCACTTGAAAATAACTAAACTGGGATGCTTCTACCCAGCCCGGTACTGATATAAATGTAACACCACTTAATGAAGCACCAATCATTCCAAATGCGACCAAATACCAAGGGGATTGTTTTCCAGCTTTAAAAAAATCAGCATTGCTACCTCCTTTATTGGTGAAATATGAAATAAGCATTAAAACACCAAAATATCCGCCAATTAATAAAAGAATGTGTAAAGGTTGCATAGGTTTATTGACTTTTAGTAAGAAAGGTTCAAAAATACAAAGTTTAACGAGCTATGAACCTTATTTTTTGAGTATATTTGGGCACTTTGAAAAAAAATAACTTATTAACTTCTTATTTATTGAAACTATGCGTTTTAAACTTTTACTTTTTGCTGTAGCTGTTTTTATAACAACTACATCTTTTTCTCAAGAATATTTAAAAATGATCGATGCAGGTACTTACAAAGTACAAGATGTGATTGATAGTGCCGAAGCTTACTTTGCTGGTAAAGACAAAGGCAGGGGGAGTGGATATAAACAATTTAAACGTTGGGAATACAATGCATTACGCCTTCAAAATGAAAACGGGTATTTAACTCCCGTAACTGAAAAAATTGAAGAACTAGAACGCTACAACGCATATTTAAACAATACAGCAGAATCCAGGGAAATACTGAACGATAATTGGACCGAATTGGGACCAACTAGCTGGAATGCAACTTCAGGCTGGAACCCAGGTGTAGGGCGTGTAACTGCTGTATCGGTTGATCAAGCAGATAATGATCACATTATTATAGGTGCTAATACTGGTGGTGTATGGAAAACTACAAATGGAGGTCAGGATTGGGTTCCTTTAAGTGACTATTTCACAAACCTAAGCGTATATTCAGTAACAATTGATCCTGCTGACTCAGATATCTATTTCTTCGGATCAACTAGCGGTTTGATTTTCAAATCTACCGATGCAGGTGCCACTTGGAACCTTTTAGCAGATTTGAGCAACTCTTTAGTTAATAAGATATTGATGCACCCTACAGATAGTGATATTATTTTTGCTTCTTCACAAAATGCTGGAATATATAGAACAACTGATGGAGGTTCTAGTTGGAATCAAGTAACTACAGATTCATATGGTTTTGATGTAGAATTTAAGCCGGGCGATCCTTCTACTGTTTATGCAACTGGTTCAGGCTTTCATAAATCTACTGATGGAGGAGCAACATTTACCGAGCTAGGAGGTTTTAATGGGGGAGCAAAAATGATGGGAGTTTCAGCAGATGACCCTTCAAAAATTTATATAGCAGAAGAGTCTGGTGGTGCTTTTGAAGCATTATATACTTCTACTGATTCAGGTGATAGCTTTGTGAAAAGCCATGAGGGACAACGAGTATACTTTACTTACAATCAATTTGATTATGGGCAAGCTCCACGAGATATGGATATTGCTGTAAACCCTTCTAATGCAGATGAAATACATTTAGCAGGAATTTTAACTTGGCGATCTATAGATGGAGGTGTCACTTTTCAAAACACATCAGAATGGCAACCTGGACTTGCAGCAAGTCAAAATATAGGGTATTCACACCCAGATATAGATATCATGGAATATGTAGGAACAACACTTTACCTTGGTACCGATGGAGGGATTTATAAGGCTGAAAACCCCGGGGGTACTGTCGATGCTGATTTTTTCACGGATATGTCTGAAGGTTTGGGAATTCGTCAATTTTACAAAATTGGAATTTCACAAACTCAAGATGTAGTTGTAACAGGAGGAGCTCAAGACAACGGTTCGTCTGTATATACAGAAGCAGCAGGATGGAGAGACTGGTTAGGTGCCGATGGTATGGAAGGTTTTGTGGACTATGATAACCCTAACAGGCTTTACGGGACTACCCAACAAGGTAACCTTTATAGAAGTGATAACGGAGGTAATTCCTATTCAAACATTCCCGAACCCGGAACTGGTAATTGGGTTACGCCTTTTGAACAAGATCCGGCTGTCCCTGCTGTTTTATACTCAGGGTATTCTAGAGTTTATAAATCTACCAACAGAGGAAATAGCTGGTCTTCAATTTCGCAGAATTTTGGGGGCAATTTAGATAATTTAAAAATCGCTGCTTCAAACAATCAGATAATGTATGCCTCTAGATCTAGTTTATTGTATAAAACAATAGATGGAGGTGCAACCAACTGGGAAATAATGACAACTCCAGGTGGTGCAATTAATTACATCGCAATACACCCAACAAACCCTGATAAAGTTGCGGTTGCTACTACAAGTGGTTCTAAGGTTTTTGTCTCAACTGATGGAGGGGAAACTTGGGAAAATTACAGAAAGAATCTTCCAAACTTTTCTGCACTATGTATAGTTTGGGACGATAATAATGCCGATGGTCTATACTTAGGGATGAATTACGGTATTTACTATATTGATAATGGACTAAACGAATGGCAGCCATACAGTAACAATATTGCAAATGTTGAGGTTAGCGAATTGGAAATTAATAATGAAACCGATATGATCTACGCAGCAACTTACGGTAGAGGACTTTGGGCTTCGCCAGTTGAGGTTCCAACGTTGAGTGTTGATGATAAGATTTCTGAAGAAAGTGTAAGTTTATATCCAAACCCGACAAATGATGAGTTGAACATCAAGCTTTCTCAAAATCTGGAAGCTGATATCCGTATATTTGACACACTTGGTAAATTAATCATTTATCAACCAAACGTAACTATTTCTGGAAGTTATTCGGTAGGTGTTTCAGGTTTAAACAATGGTATTTACTTTGTTAGAATCAATACCGAAGCGGGAACGGTAACCAAGAAGTTTATTAAAAATTAAATAGTAATAAAGACTCTAAAAATGCTTCAGGAATGTTATATTTCTGAAGCATTTTTTTATCTTACACCTTCATGGATTTTTCTTCAAAATTATTGGAAAACGCAGTAAACGAAGTATCTCAACTTCCGGGAATAGGCAAGCGTACAGCGCTTCGGTTAATGTTACATCTATTGCGGCAACCCGAAAGCCAAACCCAGCAACTTTCTGAAAGTTTGCAGAAAATGCGACAAGAGATCAATTTTTGCTCCAACTGCCATAATATTTCCGATAGCAAACTTTGCGAAATTTGCTCAAACCCAAATAGAGTTGAAGAAATTGTTTGTGTGGTTGAAGATATCCGCGATGTGATGGCGATAGAAAATACAAGCCAATACAAAGGACAGTATCATGTTCTTGGCGGAAAAATATCACCAATGGACGGGATTGGTCCTGGCGAATTAAACATTCACACCTTGGTCGAAAAAGTGAAAAACGGAAAAATAAAAGAGCTTATTTTTGCTTTAAGTTCTACAATGGAAGGCGATACCACCAATTTTTATATCTTTAAACAAATTGAGCCGTTCAAAATAACAACTACGACCATTGCCCGCGGTATTTCGGTTGGGGACGAATTGGAATATGCAGATGAAGTTACTTTAGGCCGCAGTATCGTAAACCGTATTCCGTTTGAAACGTCACTAAAAAACCAATAAAGTTTGAAGCTTTCCGTAGTAATCCTCAACTATAACGTTCGCTATTTTTTGCATCAGTGCATAATAAGTGTGCAACGTGCCGTTAAAAATATAGACGCAGAAATTATTGTTGTAGACAACGCATCGCCAGATGATAGTTGTAAAATGGTAAAGGAATTTTTTCCTAAAGTCAGATTAATTGAGAATAAAGAGAACGTTGGTTTCAGCAAAGCAAATAACCAAGCTGTAAAAGTTGCTAAAGGGGAATATGTATGTGTTTTAAACCCAGATACAGCAGTTTCTGAAAATGTTTTTGAAAAATGTTTGGGGATAATAGAGTCTTCAGAAAAAATAGGCGCGATAGGAGTTTATTTGTTGGATGGAACTGGTAATTTTCTTCCAGAAAGTAAGCGAAACATCCCAACGCCTTGGATCTCGCTTTTAAAAATTCTTGGTTTTACTAAAAAATATTATGCAAGTAAAATTTCAGAAGAAGGAACCGGACACGTTTCCGTACTCGTTGGTGCTTTTATGTTTTTAAAACGAAGCGTTTATAACCAAGTGGAAGGTTTTGATGAAGACTATTTTATGTATGGGGAAGATATAGATCTTTCTTATAAAATTGAAAAAGCAGGTTTTAAAAACCATTACATAGGTTCAACTGAAACCTTGCATTACAAAGGGGAAAGCACACAAAAAGACGCTGCTTATTTAGACCGGTTTTATGGGGCGATGCAAATATTTTATAAAAAGCATTTCAAGTCAAATACGGTATTAAACTTCTTGGTAAATACCGGAGTTACATTAGCAAAGAAGCGAAAAGGAACTTCGTCTGAAAAACAAAAAAGCCATGTCCCGAAAGTTGAAAAAGCAATTGTATTAACTGAAAATTTACACTTGCTAAAAAACCTTTCTGAAACACTGTCCGTTCCACTTTCCGCTTCCTCAAAAACCATTTTTCAAGAAACAGGCTTAGTAAACACACTGTTCATCTTTGATGTCGAGTATATGCCGTACCAACAAATATTTATGGTTATGAAGAAATTTAGAAACCAGAACAATCAATTCAGGATTCGGCCACCGGGTTGTAATTTTATAATTGGCAGTGATAAAAGCGACGAAAAAGGCAGTGTTCTTGTATTTTAAGGTTTTTGAAACATAAAACGATTAAAATTTGATTAATTTTGCACCGTTAATTTAAAAAAACCACTTGCAAAACGTTATGGCAAAATTTGAATTGAAACTACCTAAAATGGGCGAAAGTGTTGCAGAAGCAACAGTAACCAACTGGCTTAAAGAAGTAGGCGACACTATTGAAGCCGATGAGGCTGTTCTGGAAATTGCAACAGACAAAGTAGACAGCGAAGTCCCTAGTGAAGTTGATGGTGTTTTAGTAGAAAAATTGTTTGATACTGACGATGTGGTGCAAGTAGGACAAACCATCGCCATAATAGAAACCGAAGGTGATGGAGGTGAAGAAAGCAGTGCTCCTAAGTCCTCAACCGTGGAAACAAAACCCGAACCGGAAATGGTACAAGCTGTGGAGGAGAAGGTTGATACAGCAAAACAAGCTACAAAAACTGCAATAGAAAGTAACGACGAGCGCTTTTACTCTCCTTTAGTGAAAAACATTGCTAAAGAAGAAGGTGTTTCCCAATCGGAACTTGATTCCATTTCAGGAACAGGAAAAGATGGACGCGTTACTAAAAACGATATGTTAGCCTATGTTGAAAACAGAGGCCAGCAGCAAGCACAGCCTAAACAAGAAACTGCTCAACAGCCGGTAGCTTCAAAACCAGCGCCAGCACCAAAACCTGCCGTTTCCGTAAACGGAGAAGATGAGGTGATCGAAATGACTCGAATGGGTAAAATGATTTCGAAACATATGGTGGACAGTGTGCAAACTTCTGCCCACGTACAATCGTTTGTAGAGTGCGATGTTACTAAAGTCTGGAACTGGCGTAATAAGGTAAAAGGCGATTTTGCAAAGCGCGAAGGCGAAAAGCTTACGTTCACTCCAATATTTATGGAAGCCGTAGCAAAAGCCTTAAAAGATTATCCATTAATGAACATTGCTGTTGATGGAGATAAAATAATAAAACGTAAAAACGTTAACCTTGGCATGGCAGCTGCTTTACCAGATGGTAATTTAATTGTTCCCGTTATAAAAAATGCAGACCAACTTAACTTGGTTGGGATGAGCAAAGCGGTAAACGATTTAGCAAACCGTGCTCGTCAAAACAAATTAAAACCCGATGAAATTCAAGGAGGGACTTACACAGTAACCAATGTAGGAACTTTTGGGAGCATCATGGGAACGCCAATTATCAATCAACCGCAAGTAGGTATTTTGGCACTTGGAGCTATTCGTAAAGTTCCAGCGGTAATCGAAACTCCAGATGGTGACTTTATCGGTATCCGTTACAAGATGTTCTTATCGCACAGTTACGACCACCGTGTGGTAAACGGTGCTTTAGGCGGTCAATTTGTAAAAGCAGTGGCCAATTACTTGGAAGCCTGGAATGTAAATAGAGAAGTGTAACCAAGTACAATTATCTCATTTTCTTCAGTAGCAAAATTTATTTCTGAAGAAAGGACTTTAAAAAAAATCTGAAGCCAAACTATGGAATTAAACCTCACGAAACCCATTTGTTTTTTTGATTTGGAAACAACAGGAACCAACGTAGCTAAAGACCGTATTGTTGAAATTTCTATACTTAAAGTTTTTCCAAATGGAAACAAAGAAAGTCATACGTGGCGTGTAAATCCAGAGATGCCCATTCCGCCTTCCACTACTGCCATTCACGGAATTACAAATGAAATGGTGGAAAATGAGCCTACTTTTAAAGAACTAGCACATAAAGTGCAAGATTTAATGAAGGATAGCGATTTAGGAGGTTACAACAGTAATAGGTTTGATATTCCATTACTTGCTGAAGAATTATTAAGAGCTGAAGTGGATTTCGACCTTAAAAAAGCAAAAGCAGTAGATGTACAGACCATTTTCCATAAAAAAGAAAAGCGAACGTTAGAAGCCGCTTTCAAATTCTATTGCGATAAAGATTTAACCGATGCCCATAGTGCAGAAGCAGACACCAACGCAACCTATGAGGTGCTCAAAGCGCAATTAGATCGTTATGAAGATGTGGAAAACGACATCAACTTTCTTTCTACGTTTAGCGCCCATAAAAATTACGCAGATTTTGCAGGGTTTATAGGATATAACAAACAAGGGGAAGAAGTGTTTAGCTTCGGAAAACACAGAGGTAAAAAAGTAACCGATATCATTGAAAAAGAACCCGGTTATTTTGGGTGGTTGATTAATGCCGATTTTCCATTGTATACAAAAAAGGTATTGACGCGAATTAAATTGAGCCAATTGAACAACAAACTATAAGTTCGGTATGAAAATTATTTGCGTAGGCCGAAATTATGCCGATCACATAGAGGAGCTTAAAAACGAAAAACCAACAGACCCTGTTTTGTTTTTAAAACCGGACACTTCAATCTTGCTGAAAAAGCAGCCATTTTTTATCCCAGATTTTTCAGAAGAGGTGCATCACGAGGTGGAGATCCTGGTAAAAATCAATAAGATAGGAAAACACATAGACCGTAAATTTGCCCATAAGTATTATGACGAAATAGGTTTAGGAATCGACTTTACTGCCCGTGATCTTCAGGCTAAGTTAAAAGAGAGAGGATTGCCGTGGGAAAAAGCCAAAGCATTTGATGGAGCAGCAGTTATAGGTACTTTTCTTTCAAAAGAAACGTTTAAGAACGTAGATGATATTCATTTCTCTTTAGAGAAAAATGGAGAAACTGTTCAAAAAGCGTCGACTAAATTAATGCTGTGGAAAATTGATGAGCTGATTGAATATATATCAAAATATTTTACATTAAAGATTGGAGATGTTATTTTTACAGGAACCCCTGCAGGCGTTGCAAAAGTGAGCCCTGAAGACAGATTAAAGGGGTATATTGAAGAGAAACAAATGTTCTCCATAAAAGTTAAATAAATGAGTAAACATTATTCCAAAGAAAAAATTAAAGAAGTTGCTGGCGGTGACGAAGATTTTATGGCTGTAGTAGCACAAACCTTTTTAGAAGAAATACCACCAGACCTTCAAGCATTACAAGAAGCAGTAGAAAACGATAATAAAGAATTAGCGTACCAGTTTGCACATAAAATGAAACCTAATTTTGAAATGTTTGGTGTAGAGGTGTCTAAAGAAGTCTTGGCAATTGAGTCTTGGACTAAAACCTCTAAAAAGCAAGGGGCCATAGAGCAAAAGCTGTTACACGTTGTTACAACTGTAAAAGCTGTTTTAGAGGAGCTTAAAGAAGATTTCAACTTATAGATGTTAGCAGAAATAATCACCATTGGTGATGAGATACTCATCGGGCAAATAGTAGATACCAATTCTGCTTACATTAGCAAACAGCTTAATCACATTGGGGTTCAGGTATATCAAATAACTTCCATTCAAGATGATCGGCAGCATATTCTCAATGCACTTGAAGATGCCAGAAAAAGAGTAGACATAGTTTTGGTTACAGGCGGACTGGGCCCAACCAAAGACGACATTACCAAAGAGACATTTTGCGAGTATTTTGAAGACTCTTTAGTGGAGAGTGCAGAGGTATTACAGAACATAAAAGATATTTTTTCAAAATACATTAAAAAAGAACCGTTGGCTGCAAACTTAAAACAGGCGATGGTTCCTTCAAAAGCTGAGGTTCTACAAAACCCTCATGGTACCGCTCCAGGAATATGGATGGAAAAATTCAACACGGTTTTTGTTTCTATGCCTGGCGTACCTTACGAAATGAAACATATTCTTACGGAAGAAGTGTTCCCACGCATTATCAAGAAATACAATCGCCCACATATTTACCATAAAACATTATTAACCTACGGACTAGGAGAAAGCGCCGTAGCAGAAAGAATTGAAGACTGGGAAAATAACCTTCCCAAAAATATAAAACTGGCGTATTTACCATCATTGGGCAGGGTGCGTTTGCGCTTGTCTTCCACAGGTAAAGACAAAGAAGCTTTGCAAAAAGCCGTAAATACCAAAATGGAAAGTCTTAGCAAGCTGTTGGATGATATAGCGGTGGGTTTTGAAGATGAAACTAGCATAGTTGAGCGGGTGGCATCTCTATTACAGCAAAAAAAGCAAACATTGAGTTTGGCGGAAAGTTGCACCGGTGGTTCAGTTGTAAAAGAGATAACCGCGGTTCCTGGTGCATCCACTTATTTAAGGGGAAGTATTGTGCCTTATGAAACCTCACAAAAAGTTTCAGTATTAGGTGTAGATCAACAGTTAATAGATAAGCACACCGTAGTAAGTGCTCCAGTGGCCGAAGCTATGGCAACCCAAGCAACAAACCTTTTTAAAACCGATTATGCTGTTGCAACTACTGGAATTGCAGGGCCAACTAAAGGTGATGGCAAAGATGAAGTAGGTACAGTCTTTATTGCAATCGCTTCACCAAAGGGAATGATTTCCCAAAAATTCAGTTTTGGTAACAACCGCGAACGGGTCATTATAAAAGCCACAAACAAGGCTTTCGAAATGCTTCTAAAAGAAATTTTAAAAAACTAAATATCTTTTATTGTGCATACCGATAAATTTATTTAAATTTGCACCCTGTTTAAAAATAACTATAAACAATAAGGTAATGTCAAGAGTTTGTGAGCTTACGGGCAAAAGAGCAATGGTTGGGAACAACGTATCCCACGCGATGAATAAAACCAAGCGCAAATTTAATGTGAATTTGGTTAAAAAACGCTTTTACATTCCTGAAGAAGATCAGTGGTTAACACTAAAAGTATCTACTTCAGCGTTAAAAGACATCAACAAAAAAGGGATTTATGCAGTAGTTAAAGAAGCTCGCGAAAAAGGCTTCCTTAACAAATAATTGCAATAACGTATAAAGTCGGTAACAATGGCTAAAAAAGGAAATAGAGTACAAGTAATTTTAGAATGTACAGAGCACAAAAACACTGGTAAACCAGGTACCTCTCGTTACATTACTACCAAAAACAAAAAGAACACTCCGGACAGATTAGAGTTGAAAAAATTCAACCCTATCCTTAAAAAGATGACTGTTCACAAGGAGATAAAATAATTAGTTATGGCAAAGAAATCAGTAGCATCATTACAAACAGGATCTAAGCGACTAACGAAAGCCATTAAAATGGTGAAGTCAGAAAAGACAGGAGCATATACTTTTGTAGAGTCTATTATGGCTCCAGATCAAGTAAGCGATTGGTTAAACAAAAAATAACCAATATACAATACTATACAGAAAGCCACTTTTTTACGAAGGTGGCTTTTTGTATTTTTAAACGATTATCTTTACAGCATTATTTTTGGCGTGCCCCTAAATCGGGTCGGGCTTTCGTCGCTACACGGTAGCGTACTCAATCCCTCACGCAAAACCGTGCTTAACTAACAAAACTATGAGCCTTTTTAAAAAAATATTCTCAAAAGAAAAAAAGGAAACCTTAGATAAAGGGTTGGAAAAATCTAAAACCTCTTTTTTCGATAAATTGTCTAAAGCCGTTGCCGGTAAAAGTAAAGTAGATGACGACGTACTCGATAATTTAGAAGAAATTCTCGTTACCAGCGATGTTGGTGTAAATACAACGCTAAAAGTAATTGAACGTATTGAAGAACGCGTTTCAAAAGACAAATATTTAGGAACAGATGAATTAAATTTAATCCTTCGTGAAGAAATAGCGGGTTTATTGAGCGAAATCGACTCAGGCAACGCAACCGAGTTTGAAATACCTGAACGTTCCGTCCCACATGTTATTATGGTAGTTGGTGTAAACGGTGTAGGGAAAACTACTACTATTGGTAAACTGGCTTATCAGTTTAAAAAAGCAGGAAAGAAAGTAGTATTAGGAGCAGCCGATACATTTCGAGCGGCAGCAATAGACCAATTACAAATCTGGGCAGACCGTACCGATGTTCCTATCGTTAAACAAAGTATGGGAAGTGATCCTGCCAGTGTAGCGTTTGACAGTCTGCAAAGTGCGGTAAAACAAGATGCTGATGTTGTAATAATTGACACAGCTGGACGATTGCACAATAAAGTAAACTTGATGAACGAGCTTTCAAAAGTAAAGCGTGTGATGCAAAAGGTTATTCCAGATGCACCGCATGAGGTTCTTTTGGTTTTGGATGGTTCAACAGGGCAAAATGCTTTTGAACAAGCCAAACAATTTACCAATGCAACCGAAGTTACTTCACTCGCAGTTACCAAACTTGACGGAACTGCAAAAGGCGGTGTTGTTATCGGTATAAACGATCAGTTTAAAATTCCGGTTAAATATATTGGAGTAGGGGAAGGAATGGAAGACCTACAAGTTTTCAATAAATTCGAGTTTGTGGATTCATTTTTTAAGTAATTTCACATAGAAGTTTTTTTAAAATGATTCATCCAGATACTGAACTACAATTTATAAATAACGAAATAGGGCACGGAGTAGTTGCAACAAAACTAATTCCGGCTGGGACTATAACTTGGGCACTTGATAAACTTGATAGGGAGTTTACCAAAGAAGAATTTCTAAGTATGGATAACCTATATCAACATATCTTAGATACTTATACCTACCGAAATAATAAAGGTAATTTTGTACTCTGCTGGGATCACGGACGCTTTGTTAATCACAGTTTTAAATCCAATTGTCTTACTACTGCTTACGATTTTGAAATTGCAATCCGTGATATTCAACCTGGCGAACAATTAACCGATGATTATGGGTATTTAAATGTTACCACACCCTTTCGAGCAACTGATGAAGGCACAAAAAGAAAAATTGTCTATTCAGATGATTTGCCAAAATACTTTAAAAAGTGGGATAAACAAATTGCAGCTGTTTTTCCAAAGATTCAAAATGTAAAACAACCTTTGTCGGTAATTCTTTCTGATGAAACCAAAGAAAAAATAGAGAAAGTACTTTCTGGAAAAGAAGAATTAGCATCCATTTTAGAAAACTATTACCAAGAAAAACCTAAATAACCCACCTTAATTTTCATATACTTAGATGATTATTTAATACTATTGATTTCTTATTAATTAACGGTATCTTTGTGCGCTTTTAAAAACTGCACAATGCGTACAAAATCACTGAAGAAAAATAAGATTAATGTAGTAACCTTAGGCTGTTCTAAAAACGTTTATGACAGCGAGGTGTTAATGGGGCAGTTACGTGCCAATGATAAAGAGGTTGTTCATGAAGAGGAAGGAAATGTAGTAGTAATCAATACGTGTGGCTTTATTGCTAATGCAAAGGAAGAAAGCGTCAATACTATTTTAGAATACGTTCAGAAAAAAGAAGAAGGTGTTGTTGACAAAGTATTTGTTACCGGTTGCCTTTCTGAACGCTACAAACCCGATCTTCAAAAGGAAATTCCTGATGTAGATCAATACTTCGGAACAACAGAATTACCCGGCTTATTGAAAGCATTGGGAGCGGATTATAAACATGAGTTAATAGGTGAACGATTAACAACCACACCAAAAAACTACGCCTATTTAAAAATTGCAGAAGGCTGCGATCGTCCGTGTTCATTCTGTGCCATACCGTTGATGCGAGGAAAGCACAAAAGTACTCCTATTGAAGATTTAGTAACGGAAGCGGAAAAGCTAGCCGCAAACGGTGTAAAAGAATTGATTCTAATTGCTCAGGACCTTACTTATTACGGTCTTGATTTGTATAAAAAACGAAACTTAGCAGAATTACTTAAAAACTTAGCAAAGGTAGAAGGTATCGAATGGATCAGATTGCATTATGCATTCCCAACTGGTTTCCCGATGGATGTGTTGGATGTCATGCGGGAAGAGCCGAAAATATGTGATTATATTGATATTCCATTGCAGCATATTTCCGACCATATTTTAAAATCGATGCGCCGTGGAACTACGTATGAGAAGACAACTAATCTTTTAAAAGATTTCAGAAGATACGTTCCTAATATGGCTATTCGTACAACCTTGATAGTTGGATATCCAGGTGAGACCGAAGAAGATTTCCAATTACTTAAAAACTGGGTAGAAGAAATGCGCTTTGAACGTTTAGGCTGTTTTACCTATTCTCACGAAGAAAACACACACGCTTTTAATCTGGAAGATGATGTACCCGAAGACGTAAAAATGGAGCGTGCCAACGAAATTATGGCTATTCAGTCTCAAATTTCTTGGGAATTGAATCAGCAGAAAATTGGGAAAGTATTCCGCGTACTAATTGATAGAAAAGAAGGCAGCTACTTTGTGGGGCGAACTGAATTTGACAGCCCAGACGTAGATAACGAAGTGTTGGTTAATGCAGAGGATGGCTACCTGAGGACTGGTGAGTTTTTCAACGTAAAAATCACCGCCGCAGAAGATTTTGACCTCTATGGTGAAGTAGTAATGGATTAACTTGAGAAAGGTTTCCTGTTTTTATTGAAATTGGGTTGTCACTCCGATGTAGTGTCGACATATTTATCTAATACAGGGTGACATAACAATAATCTTTATCTGTTTTGAAAAAGCTACTTATAATCGGACATACTTTTCCCGAGCCTACCACTACGGCAGCTGGCTCAAGGATGCTTCAGCTTATTCAGGTTTTTCTAGAAGACAACTATTCAATTACTTTTGCCAGCACAGCAAGTAGCGGCGATAAGTCAGCCGATTTACAAAACTTAGGAATTTCTTCAGAAACAATACAGCTTAACAATTCTTCTTTCGATGATTTTCTTCGGAAAGAAAACCCAACTATCGTCCTTTTTGATCGGTTTATCACTGAAGAACAATTTGGTTGGCGCGTAAGTGAAGTATGTCCAGAAGCACTAAAAATACTGGATACTGAAGATTTGCATTTCCTTAGGAAAGCACGGGAAATAGCTGTAAAACAAAATACACCTGTTGAAAAAGCTAATTTGTTTACCGAAACGGCAAAAAGAGAATTAGCGAGTATCTGGCGTTGCGACCTGTCGCTTATTATTTCAGAAGCTGAAATAAAACTGTTACAAAATACCTTTTCTATTTCGGAAAATATACTTTTTTATCTACCTTTTTTACTTTCTCCCATTTCAGAAGAACAAAAACAATATCTACCAACTTTTAAGGAAAGACAACATTTTATCACCATCGGCAATTTATTGCATGCGCCTAATGTAGATTCCCTTAAAGTTTTAAAAAAGGATATTTGGCCTCAAATAAAAGCAAAACTTCCAAAAGCTGAATTACATGTTTACGGAGCGTATGCTCCACAACAGGTGCTAGAACTACATAACGAGAAGGAAGGGTTTATTATTAAAGGTTGGGCAGCAGATAGTCATACTGTAATGCGACAAGCACGAGCGTGTTTAGCGCCAATTCGGTTTGGCGCAGGATTAAAAGGAAAATTGATAGATGCCATGCAATCTGGAACCCCCTTAGTTACTACAAATATTGGAGCTGAAGGGATTTATAACGCTTCTACAACTAATAATGGGGCAGATAATTGGACTGATTTTATAAATAAGGCTATCACATTGTATACTGATGAAAATATTTGGCTAGAAAAGCAGCATCAAGGTTTTGAAACACTAAATAACAGATTTGATAAAACCCTTTTTGACGCTTCTTTTTTAGAAAGAATTGAAACGATAAAAAAGAACTTACCACGACATAGAAATAGCCATTTCTTTGGGCAAATTTTACAGCATCATACGGCACAAAGCACCAAATTTATGGCAAAATGGATTGAAGAGAAGAATAAATAACTAGAGAGGAAAAACCATTTTAATATTACTGCGCTCATACGGTACATCCGGCTCTTGTTCTACTTCCAAAAATCCGAATTTCCTGTAAATGTAAATAGCATTTTCAAGTTTGGTATTTGAATATAAAAAGAGTTTTTTAAAGTTGTTTTCTTTTGCAAAATCAATACAGTATTGCATCAGTTTTTGACCAATTTTCTTACCGCGTTGGTTAGGTAAAACAGCCATTTTAGTCAGTTCAAAAGCGCCTTCTTCTTTCTTCAAAAGAGCAACGGTACCTAAAATGATGTTGTTTTCAATAGCAAAAAAGATGTGTCCGCCAGGATTTAAAATGTATTTTTCTGGTTTACTTAATACTTCGCGGTCAAAATCCTCAACATAAAAGTATGCTTCTAGCCATTCTACATTTAGCTCGTAAAAGTCCTGGCCATATTGTGGCTCGTAGGATATAATTTTCATGAAGTGATACAGTCTGATATTAAATAAGCAATAGTCTTTCCCAGTTGCCCAGATTTAGTCGAAAACCTAGGCGCCCCTTCACAAATATGTATATACTTGCACTTCTGTTTTTTTGAGAAGTGCGCTAAGAATTTCCTTGCTTTGGTTACGGTAAATCCGCTGGGTGTCATTGCGCTACTTCCTATATTTTCAATAGCGTCTAAATCTAATTCAACGCCAAAATAGTCAGTTTCGGTATGTAGAAATTCGTCAGTATTTTGAAGTGCTTTTGAAAAAGCTATTTTTTCTGAAATGGCAATATCTTCAAAAATTGAAAATTGAATTCTTTCTGGATTAGCATCCATCGTTTCAAAAACAGCCTTTGAGGTATAATTCCTATGAATCCCGAATATGGAATACTTGTCTAAATAGCCATCTTCAAAAGCGTATGAAAACCCGTTGCCACTATGCCGATGCTCTAAGGCTCGAAAATCTGTGTGTGCATCAAAATTAACGCAGTTTATTCCTTTGCCGATAGCTTGAGAAGCTCCTTTTAAATTTCCGAAGCTATTATTATGACCGCCTCCAATGATGATTGGTATTTTATTAGCCTGAACAATGCGTTTGATTGTTTCTGAAACTTTATCGTCAATTTGAGAAACTAATTCCCCTAACTTTTCATAATAATGTGGCGCTTCTTCTGAAATTTTTTCAGCCTGTTCCATTTGGGTTTTACAATCTATTTCGCCTAGAATAATTACGTTTTCGGCTTTAGTAAGTAAATTATTTTGAATATTACAAAACGATTGTAACCCCGTTACCCAAGCATCACGCGCGCCCGGTTTTCCGTGGTTGGCGCGTACGCCAATATCTTCAGGAATACCTAATAAAACATATTTTGATTGGGTGTTTTTCAACTCCTCCCAATTGGAAACTGTTTTCACAGCAGCTCCCAGTTTTTCTTCCCCAGCTCTCGAGCTCGTTAGTTTCGCAAGCTCTTTTTCAGAATAAAATCGAACGAAATCCATTATACAAGTTCTCCTTTAATGATTACTGAATCTATTAAATTACTTCCGAAGGAATACGGTAAATAGCCATACGACGGGACCGCTTTTGTTATAATAAGACTCGCAACTTTTCCTTTGGTAATACTTCCATGTGTATCACTAATCCCCATGGCATATGCACCGTTGATTGTAGCAGCGTTTATTGCCTCTTCGGGAGTTAAGCGCATTTTTATACAAGCAGTAGAAACTACAAAATTCATGTTTCCGCTAGGTGTGGAACCTGGATTGTAGTCAGTTGCTAAGGCAAGTGGTAACCCAGCATCGATTAATTCTCTTCCAGGCGTATAAGGAATACTTAAAAAATAGGAACAGGAGGGAAGTGCTACCGGCATGGTTTCACTGCCTTTTAAAGCTTCAATATCTTCGTCGGTCAATACTTCTAAGTGGTCTACGCTTAAAGCGTTGTATTTTACACCTGCCGCAATACCGCCAATAGCGTTAAATTGATTAACGTGAATTTTAGGAGTGAGCTTGTATTTTTGAGCTTCCTTAAGGATACGTTCTGTTTCTGCTACTGAAAAGTAACCGTCTTCGCAAAACACGTCTACGTAGTCTGCTAACCCTTCTTTAGCAACTTTCGGGAGCATCTCATTGCAAATTAAGTCGATATATTCTGTTTTCTTCTCTTTATATTCGGTAGGTACGGCGTGAGCACCTAAAAAGGTGGTTTTCACCGTAACCGGATAATTTTTTTCTAGTTTTTTGGCAACGCGAAGCATTTTGGCTTCGGTTTCGGTGGTAAGTCCATAGCCACTTTTAATTTCAATGGCTGCCGTTCCCAATTTCATCACTTCTTCCAATCGTTTGGCAGATTGTTTATAGAGTTCTTTTTCTGAAGTTTCCTGTAACTTTTTAGCGCTATTTACAATTCCGCCGCCTTTTTTAGCAATTTCCTGATAGGATAATCCTTTAATTCTATCCACAAATTCCTGTTCGCGGTTTCCTGCATAGACAATGTGTGTATGCGAATCGCACCAAGCTGGCATCACGATTTTTCCTGCACAATCTATGGGTTTAAAACCTTCCACATTTGGAATATTCTTCATTTCACCATAATCTGAAATGATACCATCTTCAATAAGCACCCAAGCATTATTAATACTGGGTAATTGGTTCATCTCTGTTCCGCTTACTTTTTGTGGCGGGTTTTCACGGGTTTGTAGTAGTTGCTGTATGTTCGTAAGAAGTAATTTCATACCATAAAGATAGTAAACTTGATAAGGAATTTATACCTTAGACGTTTAGAAAATTTTAGTGAGATGAAACAGAAAAGTTTAGGTGTAAATACTATTTGTACACACGTTGGCGAAGTAAAGGACGAGCAGTTTAAAGGAGCCGTTTCCCCAATTTATCCATCAAGCTCATATGCATATGAAGGGGTGGATGTGAAAAGATATCCTCGTTATTTTAATACGCCCAATCAAGAAGCACTTTGCAAAAAAATTGCGATGCTTGAAAAAACCGAAGCGGGTTTAATTTTTGGAAGCGGAATGGCTGCCATAAGTACAACGATGCTCGCTTTTTTACATGCTGGGGATCACGTAGTGTTACAGAAAACACTCTACGGCGGAACCTATAATTTTGTAGTGGAAGAGTTCGATAAATTTGGGATTGAATACGATTTTACCGAAGGTTTTTCTGAAGCTGATTTTACTTCAAAATTAAAAGAAAACACCAAAGTGATTTTTGTTGAAACACCTTCCAATCCTTTGATGCTAATAACCGATTTGGAAATGATTTCGCGAATAGCAAAAGAGCAAAATATTGTAACGATGATTGACAATACGTTTGCATCGCCCATAAATCAAAATCCAGCAGATTTCGGAATTGATATAATGATACACAGCGCGACCAAATACATGGGTGGTCATAGCGATATTTGTGCGGGAGCAGTTGCTGCTTCCGAAGAACATATTACCAAAATTTGGAATGTAGCTAAAAATTTAGGAGGTAGCTTAAGCGATTATACAGTTTGGTTATTAGAGCGAAGTATGAAGACGATGAAATTACGTGTGAAAGCTCAAAACCGAAATGCTAAAAAACTGGCTAAATGGTTGCATAAACATGATTTGGTCGAGAGAGTGTATTACCCCGGATTAAAAAGCCACCCTGATTATCAATTGGCAAAAAAACAAATGCGAGGCTACAGCGGTATGCTTTCTTTTGAATTGAAAGAAGGATTGGATGCTTCAAAGTTTATGAAATCGTTGAAACTTATTAAAGAATCCATGAGTTTGGCTGGAGTGGAATCTACTATTTTATCGCCTACAAAAACTTCGCACGCACTACTTTCTTCTGAAGAAAGAGAACGACAAGGCATTAGCGATGGTTTGCTGCGCTTTTCTGTTGGGATTGAAGAAAAAAGAGATTTAATAACAGATTTGGAACAAGCTTTTAAAGCAGTTTCCAAGAATGAAATGGAAAAAATATAATTTATGAAGTTGGATATATTGGCCATTGGCGCACATCCCGATGATGTGGAGTTGAGTTGTTCTGGAACCATAGCAAAAGAAGTTGCTAATGGGAAAAAAGTAGGAATATTAGATTTAACGCGAGGCGAATTAGGCACAAGAGGAACTGCCGAAATTAGAGATAAAGAAGCAAAGAATGCGGCTAAGATATTAGGTGTTTCGATGCGGCACAACTTAGCGTTTTCAGATGGTTTTTTTGTAAATAATACAGCTAGTCAATTAGAGATTATTAAAATATTGAGAAAATACAGGCCAGATGTAGTGCTGTGTAATGCTGTTGATGACCGTCATATTGACCACGGAAAAGGAAGTAAGTTAGTTAGTGATGCTTGTTTTTTAAGCGGTTTGCGAAAAATTGAAACAATTCATGAAAACAATCATCAAAAAGAATGGCGGCCTAAACACGTTTATCATTATATACAGTGGAAGGATTTAACGCCCGATTTTGTGGTTGACATTTCAGGATATTTAGATAAAAAACTGGAATCGGTTGCCGCCTACAAAAGTCAATTTTTTGATGAAAATTCAAAAGAACCCGTAACACCAATTGCTACGGCTAACTTTAATGAGAGTATAACTTATCGTGCTAAAAATTTAGGGCGCTTAATAGGAGTGGAGCACGGAGAAGGCTTTACAGCCGAACGATATGTAGCTGTAGATTCAATTTTTGATTTGATATAAAAATTCCATTATTTTTATATTGTGCAAACGTGGTAAATACCTTATATTTGCACTCGCTTTTAAAGCGAAATTACATGGTGGTTGTAGCTCAGCTGGTTAGAGCATCGGTTTGTGGTACCGAGGGTCGCGGGTTCGAATCCCGTCCTCCACCCAAAAGTAAAGCCTCTCGGAAACGAGAGGCTTTTTTTGTATTAGTAATTTACTATATATTCTAATTACCACTTTCAAGCTTATCTGCTGTAATTCTACCTTCTCGATTGGCAACTTCCCAAGCTGTTTGAAAAATTAACTGTGTTCTTTTTGTCATTAATTCATATTCAATTTTATCAGGTGTGTCAGTTGGTTTGTGGTAATCTTCGTGCGTTCCGTTAAAATAAAAAATAATTGGGATATTGTTCTTTGCAAAATTGTAATGGTCGCTTCGGTAATAAAAACGGTTGGGGTCGTTTTCATCATTATACTTATAGTCTAATTCTAAATTGATATATTTTTCATTTACTTCTTCAGAAACATTATGAAGCTCTTGGCTCAATTTATCGCTGCCTATTAAATAAATATAGTTGGGATTGTCTTTTTTGTCGGGATCGATACGCCCAATCATATCCGTATTTAAATTTGCTACCGTATTTTCTAATGGGAAAATAGGGTTTTCGGTGTAATATCGAGAGCCGAATAGACCGATTTCTTCTGCTGTAACGTGTAAAAATAAAATAGAACGCTTTGGGCCATTTCCATCTTTAACAGCTTGTTGAAAAGCTTCAGCAATCTCCAACATTGCCATAGTACCGCTACCGTCATCATCAGCGCCGTTATAAATTGTCCCGTCTTCTCGTATTCCTACGTGGTCGTAATGTGCCGAAAGGACTATTATTTCGTCAGGTTTTTCTGAACCTTCAATAAAAGCTACAACATTTTCAGATGGTTTTGGTTCTTTCATTCTGCTGAAGTATTCAGCGGGGATATTTTGGTAATAATTATTCTCTTCAATAGGAGAAGCTATTCCGTGGTCTTGATAAAAGTTGCGAAGGTATTCTGCGGCTAATTTTTGGCCTTTTTCACCTGTCATTCTTCCTTGCATTTCGTCACCGGCAAATGTGTATAACATGGTTTTCAACTCTTCAGCAGTTATGGTGTTGGCATAATCAACCCGAGTTTTTTTCTTAGCTGTAGTTGTTTGGGCAGAATTGCACGATACTACGAGAATTGATAATAGGGAGAGAAAAAAATATTTCATTTGTATACTGGTTATTGATTTTTAATTTTTATGTTTTTTACTATTTAGTAGAATAAAAAAGCTTTTTATATAAGGCATGTAATTATTTAATCGAATGAAGCGAGCTTATAAGTGTCGTCACTAGCTTTTTCATATCGTAATGTATGTGTTTTTACCATTTCATTCCCATTTTGATCTTGAGATTTAATAGAAATGTTAACTACATAAACGGTTTCAACTCCTTCTGTATCTGAAGGTTCTTCGGTTACCTCAATGTTTTCATTGTTAAACGTTGTGCCGTCAGGTAAATTCAATTCACTTTTAACTTCTTGAATTGCCATATCGCGAACCGTCCGTGTATCTTCTTTGTCGCTTGCACAAGCAAACAACAATGTTGAAAATAATAGAATTACAAATCGTTTCATAAATAGTAAATTTTTGGTTGGCGATAAAGATAGTCGAAGTTATAAGCTATTTTCTAAAAATTATGTGAAAAAACAAAAGGCTCTTTCTTTATTCATTAATATTGAAACATAACAATCCTTATCTTTACCTCAAATTTTTATAGAGAATGAACATTGAACAAATATATACCGGATGCCTATCACAAGGTGCTTATTACATAGAAAGTGCAGGAGAGGCTGTCATTATTGATCCTTTAAGAGAAACAAAACCCTATACTGAACGTGCTGCACGCGATAATGCCAAGGTAAAATATATATTTGAAACCCATTTTCACGCAGACTTTGTAAGTGGTCATCTTTCACTTTCTGAAAAAACGGGCGCTCCTATAATTTATGGTCCTAGTGCAAATCCGTCTTTTAATGCTATTATAGCTAAAGACGGCCAAGAATTTAAACTTGGGGAACTAACCATTGTTGCCTTACACACACCCGGCCATACCATGGAAAGTACAACTTATTTGCTTCGTGATGAGAACGGTAAAGACCATGCCATTTTTAGTGGAGACACCTTATTTTTGGGTGATGTAGGTAGGCCAGATTTAGCACAAAAGGCAGCTACGATGACCCAAGATGAACTTGCCGGAATTTTATATGATAGCCTTCGTGAAAAAATTATGCCATTGGCCGACGATGTTATTGTTTATCCAGCACACGGCGCTGGTTCTGCCTGTGGAAAAAATATGATGAAAGAAACTGTTGATACGTTGGGCAATCAAAAAAAGATGAATTATGCCTTACGGGAAGATATGACAAGGAAAGAGTTTATAAAAGAAGTAACTGATGGCCTTTTGCCTCCACCAAGTTATTTTCCGTTAAATGTAAGAATGAACAAAGAGGGGTACGATAGTTTTGATGAAGTGATTTCTCGAGGAACTAAAGCATTAAGTCCAAAGGAATTTGAAAACTTGGCAAATACTACAGGAGCAGTAATGTTAGATGTACGCCATCAAGAGGATTTTATTAAAGGTCACATACCAAAATCAATATTTATTGGTCTGGATGGCGGTTTTGCCCCGTGGGTGGGCGATTTAATTGCCGATGTAGAACAACCTATTTTATTGATTGTGGATGAAGGACGGGAAGAAGAAGCCGTAACTCGTTTATCTAGAGTTGGCTTTGACAATATTTTGGGCTATTTAAAAGGAGGAATGGGAGCTTGGAAACAAGCTGGTAAAGAAATTGATACCTTGCAATCTGTTTCTGCCACGACATTAAAAGAAAAGATTAAAAAACAAGTTCCTGTTTTTGATGTACGCAAGGATAATGAATACAACTTAGCTCATATTCCAGGTGCCAAGCATACTTCTTTGAGCTTTATCAATGAACACCTAAATGATTACCCAGCTAAAAAAGATTTTTATCTACACTGTGCAGGTGGATATCGCTCAGTTATTGCGGCTTCTATTTTGAAAAGCAGGGGGATACATAATGTAATTGATGTTGCAGGAGGCTTTAAGGCAATAAAAGAAGCCAATATTGAAATTACTGCTTAATTTTTTGTTTTTGAAACATAAAAAAACCCTAAAGAAGAAGTTCTTTAGGGTTTATTCTTGCTATTCATTTTTCTTTTTCATTAACTTCTGTTCTCAGCAAGATCTTCAAGGTTTTTCACTTTAGCAACGGTACCTTTAATTTCGGATAATTGACTGTTTAAAACAGTTTCTAGGTTATTCGGAAAGCGATTTTCTTTTAAGGTTTTTTCATATTCTTCCATACTCGCTTTTTCTCCACGAATACATTCTTCTAAAACAGCCTCATCATCATTTCCGCTAATTGCAGATTTTATATTAATCCATGTTCTATGAAGGCTACCTGTTGTGCTTCCACTTTCTTTCGGTTTTTCATTTAAAGAATGGATTTCCTTATCTAATTCTGTAGCAAATTTATTCCTCTGTTGAGCTTGTTTTTTTAAGAAATGCTTTAAATCTTGGCTTTCGGCATCTTCCATTGCTTTTTTAAAGCCTTTTTCAGCATCATAATTTTTTTCTAAAAGCTCTTGTAGGTTATTTACTATATTATTGTGAACAGTTTCTTTTGCTTTTTCTCTCGTTGTTTCCATAGTTATTTTATTTGTGTATTAAATTTACAATCTACATTGGAAGATAGTTCTTATCATTTTGCCAATTGAGATTGGTTTAACACTCTATGTTAATGAATTATAATTTATGTGATAACCAGTGTGTTATTGTTATATTTAGGTATAAGATTAAAATATAATATTATGGACAAAGACAAGAAAAATAATTCAGAAAAACAGAAACAAAGTATAGAAGAGCAAGCCATCAATAAAAAAGGACAAGAAGCAGATGGAAAGGAAATAAACCACCAAGTAAAACAAAGAAAGGAGCAACATCAGCCCCGTGATACTGCTTAACATATATAGAAAGCCCCGCAAAATTTTGCGGGGCTTTCTTTTTTGATCAAAGTCTGCTATGAACAGACTGGAGCAAAAAAAGATTATTTACGCGAGATCACTTTTTTAGCAGCTTTTATAATGGCATTGGCATTTAAACCGTACTTTTCCATTAGTTGCTCAGGCGTCCCAGATTCTCCAAAGGTATCTTGCGTCGCCACAAACTCTTGTGGAGTTGGGGCATTTTTGGCTAATACTCGGGCAACACTTTCGCCAAGACCACCATAATAATTGTGTTCTTCTGCTGTAACAATGCACCCTGTTTTAACAACGCTGTCTAGTATTGCTTTATTGTCTAAAGGTTTAATAGTGTGTATGTTAATTACTTCAGCGCTAATGCCTTCTTCGTTCAGTTTTTCAGCAGCTTGAAGTGCTTCCCATACCAAATGCCCTGTAGCTACAAGGGTTACATCGGTTCCTTCTTGCAAATGAACTGCTTTTCCTATTTCAAATTTCTGATTTTCAGGAGTGAAATTTGCCACTTTTGGTCTTCCAAAACGAAGATAGACAGGGCCTTGGTGTTCTGCTATCGCTAATGTTGCAGCTTTAGTTTGATTGTAGTCACAGGTATTGATAACCGTCATCCCCGGAAGCATTTTCATCAAACCAAGATCTTCAAGAATTTGGTGTGTTGCCCCATCTTCACCTAAAGTAACACCAGCATGTGAAGCACAAATTTTTACATTTTTCCCACTATATGCGATGCTTTGGCGTATTTGATCATACACGCGACCCGTAGAGAAATTGGCAAAGGTGCCTGTAAAAGGTATTTTTCCACCTATAGTCATTCCTGCTGCCATACCCATCATATTTGCTTCTGCAATTCCAACTTGAAAAAAGCGTTCTGGGTGGTTTTCCTTAAACTCATCCATTTTTAGGGAACCAGTTAAGTCGGCACATAAGGCTACTACATTTTCATTGGTTTTGCCCAATTCGGTCAATCCTGCTCCAAATCCGGATCTGGTATCTTTTTTTCCGCTGTCTGTATATTTTTTCATTGTATTACGTTTCAGAATTAATAATCACCCAGCGTTTCCGGGTTTTGTGATAATGCTTTTTCCAGTTGCTCATCATTGGGGGCTTTTCCATGCCAAGCGTGGGTATGCATCATAAAGTCAACACCGTTGCCCATTACCGTATGTAATAACACACAAACCGGTTTTCCGTTTCCAGTTTTTGCTTTGGCTTTTTTCATTCCTTCCAATACGGCGGAAAGATTGTTTCCTTCTTCAATTTCTAGCACATCCCAACCAAAGGCTTCAAACTTTCCTTTTACATTACCTAACGGAAGCACGTTTTGAGTAGCTCCGTCAATTTGTTGGCCGTTTAAGTCTATGGTAACAATCAGGTTATCTACTTTGTTTCCGGCGGCGTACATAATGGCTTCCCAGTTTTGTCCTTCTTGCAATTCACCATCACCACAAAGTGTGTAGATTAGGTGGTTATCGTTGTTTAGCTTTTTTGCTTCCGCAGCACCGATAGAAACAGAAATTCCTTGTCCCAATGATCCTGATGCAACCCGAACTCCGGGCAATCCTTCATGTGTAGTTGGATGTCCTTGTAAACGCGAATCGATATGACGGAAAGTTTTTAATTCCTCTACAGGAAAATAACCCGATCGAGCTAAAACGCTATAAAAAACTGGAGAAATATGACCGTTGGAAAGAAAGAAAAGATCTTCGCCAATGCCATCCATATTAAAGTCATCCTTGCGCTCCAATAGTTCTTGGTACAGAGCGACGAAAAATTCAGTACAGCCCAAGGAACCACCTGGATGCCCTGAATTTACAGCGTGTACTTGTCTTAAAATATCCCTTCGGACCTGGATTACTAAATCCTCAAGGTGTTGTAAATCTGCCATTTGTGTTGTTTTGTTTTTTCAGCATCAAAAATACGGTATTATAAAGGGTAGACAAAACTAATTTAGGGCAGTTATTAACGATTTATGGGAAGTTATTAAGGTTGTAAGCTTTTGAAAACAATTTTAATTTTTTTCAGAAGAAATGGAAGCGATGTATCTAAACAAATCCTATTATCTTTGCAACTGTTTGCCAATCTTGGCATATTTCAGAAAAACCTTGCATGCAATTTAATTTAGAAAAAACCGATCCCGAAAGCCAAGCCCGAGCTGGTACCATAACATTAGATCACGGCCCTGTTGAAACACCAATTTTTATGCCGGTTGGGACGGTTGGGACTGTAAAGGGGGTCCATCAGCGGGAACTTGCCAATGACATCAATCCAGATATAATTTTAGGAAATACCTATCATTTATACTTGCGGCCACAGACTACTGTTCTTGAAAAAGCGGGAGGCCTTCATAAATTTATGAATTGGGACCGAAATATTTTAACCGATAGTGGTGGGTATCAAGTGTATTCTCTTTCAGCAAATCGAAAAATAAAAGAGGAAGGTGTTAAATTTAAGTCGCACATTGACGGGAGCATGCATTTTTTCACCCCTGAAAATGTGATGGAAATCCAGCGGACCATCGGTGCTGATATTATCATGGCTTTTGATGAATGTACACCATACCCTTGCGATTATAATTATGCAAAACGTTCTATGCATATGACGCATCGCTGGTTAGATCGCTGTGTGGCGCATTTAGATAAAACACCTTTAAAATATGGCTATAATCAAACACTTTTCCCTATTGTTCAAGGAAGCACGTATAAAGATCTTAGGAAACAATCTGCAGAGTATATCGCCTCAGTAGGGGCTGCTGGAAATGCCATTGGAGGATTATCAGTAGGGGAACCAGCTGAAGAAATGTACGCTATGACCGAAGTGGTTACTGCTGTACTCCCAGAAGACAAACCACGTTACTTAATGGGAGTAGGAACACCGATTAACCTATTAGAAAATATTGCCTTAGGCATTGATATGTTTGACTGTGTAATGCCTACCCGAAACGGTCGTAACGGCATGCTTTTTACAGCACACGGTACTATAAACATTAAAAATAAAAAGTGGGAAACCGATTTTTCACCCATTGACGACATGGATATTACTTGGGTAGATACGGCCTATAGCAAAGCATATGTGCGTCACTTATTTAAAGTGAATGAATTATTAGGTATGCAAATTGCAACCATACATAACCTCGGGTTTTATTTATGGTTGGTTCGTGAAGCGAGAAAGCATATCTTAGCGGGGGATTTTACTACTTGGAAAAATAAGATGGTTAAACAAATGGACAAACGCCTTTAATGTTAAGTATTCTTGATAAATACATACTAAAAAGATACTTAGGGACATTCTTGTTGCTATTGTTATTGTTTATCCCCATCGGGATAACGGTAAATCTTGCCGAGAAGATTGACAAAATTCTTGAAAATGAGGTCCCTTTTATTGAAGTAGCAAAGTATTATTTAGATTTTACCATCTACTTTGCAAACCTGTTGTTTCCGTTGTTTTTGTTTTTATCGGTAATCTGGTTTACTTCAAAACTTGCCAATAACACAGAAGTTATTGCTTTTTTAAGTAGTGGAGTTTCATACTATCGGTTTTTACGACCGTATATGATTGGTGCTACTATTGTTTGTATTGGCGCATTGGTATTAGGTATGTACTTAGCACCGATGGCTAGTAAAGGGTTTAATGAATTTAAGTACAAGTATTTAAAGAAAGGGAAACAAGATAGGGCACAGTCTAATGTGTACCGGCAGATAAACGATAACGACTATATTTATGTGAGTTATTTTAATGTGAAAGAAAAAACGGGTAACAACTTTACATTAGAACATTTTGAAGGGAATGAAATGGCTTATAAACTTTCGGCAAGCCGTATACGTTATAATGAAGAGGACAGTACCTACACGCTTTATAATTTTAAAAAGCGTATTGTGGGCGAAAATGAAGACCAACTTTTAAAACAAACAAAACTCGACACCACGTTTTCATTTGAAATGGAAGATCTTACACCTGTTGAGTACATAGCCGAAACCTTAAATTTCACCGAACTTAACGACTTTATTCAAAGAGAAAAAGCAAAAGGCTCATCGTACATAAACAGATACGAAGTGGTACGCTACAAACGTTGGAGTTTACCTGTTTCAGCTTATATATTAACTATTATTGCTGTTGCAGTATCGTCAGTAAAACGCCGTGGCGGAATGGGAGTGAACCTTGCCATTGGAATTGCCATTGGGATGGTTTTTATCTTTTTCGATAAAATATTCGGGACGATGGCAGAGCAGAGTACCTTTTCACCTTTTATTGCTACTTGGTTTCCTAATTTTGTATTTGGTATCTTAGCTATTTACCTTCTTAAAAATGCGAAACGCTAAACTACTCAACTACCTTCATTTACACGGTATCGTATTTATTTGGGGATTTACAGCAGTATTGGGAGCTTTAATTTCAATCGATGCCATTCCGCTGGTTTGGTTCAGGATGTTATTGGCTTCAGGGTTTATATTGTTGTTTGTTCTTCTGAAAAAAGAAAAACTACGCTTTTCACCAAAAACGCTTTCTCGGTTTTTTCTTGCAGGATTAATTATTGCATTACACTGGTTGTGCTTTTTTGGGGCTATAAAAGCGTCTAATGTTTCGGTTACGTTGGCGATTATGTCAACCGGGGCTTTTTTTGCATCGTTATTAGAGCCACTTTTTTATAGAAGAAAAATAATTGGCTACGAAGTGTTCTTCGGAATTATCGTAATAGCAGGACTGTACCTAATATTCAATGTAGAAACTGATTACGTATGGGGAATTGGCCTCGCCTTGGCTTCGTCTTTTCTTGGAGCGGTTTTTACCATTATTAATGGAGCATTGGTCGTAAAGCATAAAGCTTCCGTTATTTCGTTATACGAATTATTTTTCGGCGGATTATGTATCACGGTCTATTTGGCTTTTCAGGGGAAAATCACTTCAGAATTGTTTCAACTGTCAACAAACGATTGGCTTTTATTGTTACTTTTGGCATCGGTGTGTACAGCGTATGCGTTTTTGGCTTCAGTACATGTAATGAAGTGGATTAGTCCCTATACCGTAATGCTTACCGTAAACCTAGAACCTGTTTACGGAATTATTTTAGCATTGCTAATTTTAGGCGATTCAGAACATATGAATACTGAATTTTATTACGGAGCTGCGATTATCATAGTAACAGTGATCGCTAACGGAATTATTAAAAATAGATTGCAAAGAAAAAAAAGACGATTGCCCAATACCTAAAAACAAAATTTTATCTTTGTAAGCTAAGCAAAAAACTACAATCTAAAGATACTATGGAATATCTTGAATTTGAATTACCTATAAAGGACTTACAGGAACAGTACGAGAAAGCTTGCCAAATTGGAACTGACAGCGAAGTGGATGTTACCAATACCTGTGCCCAGATTGAGAAAAAATTAAAAGAAACCAAAAAGGAAATTTATAAAAATCTAACCCCGTGGCAACGCGTACAATTGTCCCGTCACCCTAATCGTCCCTATACTATGGATTATATAAAATCTATATGTGGGGATTCTTTTTTAGAATTGCACGGTGATCGAAATTTTAAGGACGATAAAGCTATGGTGGGTGGTCTTGGTAAAATTGGCGACCAAAGCTATATGTTTATTGGGCAACAAAAAGGATATAATACCAAAACGCGACAGTATCGTAATTTCGGTATGGCAAACCCTGAAGGATACCGCAAAGCATTACGTTTAATGAAATCTGCCGAAAAGTTTGGGCTTCCAGTAGTCAGTTTTATCGATACACCAGGAGCGTATCCTGGATTGGAAGCTGAAGAGCGCGGACAAGGTGAAGCCATTGCCCGTAATATTATGGAAATGACCCGCCTTAAAGTACCAATTATAGTAATCGTTATTGGTGAAGGGGCCAGTGGGGGTGCTTTAGGAATTGGAGTAGGGGATCGAGTCATGATGCTTGAAAACTCATGGTATTCTGTAATTTCACCAGAAAACTGTTCATCTATCTTATGGAGAAGCTGGGATCATAAAGAACAAGCAGCAGAAGCATTGAATCTTACAGCTAAAGATGCCAAAAAACTAAAAGTTATCGATACGATTATAAAAGAACCATTAGGTGGAGCGCATAGCGATCGTGAAAAAACTTTTTCTACTGTTTCTAAGACCATTTCAAAAGTATATGAGGAATTAAAAATCTTATCACCAACCGATTTGGTCAATCTTAGAATGGAAAAATATTCTGAGATGGGAGTCTTTAAAGGGTAACTTCAATTATAACAACACTTTCAAAATTCCGGAGGTTCGTCTTCGGTTTTTTTTGTACCTTATTAACAATAATTTTAAGTTATCAACAGTTCAAATGTTGATGACTGGTTAACATCGAAACTTTAAATTTACGTGTTTCAGTTAACATTTTCTTTACATTCGCCTTATGGAAAAAGTACAACAGCAAACTAAATATAAATCGAAGTCTTCTCAGGTAATTTCCTTAGAAAAAGGAAAATTACCTCCACAAGCTATTGATTTAGAGCAAGTTGTACTTGGCGCTATGATGATTGATAAAAAAGGGGTCGATGAAGTAATAGATATCCTACACGCTGATGTCTTTTACAAAGATGCTCACAAACACATTTTCGATGCCATCCATACCCTCTTTGAAAACAGTGAACCGGTGGACTTATTAACTGTTTCGTCTCAGTTAAAGAAAGATGCAAATCTTGAAGTAGCAGGAGGGGAGTTTTACTTGGTTCAACTCACGCAAAAAGTGTCTTCTTCGGCACATATTGAGTTTCATGCACGAATCATTCTTCAGAAATTTATTCAGCGTAGTTTGATTAAAATTTCAAATGAAATAATTGAAGATTCATACGATGAAACCACTGATGTTTTTGATTTATTAGACACTGCAGAATCCAAATTATACGAAATTACACAAGGAAATATAAAGCGTTCTTCAGAAACAGCACAACAATTAGTAATTCAAGCGAAGAAAAAAATTGAAGAAATTGCCAATAGAGAAGGTCTTTCTGGTGTTCCTTCAGGTTTTGAAGATATTGATAAATTGACTTCTGGTTGGCAGCCCAGTGATTTAATTATTATTGCGGCTCGTCCGGGTATGGGTAAAACGGCCTTGACCTTGTCTATGGCGCGTAACATTGCTGTAGATCATAATATTCCAGTAGCTTTCTTTTCGTTGGAAATGTCATCTGTACAGTTAATAACACGATTAATTTCTTCGGAAACACAATTAAGTTCCGAGAAACTACGTACCGGAAACTTGGAAAAACACGAATGGGAACAGTTGAATGTAAAAGTAAAGGGACTGGAAAAAGCACCTTTATTTATTGATGATACACCATCCCTTTCCATTTTCGATTTACGGGCAAAAGCCAGACGATTGTCATCACAACACGGTATTAAACTGATTATGGTCGATTACCTGCAATTAATGACAGCAGGTGGAAACCAAAAAGGTGGAAACCGTGAACAGGAAATTTCTACTATTTCCCGAAACCTAAAAGCATTGGCAAAAGAACTTAATGTTCCAGTAATTGCATTGTCACAGTTATCACGTGCGGTAGAAACCCGTGGAGGGAGTAAACGTCCTTTACTTTCAGATCTTCGTGAATCTGGAGCGATTGAACAAGATGCTGATATTGTATCGTTTATTTACCGTCCCGAATATTACAAAATTGACGAGTGGGATGATGAAGAGCGCACACCAACTCAAGGACAAGGTGAGTTTATTGTTGCCAAACACCGTAACGGTGGCTTGGATGAAATACGCTTACGCTTTGTTGGTCATTTAGGACGTTTCGAAAATTTGGAACGATTTGATATTCCTAGTGAAATTCATTCCCGTATGAATGATGCCGCCAACGACGATACATTTAGAACCGATAGTTTGCCTTCTGCAGATGAAGCCTTCGGTAGTTCTATGAATAGCGATTTGCCACCGGATGATGATAACGAGGTACCTTTTTAATGGGTAACTATTAAGTTCCTTCAAATTAGAAATTTATAATCTATCCAATTTGGCTCGAATTTTGTCGTTATATTAGCGTTATGACAAAATATATTACCTTATTATTTATTCTTTTCTTTTCTTTAAACGCTTCAGCCTCTTACATATTAATTCCTATGGACGCTGAAGGACAAAAAGAACACCTAAAAGCCTACGGAATTACCTATTGGACGTTAGAACGGCAGGTAAAAGTAAAATGGTTACTTAACTACCGGGGCGGGTCTTTTTTAATGCCAGATTCCGAAGAGATACGGAAGGAATGTCAAATTCGAGGAGTTTCATTTGAAGTTATTTCTAATAGTAAAACCGAAGAAATTTTAACCACAATTAGCAGCCCTTCACAAAACATGGAAGCTGTTGTATTGGAAAAAGCACCTAAAATAGCGGTATATTCCCCAAAAGGGAATCAACCTTGGGATGATGCTGTGACAATGGTGTTGACCTATGCCGAAATACCTTATGAGGTTGTTTACGATAAGGAAGTATTGAGCGACCAACTTATTTTATACGATTGGCTGCACTTGCACCACGAAGATTTTACTGGTCAATATGGTAAATTTTATAGGGCATACCGTGCCGCACCTTGGTATATTGAAGAAAAACAAAAAGCAGAAGCACTAGCTGCTGAGTTGGGTTATGATAAAGTATCCGAAGAGAAACGCGATGTTGCTTTAAAAATTAGAGACTATGTTGTGGGTGGCGGATTTATGTTTGCTATGTGCAGCGCAACCGATAGTTTTGATATAGCGCTTTCTGCCGAAGGAGTAGATATTTGTGAACCGATGTTTGATGGTGACCCCAGTGAACCAGGTTATCAAAGTAAGATAGATTACAGTAAAACCATGGCTTTTACTGATTTTGTGTTAGAGCGCAGCCCAATGGTCTATGAGTTTTCGTCAATCGATATGACCGCAAAGCGAAGAATACCGAAAGAAACCGATTATTTTAGTTTAATGGATTATTCTGCCAAGTGGGACCCTATTCCCACGATGTTGGTACAGAACCACACCTCATTAGTAAAAGGATTTATGGGGCAAACTACTTCCTATAAAAGAGATGAGGTGAAATCTAATGTATTGGTGATGGGCGAAAATAAAACCAATGGAGAAGCTCGGTATATTCACGGCATAAAAGGAAAAGGTTTTTTTACTTTTTACGGTGGCCACGATCCAGAAGATTACCAGCATAGAGTAGGGGACGCTAAAACTGAATTGGCATTGCATCCTAATTCACCTGGATACCGTTTGATACTAAACAATGTGTTGTTTCCAGCTGCTAAAAAGAAGAAACAGAAAACTTAAAGTAAGTATACTTTAAATCAAAAAGAGCCGCTCAATTTGAGCGGCTCTTTTAGTATAGTGAAATAAATACAGTTTATAAATTTATTTTACTTTCTCAACAATTGCTTTGAAAGCATCAGGATGGTTCATCGCTAAATCTGCAAGTACCTTACGGTTCAATTCGATATCATTAGCTTTTAACTGTCCCATAAATTTTGAATAAGACATCCCATGCTGGCGTGCGCCCGCATTAATACGAGTGATCCATAAGGATCTAAAATTTCTCTTTTTTGCACGACGGTCGCGGTACGAATACTGCATTGCTTTGTCAACAGCATTCTTGGCAATCGTCCATACATTTTTACGTCTTCCAAAGTAACCTTTGGCTTGCTTCATTACCTTTTTTCTACGGGCTCTTGAAGCAACTGAATTTACTGATCTTGGCATAATTTTACTTGTTTTTTGTAGCAGGCGGTCATTTAGACACTTTATTTACTATATGTAGCCGTACTCCAGGGTTTAAATAATTTGTTTTAACCGGTTAAGCGGTTTACTTCATTCGAAGCATTTGCTTAACATTGCTCTCATCTGCTTTATCTACTAAAGCATCGTGAGTCAATTTCAGCTTACGTTTTTTAGACTTCTTTGTTAAGATGTGGCTTTTAAACGCGTGCTTTCTTTTAATTTTACCAGTACCGGTAAGCTTAAAACGCTTTTTAGCACTGGATTTTGTCTTTTGTTTTGGCATGTCTGCTTCTTTTAACTATTTATTTCACTTTATTTTTACGCTTTTTCACTAAGGGACAATAATTGGTTTTCCAATCTTGGTTGCTAAGCAAAGTTGAAGCGTTATTTTTTCTTGGTTGGAGCAATAAACATTATCATTCGTTTTCCCTCTAGCTTTGGCATTTGTTCAACTTTACCAACTTCTTCCAAATCTTGGGCAAGACGTAATAATAATATTTCTCCTTTATCTTTATATATAATGGATCGACCTTTAAAAAAGACATAAGCCTTTAACTTAGCTCCATCCTTTAAAAACTTTTCAGCATGGTTCTTCTTAAATTCGTAATCGTGATCGTCGGTATTTGGACCGAAACGAATCTCTTTTACAACTACTTTTGAAGCTTTTGCTTTTAAAGCTTTTTCTCTCTTTTTTTGCTCGTAGACAAATTTCTTGTAGTCCATCACTTTACAAACAGGTGGCTTGGCGTTAGGAGATATTTCTACTAAATCCAGTCCCATCTCTTGTGCGATTTCCAATGCTTTGCTGGTTGGATAAATATCCATTTCTACATTGTCACCTACAAGACGTACTTCGTCTGCGCGAATCTTTTTATTGATTCGGTGTTGATCTTCTTTTATGACCCTTCGGCCTCTACTTCTTTTTCTTCGTATTGCTATGGCTATAAATTATTATGGTTAAACATTAAAATCTACAATATTATTTTCAATTTCCTTGTTAATTAATTCAGAAAACTCTTCAACGGTCATATTTCCTATGTCTCCGTCGCTATGTTTTCTTACAGAAACTGTACCATCTTTTTCTTCCTGCTCACCAACAATGAGCATATATGGTATTTTATTCATCTCAGATTCCCGAATTTTCTTACCAATGGTTTCACTTCGGTTATCAACAAGGGCGCGAATTTCGTTATTTTCAAGCAAATTTAAAACTTTTTGAGCGTATTTTTCATATTTTTCGCTCAATGATAAGATAGCAACTTGCTCTGGCATAAGCCATAAAGGGAAGTTACCTCCTGTGTGCTCTAACAATATAGCCACAAATCGTTCTAAACTACCAAAGGGTGCTCTGTGAATCATGATAGGGCGGTGTAGCTCGTTATCACTGCCTTTATAGGTTAAATCAAAGCGCTCAGGCAAGGTGTAATCCACCTGAATGGTTCCTAATTGCCAGCTTCTTCCTAACGCATCTTTTACCATAAAATCAAGCTTAGGACCATAAAAAGCCGCTTCGCCTGTTTCAACTATATAATTCAGTCCTTTTTCTTTTGCAGCATTAAGAATTGCATTTTCAGCTTTTTCCCAATTTTCATCGTTGCCAATGTATTTTTCAGGCTTTTCTGGGTCACGTAAAGAAACCTGAGCCGTAAAGTCTGCAAAACCTAATGATCCAAATACGTAAAGTACCAAGTCTATTACGTCCATAAATTCTTTGTCCAATTGGTCGGGTGTACAGAATATATGCGCATCATCTTGTGTAAAACCACGAACACGTGTTAGGCCGTGTAATTCTCCACTCTGTTCATATCGATATACGGTTCCAAATTCAGCAAAACGTTTTGGCAAATCTTTATATGACCATGGTTTGCTGTTGTATATTTCACAATGATGTGGACAGTTCATGGGTTTCAGCAAAAACTCTTCCCCTTCATTAGGTGTGTTTATAGGCTGAAAACTGTCCTCTCCATATTTAGCGTAATGACCAGAAGTTTCATATAGTTCCTTTTGACCAATATGTGGGGTAGCTACCATTTCATAACCAGCTTTTTTTTGTGCTTTCTTAAGGAAGTTCTCTAAGCGTTCTCTGAGAGCAGCTCCTTTAGGAAGCCATAAAGGTAAACCTTGTCCCACTTTTTGTGAAAAAGTGAACAGCTCAAGTTCTTTCCCTAATTTTCTATGGTCTCGCTTTTTCGCCTCTTCTAATAACTCAAGATATTCTTTAAGTTCTTTTTGCTTCGGAAATGTTACACCGTAAATTCGTGTTAACTGTGTGTTGTTTTCATCACCACGCCAATATGCTCCAGCGATGCTCATTAGTTTTACAGCTTTAACGATGCCGGTATTTGGAATGTGTCCACCACGGCACAAATCAGTAAACGTATCATGGTCACAAAAAGTGATGGTGCCGTCTTCAAGGTTTTCAATTAGTTCAACCTTGTATTCGTTGTTTTGTTTCTTATAGAAATCTAAAGCATCTGCTTTTGTGGATTCACGCATAGAAAACTCATATTTTCCACGGGCAATTTCTAACATTTTCTTTTCAATGGTCGGTAGGTCTTTTTCCGAAACCGAATGCTCGCCAAAATCTACATCATAATAAAAACCGTTTTCAATAGCCGGTCCGATTGTCAACTTAACCCCTGGGTATAATTCTTCAAGAGCCTGCGCAAGAATGTGGGCAGAAGAGTGCCAAAAGGCTTTTTTTCCTTCATCATCGCGCCACGTATAAAGAACAAGGCTTCCATCTTCAGTAAGTGGGGTGCTGGTTTCTACAGTTTCTTTATTAAAGGAAGCCGAAATAACATTTCTGGCCAGTCCTTCACTTATGCTTTTTGCCACATCCATAGGAGTGATGCCAGCTTCAAACTCTTTTACACTTCCATCCGGTAAGGTAATGCGTATCATAGTAACGTAATTTAAGCAGCAAAGATACTACTGTTTTAAAAGTCTCACAATATACAAGCGGTTACTTTTGTTTGAAAATAAACGTTCCGTAATTATTATTTTATAATAATATTAAATGAGTAGGTGTATAGCAAGTTGTACTTCTCTAGAGTTTAATGCCTGCTAACACGGTTTTCTTTTATCTTTTATGTTTGCGTTCCCTTTTCTTGTAGAAAAAACAAAAAAAGGTCGGGCTTTCGTCAGTCGCTTTTTTAAAGCTTCCAAGCTTAAAAAAGAGCTTCAACAAAGACTCAATCCCTAACGCAGGATAATACAGTGAAAAATTGCCTATATATTAAGGTATAAAGAAGGGTTTAAGATGCTGGAAATTATTTTTTGAATTAAAATAAAACAAATCAACTACTTAGCTAATCAGGTTAAAAAAACTTTAAAAAAAGGCTATGTTTTGTTTGCAGAAGTAGAAAAGCAATGTATCTTTGCACCCGCTTACAGAAACAACGTAAGGCGTTTTTACAAGCAAACAACGATCTTTAAAATTCTAAAAAATAAATTTTTAAAAAAGTGTTGCAGAATTAAAAAACTGTTGTACATTT
>CEPR01063024.1_pt1 | contig 45925 bp, 47 predicted proteins | sample 530431 | NCBI WGS metagenome assembly CEPR01 (sample SAMEA2620078, study PRJEB7988) | marine metagenome | isolation source: saline water (ENVO:00002010), including
TGAACTCACCTGAGCTATCTCTTGGAGATTGGGATGGACAAGATTATGAAACAAAAATATATTATGATGGCAATGAAATTGCTCAATTTGGAGATACTAATTCAGGAGACCCCATAATTAGGCTTATAGAGTTTCCTGCAACTGTTAGCTCATCTACAGGTTCTTCTCTTAATCCAGTATATAAAAACAAAGCAACCAACGACACATTGGGAACTTTATGTGTTGATACTAATGGTAAGATTGTGAGGGGAGAACAAGAGGCAACATGGAAATTTACAGCTGCTCAACTTAATCAGCCTTTAGGTATAACTTTGCTTAACGCTCCAGGCGCTAATAAAGCTGTAGTTGTTACAGAGTCGGATTGGATGATAGAGTATAACGCAACTGGAGCTATTAGTTCAGGTCAAAATTATGAAATAAGACAAGAAAGTAACACATCTCCAAGCGCTATAATTTCAGTTTTACCAGCAACAAGAATAAATGAAATTTTAAGTAACAACCAAGGAACTCCAGCAAACCCAAGCTATGGGTTTTGTACAAGAGATGTTCCTTTGCAGACAAGAACTTATAAAACTAATGTTCCTACTACTTTACATAGACTAACAGGCGCTTCGTTACCATCTGGTGTGATTAGCATAAGTATAAAGTTAAAGTACAGGGTATTTGACGGAACAAAGTTTTAAATAAAGAAAACGTATTAATTAAAATAAAATTAAATGGATATTAGAAAAATATCAGTTGGCCCTGATTATAAGTCAGGCGCAATGCACTACTTGGTAGGTCAAGAAGTTTTGGGTGGTAACTACGTTATTCATTTAATTAAGTATGATGACCTAAAAGAATCTTTCAAAATTTATATTCAAGATAATGAGGTCGTTATGCTGTGGAAAGAGTTTACTTCCACAATGCCAATATCAATTGAATATAATATAAACTTTTGAAATCACCATTTAACTTTATAGTACAGCCTTTTGACGAGAAAAGATACAACAATACAAAAAGTATTGGCGGTATAGATTTTGTTGTAAGCACATCAGAAGAAGACGTAAAACACTCAAACAGAGAAGCTGTTGTAATATCTACTCCTATTAATTACTGTGGGGATATAGAGCCTGGAGACATACTTTTAGTACATCATAATGTATTTAAGTTCTATAATGATATGTATGGACGAAGAAAAAGCGGTAAAAGCTTTTTAAAAGATAATCTGTTTTTGGTAGATAATGACCAGTTTTTTATGTACAAAAAAATACACAACTGGTATGCGCATGACAGATATTGTTTTGTAGAACCTCTTCCAACTGAGGAGTCGATTATTTTTAAAAATACAAAAGAAGAACCATTGGTTGGTAGAATGGTTTATCCAAACCGAGCTTTGACTTGCCAAGGCGTAAAGAAAGGAGACAAAGTTTCTTTCAAGCCTGATAGCGAGTATGAGTTTGAAGTAGACGGAAAAAAGCTTTACAGAATGTATGACCATCAAATAACAATGGTGCTATGAAATCTACAGAAGAAATTAAATTGCAGATTATAGACGCAGGACGTAGAGCTGTTGAACAGTTAATAAAAGTCGCAAAAGAAGATATCATCAAACCTGACCCTGAAGACGACTTAGCTGCTGACAGATTAAAAAACGCAGCAGCTACAAAAAAGTTAGCAATCTTTGACGCATTTGAGATTTTAAACAGAATTGAAAGTGAAAAAGAAGCATTATCTTTAGGTAACACTAATACTAAATTAGATTCAAAACAAGGGTTTGCAGAAAGAAGGTCAAAATAATCTATATTCAGTAGCACATGATTATGTGCGTAAGTCTGTTATAACCAACAAAAATAGAAATAGAAGTTGGGTGTATGGCTATAACCCAAAGTATGATATGGTGGTCATATCTAAAACAGGTCAAATCGGAGATGTAATAAATATAAACGGATTATTTATCGCTCTACCCAAAACTCCAAAACAGTGTCTTCAAAGACACTCTTCTTCTGATAAACAATATTGGGAACGAGAAGAACTTCCAAAACCATTATCCAGAATACAATCTATATTTCAGTGGAATGAAATGTCATCTGATTTTAAAAACAGATGGGTTGATTATATAGAAAGTGAATTTGATAAAAGAGAACAAGGATTGTGGTTTATGAATGATGGCAAGCCTACTTATATAACTGGAGCTCATTATATGTATTTGCAATGGACAAATATAGACGTAGGGTATCCAGAGTATCGCGAAGCTAATCGTTTGTTCTATATATACTGGGAAGCTTGCAAAGCAGACAAAAGATGTTTTGGAATGATATACTTAAAAATCAGACGTTCAGGGTTTTCTTTTATGGGGTCTTCAGAATGTATTAACACAGGAACATTAGCAAAAGATTCAAGGGTTGGCATATTATCTAAAACTGGTGCTGATGCTAAAAAAATGTTTACTGACAAAGTAGTTCCTATATCAAATCGACTACCATTCTTTTTTAAACCTATTCAAGATGGTATGGATAAACCAAAAACTGAATTAGCTTTTAGAATACCAGCATCAAAGATTACAAAAAAAAATATGTATGATGTAGAGTCTGAAGAGCTGTACGGCCTTGACACTACAATAGATTGGAAAAATACAGACGACAACAGTTACGATGGTGAAAAGCTTTTACTACTTGTACACGATGAAAGCGGTAAGTGGGTAAAGCCAAACAACATTTTAAACAACTGGCGAGTAACCAAAACTTGTTTGCGATTAGGTAGCAGAATAATAGGTAAATGTATGATGGGGTCTACTTCAAATGCTTTAGACAAAGGAGGAGATAATTTTAAAAAGCTATATTACGATTCAGATGTTACTAATCGAAACGCAAACGGCCAAACTAAAAGCGGACTATATTCTTTGTTTATACCTATGGAGTGGAACATGGAAGGTTTTATTGATAGGTATGGCATGCCTGTTTTCAAAACTCCTCAATCGCCCAAAGTAGACTCTTATGGAGAGTATATTGACCAGGGCGCTTTGAATTATTGGGAAAATGAAGTCTCATCTTTAAAATCTGACCCTGACGCTCTCAACGAGTTTTACAGGCAGTTTCCTCGCACAGAGTCGCATGCGTTTAGAGATGAAAGCAAACAGTCTTTATTTAATCTAACTCGCATATATCAGCAAATTGATTACAATGATTCCATGATAAAAGAGCATTATTTAACAAGAGGTTCTTTTTCGTGGAAAGATGGAATAAAAGACACAACTGTTATATGGTCACCAGATAAGCGAGGTAGGTTTTTAGTTTCCTGGTTGCCGAGTGCAAATTTACAAAATAGAATTGTAAAAAAGAATGGTAAAATGTATCCAGGCAATGAGCACTTAGGAGCGTTTGGATGTGACAGCTATGACATTTCAGGAACAGTTGGCGGTAAAGGTTCAAACGGAGCTCTTCATGGACTAACAAAGTTTAATATGGATAATGCGCCAAGCAATGAGTTTTTTTTAGAATATATAGCCAGACCACAAACAGCTGAAATATTCTTTGAGGACGTGCTAATGGCGTGTGTATTTTATGGGATGCCTATCTTGGTGGAAAACAACAAGCCACGTTTGTTGTATCATTTTAAAAACAGAGGATACAGAGGGTATAGTATGAATCGTCCTGACAAACAATTTAACAGACTTTCTAAAACAGAAAGAGAACTGGGGGGTATACCCAACAGTAGTGAAGATATCAAACAAGCTCACGCATCAGCAATCGAGTCTTACATAGAAAAATATGTAGGAATAGATTTAGATGGCACTTTTAGAGACTCAGATGCAATGGGAACTATGCCTTTTATTAGGACTTTAGAGGACTGGGCAAAGTTTGATATCAGCAACAGAACGCGCTTTGATGCGTCTATTAGCTCTGGTTTAGCTATTATGGCGTGTCAAAAGCACTTATATATGCCTGAAAGAAAAGAATCAAAAATAAAACTTAACTTTGCAAGGTATACTAACAAGGGAGTATTAAGTGAACTAATAAGATAGATGAAAGACGTTAAAGTAGATATTTCATCTGTAGGTTTTCCAAGCCAGTTTGTGTCTGATGCAGAAAAAGCAACAGACCAATTTGGTCTACAAATTGGACAAGCAATACAGTATGAGTGGTTTAAAAAAGATGGTAACGGATGTCGTTACTATGACCAATGGAGAAACTTTCATAGACTAAGGTTATACGCAAGAGGAGAACAATCAGTTGGTAAGTACAAAAACGAATTAGCTGTTGATGGAGACTTGTCGTATTTAAATTTAGACTGGACACCTGTTCCTATTCTACCTAAGTTTGTAGACATTGTTGTGAATGGAATGTCAGATAGACTATTCAAAGTAAGTGCTTACGCACAAGATGCAATGTCGCAAGCTAAGCGTAGTAAATATCAAGACCAGATAGAAGGTCAAATGGCTGCTAAAGATATTTTACTTGATATACAAAAAGCCACAGGAGCTGACCCTTTTACCACAGACCCAGACACGCTACCAAACAATGACGAAGAGCTTTCGTTATACATGCAGCTTAACTACAAGCCAGCAATTGAAATAGCCGAAGAAGAAGCTATTAGCACCATTTTAGAAGAGAACCATTATGTTGATATACGCAAGCGTTTAGACTATGACTTGACTGTCTTAGGTATTGCTTGTGCAAAACATGAGTTTTTGCCTGGCGCTGGTGTAGAGGTTGAATACGTAGACCCTGCTAATATTGTATATAGTTATACAGAAGACCCACATTTCAAAGATTGTTTTTACTGGGGTGAAATAAAAACCCTGCCTATTGCTGAGCTTTTAAAAATAGACCCTAACCTTACAAGAGAAGATTTAGAAGAAATAAGTAAATACTCACAAAGCTGGTATGACTACTACAATGTAGCTCAGTTTTATGAGAATGATATTTTTTATAGAGACACTTGTACTCTTATGTATTTTAATTACAAGACCACAAAAAAGATGGTCTATAAGAAAAAGATATTAGAGGGTGGTGGCAGTAAAATTATTGAGAAAGACGACCAGTTCAATCCGCCAGTCGAAATGATGGAGGAAGGAAAGTTTGAAAAGTTAGAAAAAACTATTGACGTATGGTATGATGGAATCATGGTTATGGGAACAAACATTTTATTAAAATGGGAAGTTGCCGAAAACATGGTTCGACCTAAATCAAGTAGCCAGCACGCTTTACCTAATTACGTAGCTGTTGCTCCACGTATGTACAAAGGTGTTATTGAGTCGTTAGTTAGACGAATGATACCTTTTGCTGATTTAATACAAATCACTCATTTGAAACTACAACAAGTAATTTCAAGGGTTGTGCCTGATGGGGTGTTTATAGATGCAGACGGATTGAATGAAGTTGACTTGGGAACAGGCAACGCTTATAATCCTGAGGACGCTTTACGATTGTACTTTCAAACAGGTAGCGTTATAGGTAGAAGTTATACTCAAGATGGCGATTTTAATCAAGCAAGAGTGCCAGTTCAGCAATTAACTTCAAATAGCGGCCTTAGCAAGACTCAAATGCTTATTGCTAACTACAATCATTATTTAGACATGATACGCGCTGTAACAGGCTTAAATGAAGCGAGAGATGGCTCTACGCCAGACCCTAACTCTTTAGTTGGTTTACAGAAGCTTGCAGCTCTTAATTCTAATACCGCTACAAGACACATATTAGATGGTAGTTTATACATATATCGAACCATTGCTGAAGCTCTTACATATAGAGTTGCAGACATATTAGAATATGCAGACTTCAAAGATGACTTTGCTAACAAGATAGGCAAATACAATGTCAGCATACTCAATGATATATCTGATTTATATATATACGACTTTGGTATATTTATAGATGTAGCGCCTGATGAAGAAGAGAAAGCTCAGCTTGAAGCTAACATACAGATGGCTTTATCTAAACAAGATATTAATTTAGAAGACGCTATTGATATTAGGGAGATAAAAAATATTAAACTTGCAAACCAACTTCTGAAAGTTAAAAGACAACAGAAGCAAGAGCAAGATGAAAAAGCTGCAATGTTAAAACAGCAGATGCAAGCTGCGCAACAATTAAAGTCTCAACAAATGGCTGCACAAGCAGCAATGCAAAAAACACAGGCAGAGTCTCAAGCTAAGATGCAAATCAAACAAGCAGAAATTGCCTTTGAAATTGAAAAAATGAAAAATGAAGCTCAACTTAAAAGTCAATTGATGGCTCAAGAATTTGAGTACAACAAACAATTAAGAGACATATCAGAGCAAGCCTTAGCGAGTCGTGAGCTTCAAAGAGAAAGCGCTAAGTCTAAAAGAATTAGTCAACAAAACCAGGAGCAGTCTATGCTAATTAACCAACGAAAAAACAATTTACCTCCTCAAAAGTTTGAGTCAAATGAGGACAGTTTAGATGGGTTTGATTTAGCAGAGTTTGGCCCTCGATAGTTGAATAATTTGTAATGTTTAATGTACTATATTTGTACTAAATTTAAATTAAATGGAATTAAAAGTTAGAGAGGTATCAAATACCGAAGAAAAATCTGCAATTGAAGTCGAAGAAAAATTACTTCAAGAGGCAGAAGAAAAAAATAATGAAGATGCCAAAGTTGAAAATGAGGCAACTGAAGTGGAGCGAGTGGTTATCGGCAATGAGAGTGCCACCTCCACAGAAACCGAAGACAGTGTACAGTCGGAAGACCAAGCACAAGAAGAAACAACTCAATCCTCAGAGTTAAGCGAGGAAGACGTTCTTTCATATATTAAGAATAGATACGATAAGCAGATTAATTCTGTGTCAGATTTATTAGAAGAAACTTCTAAGTCTGAAGAATTACCAGAAGATGTAGCTGCTTATTTTGAGTATAAAAAGAAAACAGGAAGAGGAATTGAAGACTATGTTAAATTAAACAGAGATTTTGACTCCCTTACTGAAGACCAACTTTTGACTGAGTACATCTTAGCAACCGAAGAAGGATTTGATAGAGAAGACGCGGAACTAATGATGGAAGATTACAAGTTTGATGAAGATGAAGATTCAGAGCTTGATATCAAAAAAATAAAGTTGGCAAAGAAAAAAGCAATTGTTAAAGCTAAGAAGTTCTTTAACGAACAGAAAGAGATGTACAAACAACCCCTTGAGTCAAGTTCGGTTGGGTCTTTTGAAGAGAGTGAAGAGTATCAAGGCTATAAACAATATGTAGAGCAAGCTAAAACTTTCGAGCAAGAACAAGCGCGAAAGGTCGCTTGGTTTAACCAGGAGACGGACAAAGTCCTAAATAGTGAGTTTAAAGGTTTTAACTTTACTATTGGAGACAATAAAATTGTTTACAATCCAGGTGGAACTGCATCTGAAATTAAAAAGGCACAAGAAACCCCAATGAATTTTATTGGGAAATATTTAGATGACAAAGGCCTTATTAAAGACGCTGCAAACTACCATAAAGCTTTAGCTGCTGCGCTCAACCCTGACAGACTTGCTAAGTTCTTTTACGAACAAGGCAAAGCTGATGCAACTGAGGACGTAAATCGTAAGATGAAAAATATTAATATGACTACGAGAAACGCACCAGAAGTAGCTAAAAAGGGAGGAACACAGTATCGCTCAATTAGTCAATCCTCAGGGAGAGGACTAAAAATTAGAAGTTTAAAGAAAAGTTAAAAATTTTAAAAAAGTAAAAAATTATGAGTGTACAGGCAACCCCAGGGTTTCAGTTACAACCAGCGCCACAACAAGTGCCGTTGGCTACAAACTACATTACTGATTTTAATTTTCTAAATCAGTATCTACCAGACACGTACGAAAAAGAGTTCGAGCGTTATGGTAACAGAACAATTTCCTCTTTCTTACGTTTGGTAGGAGCAGAGCTACCTTCAAACTCTGACCTCGTTAAGTGGGCAGAGCAAGGACGACTTCACACAAAATATGTTAAGTGTGGTGCAGGTGCTGTTGTTGCAGGCGGAGAAGTTGTTTTCCAAATCAACGATACATTAGTTCCTGATAGAGCTGCTACTGGCCTTACTGCAGGACAGATTGCAATTCGAGTTGGTCAAACTGTTGTTGTTGCTAACAATGACGGAAGTGGCGAATTTAAAGGTCTTGTTATTGATGTTGATTTAGCAAACAAACAAATAACAGTTGCTTTCTATGATGCGCAAGGTTATACAGGAGGTACAGGATTAGGTAATAGTGACGCAACTATTTTCATTTATGGTTCAGAATTTAAGAAAGGTACTACTGGAATGGTAGGTTCTTTGGAAGCTGAAGATGAAATCTTTGACAATTCTCCTATTATCCTAAAAGACAAATATGCGGTATCTGGTTCAGATATGGCTCAAATCGGATGGATTGAAGTTACTACTGAAAATGGAGCAACTGGATATCTATGGTATCTAAAATCAGAGCATGAAACAAGACTTCGTTTTGACGACTATCTTGAAACTGCTATGATTGAAGCTGTTCCAGCTGAAGCAGGTTCTGGTGTAAAAGCACAGACTGCCTCTGATATAGTAGGTGATAAAGGTTCTGAAGGTGTATTCCACGCGGTAGAAACACGAGGAAACTTGTGGCAAGGTGCTTTCCCAAGCGCTCTTGCAGATTTTGACTCTATCATTTCTCGACTTGATAAGCAAGGAGCTATTGAGGAAAATGTAATTTTCCTAAACAGAGATTCAAGCTTTGACATCGACAATATGTTAGCTGCTCAAAATTCTTATGGTAATCCAGGTGGTACTTCTTACGGATTGTTTGACAATGACGAAGAAATGGCCCTTAATCTTGGATTCACAGGATTCCGAAGAGGTTATGATTTCTATAAGTCTGACTGGAAATATCTAAACGACCCCACAATGCGAGGTGGACTTGCAGGTGGTGCTGGTTCTGATGTTGTAAATGGACTATTAGTTCCTGCTGGTTCGACTACTGTTTATGACCAAATCCTTGGTAAAAACGCTAAGAGACCATTTTTGCATGTTAGATACCGAGCTTCAGAAACTGAAGACAGACGTTACAAAACTTGGATTACAGGTTCTGCTGGTGGCGCTGCTACAAGCGACCTTGATGCGATGGAAGTTAACTTCCTATCAGAAAGATGTGTTTGCGTTATGGGCGCGAACAACTTCTTCATGTTCAAGGAGTAATATTAGTTATAAGGAGGGGAGTCGCCTATCGTCTCCCTTCCTTTTTTTTAAATTAAATTAAATTATAATAAAATGAAACAACGAAAAAACCTTGTAGACAAGGTCTACAAACTCACACGCAACGCAGCACCACTTTCTTTTATGCTGCAAACCAGAAGCTCAAGTAAACGACCTTTACTTTATTTTGATGATACTAAAGGTGTAAACCGAGCTTTACGATATGCACGAAATCAAAACTCACCATTTGAAGACGAACAAGACGGCAACGCTATAGTTGAGCCAGTTATATTTGAAGATGGATTTTTACGTGTTCCGCGAACCAATCCAGTTCTGCAGGAATTTTTACATTACCATCCATACAATGGTAAAAAATTTATAGAAGTAAATCAGGAAAAAGACGCACAAACTGAAGTTAATAAACTAAACTCCAGAGTTGATGCTCTTATAGAAGCCAGAAATCTTGATATTGACCAGGTTGAAAATTTGTCAAGTGTCTTGTTTGGAATAGACCCTTCTAAAATAACTTCATCAGAATTACGCAGAGATTTATTAGTATTTGCAGAAAGCCATCCTGATGATTTCTTAGAAGCAATTAACGACCCAATGATGAAGCTTCAGGCAACTATCACCCAGCTATTCAACAAGAAGATTTTGATTTACAAAAATTCTAAAAAGGATGTGTACTTCAACACGTCTTCAAACAAAAAAAGAATGTTGACTTTGCCGTTTGGCGAAGACCCATTGTATGTTGTGGCATCCTATTTACAATCTGATGAAGGGATAGATATATTAAAGTTTTTAGAAAAAAAGCTAAAAGCTGAAAAATAATACATACATTTGCAGTGTTCTTCTTTCATGAAGAGCATGGTTCAAATTACTCATAGAGGGTGCGGAAACGCATCCTCTTTTTTTTTACTTATCTTTGTAGTAAAGAAATTAACCGATGAGCATGATTAATTCAGTGCGAGAAACTGTGCTGTCTTTGTTGAATAAAAACAATTACGGATACATTACTCCAAACGATTTTAACTTGTATGCTAAGCAAGCTCAATTAGATATATTTGAAGACTACTTTTATCAATACAATTATCAAATCAACAAGGAAAATGTACGCCAGTCAGGCACTGGTTTGGCTGACATAACAAAAGGTTACGAGGAAGTAATTAATATGTTTTCTCGTTTTGACCCACTTACTAATGTTACGACAACAGACCAAACTCAAGGTGGAGGAGGAGCTGGGTTACCGCAAATTAATAATTGGCGAGTGCCGACAACTAATACAACTGGATTTGATTATTATTTAATCAATAAGGTTTTATACAACACAAAAGTTTTAGTCAGCAGTACAGCCACAAATGGCAGTGCTGGTACAATATTGGAAGATACCAATGTTGATTTTTTTGCATCTGGAGTAAGACCAGGGGATTATGTTCAAATAGGAGGAAGTGGAGGCTTTGTTGATGTCCTTGACCCAGCAAGCAGAAGCATTATATATATAAGTGAAAACATAGCAGGGTTAGGTATGTCATACACTATTTACAATATGAGAGATGGTGTGAAAGATGTCGATAAAGTTACACAAGCAAAGGCAACTATGCTTAGTCAATCTAATTTAACTAAGCCTACCGAGATGTTTCCTGTGTATACTCAAAACGAAGACGTGTTGCAGATATACCCTCAAAACCCTTCGTGGACTCAATACTATTTAGGCATTGGTGTCAATCCTGAGTTTAGCTCGAATAATTTTGGTAGAGTATTTTGTCAGTATATAAGATATCCCAAAGACCCAAAGTGGACGTATTTTAATTTAGTGGGTAGTGAACCTACGTTTAACCAAAGCGCTTCAGACTATCAGGATTTTGAATTACCACAAGATGAAGAGCCAACATTGGTCATGAAAATATTACAGTTTGCTGGTATGTCCATAAGAGAAGCTGAAGCAGTTCAATTTGGACAATCGCAAGAAATGGTAGAAAATCAAAATGAGAAATAATGGCATATATTAGTGCATGGCAATATTACGAAAATGGAGGTGGAACACCAGAAAATGAAAACTGGGGGTCATACCAGTATGTAAGCTTGGAAGATATTGTCAACAATTTTATGTTGATGTATGCAGGTAATCATTCTCTTGTAAATAATGAAGAGCGTTTTAAAGTTTTGTTTCACGCAAAAAGAGCTATTCAGGAACTTAATTACGATGCCTTCAAAGAAATAAAAGTATTAGAACTTCAGGTGTGTGATAATTTAAGATTTATACTTCCACCTGATTATGTCAACTGGGTTAGAATATCTATATATAAAGATGGTGTTCTTAGACCTCTTACTGAAAATATACAAACTAATTACAGTGATGCTTACTTGCAAGACCACGATTGTAAAATTTTGTTTGATGACCAGGGGAATGTTCTCAAGCCATCTTCATCATTGATAGACCTGCAAAGGATTGAAGGAACTAAAAAGAGTATATACTTAAACGAAAATAGTCCTTATCATAATATGGAAGGTTACTGTTGTGATGGGTACTGGTATTTCGATTACGCTATAGGCGCTCGATATGGTTTGAATACAGAAACAGCTAATTCTAATCCTACTTTCCGTATAGACCAAAAAGCTGGAGTAATTAATTTTAGTTCTGGCATGGCAAAAGAATTTTGTATACTGGAATATGTGTCTGATGGAATGGAATCTGGAGATGATTCTAAAGTAAGTGTAAATAAATTATTTGAAGAATATGTGTACGCATACGTCCAGTTTGCAATTCTAAATAGTAAGCAAGGAACGCAAGAGTTTATTGTTAATAGAGCTCGTAAGCGTAGTTCAGCTTTGCTAAGAAATGCTAAAATTAGAATTAGTAATATACACCCTGGCCGACTATTAATGAATTTAAGAGGTCAGGATAAATGGATAAAGTAATATGCCAACTACGCAAAGAAATTTTATAGCTGGACGAATGAACAAGAGCGTTGATGAACGCCTTGTGCCTAACGGAGAATATATAGACGGACTCAACGTCAGATTAGGTTCTACCGAACAGTCGGAGATTGGCTCAGTAGAAAACTCTAAGGGAAATGAAAAGATTACCTCATTAGAGTTTAACAACGTGCCACTTAGTAATCAAGCCAAATGTATTGGTTCGTTTGAAGATGGACAAAGAGAAACCATAATATGGTTTGTTCACGACCCAGCTTTTCCAGGTTCACCATCAAATATATTAGACTTAATAGTTTCATTCAATGTTGTTGATAATGTAACTACATATCATGCTGTTAGTGTAAATGACGGAAGTCAAACTAAAACTACATTAGATTTTAACCCTCAGTTTTTAATTACAGGCGTTAATCGTGTTGAAGATTTATTATTTTTTACAGATAATATAAATCCACCCAGATTCATAAACCTTGTAACAGGAAAAACATTGCCCAACGGAGTTCCTTTAGTGGACAGTTTTACTGCTGAAGAATTGTTGGTAATTAAAAAACCACCAAACGCATCCCCAAAAATTACACTGCAAAACGTAAGTGGAGAAGAAAATTTTTTGGAAGAAAGATATTTATCTTTTGCGTACAGATATCAATATGCTGATGGAGAATATTCAGCTCTATCTCAATTTTCGGACATAGCTTTTCAGCCAAATAATTTTAGTCTTGAAACTGACTCAGGATTAAATGAAGGCATGAAAAATGTTTTTAATTCTGTAAAAATTGAATATAACACAGGCAGTGAATTAGTAAAAGACGTTGAAGTTGTTTTCAAAGAATCTACAAGTGGTGTCATCAAGTCTATAGAAAAATTCAACAAATTTGAATTAGGTTTAGCAAACAATACTGATTACGAAATTAATTTTACTAATAGTAAAATATTTACTGTTTTACCAAATACAGAACTTGTGCGTCTTTATGACAATGTTCCCATAAGAGCAAAAGCACAAACCATTATGGGTAATCGTCTTGTTTATGGAAACTATGTTGATGGTTTTGATTTACTTGATAAAAACACTAACCCTGTTAAATTTGAATATAGTGCAACTTTAATTTCGGAAGAAATAGGTTTAAATGAGTTGGAAGACGAAACAGCACAGCAAATTTATACAGTAGACGCTCCAATAAATATATTGAACGGAAGAGTTAATTTTGATTTAGATGGGTTAGAACTCAAACAAGGAGCAACTCTAAATTTAGAAGTAAGATTTGGGCACTCTACTTTTGGCGGACAAACTCCATTCCCAGCTGAGCAAACAGACCAAATAGATATATCGCTTACCTTTATATTGCCTCAAGATTTTAATAGTGTTTATGAGTTAGCTACTGACCCAGCTTTTGCGGAGCTTGTGGGAACTTCATCAAATATAAAACCAGTGTTTGACCCAGTTCCAGGCAACCCAACTTCGTGTGATGGTTTTACTTTTACTGACCAGTTTAATTGTGCTGTGCCAAATAACCTGGATAGTTTAACAAAATTTGCCAGTGGCGTTACTTCTACAGGTCAAGCTATACAAGTATATACATCCCCTGGTAGCAACGAAATAGGATTTAGTTTGTTAGCTATGGAGTTTGTTGATGATACAACAACTCCTACTCAAAGAGTGTACGAATACTATGATATTGTAACTGCAGATGGTACTTATACCGAGTTAGGAAACCCCAAAAGTTTGCATAGCAATAGAGATTATGAGATTGGGATTGTGTATATGGACGAATTTAATAGGTCAACCACTGCGCTTGTCAGTCCTTTGAATACCATTCATGTTCCCTGTTCACTATCAAGCTTGGTTAACAAAGTACAAGTAAGCATACCGCCTACTCAATTAGCTCCATTTTGGGCATCAAAATATAAATTCGTAATAAAACCAGATATGGAGGATTACGAAACTATTTTTACTAATGTATTTTTTAACGACCCAACAACTAACGAAACTTTGTTTTTGTTACAAGGAGAAAACGCCAGAAAAGTAGAAGAGGGCGATAGACTTATAGTTAAAAGAGATACTGATGGCCCAACAGAAAGGTGTAATTATGCTACTGTTTTGGAAAAATCAGCTCAGACTAAAGACTTTTTAGACCCAGCTCCGACTGATGCAGATGGTAACGATTTGTTTGTACCTGCAGGAACTTACATGAGAATTAAAGCAAATGACTTTAATGTTGTTCAAGGTGACCTTCCAACTATAGCTCCAGGCGTAAGAAAAGACACAGCAAATAGCGGAGGTGCACACCCTATAGTTAGGTATCCTGTAAACATTGAAGACCCAAACAATGCAGGAACTTTCATAGATTACACTATACCAGCTGGCTCGAGAGTTAATATGGGGTTTTATTTTAACAGACCTGGTATACGTCAAAAGTGTGAAAGAAGAAGATACACATTAGATATAGACCACATTTCTGCACAAAGCTATGATAATTTTGTAGATTTTTTTAATGGAGAAAATATTGCTCCACGATTAAATACAGGTACAGCTGAAGTAAAAGGTGAAGCTGATTGTCCACCTCCATACTTTAGAACTCAATACATTGAGCAAGTAGCCACAAATCAAAACGATATACCTACAGCTAATTGTACGTATTATTTTAAGTTCTTTAGAGATACCTCAACTAATGAAACATTGTTTATGGTTACTGGAACAAATAGTTGTTCAGGAGCAAGTAATGGTTCACGTAAAAGAAGAGCGCGTGTAGAAGTAGATATTACTGTCATCAGAGCAGAATCTACTATAGTGTTTGAAACTTTACCTAAAGATGCAACGCCAGATTTATGGTATGAGTCTTCTCAGTCTTATGACATAGACACTACAACTGGACATCATTCTGGGAATGTACAATCGCAAACAGACGTTCAGTCAGCTATTATAGACACTGCATTTTTTAATTGCTATGCTTTTGGCAATGGTGTAGAGAGCTATAAAATTAGAGATTCAATAGTAGGAAAAGAGTTTGCGCTTGGAGAAAGAACAGCATCAACATCAGAAGTTGATTTTAAAGAAGCTCATAGGTTTGCTGATTTAACTTATAGTGGTGTTTACAATGACGAGTCTAATGTAAATAAACTCAACGAGTTTAATTTAGGTCTACTTAACTTTAAGCCATTAGAAGATACTTTTGGCTCAATACAAAAATTAGATGGACGAGAAACAGATATATTAGTATTGCAAGAAGATAAAATATCTTACGTCTTAACAGGTAAAAACCTCCTATCTGATTCAACTGGCGGTGGGCAAGTGGCATCTGTTCCTGAAGTTTTAGGAACTCAGATTGCTCGTATTGAAGAATATGGTATTAGTAAAAACCCAGAGAGCTATGTACAATGGGGGTTCGATAAATACTTTACTGACTCTAAAAGAGGAGTTGTTTTAAAACTTTCTGGCTCTGGTCAGAGCGAACAACTAACTGTTATTTCAGAGTTTGGATTGCGTTCTTATTTTAGAGATTTATTTATAGCTTCTCCAGACACACAGAAGTTGGGTGGTTATGACCCTTACATGAACGAGTATGTTATTAGCTCAAACATGGAAGAGTTGCCAGACTTTCCATTGTGTTTTGATTGTGACCTTAAACGAACATTTAATTTAGAAGCCAACAATTCAGTAGAATACTGTGTAGATGTAGGCCAGTTGGTTGGAAATGTAGCTGTCGATGTTATTATTGATGGTAGCGCTACAGTAACAGCTGAATACAACGGAACTACAAACAGCAGTATTTCTACAGGAACTATAAACATTGATAAGAATGTTGTAGACAAAGAGGAGGTAAATATTACTATTGTACCTACTACTGACTCAATTGTTTCAGTTGTAGTTAATTGTCCTGTTGCTGATGTTATTACAATTGTTCAAGTGTGTTTAACAAATGCAACTGAAGCTGAACAGCTTATTCACAATGAATATAGATGGGTTGATGGAACATTTGTTTCACCATTACATTCAGAGCAAGTTCAATTTATTGATGACACTGCATCTATAGTGGTATCACAATTTGAAAGTGTTACTGGCCCTCAAGGAGCAGGAGTAATACCTGCTGATGGCGCAGATGTTTCGATTATATCCAGAAAAGATAATACAGATGATTTTGTTTTTGACCCAAGCCAAAATGAGTTTAGAGTTTTAAGAACAGACACTGTATATGACACAACTCCAGCAAGTATATTAAATTTACTAAACAATTCGGTTTTGTTAACGACAGATACATCACAAGCTCCAATAGCTTACAAATCATCGTTTATTATGCCAACTACTGGAGATTACTTATATTTGATATACGATTACAGAAAATCAGTTGCAGAAGACTTGTGCTATTCAACAGTTGATTTAGATGACGTATGTTGTAATTGTACAGGAACACCATAAATATGGCAACAGAAACTACATATTATTTAAATGGCCCTGATTTAAGCAGCTCAACAGCTGTTTATACAGATGTTGATATGAATAATTGTGCACCAGATGGATTTTATTCTAATGGAGCTATTGTTCGTGAGCAAGTTAATTGCGTACTTTTGCCTCAACAAAATTGCCCATCGTGCGCTGTGCCTTGTGGGGATATTGCAGGGTTTTCGGATACTGGTGTTAATGGTACTTTTTTAGCTCAAGTCGGTGTCGGAGCTGACCTTGGAGCTGTTATTATTTACTCTGTAGTTGGCAATACAATTCCTGATGGAGTGTTGGTAACATTTGATGGACAGACATTTAATCAGCTAACTTTCCAAGGTAACAATGGAGACCCTATAGGTTTAAATAGCACGCCTGGTGAGCCAACCTATTATGGGAGTGCCATAAACACTCCTGTAACAACACCTGATTTACCTGTATATACTATACAAACTGATGGTAGTTACATACAAAGTAACCTGCCAAATCAAGCTATTAATGTTAATTCAAACAACGTAGACTTGAGAGGTGGAGGAGGAACGACTGTTTACACTCAGGTAATTCCAAAAGGCACTTCTGTATCTACAATGAACATAGATTACTTTGGCCCAATACAAGGTACATTTTTTCAATATGAAGCTTTTTGTCCAGGGCCATTAGCTCCGTTTCAAGGTTCGGCTGTAAGAAACGATACTGATTGCGATAGTGTAGTAAACAATTATTTTTATGCGCCAAATGCAACTGCTACATTTGACCCTAATACTGGACTTGTTACTTCTTTTAATCCTGACACAAACACTTTACCTGAAGTCGGAAACTATGTTTTCTTTGATGATACTGGAGCAGGCGCAATCAACCCTTCAGCAACACCCCAGTTTGTTATTTTAAATAACAATACATATATTGAAATAGTACATGGTATAGTCGTTAGCACAGGAGCTTGTACTAACCCACCTTTACCATGTGCTGGAAATCTAAATCCACCAGGAGGAGCTCAAGGGCACTATACAATTGAATTAGATGCTGGTTCTACAGTAAATGACACTGGTGCAGTTATTATATATTTTAATCCAGCTTCAATACCTGATGCAATAAGAGTTGAATATGATGGCGTTTATTACAACACACTATCTACTCCAGGATTAGGCTACCGAGAAAGCCAATCCAGTGACCCTGCTGCGTTTACACTTTTAGGAGACCCCACTGACAATTGCTGGATACCCCAAGTAGGAACAAATACTTATAATAGAAGTATTTTAACTCCACAAAATACCTGGGCAGCAAACACTCCGTCTACAGGAAATTATACTCTTAACAATGCAGACGACCAAACAAACGCATTGACTCAAAACGTAGATAGTATGATGGTAATACCAAAGCCAAATGCTACGCCAAATATTGTTACTATTGAAGTCTTAGGGCCATGCCCAACTGGATGGAATATACAGGTAAATTGTCCTGCACAATTACCATCATTTAACTCTACAGTAGGGCAAGGTGATAGTACGTGCTCAACAGATTTCACTCAGCAATTTTTCTTTGCTCAGTTTAATGGCGCTACAAACACCTACCCTGAACTTCATAATTTTGTATTTCAAGACCAGGATGGTGTAACACCGCTGCCTCAAGGATTTTATATTATGGATAACAATGATTTTATTGAAGTGAGCTCAAATGGTATTGTAATAGCAACTGGAAACTGTACGTAAAAAATATAATATGTCAAATATAACCTTAACATACAGCGAAAACTCAAAAGGATGGCCTTCTTTTTATAGTTATTATCCTGATTACATTCAGGGTATGAATCAATTTTTGTATACATTTAAAGGTGGCAACTTGTATAAACACAACTCTGACAAAGTAGATAGAAATAACTTTTATGGAGTTCAATACAACTCTACCATAACCAGTGTGTTTAACGAGTCTCCTCTTGATAATAAAAAATTTAAGACTCTTGCTCTTGAAAGCGATGATAGTTGGGCGGCTGAACTTGAAACTGATTTGCAAACAAACGGATTTATAGATAAAAATTATTTTGCTCAAAAAGAATCTGACTGGTTTGCGTTTGTAAGAAATAACAGCACAAATCCAGCTGGCGCTAATCAGTTTGCTTTACGTTCTTTAACTGGTATTGGAGACAGTGCAAGCGCTCAAAACGATGCAACTACGGCTACAATAACTTTTAATTTAGATTTAGGTTCTATTATATCTGTTGGAGACCAACTATTTTTTGCAGACAACACACCTCCAGTAACCACATTAACACCTCAGTTTTGTGGACAAATTACTTCTGTTACATATAACAAAGCTACAAATGTTTCGACTGTAGTGGTTGACAACCAAGCTCAAGGTGCTATCCCTATACCAGCGCAAGATTTTTATTTTCTATATATTAAAAATCCAGTTGCCGAATCTCAAGGTGTGCTTGGTCACTACTGTTTATTTAAGCTTACTAATGACAATACTGCAGCCACAGAGCTATTTGCAGTCAAATCAGAAGCTTTCAAAAGTTATCCTTAAAATTCTTATCTTTGTAGAAAAGTATGGGTATATTAAGTATATTCAAAAGGAAAAAAGAAAAACCTGAAGATGTACTGCAATATGTTCACCAAAATAGAGGGGTGTTGTGGGAAAATATTAGTGTCTTCAAAGACACTATATTACAACACAAAGAAGGTGTAAAGCATCACACCTCTGAAATGGAAGAGCTTATGCCTGTCAAGCATCATCTACAAGATGGTTTATATACCAGAGAGATATTGATGCCTAAAGGTGCTTTAGTGGTTAGTTATATTCATAAGCAAAACCACCCATCATTTTTTCTAAAAGGAGAAATGTCGGTACTTTTAGATACAGGTGAGGTAAAAAGAATAAAAGCGCCTATGAAGGTGATGACTGAAATCGGCACACAAAGAGTAGCATATATGCACGAAGATTGCACTTGGGTTTGTGTTTACAGGACAGATGCAAAAAATATTAAAGATGCTGAAGTGGATGTTTATACGGAAGACTATAGAGATTTACCAGAGCATATAATTGTAAATAAAACATTATTATGTCAGGAGTAATAGCAGGCTTAGTGTTATCAGCAGGCGCAACAACTTTTAGCTTTATACAAGCAGGCAAACAAAGAAGGCTTGAAGAAGATGCGGCAAGAAAAGCTGAAGATGCTATGCGAGACATTGAAAAAGAGCTTACAAAAAATGAGTATGAAGCTATGGCTATCCAGAAAGAGCCATACGAAATAGCTCAGGATACTTTAAAAACAAACGTACAATCTCAAATAAATGCACTTCAAGAGGGAGACCAGCGCGGAGTCATGGCAGGCGCAAACCGATTGAATCAAGCTGCTTTGCAAGCTGCAGCAGAACAGCGAACATCAATGAGTAAAGATTTACGTGAGTTGGATAAATTGACAGCAGATGAAAATACTCGGAAATCAGACATCAAATCTCAATTAGCTTTAGGTGAAATACAAGGCGCTCAGAAAGCAATGGCTGATGCTGAAGCAAGACGTAGTCAATATTTACAGCAAGGAGCAATGGGAGTTGCTAATTTAGCTGTGCAAGGAGTGAGCGCAATACCTGACTTTCAAAAATCAGCAGCTGCAAGAGATGTTAGTCAAATGGAAAGAAATTTCCGTCAGCAACAAAGGCAAGATTTCTTAGCTGGAGGAGGTACAAGAAAAGAATTTAGACAAACCTATGACCCAGCATCTTTTGGTCAACAAATTGGCAAAATGACATTTACACCAGAAATGTTTGATGAATTTGGAATGATTGGTCAATCAGGTGGTTTAGGAGTTGGACAATTTAGTGATTTAGATTTGGCAGCTTTTTCTTCTATGACACCACAACAAGTTCAATTGGCTCTTCTACAAATGACTCCTACTCAAAGAAATATGATTCAGCAATCTTTATCAGCAGGAACAAACTTGTATGGAGTTCCTCGTATAAATGAATTTAAAAGATAATGTCTACATATTACGGATACATAGAGAGAGATGCGGATACTGGAATAAACTGGCAAGAGATTAGTGAAAGTGTAACTACTAAACTCAAAGAAGCTGGAGAAGCCAGAGAAGCTCGTAAGAAAGCATTTTTTGATGCGTCTTCTGAATATCAGAAAGTACTAAATGACGCACCATCAGGAGACTATGCAAGCGCTAATCAGTTTGCTTTGGAACACGCAGAGCAGGCACAGCAAGCCAGGCTTTTACAAGATAGACTTTTACAAGAAGGTTTATTATCAACTAAAGCCTATACAGTACAGCGTCAAAACCTTACTGACGGAACAAAACAACTCTTTGACTTATCAAAAGAGTATCAAGAAGAATATTCCGCTAAAATTGAAAGGTCTAAAAACGGAGAGGCTCAAGAGTTAGAAGGTTGGCTAATGAGTCAGATTGAAGGATTAGCCAATTTAAGAAACACAGGCTCTTATATTAACCCAGAGACTGGCGCTGTGAGCATAGGTAAAATGGTAGAGGTCGATGGCATAAGGCAGTTAAGTAAAGACCCCAACGACTTTCTTACAGTAAATCAATTAAGAAATAGACAGAAACAACAATATGATGTTTTCAAAGTAGGAGCAACTATGGAAGCTGAAGCTGATAGATTAGGTAGCTTTATCACTTCTGTTAGACAAGCTGGAGGGCCAGAGTACGCTGGTCAAATTACAAAGATGCTTGACGCTACGTTAAGAGGTCAATTAACAAAAGACCAAAAAAACGCAGTCGATAACTTTGAAAAGATGGAACAAGATATGATTAATTCATATATTGAAGCCAACCCATTAAACGCTTTGTCTGTTCTTACTAACTACGTAACTATAAATCCTGACACTGGAAAGCGTTACGAATTAACTTTTGATAAGAACAAAGCTTACACAGATGACAATTTTATACTTGTTCAAGATGATGGTTCAGGAAGTATAACTCCAGACCTTTCGCCTAAGCAAAAGGAAGTTGCCTTCAAAGCAGTTCAAACTAATTTTAGAAACCAGATAGACAAGGAGGAAACAGTATCAACTTACAATGAGCCACAGAAATCTGCAACAACCGAAGCGTCTGACAAAGCTAAAAAGCTTGAAGAAACATCACTAAGCTCTTGGAATGATATTGCATACGGAACACCTGATGAAAAGGTTACAGCCATTAATAACTTGCTTGGTAGTGAAAAAGCTCAACAAAGTGGACTAATTGCTATTGACACTACATCTCCAGGGGTTATTGATTTTGTTTATTCGGATGAAACTAAAAACCGAACGATTAACTATGACCCTAACAATATCACAATTACTGAATGGGCACAGCTTGGAAACGAAGTGCATGGTATTGACGATGTAAGCACAGTGTTAGAGCGTGCAGGTGGTGTAAGATTTGTAGAGGATGCAAATGGCAACAGAGTTCCAGCTCCATTGGATTTCTCAGCTGAATCAATGCAAGACGTGTTTGCGACTCGTACAGGTAAAATAGAAACAGAAACATCTACCGCTGCTTACACCAGAATGTTAGAAGAGGGCATACCAGATGTTGATTTCTCACAAGAGGAAATGCCATCTGAAGCAGTTGAAACGTATTTTAAAAATAATCCTCCACCATTTGGAGTTGAAATTAATGACGTTCCAGAAGGTCGAAACAACACAGTTAAAGTATTTGTAACTAATAAAGACGGAAGACGAGTGTCCAAAAAGTTTGATGTTACCACTCCAGGAGCTATGCAAGAAATAAGAGATTATATATTGTCAACACAAGATAAAGAGTCTATTGCTTTGAATCCAGCTCTTCAAAGACAAAACATTTCATTCACACCTCGTTCACGCCAACAAGTGAGCCAAGGAGGCGGAGTAAATGCAAATCCAAATGTCGTAGACACATCTCGTTATAACAAATAATTATGAACGAACAAGCTTTTATTGATGCTTACAATATGTTTCTCCAAGGAGGATACAGAGGTTCTCGCGATGAGTTTAAAGAGCTCTTAGCTGGAAACCCTGATGCTCTAAACGACTCATTTGAAATGTTCAAACAAGGTGGCTTCAACGGAACAATTGATGACTATCAAACCTTGATAGGCATTACTGCAGTAAAAAAAAAAGACGAACCAGATATGGTTTCAGGTTTGGAAACTGGTTTGTTGGACTCGTCAGAGCGTGAACAAATACTTCAAGCCGAACCACCCCAGGTTGCTATTGATGCCACAGAAGTAGGTCAACAAAAGTTTATATCTCCTATAGAAGCTGCGGAAGCGACTGCTCGAAGAGAAGAGTTTGAAGCTGACAGAGCTGTTAAAATGCAACAATTCCAAGAGCAAGAACAAAAAAAGGCTGAAGCTGCTGAACTGGAAAGAAAAAAACAATCTGAAATACTTTTACAAGACCCTGAGTTTGCTTTAGCTGTTTCAAATTTAGATGCTAAACTTATAGCAAAGGAAGAAGAGGATGTTGTTCCTTTTATGATAGACAACTTTCAGAAGTATGGATTTACTTTTGAAGAGGCAGGTTTAGGAGACGCTATGCTTGTAACCACTTCGGATGGTAAGAACACCATAAGCATAGACCTTGACCCTTTTACATCAAAGACCGAAGTGCTTGAATCTCAAAAGCTAAAAGACTTCATAAGCGAGCACGCTTTATCTCCAAAAGAAAAAACAGCTGAGGAAAGTCTAAATGAAAAAGCTATGCGTGCACAGCAAATGCGCAAGTTTGCTCGCGTTAATCCAGATGGTTCTCGGTCTACAGTTTTGTTTACTTCATTTGAAGAAGATGGTAAGTACAAAGTAATCCCTACATTGTTTCCTAAAGACCCAAACTTCTATGGCTCTGCTGCAAACACGTGGCAAGAATTAGGGTTTGATGACGCTAAATTGTTAGCGGAAGAAAGAGGGGAAGTGTTTGAGTTTGATACGCAAGAAGAAGCAGAAGAGTTTGCTCAAGGTTCGTGGAAAGATAGACACTCATCGCATGCCTTAGGTCAAGTTATCTATGCAGAGGAAGGTTTAGATTTCGCAGAAGAAAATAAAATTTATCAAAACTATTTAAAGGTAAGAGATAAAATTGATTTTATTGAAGGGGAGTTGGCTGAGTTTGGAGCAGAGTATCTAAAAGACCTAACGGAAGAAGAGCGTAAAAAATACAGCAATCTCTATGTGGATGGTATCATGCGTGATGACATACAACAAGTTCTTACTGACTTGAAACAGCAAGAGCAAAATCTTTTTGATGTTGTTATGGATGATGATAAGATTAGACTGAGAGAATCTTTGGACGTAGAGTTAGAAAAAGAATATCAAAAGGTAGCACAAGTAGCCGCACAAACAAATGCTGAGGCAGAGTTCTTTTTAGATAATTTGCAATTACAATCTCTTACAACTTTTGGAGTTAAGCTTGAAGATTTAAATTCAATAAAACCTCAGACTGAAGCTGAAGCAGATTTAATTGATAGACTCAAGGTTGCGTACAGAGAGGCTCAAGCTACAAAAACTAATGCTGCTCAAAAGTATGAGCAAGCTTTAACATTTTATGATGCCAAGCATGACCAAACAATAACTGATGAGTTTACAGATAACTTTACATCGTTTATTCAAGAGTTTCAAAAAGGACTTAACAATGGAAATGCAGGTGAGGTTTTGTTGCAACTATCAACTGGTTTACCATTTGACTTTTCCACTTTAGATGTCAATGACCCAGAAGATATAAAGAAAGCTGCACAAATGATAGCTACATTCAAGGGTAAGAATATAAACTACAAAGACTCTCGGATTATGTCCAGGTGGAATAGAGCTAAAGGTTTAAAAGAAACCATGAAAGTTTTTGCAGATGACCCTGCGGAGTTAGCACTTACACTTGCTGCTAACAGTATTGGTCAGATGTTGCCGTATGGATTTGAATTAATAACTGGAAGCACTGCGGCTGGCGCAGGTATTGGAACACTTATTGCGCCAGGCCCAGGTACAGTAAAAGGAGCTACGCGAGGTTTTAGACTTGGGTTTGCTGCAACATCTTTAGCATTAGAATATACAAACGCTTTTTTTGAAGCTATGCAGAAAAAAGGACTTAATCCTTTAGACCCTGAAGACAATGTGGCAGCCATTAATGACCCTGAGATATGGGAGATAGCTAAGGAGCGTGGAATGAAACGTGGTATCCCTATTGCTGTAGTAGATTACCTGAGCGCAGGACTCGCTGGTCGTGTATTTAAAGTTAGCAGTATGGCTGGCAGAGGTACGCGTTTTACAGCATTTGCCGCTGAGCGTACACTGATTGACCCTGTTACAGAAGGTTTAGGTGAAACATTAGCACAGGTAAACGTAGGTGATGAGATAAATGTAAAAGATATTTTAGCAGAATCAATAGGTGGGTTTGGAAACAACACATCTCACATGGCTGTTAATTTATTTGTAGATAGCAGAAAGCTTAGTAACATAGAGCTTGCAGATACGTTCACCGACATACCATTGCTTTTGGAGGCAAGAGGAACTAACACACAGATTTCAAAGTGGTCTAATAACATGGAGAGACTTGGTCAAATTGACCAAGATGTTAATCAAAGGATACAAAAAAACTTAGGTTTATCCAAAGACGCTGATAACTTATTACAGTTAGGAGTAGGCAAAAACACACCAGCCAACAAAGCTTTGAAGGCAAGAGTTATGCAGCTATTAGCAGCCAAAGAAGAATACACTGCAACGCCAAACAGAAAAGCTGTATTTGGTAAAAAGGTAGCAGACATTAACTTTGAACTTGCTTTCATTACTGAAAACAAAAAACAACTACCACCAGGTCAACGAACATTATTGGAAGGCTTAGTCGAGTCTACCCCTGAAGTTCGTCAGGATGTTGGAAGATACACAATAGATGGCAAGCGTGTAACACGTGCGCAGTTTATTAAATATATCAACGAAAAGAATCGCCCAACTCTTTTAGGTACGATGCTTACTGTTGATAATGACGATGAAACAACCAAACTTTTAGAAAATAAATTAGATGCCGTTCAAATCAGAGAAACAGAGGAGGTGGATGTACGCGAACAAACCAGAGATGGCCAAGAGGTGGGAACAGGAGTACCCCAACTCGAAACCGCGCAACCTCAGACCGCCCAAACGGAGGATAGTTCCGTAGGCCCAATAGTCGCAGTAGCTCCATTCTTTAACACCACAATAAATACAGTTGAAGAAGCAAACCAGTTACGTCAAGATAAAAACTATATTCAATACAAAGATAACCTTACAGGTATCGGTAATCAGCTTGGACTTACAGTTGAAGTGGAAGAAGGTATAGGTGGATACAAAAACGAAGCTGGACAAGAGATAATTGAAATCAGTAATCGTGTAGTTCTGCCTGACGCGACCTTGCAACAAGCAGAAGAATATGCAGCTATGGTCGCTGCATTAGCTCCTGAAACTCAAGAAAGCACTATCGCTGCACAATATGTACAGGATAATACTCAAGAGCAAAATGGTAATGAATATGTCATACAAGTAAGTGACACACAAGCTGCTATGAACGCTCTGCAACAAGCAGGTATAACTGATTTTTCAATCAATGAATCTACTAATGAAGTTAGCTTCATAGATATATTTGATTTTGCTGACCCTATGCTTCAGGATAAAATTGGTATATTTGCAGAGAACCTTAATAATAATAATGTTAATTATGAAATCAAAGACTACCGACCAGTCCAGTCCAACTTCATCGACAAGGGAACTCGGAAAGAAATTATTGGACGAATTGCAAAAGAAAGGGCCGAGTCTCGACAGGGTGGGCAAGACCTTTATAACTCGCTCGTCCAAGCGATAGAGAATGATGCTCGTTTCCAGGGCATTGATGTATCCGAGTACATAGACTTAGACCTTAATCAACTAAGGCAAATATCAGAAGCTGCAAGTCAAGAGGTGCAAGACTTACAGCAAATCCTTGAGCCAGGCAGACCCATAGAAAGCACTCAAAGATTAACCTTAGAAATTGATGAAACAAAAGGTAGAAGAGGAATCAATCAGCGTGAGTTTTTTGTTGAAGCTGCTAACGAAAACTTAGATAACGCTAACAAGCTTAACTCATTTATCAACAAAGCTTTCCCTGGCGTTGTAATCAGCACAGACCAGCAAACATTTGATGAGATTGTTACATCACCGCAAGTACAAAAGTACAGCGTGGGAGAAGATATCATTTATGGTATGACTGTGAATGGAGATATATATATTAATCCTCAAGTACACAATTCTCAATCACAACTATTCAACACGTCTATTCACGAGATGGGTCACGTGTGGATTAAGTTTTTAAAAACCACACCAAAAGGTCAGCAGATTTACAACCAAGGTAAAGAGCTTGTAAAACAAACCCCTTTATATCAAAGCCAGCTAAGAAAGTTTAAGAACAATGAGGAAAAAGCTGTAGACGAAACAATGGCTATTCTGATTGGAGACAAAGGGCAACAAATAGCAGACGCTTCAGTAAAAAGCAAGTTCCAACAATGGCTTGCTGGTATGTGGAATTATATAAAAGCTCAGTTCAAGATGTCAAAAGATTTGACTGTGGATGAAATCCAAGACATGAATCTTGATGCGTTTATAGGAACAGCTCTTGCCGATATCTTTTCAGGCAGAGAAATAAAATTGTCAGACCAACAACTTACACAATTAAAAGATGGGGATGTAGCTTTTAGCACAGGCCAGTCTATGCAGTCTATCATAAACACAGGTAGAGAGAATGGAATAAGCGATGCGTCTATACGCGAAGTATTAATTGGAAGAGGCTTTAATCGTACCGACATCAATGAAGCCATGACAGTAAGAATTGATGAAGATATTACAATGCCATCTGAGTTTGGAAATGTGGAGGGTGGTGTAGAACAAGGCACTCAATTGTTCAATGAAGTTCGACAAGGTTTGACTGAGTTTACTACTGAAGAAACAACCATGGCAGACGTACGTCAAAAAGCTATGGACTTAATGAAAGAAAATGCAATCTTTCAATCACAGCCTGAACAGACTCAATTACAGCTTTTAAGCTCGTTTGACAGGACTTTAGGAACACGAGCTAATCGAAACGTACAAAAAGAAATATCGTCCATTAGACAGTCTCTAAAAGACCGCAAGAAAGGCGAGACAAGTTTACGTGATGCGCAAAATAGACTCAAAACATTTATCAGAAATAATTTACCACGTTCAAATACGTTTACTCAAGCGCAAATTAATAGGTTAATTAATCGAGTCACTAACACCACAGAAGCAAAGCTATTAGCTGATGGTGAGTTCGTAATTAAAATGGTTCAAGAACAGCAAGCTAAAATGAAAAAAGCTATGCTGAATGATATTTTAAAAGTGGTCAAGTCAAAAGCTCTCACAGGATTTACAAAGTCAGGTAAGAGAAGAGCCAAAGGATTGAGTAAAGAAGGTCAGTCTTATTTTAACTCCGCAAAGAAAGTCTTAAACGCAGCGCTTAAAAATGATGTGGAGGCAATGGAGGAGCTACGCAATAATATAGTGACGAACGAGCAAGTCATTACCGATATTCTTCAACGACAAAGAGCTGGAGAAACTATCACGACCAGAGAACAAAGTTTAGTGTTTGACGCATTGGCTTTTGATAATTTTGCAGACATTATGAATATGGACTTGAATCAAGTCCAGCAACTAATGAACAGGCTTCAACAAATAAGAGGCGAGTCTATCGCTACCTTCAAGTCCAGAAGAGCACAGCGTGTCGCTCAGTATGAAGCTCAAGCTAATGAAGTTACTGAGCAGATTAAAGAAACAAACCCTGAGCTTTTTGATGAGGACGGAAATGTTTTAGAGGCACAAGAGTTTAGTGCAAAAAGAAAACAATACTTGCAGAAGTTAAAAAAATTAGGCGTTGGTAAAGGTCTAATAGAGCTGGCTAAAACAATGAAGTATACCTCTGCAGGTAAATTTATCAGACAATCTAAAGATTGGTTTAAACACCTGGGCACGCTTACAAATCTATTAGATAGAATTACTGAAGGCAAAACTGTATTTAGAGACAAGGTTTATCGAAGACTTAATCGAATGGATAACCAGTATAACACTGGATTGTTTGAAACTAAAACAAAATTAGATGAGCTCGCCAACAGCATTGAAGGAGTAAGAAAAGGATACAATGAAATAAAAAGATTACTCAACATCGGTGTTGTTAATATGGATGTTAGAAACAAAAGAACTGGAAAGATAAGAAAAGATGTATTCAGTGGTGACCAGCTTCTAAGAATGTATGCGCTTAGCAAGAACGATATACAAAGAGATGTATTACTTCAACAGATTGGCGAATCTGGTTTAGCCAAAGTAGAAGAAATGCTTGACCCAAAAGCAAAAGAGTTTGCAGACAAGGTTGTTGATTATTTAAGCAATGAGTACTATGAAAGCGTTAACGCAGTCTATTCTCAAATGAATGATGTTAACTTAGGTTTTATAGATAATTACTTTCCAACCATGAAAGCGCCAGAAACTGTAAACAAAGACGACATCACAGTTGATTTAAGGAACGCAAACTTTGAAGGTATATTTAATGCAGAGACCGCACCTGCATTAAAAGAACGTAGTGACAAAGCTTTAAACATTGAGCTCGATGCTGTTGACTTTACTTCTACTTTAGAAAATCATTTCCAAACAATGGAGAAGTACAAGGCTTATGCTGAGGGAACTAAAATGTTAAATGCGTTTTTTAATACGCCTTCAGTTGCAATGCTGATTGAGCAGATGGGAATGAGACAACCAATAAAACAAGCCGTAAACTTTGCCATCAACCCTAACGCTGGCATGAAGTCGAATCTATCTAATAAATTTTTAGACGGCATGCAGGTTAGGTTTACTGGCTTTGCTCTTTCATTTAAAGCTATACAAATTTTAAAACAAGCCACTTCGTTTATCAATGCTTACGAAGAGTATAGTTTCTTTAACAAAGACTCTAAAGTTCCCAATGTGGTAAAATCTGCACTTGACCCTATAATGTTTATGGTTGATGGCGCTCAGGTTATGTTTGATTTAGCCAAAGATTTGGTTGGCGCAAAAGGAGCTATACGAGAAGCTATGGAAATCTCTCCCACTTTTAGAAAAAGGGTAGAGCAAGGTCTTGAAGGAGACATTTATGGATTAGAGTCTGGTTCTAAAACTTTTAAACGAGTAAGCAAAAGAACAGACAAAGTGGGTAGAGCTATACGTGCTTTCAAATCAGCAGCTGCATCCCCTACTATCATCGGTGATATACTCGGTGTTATGGGGTATATGATTAACTACAAAAGAAACATTAAGAATGGCATGTCAAAAGCAGAAGCTGTTGAAGCTTTTAACAACTACAATGCTACTCAACAGTCCAGAAGAGGTGCTGACAAAATACCTTTACAGCAAAGCAACAATGCTTTACAGCGTGGATTTACAATGTTTGGTAGTACATTGTTTTTGCAGATGAACAAAGTTATGCAAACATCTACCAACATAATAAGAAGTGTACAAGCTGGCAAGATGCCACGCAAACAAGACATACGAGGGTTTTATTTAAACGCTGCCATAGCAAACGTATTGTTCGTAGGCATTTCAAACATAGCTAAGTTTGTTAAAGGTGATGACGAGGATAGAATGGACGCTCTTAAAAAGATGGCAGAGGCCATGGCTGGTATGAACTTATTGTATCAAATACCCTATGCTGGAGCGACAATCGAAGAGTATGATTTAGTTGGTAGAATGATTGAAGGTGAAGACTACAAAAAGAAGATAACGTATTCTGATAATGTAGTTAACCCTATAGAAAGCGTTGTGCGTAAAATTAGAAAAGGTTTGCGTAATGAAGAAGGAACTTTCAAGTCACAAATTTTACCCATCTTGGAGCTTGTGATAGGAGCGCAAGTCGACCCATTCATAGGTTTAGGAAATACTTTTGGACAAGACTCCACAGAAGCAGAGTTTGAAGACAACATATATGATGTACTTGGTATATCGCCATCATATAGACCCAGCAAGAGAGAGGTCAAGAGAGACAGGCTGAATAAGACTGACATGAAAAAGTTTTTCCCTGACCTATATGATGACTTGTATGGGCCTCAAGGTTCTATGCGTGAAATCGAAGATATCAAAAGAGAAATAGCTAAAGAGAAAAGACAGATAAGAGAAGAGTTGAAAGAAGAAATGTATGGCGATTAATAATACCTCGCATATTTAAATAACTTTTGCTTATCGTAAAACACAAACAGCTCTGCAGAGTATTCATTCTCTCCATGCCATTTTACTTTACCTTGCACTTCGTTTATTTTAGCATACATAATTCCATCTAAACACGACCATATAATAACTGGGTTTAATCTTTTGGCAGATAAGTGAGATAGCTTTCTTAAAGATATAGCCAGAGGGAAACAGTCTTTGATAGATTTATTACAGGGTATAACCTCTACGTAAGCTATGAGTTTTTTTTCTTTGTTGTATACCCTAAAGTCTACATCATTCTCATCCAGCTGTTTGTAGCTTCCTGAAAATCTATCGGTAAAAGTACTGATTGCTTTGAGTCTTGTCTGCGTCATAGCTCCATAAGCCTATTGATAGCTGTGTGGCCACCAATAACCACTCCACATCCAATAGCTTGTTTTTTAAAATGTTTTGCATACGCAGCTGCATAAGCTGAGCAGTCTATTCCACATCCTACCTGCATACCAAACACCCTGAAGTTTCTTCCAACCATCCATTCTGTATATGCTTGGGTGTGTATATGTCCTTGTACTGTAGACATCATGTCGTTCTTAGCTTTTGTTCGAGCTGTTCCTCCTTCTCCATGTACGTATTGCACATTGTCATACACAATTCTCTCAACCCAATTCCATTCCGTTCCCAACACTTCGTTGTAAGATTTAATCCACCGCTTGGGTATCTGAGACTCAAATGCTTTTCGCATAATCATTCTGTCGTGGTTTCCAATCAGCACATCTGCTTTTGGAAAAGCACTTACCCAATCTTGTATATGACTAATTGCTAAGTCAAGCTCATCTCCACCGCCCATGCCGTCTGGGTCTGTAGTGTGAAAAGAGGAATAGTGATTATCAATGATGTCGCCAATAAAAATAACCTGGTTACAATTATATATAGCGTAAGTTTCTTTGCAGAAATCAAGATAGCCATGCAAAGTGAATGGAGCGTGTATGTCTCCAATTACAAGTATTCTTTTTTCTTTGCTGGTAATATGGTTAAAAGCAGCCAGTTTATTTCCTTTGAGCCGCGGACGAACGTCTTTATTATATGTCATCTTCTATAGAGTCAATTATATTTTTGAGTTGTAATATAAGTGATTTGGCTTGGGTCTTACAAGCAGAGTAATCTCTATCAATAAGTGACTCGTATATTTCGTCACAGGAGTCGTGGAGAGCGCCTGTGATAAGGTTCACATGCTTTATTCTCTCTTCCTCCAGTGCTGTTAGCGTCATTATTTATCTGTCCATAGCGACTAAAAAATCATTGCCTAACTTATTATTTATACCTTTTATCAATCGGTATATCTTTCGTGAATGTTTTTTGGCTGTTTCTTTTTCGGTCTTGGTTGAGTCCTTACCTAAGTTGGTGTATATATCACAATCAATCCGTAGGAGCTCATCAATCTTTTGTCTGTCAGACCAAGACTTGAACTCTGCTATTTTCTCTACGTCATTTATGTTATATGCCATTTAGATATGTGTTTAATCTTCTGGTTACTTGCTCCACTTGTTGAGGTTTTACTCTTTCTTTAATTAACTTGTAAAGAGGAGCGTATTCCTCATTCATAATGTTGAACTTTTCTTGCTCGTTTTTTAAACGATTTATATTCAAAGTTAATACATTTATTTTATTCTCCAAAGAATAGACATAATTTTTGCATTTTTGTAATTCCATGTCGTGCACTGGGTGAGCCTTTTCTGTATAGGAATTGTAGCATTGTAGGTACTTATTCCACAGCTCGTTATCCATTTGGATGTAGTGAAAATGTTTTAGGTAATGTATAACTGTAGCGTGGTTTTTACCTAAAGTCTTTGCGATGGCAGATATAGTTAAGTTATTGACCTCGTGAAGTATGTTAGAGTAAACTATTCTGGCTTCTACTATTTCTCTTCTTCTGCTTTTGTCTAATAAATTAACGTCAAAAACTGTCTCAATTATTTTTTGGAGTTGTTTGGAATTGGTTGTATAAACTTTTGATTTCATTGTATTGTAGTGTTTTATTTTCATTATAGTAATCTAAATATGTATCCGAATCTATAAAATCTAAATCAAGATACACCGCATTTTCATTTGGTTGTTTTAAAAATTCAACTGTAAAAAATACTGCAGGGTCATGTTTTGTAACCACCCCTGCAAAGGTTTGTGACCACCCATGCTCTTCAGGTAGGTACTCAGCGTTCCAGTCTATTTGCTTAGCAATCTCTAAGCCAACGCTGGACGGCAAGTCTCTGAGTTGTGAGATAAAATAATCATCTACCTCGTACTCCATCTCACCCTCTGTATATCTCAACCTTAATGCCATGGTTTTCTAATTCTTCTATTCTATATTGTTGTAAAGGTGACACCTTGCCGCCTTCTTTTTTTATCTCGCTAAACAACACGTCTGCTCCTGGAGGTATTGCTATCAAATCTGGTATGCCGTTTTTATTAGTCTTGATTAGTTTGATAACATAATAACCTTCTGCTTGCAGTTCTTCTATTCTTTTGGATTGAATTTGTTGTTCGGTCATTCATCACAAAGATAGCAAATCCTTTTTGAAGTGTCTGAGCGTGTAATCTTTCTTCTTAATTACCATATCATATATCTTCGTTTCAATACCTCTGTCTGCAAATATCCAGTAAACATCACTTTGCAACCTATCCTTGGTTGTCATCCTATCTCTTGATTGCCAATAACTTGTGGCACTAAAATCTATATTGTAATACACCAGAGCTTCAGCTTGACGAAGGCTAATGCCTTCTCGCCCTGAAACAATTTGAAGCGCAATACTTTTGTCAGTGTCTTCAAAGACACTAAGCTCAGTTGTCAGCTCGTCTCCATATATTTGTTTCAATGCTTTCAGTTCAGCTTTGAACTTGTAAAAGATACCAATCTTCTTGTCCTTAAATGTACCCTTAATAAACTCCGCCTTAGTTAAATCAATTATGGATGAAGTTCCATCTTCAAATATAATTGTACCACTATATAGTTGATGCAACTTTTGCATCAGCTTTGCAGGAGTATCAGCAAGTATAGTGTTACTGCTTCCCTTTACCACTAAATCCTTTTGCAGTTTTTTTGTTATGTAATATGTCGCGTCTTTCATTCTTACTTTTAAAACTCGCTCTGTTGTTTCCACTTTGAAGCCTGCGTTTTTTTGTGTAAATGAAATCATGTATGGTTGCATCGCGTGAAGTATGCTCTGCCTACCTCTGCTGTAGTCACGTATATACATGCTGTTTATCTTTCGCTCTCTTACATCCACGTGTTTCTTTGAAAACTTATAGAAGTTTACAAACTCATTAAAAGGATTGTTTGGAATACCAAACACCTGGTGGTACATTTGACTGTACGACTCAGGTGTTGGCGTTCCTGACAACAAGCAAACATAACAGTCTGCTTTCGATAAAATTGTTTTTACTTGTCGAGCTCTCTTGCTTGGTTTTGGAAACGCGCCCATGCTGTGAGCTTCATCAAGTATTACCATATCCCAATCATGTGGCGGTTCTACCTTATGTAAAGACTCGTAGTTAATAACAAAAATGTTATATGATGGACTCAACATTTTGTAGTCTGATTGTATACTGGTGATAGCTTTTTTCTTGGTAACAAACAAAACATTTTTGCATCCCAGTTTCTCAGATATACCTAAGCTTGTTAAGGTCTTGCCTGTCCTAACTTCCATAGCCAGATACAAAAACTTATGCTGTAAAAGAACTTCTGTTCCTTTGCGTATTATGTCTTCTTGATATGGCCTAAACTTCATCAAAGTTGTGTTTAAAGTTTGTTCTCTCTACTTGCATCTTGAACCACTCAAAAGCTCTCATGCCAGTTATGTGTGTGTCCGTAGGCACAAAGTATCTCCATCCTTTTGAGTATCCATTTGGAATGTAATAAAAAAAGAAAGCTGCAAGCTTGCCGCTGTCTTTTTTAAATATCACACAAGCCGTTTGGTCTGAAGTTGGTATGATTTCTTTTATAGTGAACGTCTCGTTCTGCCAATTCTGCTCTCTATTTGTTTTAGAAAATCTTTGAGCCACCTCTTTAGCAAACTCATTCAGTTCTCTTGCTGTTTCTTTTTTCATTTAGATATAATTTAATTTTACTGCATCGTTCATAATCCTCAATCTCTTCAAAATAATCTAACATCTCCATTACATTTTCTTTGCGCGGAGGTATAGCAGGGTTGTGCACAAAGTAATTGAAGTCAGACTCTACGAAATCATCTGTATTTTTCTTATTAATAATTACATCGTAAGAATTTAAAAAAGCAATGTGCTCGTCAAAGTCTTGTAGCTCCTCCATTATATTAGTGATGTTTGTTTGTTTATTTCGTCCTCTCTTTTTAATCTTATCCATCTACCACTTGCATCTCTGCCTTTGTCTGGTAGTGCATTAGTTTTAAATACTGCGTAAGCTGTAAGCCATTTATTAAATCTAACTTGTGATATACTTAGTCTTGACTTAGGCCCATAGTCTGGGTAGTCTGTAATAAAATCTAAATACAAACTGTTCGTGTGTATCCTGGTATCCACTGGTATAGTTCTACTTGCATCAGTTCCAGATATAAGTCCAAGCCATTCTATAAAGTCATAAGAGCTTTCCGCTGAAAGCTGTCTGACTTTTAAATTTACAAATTTACTTTTGACCAGTCCAGTATCTAAATACCCCTGCATACATTTAACCATGTAGTTGTCAAACTGACACCAGTCTTCATCGTTCCAATCCCCAAACATTAGTTTACCAAATTCGTCAAGAGGAGTAAAGTTTTTGTTGTAATGTTGATGCAGTTCAAGTTCCCACTTACGTCTCGCAAATGAGTTGCCAGCACCTTTGATTGCATAGTTTGTTGTTATAGATATCTTAGGTGATTTGCTAAACGGAATTTTTATAGCATCTTTATTTTTCTTTTCCAATGTCAATCCTTCCGTCACAACTGAAAATAATCTTTCAAAATCAAAATGTTTTTTTACATCATCGAACACAAGTATTTGAGTGTCTGCTGACACAAGCTGGTATGCAAACGACCTTTCAAAAGCAAACGCTTTGCCGTCAATGGTGACAACTTTTTTCATTTGTTGAAGAGCGTTCATAAACAATCCTTTACCAGTTCCCCCCTCAGGGTTGTCTGAAATTACTTCATCATTTAAAATTACAGCTGGACAATAAGATAAGTTTTTGTATCCGTGCATAAGAAATCCTATTGTGCTTTCCATAGAAGCTACTCTATCGTCTTCATTACCACAGATGTTAGATACAAAAGTTTTGTAATCACACTTTTCAATTTCACATTTGTTAAAGTTCCTATCTATTACGTGGTCTTTCCAAACAAATCCATTGAGGTCTATGTAATCAATTATCTCAACGTCTTTCTTAGTTATCTTGATAGCGCAATTTTTATAGTACAAGTATGAAGTTGTTTTGTTGTCCTCTACAAAATATATATCTATGGTTGATAGTAAAGTCAAGAAGTCTTCTCTAAAGTATCTGACTTGGTCTGCAAAATGATTGTAAATTGAAATGTCGTCTAAGTCTATTAAGTTATTTAGAACAAAATCTTTTATAGACTTCTCGTCTGTGTGGTCTACTAAGTTATTAGTTACCTTCACAAACACGTAGTTCTTACTTCCCTCTGGGCAATACTTGTAAAAGCCATTGTCCTCCAGGAATTGTTTGAATAGTATGTGTACAATTTTTATTACGCCTTTGTCTGACTTAGTCCAAAATTGTTTCTGTTGGTTTTCCTCCTCCACTCTGTTCAGGACACTATCTACTACATTACTTTCAATGTCGCTCTCTACGAGTTGCTCCCTTACTTCTTTCCTTGAAGCTCCTCGTCTGAGTTTTACACGTATGTTGTTTATCCTTTCCTCATCTTCATAATACTTAGTTCCAAAGTTTTGAGTCTGAGCATAAGCGCTGTCTATCGTTTGGTTTATTTCCCTTTCCGTAAAGTCACTTGTCCGATAATTCTGTAATACGTATCCTGCTAAAGATTTGTTTACACCAAAATCATTGAAGGCTGAGGCAAGAACATAGCAGTTGTTGTTTCGTTGTCCTTCCGTCATTGGATATTTTTTTGTCCACCACTTTACCAGTATCTCTACAATTTTATTTTCGTCTGTAATAGGAATGGTTGGCTGGTCTAACTTTGCTCTTACTTCTGTGTATTCTTTTTCTTTAATCTCTTCCCAAACACTGGAGTTCTCATTTACATAAATAAGAGGGTCGTAACTTTCGTAACATACCCTTGATAAATTTTTACACGTTGTATCAAAGTGCGGATTGTTAAAGTATATTTCAAGTGAGTTAAAGTAGTTTACATGGTTGTCTATGTCTTGGGGAATTTTCACAAGAACCTTTAACCCTTTGCCTGATGGAGAAATAAATACAGAGTATACAAAGTTATTCTTTGTTAGCTTTTCTTTGTCATTAAGTAAAGACTTGTTGTTCTCGTATCCGTCAAAGTCCAAACATATCAAGCCTGAATGTTCTATAATGCTGTTATCGTTTCTCTTATTAAACTTTCCTGAGAAACATATAGCTGGCAGATTTTTCTTTAGTTCATTACGCTGTGATTTGTTCTGCTCTACTCTAATTTTTTTTACGAGCTCTTTGGTTGCTCCTGATTTTATCCTATCTAATATGAAGTCTACATCACGATAGAATGGAGTTGAAGTCTCCTTGATGTTTTGAAAGATTGTTATTTTACTTGCTGTCATGCTTGATTTAATTTAATTGTGTCGAGTTTGTGTCGAGTTTGTGTCGTCTAACTTGCTGATTATCAGACTAAGTGTTAGAAATGTTATCTTTTTTAGTCTCGTATGTAAAAAAAATAATATATAAAATAAATAATAATAATTCTAATACGCAAAGAAAAGGCGACACAACAACATAAAAAAAAGGGAGTGTCTTTGAAGACACCCCCCTAATACATAGTGTCTACTTTAGAAAGGTAAGTCTACTTCCTCTGTGGGAGCAGCCGCTCTTTCTGTTGTAGTCTTAGAGTTGTTGTTGTTTCCATTTGGTGTCCACTCATCTAATATCATGAATGGATTGCCAGCTTGTGAAACTTTTACTTGAATGTTTACCCATCCGTTCTTGTGGTTGTTTTTCAAGAACGTAATAGCATCGTCTACTTTGACAGAGATATTTCCCTTTACAAAGTCAGGTGCATTTGGATGGGGGTTTCTAAATTTAAAGCCATCCGCCCATACTGGGTCTTTAGTGTTTTGATTATTACTCATACTTAATTATTAAAGTTTGTTCCAAAAGTGTTATCGTTTCTCTAATTGCCTTTCGCTTTTTAGAAGGACTAACATAGCTCTTCGGAACTTGAAGCCATATAGTGTCCTTGTTAGTTGTACTTTTAGGTGTGAGTTTTGTTAATAGCATTTTAAACTTCCTCATAAAAATAGTATTGGTTAATATCGCTTGTAGGGTTTTTGCCAAAGAACTTATGATATTGTTCCACAGCTCGTTCCACTTTATCTCTCCCTTTGCTTAATGTTTCATCGCTAACTGGATACATTCCAGGCATCTTGCTTTGTTTGTCTATAACGATAAATGTCAAAGGTTTACCGAACAGCTCGCTATATATGTAAGCTTGGCTGTCGTAGTTGTAACGGCTAACTTTCCATTTGAAGTCAGCAATGTCACGACTTGTCTTTAAATCAATAATGTGATTACTTCCTAATATATCTGCTTTACCTTTCCAGTCTAATCCAAATAGTTTACCAACAGCTGGCACTTCGTACTCTACGTCTTGCTCGTTAATTAACGAGGCAAAGTCTTTTATACTAAGTAACCTATCTGCTAACATTTCCATTTGTATTTTCTCATGAGTGAGTAACACAACATCTAAGTTATGCTCTGCTTTGAACTCATCGTAAGCTTTCCCTCGCCTGACTTTTACGTCAAGATGAGGTACTTGCTTAGCTTTTTCAGGTTCTAAAATATATTGATGAAAGTATCTACCTAACATGAAGTCTTTATTATCTTCACGCTTTACCCCAAAGTTGAGAGGGTCATACAATAAGTTTCCAATGTCTGAATTAGATAAATAGTTTTTACCTATTCCATTGTAATACTCGTTGTCGTCTCGTAGTTGTTTGATGATGTCCATACTATATAGCTTTTGCTATTTCTTTTTTTACAGCTGGCTTCATGGTATATTTTTTACTAAGCTCTGCGCCTATTGTTTTAAGACCTTTGTCTTTGTTGGCTACAACATATCTTAAAACTTTATCCCAGTTGTCATCGCCTATGTTAAGCTCAATAGTTTTAATTGTTTTTGCTACTGGCTTTTTTGGTGCTGGCTTTTCAGCTCCCTCAGGCAAGTCTTCCCCTGCGTAAATATACAAACCTAATCCATGTCTTGCGATTGCCTTAGTAAGACTACGTTGAATTGAAGTGTTTACTGCAAATGAAGTGATGTCTGCAAGCGCGATAGACTTGTTGTAGTTATTCATTACTGGCAGATACTCGATGTGTTCCATCTCGTTTATAGTTACTCCAGTTTTAACCCACGCTGTAATTCCATCATGGTGGTAGTTAAGTCCGTCTGCGTTCTCATAAATTGTGTATGTAGCATTTGGGTATAGTTTCTTTACTTCTGCCCATGCCCATGCCCATGATAAGTATGTTAGTCTGCGGTTGCCAGCTTTGATGTGCTCAACCTTGTCGTTTACATTGATAGAGTTCAATGTTTCAAAAACTGATTTAGTATTACTCATAACTTTCTGATTTTAATTTATTATTTATATAATTATACTTTCCCATTATCCTTTCTCGATTCGATTTTAGATACTGGATTTGTTTTGGATTTTGTTTGCTGTTCATCTCATCACGTATCCTTTCCTCAATCTTGTCGAGTTTTTTCTTATACGTTTTAAGACACAGCTTGTATACTCCTATGCGCCAACCCTCTGATAAAAATACATACTCATCTTCTCCGTCAATATCTTTATAGTAGTCTCCGCCTAAAGATGTGTTTTGAATTACGACAATGTCGCTCTCATCATCCTTTGATATCTTAGTTCCATGAAGTAGTCTTGATTGGTATCCATCGCCATCCACACAAACTGCGCTGTCGTCTGCTACTGCGTCTTGAAAGATTGTTCTTAAAGAGTAACGCATGACTGGATATTATCTACAAAGTTTTGGTAGTCTGCGTCTTCATCTATTCTATCTTTCACTTGCGCGATGCCATGAATAATTGAAGAGTGACCTACGTTGTATCCGTTTTGACTCATGTATTGTTGAATGTAACGTATACGCATAGGTCTATTTACACACATATAATATAGTAGCTGTCGTGCATCTACAATATCTCTGCGTTTTGATTTGTCAAATAGTAAATCTGTTGTGATGTTGTATGCCTCAGATACTTTAGTAGCATACTCGTTGAATATAGGCTCTTTCATTTGATTTCGTTTTTTTCTATCTCATCAATGATACAATACCCCCACGCTCTAAATATCCTATTCAAAATATCTGGAGTGTTGTCTGGCAAATTTTCTTTGATGTATTGTTGGTATTGATACTGGTCATCAAGGTGTGTGCCCAGCGTTTCGTCTTCGCGCATTTGCGCAAATAGTTCTTTTGTCTTCGACATAATATAGTGTTTGAATGATTAACAAATATAATAAATGTTTATGAATTTATCAATTCGCGTTCAACAAATTGTTCATAAATATATTCCTCCGCGTCTTTGATGTTGTCAAATTTTTTGCCTCCTGCAAGCCAGCCATTTGGTTTCAAGCTTTCTGCAATGTATCCTCCAATGTATTTCATCACGTCTGTACATGATGGGTCAAGATGTAAGTCTACTTCGGATGAGGGCATTAGTCTGCCAGTGTCTTTGAAGACACTAAATGTTATCTCAATGTCTTTGTCTGCCAAGTTCTGCATCCTTTGGATGTAGTGCTTGCAAGGTTTTGCAGTTTTTTTCTCCATCAAAACCTCTTGTAAAAAAATGTGTCGTAAATGGTTCATAATAAATTTAATTAAAGTTTATGTAAGGTTCAAAGATAGTAAATATCTGTGTTAAAAGCAAAGGTGTGCACGTTTAGTGCACACTCTCTGCATTTCTTTCTTCCTCTATTAAGTCGAGGTGTCTGTCAATTTCCTGAGCAACGTGGTGTGGTATGTGTTCAACAAATTCCTCACGTCCATTGCTCCATTTGATTTTTATCGTCCAATGTGTTATCTCAGCTTTCATCGTAGTGTGTTTTATACATTTCTAAAGCTTTCTCATAACTTTGGTCTGATAGACAAACATCGTAGTCTATGTACCAACCCTCGCGCACGTCTCCAGTATACATGGAGTATCCGCCTTGTGTATAGATAATTCTGTCGTGCTCTGTGTGTTCCCAGTCAATACTATCCCACTGATTGTAGCGCGTAACCTCTCCGTTCTCAACATCAAAGCTCTCGCCAAACCCTTGTTCTTCTTGCCACTCCCACTCCAAGTTCTGAAGTAGTTTACATATTTTGCGAACAATGTGTTCGCTAAATGGCGACCACGCTGTTGTAAACTCATAAAGTAGAGGAGCGTTTTCAAATTCCTCTATGTGATTATCATACGCACCCCACTTAGTTCCCCAGTTTGATACGCACCAGTCGTAATTCCACTCATTGTTGGGCATGGGAGCAACAAGCTCACAAAGTCCTTTGGAGTATTTGCGCTCCACGTTTTTAATTATTTTGATTGCACACTCATCATTAGTTCGTATGCGATGAAATACATGATTAGGCATAATGATTTATTTATAGATTTTAATTATGTGTTCGATTACAGCATCGACTTCCTTGTCTGTGGCATCTAATCCCTCATCCATAAGTCTGTCTGTAATTTCCTCGTCAAAGGTGTCCGTAAACTTGTCTGCTACTCGTTTGATGATATCTAAGTCCATATCTATTGAATTAAAATGTTATGGTGATTGTAAATTTCGCCATGCTCTGCACTGCCTACAAGCTTTCGTGCATGAGCGATGTCTGTCGTATAGACAATGTCAGTTGGGTGTTCCCCACCATGATATAGATATATCTTGTATCTTATCTCTTTCATAGTATCTCTGATTGTATACGTTCCAGTCTTTCCAGTTTCTCTTCATCGGTAATACTATCCCAGTCCGATGGCTGTTCCCAGTAGGGGTTTACACTTCTCATGGTCGCAAAAACCATTCGTTGTTTAGTTGCAAGTTTAGACTTGATGTCTTCGTCCTTGCTCGTGGTCATGTCAGTCATAACCATAAATGCTTTAAGCATTGATAAACTATCCATAATAAATTATATTTAAAGATTGCTGTTTCGACCTTTTGGTCTCGTCAGGATAGACACACATCTATCGACAGCGCGAAGTGTCTTTGAAGACACTCCGCTCTGCATCGCATTAGTAATGAGAGTTCATCACTTCGGTTTCGGTGTACCATTCGCCACACTCTCTACACTCGTATCCGTTTGAAAGCTCGTCAAACATCAAGTCGTTGTAACATGAGGTGCAGTATGGGTCTTCACTCATGTCGTCCATGTCGTTGATTTCTGTACACAGATAGCTCTGTCTCATGTTCACTGGCTCTTTGTCAGCGTAACTAAAGATTGGTGTGTATGACTTGTACGTGGTCTGCTTGTGCTTCACGTAGTCAGCTACTGGCGTCACGCCAGTTGGCATTTGTCCTCGCATGAAGTACAACCAAGCTGTGATAACCTTTCCGTTCTTTAGTCGGATAGGTATCTGCTTTCGCTCGTACCAGTTGGGGTGTCCTTCCAGTTGGTCAAGGGGTTTCAAGTCCATGTCGCCAACCTTGAACACGTCTACTACAACATTGTAACCTTGACCCTTTTGGTCGTACACGTAGGGTATACCTTTCGATTGCATAGGGTACTTGTCTTTGGTCTTGCCAGTTCCAAGATACTTAGCATTTTTTAGGTATCTGTAATAGTTTCCCATGCCTTTGCGGAGCGTACCATATACAGCTACGATGTTGTCTTGTAGCACGTTGTTTTTGGAGTACCATACTCCATTTTTCCACGTGTATAGATGACGATTGTAAATCTGAAACGAGCGTGTACGAGTGTTGATTGTAACAAATCTGCAGTCGTACTTTGATAGACTTGCTTTCCAGTGCTGTCTCGCCATAGTGCCAAGCTTTTGAGCCAGTACTTTGGTGTCGCAGTTTTTGGCGTTACCAAGCTGTCGGATAGTTCCGTTCATCATTAGTAACTCGTCTCTGTTTGCACCGCACACGAATGGGTGGGTGTTGTCTCTGCCAACCTTTCCTACTGTCGCATATCTAAAGTGCGCAATGAATGGTCGTTCAGTTGATAGCTTAGCATACGCTTTGCTCTTGTGATACTCGACCTCGAATGTGTCGAGCCATACAATACCAAGTCCATGAGGATTGATACGTGCGGACGTTTTCAACGTCTCCATAGGTATGGTGTTTGATTTCTGTTTGATGATAATAACACACATAAAATAAAAAATTATGGGGAGTGTCTTTGAAGACACTGACCCCTGATTAAACATATATTAGACAAATATACGACAATTATTCGACACTACCAAACAGCAACCGCCATTGCTTTTGATTTTCTTTTAGCTGTCGTTTGCGGATTTCGCGAAGTACTTCGTGCATGTCCTGCTTGTCCTGCGCTTTTTCGATGTAGTTGATATTGGTGTCGAGCTTTCGCGCCAAGTCATTCGCCACACGTTTAAGGTCGCCCATAGTAGCGACCCTTATCCACGATGTTCTTTTTCTTACCATGACTTTGTTTTTAAGTTGTTGTTGATTAGCACACGCTTAAACCATACCGCGTGTTCGTACTCATTTTCGGATAGGATGTGTATCCGTCCGTCCTTTGTTGTGATTGCATGCAAGCCAGTTGGCAAGATGACGTGTTTGATGATTTTTCTAAACATGATTTTTAAATTATAGTTGAATTAATATCGTTATGATGTTGGATAGCTTCTGTTATCTCTGCTTCCATCTGTACTATCTCTTTGGATAGTTCCAGTAGCTTTGCCAGTCCGTCTACTTCATAGTCAGATGACAAGTCGTATATCTCATTGTTTTGGATTGCTCTTGTGCAGTCCTTCAAATCTCGTGCAGTATTTTCAAATCTGCAATAGCTCATATTTGGCATTTCTTATAGTTTTAAATTTACAAATCTGTTTCGACCTTTTGGTCTCGTCAGTACGAGCACACACTCGTAAACAGAGGGAGTGTCTTTGAAGACACTCCCCACGATATTAGGGGAATAGCTGTCGAATTTTCTCCATGCGCTCATAACCATCCATGTGTCGCAGTTCCTGATATAATTGCAACGCTTTGCGATTAAGTGCCCACTCGTAGTTTGGTGTATACAGCTGTCCATGTCGCGGTTGGATAAAGTACCCCACAATGTGCTCATTGATTTTGCGCGTTAGCATCATGTTTCGGAAGTGCTTAGCCAACCGCTCAAGGTCTTTGACCTTTTCGGTGTCGTACCCGTACATGCTCATGAGGATTGGTCTAACGCGTTTTAACAGCGAATTGAACGTACCATTGGGATTGTTCACACTAAAGTCCACGAGCTCGTAAAATAGCTCGTATCTGCGCATCATCTGTTTAACACTTGTAAACCGCGAGGGGATGCGATATTCAACCCCAAAGTCCTTGACAAGTGCAAACTGGTATTTGCTATGCCATCCGCCAATAAGTCCATCATGACCCAGTTCAGCGTACGTCTCGTAAGTTCTCATGTCTAAATTCTTGTTGCAATAGCTATTTGCGATACGCTTGCGGAACAGCGCCAGAATTAAACCAGAGTTTTTACGAAGTTTCTGCGCCAGTTCCTCGCCATCCATTCCCTTTACAGCGAGTGTAATATGTCCACCGCATTTTGCATTGGATGGGCTGTACTGGTCATCAATGATTTTCTTTGCCTGGTGCATCATGTCATACACTTTCGTCCGCCAGGAGCTCGCTCCGACTAACGGCAGAATATGAGTGACGGCTTCATAACCGCATGAACCATCACGCTCAAACCCACAAAACAGCGGATATTCTTGCACAGAGTTTCGGTGCAGTCTGTTCTTCTCGACTTCAAAACCGATACTGAATTTGCTTTCAACATCGTGTCCATCTGATAAGACGTTTCTTCTATCGATCGATTTCAGGTTTGAAATATCCACGTGCTTTGCTTTTGTTCTGCTCACTGGTGGAGGTTTGTGATGATACGAGGTTACATAACCTCTGCGGTCATCATCGTTTAGTGTTGTGTACTGGTGTCCAGTATCTGATAAATTTCTCATTTTATGCGATTTAAATTGATTTATTAAAATTATATTGCCTCAACATTTGCATCACTCAAATGTTCGATTAACATCTCGATTAAATGACGATTTAGATGCGACCTATCGCCAGTGATTTTAAGCGAATGTTCGTTTGCTGTATTGCTGAACAAACTGATGGTCAATAGCTTTGTTTGAAGTGGCTGTACCGCTCCGCTTTCGCTTGTGTCTTCAGATAGTTCGGCTTTCGCAAACTTCAACAGCGCACCGACTGAACGCGGTACGTCCACTCCGTTATTCTCTGCTTGTGTGGTCTCTCGTTTGTACTTCGATACCACATTGGGGTGCTCTGCTTTGAGGTTTCCAACCTTTACCATCTTGAAAAAATATGACTTCTGCCATCCAAAAACTTTGTTTGCAAAGTCTTCGCTGTTCCAAGTGATGCCTTCTTCTTGCATCTGTCGTTTGCCATCTTCTGACGTAAACCACTCATGGGATGTCTTGACGATTTCCGCCAGTTTCAACGACTTCTCGAATTTGACTTTTTTGGCATCGGTTACAGCGCTTTGTAACTGCTCGATGCGGTCAAGTCTAACATGTGAGCGGACTTCTGCACTTCGCAAAAAATCTGCCTCAATTTGTAGTAAATTACTCATTTTGAATTAATTAAAGTTTATCGGCTGTACGTCTTTCGTTCAGCACTGGTATAAATATCGTATAATTCCCTGATATAGCAAACATTTTTTTGTTTTTTTTTCGTTCAGTGTCTAATTTTCTTTTGTTCTCTGTTGCTCAGGCGTTTGTGTTTGGTCTATTCCCTTTGCTTTGTTTACTCTGTAAAACGTGGTCGCGGTGGCTACGCGTACGCTGTTGGTGTCTTCAAAGACACTACGCTGTAAACGATGGGGTATAGGGGTACAGGGGATAGGGGTCGTACAGGGTGCATACGCTGTAAAAAAACGTCAAAAAATTAGCAACAGCA
>CEPR01006193.1_pt1 | contig 45856 bp, 46 predicted proteins | sample 530431 | NCBI WGS metagenome assembly CEPR01 (sample SAMEA2620078, study PRJEB7988) | marine metagenome | isolation source: saline water (ENVO:00002010), including
ACAAGTAATAGAAGAAATACCAATATCCCTAACATTACTCTTGCAATGCGTCGGAATATGCGGTACTTTTTCTTTCCAGCTTTACCTTTAGGCTGTTCTGTAGTTGTTTTTTCTTTGTTCTTTTCCAAATTGTATCGAGATAACGCTTAAGTATAAGTAATCAAGTACAAAATATGGTTTTCTGAAATAGTTTTTAGTTATAGAAATGATAACTTTTAAATAATTTTTCAGAAAAAGAACAACCGCTAAGCTGTTTTGAGATAATATTTCTTCCGAAGCCAAAAAGAAACCCTAACCAGTAAAATTAAAGCCGGTACTTCAACCAACGGACCAATAACCCCTGCAAACGCTTGCCCAGAGTTAAGACCGAATACCGCAATAGCCACTGCAATTGCGAGTTCAAAGTTGTTTCCGGCAGCTGTAAACGAAATAGCAGCATTTTTATCATAGTCTGCTCCCATCGCTTTACTGAAAAAGAAGCCAATGATAAACATCAACGCAAAGTAGATTAATAATGGAACCGCAATGATTACAACGTCCATTGGTATTTCTACAATTAATTCTCCTTTTAGAGAAAACATAACTACAATTGTGAACAATAAGGCAATTAAGGTTAGAGGTGATATTGCGGGTATAAATGTTTCTGTGTACCACTTTTCTCCTTTTGCTTTCACTAAAATAAGACGACTTAAAATTCCCATTAAAAACGGGATCCCTAAATAAATAGCAACGCTTTCTGCAATAGTAGCGATGGAAATATCGACGATAGCCCCTTCAAACCCGAAGTATGGTGGTAGTATCGTTATAAACAACCACGCGTAAAAACTATACGCAAATACTTGAAATATACTGTTTAAGGCGACTAATCCGGCTCCATATTCGCTGCTTCCTTCAGCAAGGTCGTTCCATACCAATACCATTGCAATACAACGTGCCAAACCAATAAGAATAAGGCCTACCATATATTCAGGATAATCTTGTAAAAAGATAATTGCCAGAATAAACATCAATACTGGGCCAATAATCCAATTAAGGATCAAGGATATTGAAAGTATTTTTACATTCTTAAAAACTTTAGGCAGCAGTCTAAAATTTACTTTTGCTAAAGGCGGATACATCATCACAATAAGCCCAATCGCGATGGGAATATTAGTGCTGCCAGAACTAAAGGAATCAACTATTTGAGGAAAGGAAGGGTAAAAATACCCAATCCCAACTCCTATTGCCATCGCAATAAAAATCCATAGGGTTAGATAGTTGTCTAAAAAGCTTAATTTTTTGTTTTGCATAATAGTTTTACTTGGTTAGACTTCTCGATACACTATAAAATCCACTTATGTGTCTTTTATAGTACTCGAAGTGACAGTTATACTATTTAAGAGTAAGTTGTTGGAATACGTACTGTAATTCCGTAGCGATTTGTAGGCTTCGTTCTTTGTATTTTGCTTCTTCTTCATCCGTATTATCAAAGGCTTTTGGATCTTCATAGGTAATAGGAATACGCTTTTCGGCACCGGCAATAAACGGACAGCCTTCATCGGCTTGGGAACAAGTCATAATCGCAGCAAATTCAGATTTCGGATTAAAGTTGGAAGCTAATTCTTTTGAAAAAACAATTACTGCAGATTCATTATCATCAAACTTTACAGCATACACAGGGTTATCGTCTTTAGATAATTGTTCTGTTAAAAAACCTGAACTTTTTAATGTATCAATTACTGATGGATATACAGCTGTTTTCTCAGTCCCTGCAGAGTAACTATAAAACAAATTGACACCGTGATAATATGCTAACGCTTGCATCCATATTTGTGCTAAATGACTCCGTCTCGAGTTATGTGTACAAATAAAAACAATACGTATAGGATCGTTACTTTTTACTTTGCTTGAAATATATTCAATTAAAGGTTTAAGTAACTCTTTTCGTTCGTTTGAAAGGGTTGCGCAATCTAACGTTTCAATGGTTTGCTTTAAGTCTGGATACATTGTAATAAAATTAGTTAAGATGAATTAACAACAACCCGAATTAGGGTTGCAAGAAGCAACTGGCTCAGCTTTCAATTCAGAAAGTTTTTTCTTTTGTTTAGGTTCTGGTATACCACAGTTCTCTTTTGCCAAACAATCGGTTTGCTTGGTTGTTAATGTGAAATGTCTTCCGTTAAAATCCAATCCGTACTTTCCAATGGTAGCACCTTGGTATTCAACTTCAATTTCAAGATCATCATCTATCTGAAGCGTCTTTTGTGACAATTCAATAATATGAACCAGTTTTTCAGGATGCAAACGGTGGTCATAATCATCTGCTTCCCATAACTGAAAATTAACTACTTCTTCATTTCTAACTGTGCCACCACAGTCGATGAAGTTTTTGGTTACTTTACCTACTTCGGTCACGTGAAAGTGATTCGGTACTAGAGAGCCGTTAGGCAATTCAAATGCGATAGTTTCAGATTGCTTTAAAATGTTTTTTATTTCAGAAAGTTTCATAGTATATAATTTTATTATCGTAATAATACGATTGATTCATGTAAATTTTTTTTAGCAACAAGTATCGTTAGCTACATCTGTATCTTGGTTTAAAAAAGAAGTTAAAACCGCTTTCATTTCGTCCCAAACAGTTGTATTGATACAGTAACAAACGCTGGTGCCTTCTACAGTTCCTTGTATAAGCCCCAAGTTTTTTAATTCCTTTAAATGCTGCGAAATAGTTGCTTGCGCCAACCCTATTTCGTCTACAAGGCTTCCACACACACAACTTTCCGTTTTAAATAAGTACTGTAAAATAGCAACTCTAGCAGGATGTGAAAATGCTTTCGCAAACTGTGCCAGTTGATTTTGTTGTACTGTAAATATTTCAGATTTGGTAATTCCCATTATGTTAATTGTTACATTGCAATATTACGATGAATAAAAATATCTCACAACTTATTTCTGAAAAATCTACAAAAATTACTTCTTATCATACATCAATGCACAAATTAAAAACCTACTTTATCTTTGATACAAATAAATAAACTATGGACTATCAATTAATTAAGAACGAAAAAAAGAACCGTTTTGAAGTTCACATAGAAGGCTTAGTGGCCTTTGCAGATTTCAAGCTAAATAAAGACAATATTGCCTTTACGCATACTGAAGTTCCGAAAGAACTTTCCGGAAAAGGCATTGGTTCTTTTATTGCAAAAGGCATATTAGACTATGCTGCTGAACACGACCTGAGAGTGAAACCATATTGTCCTTTTATTAAAAGTTACATAGACAGACATCCTGAATATCAAGAAAATTCAATATTTCACAATAAAACCGAATAGCTATGAGCACAAAAAATATAGAATTAGTAGCAGAACCCAGAGCCCCGCATTTTGTCGGTGATGGTTTTCGAGTACATAACTTTATCCCCAGCGGATTTAGATTGGACATGGAACGTATGAGTCCGTTTATCATGCTGGATTACAACTCAAAGTTTTACTTCCCTCCCACTGATACCCCAAGAGGTGTGGGCGTGCATCCGCATCGTGGATTTGAAACGGTAACAATTGCGTATAAAGGTAAAGTTGCCCATCACGATAGTAGCGGTGGTGGCGGTGTAATTCAAGAAGGCGGTGTGCAATGGATGACGGCAGCCTCTGGTGTGTTACATAAAGAATATCACGAAGAAGAATTCAGTAAAGCCGGTGGTGACTTTCAGATGGTGCAATTGTGGGTAAATCTTCCCGCAAAGGATAAAATGTCGCAACCCAAATACCAAGCGCTTTCTGCTGAAGAAATCAATAGCCTTGAGTTACCTAATAATGCAGGGAAAGTTGAGGTAATTGCAGGTGCTTATAAAGATACAAATGGTACGGCCGATACCTTCACCCCTGTACATATGATGAATGCACGATTGAATAAAGGCGGAACTGCTGACTTTTCTTTTCCTGAAAACTACAACACCTGTCTATTGGTTATTGAAGGTAGCATAACTGTAAATGAAACAGAAACGGTACCGACCGATCATTTTGTATTGTTTGAAAACGAAGGGGAAACTTTTACAGTAAAAGCTTCGGAAGATGCTGTGGTTTTAGTTTTAAGTGGCGAACCCATTAACGAACCCATCGCTGCCCAAGGTCCGTTTGTAATGAACACCAGAGAAGAATTGACGCAGGCAATAAATGATTTTAATATGGGCAAATTTGGGTATTTAGAATAGTAAAAAGAATTCAGTAACTTTAAAAAAGCAATAATATGAAAACAGGAACCCGTTTACAACAACTTCCATACACTGGAAATGAAAAGAGCAAACTAACCCTTCATTTATTTCTTCAAATAATAGGAAAAATACGGTTATCGTTATCCCATAGAAAAAATCATTGGTGGTACATAACCGAATATGTAGACACCAAAGGGTTTACAACCGGGCCTGTTTTCTATAATTCCGGTGAAAACACATTTACCATTACTTTAAATATCCTTTCTCATAGTTTGGAAGTAGATACAAGCAAGGGAGAATCGGCGCAATTTGATCTTCATGAAGGTTTAACCGTAGCTGACTTTTATAAAAAACTGCGAGGAATTCTTTCCGACTTTACTATTTCAGTAAACATGGTAGAAAAACCTTACGACTTGGGTATTGAAGAATCTTTTTCTGAAATAACAACCTACCATCATTACAACCAAGAGTATATTACCAAGTTGTGGAAAACCTTTCAATGGGTAGATGGTGTTTTCAAAGAATTTAGTGGTCGCTTTTACGGAAAAACCTGTCCGGTTCACGTCTATTGGCACTCTATGGATATAGCAGTTACACGCTTTTCAGGTAAAAAAGCGCCACCCATGCCTAAAGAAGCAAGAATATCGGATAAAGATGCGTATACCCACGAATGTATCAGTTTCGGATTTTGGGCGGGAGATGATAATATGAAAGAACCTGCCTTTTATTCGTATACCTACCCTGCCCCAAAAGGATTGGGTGAAAAACCATTACAACCGGATAATGCCTTCTGGATGGATGCCAACGGAAGTCCGATGGCTATTTTAAAATACAACGACCTTCTTACCAAAGAAAACCCTAGAGAAACGTTATTGGCATTTATGGAGTCTGCTTATCGTGCGGGAGCTAGTTTGGCAAACTGGGATATTGACGAACTAGAAGTTCCTTCTTTAGAAAACGTATAAATCATGTCAAACATAAAAACTATTATTCCGGAACGCGCTGCCAACATTGGTAATTTTATGGTGGGCAGGTTACTTCCTTTTCGAAGTAAACGCATGGTGGGTCCTTTTGCTTTTATAGATCATATGGGACCCGTAACAATGGACAAACAACAAAACCTTGATGTGCCACCGCATCCGCATATTGGACTTTCTACCTTAACGTATTTATTTGAAGGTGCTATTATACACCGTGATAGTTTAGGAACTGAAGTAGAAATTAAACCCGGAGCTGTCAATTGGATGACTGCCGGAAAAGGAGTTGTACATTCTGAACGAACACCCGATTATCTTCGGAATACTGAAAAGACATTACACGGATTGCAAATTTGGGTAGCTCTTCCTAAACATTTAGAAGCGATGGCTCCTTCGTTTCATCATATTAATAAAGAGGATATTCCTGAATGGATTGAAAATAGTGTAACCATTAAACTGATAGCCGGAGAAGTACTGGGGAAAAAATCGCCCGTGCCTGTACACAGTAATCTATATTTTATTGAGTTGAAAAATACCTCCCGACAGAAAGTTTCACTAGGAAATGATTTATTTGGTGAAAGCGGCTTATACATTCTTGAAGGTACCGTTTACAGCGAAGGAAATACATACGAACCCAAACAAATCATGGTTGCAAAGGACAGTACCTTATGTGAGTTTGAAATGGCTGAAAATTCTACCGTATATATTTTTGGAGGTGATCCTTTTCCTGAAGAACGACATATACACTGGAACTTTGTAGCCTCGGAAAAAGAAACAATACAAAAAGCAAGAGACGATTGGAAAGCACAACGTTTTCCGAAAGTACCAGGCGAAACTGATTTTGTACCTTTACCCGAACAACCAAAAAATTTCTAGCATGAAAACTGGACGATTAGAAGCTTTTAGCGATGGCGTATTGGCTATTGTAATTACCATTATGGTATTAGAAATGCAAGCCCCAGAAGACACCAGTATTGAAGGCTTGTTAAAAGTACTTCCCGTTTTTGTAAGCTATGTTTTAAGTTTTATTTACATTGGTATTTACTGGAATAACCACCACCATTTAATACAAGTGACCGAAAAAGTTAATGGTGGTATTTTATGGGCTAATCTGCATCTACTTTTTTGGTTATCGCTAATCCCTTTTGCAACAAGTTGGCTAGGTGAAAACCACACACAACCGTTACCTATTGCTTTATATGGTACTGTTTTATTAATGAGCGCTGTTGCTTACCGAATATTAGAATCTGCCTTAATTAAACATCACGATGAAAATTTTGTACTTAAAAAGTTGACCAAAAAAGGTAGCAAAGAGAATATTTCGATACTTATTTATGTGGCAGCTATCCCATTATCTTTTGTAAATACATGGATAGCGATAGGTTGTTTTATTTTGGTTGCCATACTTTGGGCAATACCTGATAAGCGAATAGAAAAAGTACTATCCAATTAATGCGGCTTAAAATTTTTATCAGCCAACGATTTTCTCACTCGGCTTAGACTTTCAGGAGTGATGCCTAAGTATGAAGCTATCATCCATTGTGGTACGCGCAATAGTAAATCAGGGTATAATTCAATAAAGTTTAAATATCTTTTTTCTGCGGAAGCGCCTAACAGCAAATCAATTCGTTTTTGAAGATGTTGAATATGATTATGAAGTAACTTTTTATTGAATTTTCTGAAAGAAGCACTTAATTCTGAGGCCTTTTCAATAAATTCATCTGTTATAAAAACTATTTCGGCGTCTTCAATTACATCAATACTAAAATACGAAGGGTCGTTAAAGTAAATACTACCTCTATCACCTATAAACCAATTTTCTGGAGCAAATTGTACAATGTGTTCTTTGCCGCTTTCATCCAAAGTATAAGCACGAAGCAGCCCTTTTTCAACAAACATAGAAGCTTTACAGGTTTCCCCTTGTTGAAGCAGTACTTCGCCTTTTGAAAAAGCTTCAGAACGTAAAAAAGGAGTCAATTCATTGAATTGCGACTGGGTTACCCCACCCCTATTCATTATGTATGATTGAAACGTTTCGCATTCCATACCAAAACTTTAGTTTATTTTGAAGGCTCTTTCTTTTTCTTCGGAGGCATCGGTCCACGTAGATGCACAACTAATCCGTTTAAAAAATTACGAAGAAATTGATCGCCACATTCCATATACTTTGGGTGGTCTTCCTTCCGGAAAATAGCACCCATTTCACTTTTTGAAACCTTAAAGTCAACAAGAGCACAGATTTTTACAATATCGTCATCACGTAACTTATGGGCTACGCGAAGTTTTTTCATAATGTCGTTGTTAGTTAATGCCATAGTTTTATTATAAAATTGATTCTTTAAATTTAATATCGAGCGCTTTTTGCAACTGGTGAATATCTTGCAATTCACTTGGTAAAATCAACGCAATAGAAGAGCCTGTTTTGCCCGCTCTAGCCGTACGCCCGCTTCGGTGTGTATAATACTCCTGTTGATCAGGCAACTGGTAATGAATTACAAAACCGAGATTGTTTACATCAATTCCTCTCGCGGAAACATCAGTAGAAACAAGGATTTGTACTGCTTCTTTCTTAAAAGCACGCATTACTTTATCACGTTCTTTTTGTTGCATATCGCCTTCTAGTGCTTCTACTGAAAAACCATCTTTTTTTAAAATTTTAGTAAGGTTTTGAGTGCCAGCTTTGGTACGGCAAAAGATAATACCACGCTCATCTTTCAACGTATCCATTAACCTAATTAACGTTTCAACTTTATCCTTTAAAGCCGTTTTTATGTAGTAGTGTGAAATATTAGCATTTACCAACGAGTTTTTATTCACCTCAATTTTTTCAGCATCGGCACTCATATACGTTTTAATGATCTTTTTAATATCATCGGGCATGGTAGCCGAAAATAACCACGTATTGCGTTGCTTGTTTGCTTGCTCTAATATTTTATTAAGGTCTTGTTTAAAACCCATGCTCAGCATTTCATCAGCTTCATCTAAAACCAAAGTTTTGATGGTATGTAAGCTAATTTCACCTCGTTTCATTAAATCCATTAACCGTCCAGGAGTAGCGACGATGATGTGTGTTGGACGTTTTAACCTTTTTATTTGGATATCAATTTTTTCACCACCGTACACCCCTTCAGCAAAAATCATTTCGGGAGCATATTTGGTAAACTTAAAAAGCTGTTTCTGGATTTGTTGTACCAATTCACGAGTTGGTGCTAAAATCAAGCCTTGCACAACAGCGTTAGATGCATCGATATTTTGTAATAATGGTAAGCCATACGCTGCGGTTTTACCAGTACCTGTCTGTGCTAAACCAACTAAATCGGTCTTCGATTTTAACAAAAGTGGAATGACAGCTTCTTGAATTTCGGTAGGAGTTGTAATATTCAACTCTTTTAATGCTTTTATATATTCTTTTTGAATTCCTACTTGTTGAAATGTTGCCATATAGCCTGCTTTTTAGATTGCAAAGGTACGTTTTATATTCTGGTAATAGAACGTATCGTCTTTTTTAGAAGCCAATCGACACTAATTTTTTTTTAAACATAAGCACTTAATATAAAGCGACCTACAACTTAATTGAATTGCCCTATTTAAAATTAATCTAAATAAACTTTGAAGAAAGAAAAAGGGTTATTAGTTTTGCATTAAAATTAATTATTTATATCAAGTCTAAATAAGAATAAATGTATAAATTCACCCAACTAATTTTATTTTTCATAGCTATTACAGGTGCTACGGCACAAACAGCAAATATTGAAGGAACGGTTACAGACGCAAACAACATACCTCTTTTAGGTGTAAACGTATTTGTGAAAAACTCTCAAAAAGGAGCACAAACCGATACGAATGGCCATTTTAAAATTAATAATATTCCTGAAGGAACTCACACAGTTTACTTTTCTTATATAGGGTTTAAAAATCAAGAAGTAACTGTTACCCTTACTCAAAATGAAACCAAAGAACTTCCTTCAATCACTATGTACGAAGGAAATGAAATTTTACAAGAAGTAATCGTTAATGGCGAACGTAGAAATAAATTTTCCCGTAAAAAAACAGCTTATGTTTCAAAATTACCGTTGCAAGACCTTGAAAACTCACAGGTGTATAGTACGATTACGACCGATTTATTAAAATCACAAATAACCACAAATTTTGAAGATGCCCTGAAAAATGCGACCGGTATTGAAAAACTATGGTCTTCTACAGGACGTGGCGGTGACGGTGCTGGGTATTACTCCCTAAGAGGATTCTCGGTACAGCCACAACTAGTAAACGGTGTTCCAGGAATTACTAACGGAACGATCAACGCTGCCAATATCGAACGTATTGAAGTGATACAAGGCCCTTCAGCTACTTTGTTTGGTAGTACAGTAACTTCATATGGTGGATTAATAAATGTAGTTACCAAAAAACCATATGTTGGCTTTGGTGGGGAAGTTTCATTTACATCGGGAACGTATGGTTTAAATATGATATCTGCCGACTTAAATACGCCGTTGGATAAAGAGAACAATGTTTATTTTCGTTTAAACACTTCATATTCTACCGAAGACAGTTTTCAAGATGCAGGTTTCAGAAAATCATTTTTTGTAGCTCCTTCCCTATCCCATAAAGTAAACAACCGCTTATCGTTCTCTTTCTATGCTGAAATTACACAAGCTGAACAAACAAACCCAACATTCTTATTTTTAAATCGTTCAGCACCATCAAGAGCTCGAAACCTAGACGAACTTAACTATAATAATAAGTTATCATTTACAAGCAACGCTTTAACGTTGAAAAACCCTTCAGCTAACTATCGTGTAGAAATGGACTATAAATTGTCCGATACGTGGCAATCGCAAACTATTCTTTCAAAAAGTAGCACGTCAACAGATGGGTATTACTCATATTTGTTCGACTACGGAATATTAGAAGGAACCACGTTTAGCCGTTTAATCAGCAAACAAAATTCACGCACCAACACTACCGATATTCAGCAAAATTTTGTAGGAGATTTCAAAATAGGAAACCTTAGAAACCGCGTAGTAGCAGGTATTGATTATTTTAATTCAACTGTAACAGATAATAGTACTGGCTATGCTTTCTACGGAAATGTTCGTGCAAACGGTGAGACCAGCAGCGATAACCCGTTTACTGAAGAAGTTGAAGAAGGTTCATTCCCACTAACGACATCTGGGGTTGATGCGGCTTTAGCATCGCAATCTGTGAACAACATTAAGTCGAAAACACACGTATACAGTGCTTATGTATCGGATGTTTTAAACATTACACCTACCCTATCTGCTATGGCTGGCGTTCGTTTTGATGTCTTTGATAATGAAGGTGATCTTAACAACCCAGATGATGATTACGATCAAAGCACCTTCTCACCAAAGTTTGGATTGTTGTATCAACCTATTAAAGATGTTATTTCAGTATTTGCTAATTACCAAAATGGCTTTACAAACGTAGCACCAGCTTTGGTTGGAGACCCACAAGATGGTGACCAAACCTTAAAGTCTTTTGATCCTGAACAGGCAAATCAGTTAGAGGTTGGTGTTAAAACCAATTTCTTCAAAAATCGATTGAATGCTACGATTAGCTATTATGATATTAATGTAACCGATAAAGTAATTACCGATCCAGCATCACCTTTTAATAAAATTCAAGGTGGGGAAGTAGAAAGCAAAGGTTTTGAAATTGAGGTAAATGCCAATCCTGTTCGCGGGTTGAATATTAAAGCTGGTTTCAGTAATAATGATAGTGAAATTGTTAAAAATGACAACGCTATTTTATTAGGAACACGTCCTGTAGAGGCTGGCCCTGAAACGTTATATAACCTTTGGGCAAATTATGAATTTCAAGAAGGTGCTTTAGATGGCTTCGGAATTGGAGCAGGGTTTAATGGTGCCAGTGAACGTGTAACGATTAACTATGGCCCTGCCGGTCAGTTTGTATTACCTGAATATACAGTGGCTAATGCATCTGTATTTTATCAGGCTAATAAATACCGCATCGGGTTAAAACTAAACAACGTTTTCAATAAAGAATACTATAAAGGGTGGACTACCATTACACCACAAACCCCACGGGCATTATATGCTAATTTCACCTATAAATTTTAAAAGTATAACCATTGAATAATTGATTGATTTTTTGTTAAGTGACAATAACCCTGCAATGGTTCAGGGTTATTGCTTTTAAATAAACCAAATGATAACTGTAACGATTTTACTTACTATTTTAGGTTTTTATATGCTGCTTTTAACGTCAAAAAGAGCCGCAATACCTAAAACTATTCCTGAAAGAAAATTAGCTGTAAATAATAAGCAAGTTTTTAATATTTCAGGGGTACTTCTTTTGATAATAGCTTTTGTTGTACTCTCTATAGTTTGGGGAATTGGTGCTGGTATTATTTCAGAGTTTATAATCATCTCTATCGTAGCAAGTCTTGCCGTAATTATTGTTCCGTTGCAGGTTGTCAATTACAAACAGATGACTCTCATTTTTATTCTTTCATTTATTTTTGAAATATACCTAACCTATGCCAGCTAATAAAAAACACCTAACAATGTCTTCTTGGCAACGTTTTGCTAAAATTTCAGCAGGAATTGTTGGCGGATATATTATTTCAGCCTTGTTGCATATAGCATTGGCATATTGGTTACCCAATCCAGAAATGGTTTTAATCACTTCGGTGTACACACTTTATATCTTATGGGTTGCGACTATAATTATGTCCTTTTTAGCTAAGAATGGGTGGAAATTATGGGCTCTTTATTTAGCTATTATTATTGTTTTGAGTGTTTTGATTTACTTCGGAAAACTATATAACCCAATTAATTAAGCAGCATGAGCAAACGGAATTACAACGTCTTTTTTCACACCCATACGGTTAGCGGAATTGTTATCAGCGTTGCCTTATATATAATTTTCTTTGCTGGGGCTTTTGCGCTCATCAAAGATGAAATAACAGCTTGGGAAAAGGGTGATCCTGTTCATATGGAACAAGCAGAAAAGATTGATTACAATCGGGTTGTTGATAGCATTAAAGCGCAAGGTTTTAATCTCTACGGAAGGGATATTAGAATGATTGCCCCAGATGCTAAACAACAGTTATACGTTTTGTTAAGCAAATCGCAAGACACAACAATTGTTAATGATGATAACAAGAAGTATTACTTTTTCTTAGACGCTGTAGATTACAGTCATTCAGAATATTATGATTTTTATAGCATTGGCGAATTAATTTATAGACTTCACTTTTTTAGTCAAGTCCCGGTTATTGGTATTTACATTGCCGGATTTATTGCACTCTTCTTTTTATTTGCCATTGTAACGGGTGTAATTGTGCATTGGAAAAAAATCATTCAGAATTTTTACACCTTTAGACCAAAAAAGAAATTAAAGACCATTTGGACCGATGCGCACACCGTTTTAGGAATGATTGGCCTACCCTTTCAATTTGTATTTGCTGTAACCAGTTGTTTTTTATGTCTCTCTGCATTGGTATTACTGCCTGCCAATTTTGTTTACGATAATGACCAAGATAAAACAATTGCAGAGCTACGCCCTATGGCGAAAACCTATGAGCTAACAGACGAAAAAGTATCTGACATCCCAGACTTAAATGTTTTTATGGATAAAACGCTTAGCAAGTGGGAAAAATTCACGCCTGCTCAAGTGTATATTCGTAATTATGGTGCCGTTAACATGAAATTTCAGGTGGACGGTTTATTAGATCCGGACAATAAATTTTTAGGAAACGGACGTACTGTTTATGATGTAGCTTCTGGAGAGTTGGTTTCAGAAAAAAATCCGCACGACAATGATTATTTAGAGGATGTAGAGTTAACGATTCGTAGGCTTCACTTTGGTGATTTTGGCGGATTACCGCTGAAGTTTATTTATTTCGTTTTGGCTTTAATTACCTGTTTTGTAATTATTTCAGGGGTTTTAATTTGGCTGGAAGCCCGACATAAAAAAAATGTCCCCATTGAGCAAAAGTTATTTAACCGAAAAGTAGGACACATCTATTTGGCTATTTGCTTGAGTATGTATCCTGTTACCGCTTTCTCATTTATTATTGCGAAGGTACTTCCAAGATCGATGGATACTTCTCGGGAATCTATTTTATACGCTGTTTACTTTTTAGGCTGGATCGCTGTTGCTGCTGCATTCCGCTTTATGCGAGATAATTATATAACAAATAAATACACTTTATTATCAGGAAGTGTATTAGGCTTTTTAATCCCGGTAGTAAACGGTATTACTTCCGGAAATTGGATATGGAAAACCTTTGCTGAAGGTCAATATGAAATTTTCTGCGTCGATCTTTTCTGGCTTCTCATGAGTATCGTTTCATTATGGGTTGTACTTAAATTAAAACGACCCGTTAGCAATATTGACCATTCTGAATTAATTCAAGAACGCAATCAACAACTAAAAGAAACGGTTACCACATCAACTAAAACAACAAGCAAATTAAAATTTATGAGAACAAAAACAGCAATGCTATGGTTATTCTTAGCTATCGGATTTATAGTACATCACATTTACGGTTTATTTAGCGTCTATTATAATGAAACGGTTATGATTGAAGGTGCTACTGGCGATGTACCAATTAATCATCACTTATGGCGTGTAGGATTGGAAGGGTTAGCTTTACTTTTCTTCTTACTTACTTTTGAAGTTAAAAAATCATGGTTTCGATGGACTTCCTTCTGTTGGGCATTAGTTGTAGGTTTATTTAATGTCTACCATTTTGTAGCATCGCTATTTTATGAAGTTTCTAATATTTCCGAACTGCTCATTTTAGCGATGATGGTACTAGCCAATATATTTCTTGCTAAAAGCATCCTTAGTTGGAACAAGGAAGAAGTTAGGCAACAAGTTTAAAATCAATAATTTTTCTTTCTGAAATAAGCACCTTTAAAGTTCTATAAACAGTCTGGCACTTTTTTTGAAGTTTTCTCATTACTAACACATTAAATCCATCAGTTATGAGACATTCAAACAAAGTGCCTGAAGTCAATGCAGGAAGCATGGCCGACATTTCTTTCCTATTATTAATTTTCTTTTTGGTTTCCACAACCATCCCAAATGATAAAGGAATTGTTCGCAAAATACCTGAACCGTGCCCACCCGGACAAAAATGTGATACTGAAATTAACGAACGAAACCTATTGAGCATTAATATAAATAAAGAAGGTGAGCTGTTTGTAAATGAAGGGGTTACCCCCTATAAAGATTTAAAAGAAATCATTAAAGATTTTATAGACAATAATGGTGATGCTACTTGTGATTACTGCAATGGAAATAAGGTAGCGGCTGCATCTGATAATCCTAAGAAAGCTTCTATTTCCATAAACACGCACCCAAAAACACCGTACAAAGCTTTTATTACAGTACAAAATGAGTTAACGGCAGCATACCTTGAATTACGTAAGCGATATACAGAAACCGTTTTGCAGAAAGACGCAGATAATCTTACTGAAGAAGAAATCAAACAAGTGCAACAAGCGTATCCATTTCGTATTTCTGAAGCGGATATTCAATAAATATTTATTTTGAAAGTTCTTTTAAGTCTTCTTCAAGATCAAGTTTTCTAAACTTTGGAAGTAACGCTCCGGTTCCTACAACTGTAATCAGCGTCATACAACCACCAAAAACTACAGCGGTGACCGTTCCCATTAATTTGGCTGTGACGCCACTTTCAAAAGCACCAAGTTCATTAGAAGAACCAACAAACATAGAATTTACCGATGCTACGCGACCTCGCATGGCATCGGGTGTTTTTAGTTGAAGAATGGTTTGACGAATAATCATCGAGATGCCATCGGTCACGCCGCTCATAAATAAGGCGAAAACCGAAAGCCAAAACCAAGTTGAAAGTCCAAATACAATAATACAGAGCCCGAAACCAAAAATAGCAGCCAGTAATTTCATACCCGCATTTTTATTAAGCGGAAAATAAGCCGATGTAAACATAATAATAGCAGCGCCCACTGCCGGTGCTGCTCGTAAAATTCCGAAGCCTTCCGAACCTACATGTAAAATATCTTGTGCGAAAATGGGAAGTAATGCCACGGCTCCACCAAACAATACGGCAATCATATCTAAGCTTAAGGCTCCAAGAATCACTTTATTGTTGAATACAAATTTCAACCCTCCTTTTAAACTCTTCATCACCGGTTCACCGATGTTCGGGTTTAAAACAGGCTTTTTAGGAATTTGTAACAAACTAATTAATGCCAACAACGAAAGCCCAAAAATAAAACACATGGACCAATGCACTCCAATCCAGTGAATGGCAAATCCGCCAAGTGCCGGACCTAAAACGGCTCCTACTTGCCAGACGGAACTACTCCAAGTAGCGGCGTTGGGGTATACTTTCTTGGGGATTAATAATGAAAAAAGAGAAAAAATGGTTGGACCTATAAAAGCGCGTACAATTCCTCCAAGAAAAACCAAAAAGTATACACAATATAAAACGGTATTTGTTGTCAAACCACTAATTATCCGTGGCCAAGTGATTAAAAACAACCCTAAGCTGACAACAGAAAAACCTATAATACACTTGATGAGTAAGCTTTTCTTTTCTTTTTGGTCGACTACGTGACCTGCGAACAACGCCATAGAAACGGCTGGAATTACTTCCATTAGACCAATAATACCTAATGAAAGCGGGTCTTTGGTAATGCTATAAACTTCCCATTCAATAACAACAAATTGCATGGTCCAAGCAAAGACCATCGCAAAACGAAGCAGTAAAAAAATATTGAATTCACGATAGCGTAATGCTGCGTAAGGATCATTTTTAGGCATAAAAGAAAATAAGGGTATTTCTGTAGCAACAAAAATACTATTCTTTTAGAAGCCTATCACTCCATAAGGCTGAAAATAGCAATTCCGTAGATTGCAAAACGGGCAAACCTTAATAATCCAAACAATAAGTAGTTTGTAAATTTGTAGTTAATGGTTCCCGCAGCCATACTGGTAATGGAGAATGGAATGGGCAATAATGCACCAACGACAATTAAAAAGCCGCCCCATTTACGAACGTTTTTAAGGTGTTTTTTCATCCGCACTTCCACATAGTCAAAAACAGAGGGTATTTGCAATATCCACTTACCTATAAAATAGCTTCCTATTCCGCCAAGATATGACAGTGTTGCTAAAATACTTAAATATAAAACCGGATCTGACATTTTACTGGACCAGGCGATAAATATTTCAGGAGGTATTAATCCCAATAATGTTTCGCTGGCAAAAAAGACCAATAAAACGCTAAGGGGTGGGTAGGTTTTGGTTACATGAGTAAAAAAGGCACTGAAATCCACTAATAACCAATCTACCAAAAATAAAACACCCACAAATATGAGTATAGGAATAATGCTTTTTTTCAAGCTATTCCCCACAAAAGAATAAAATCCTGTGAGGCTATAGTACTTGTGCATTCGCTTTAAACCATTTTCTTTTTTCTGTTCTGTCTTTTCCATAAATCTTACTTACAGATAATATAATACTTTCAATTATAAAGCCTGCAAATATAATGCTAAAAATTGTTTGATATTATTAAAAAACCAAATCGTTAAGGTTAAATTTTGTTAAACAGAAACTTCACGTTGCTATAACTTGACAAACCGATATGTTTGGCCAAAAAATAAATTTGCAAAATACTTCATCTTGTTTCTTTGAAAGTAAGCGTAAATACGTATTCCGGTTTTTCATTAGAATCTGTACCTTTAAATTTACAACTAACTAACAAATGCATCCAAAAAACAAACACAACAGTTCTTATAATTTTACAAATTTAAGCAAAACACATCCTGATTTAACATCCCACGTTTTTATAAACAGTTATGGAATTAAAACAATAGATTTTTCAGACAAAGAAGCTGTTTTTCACTTAAACAAAGCAATATTAAAGCGAGAATATAATATTAATGATTGGCATATTCCTGAAAACTATCTTTGTCCCCCTATTCCTGGTAGGGCAGATTATATTCATCATTTGCACGACCTGATTTCGGAAAACAACAAAGAAAGTTCTATTCTAGGCTTGGATATTGGCGTTGGCGCTAGTTGTATCTATCCTATTTTAGGTTCTCGTCTTTATAATTGGGATATGGTGGGCTGTGATATACATGAAAACTCGGTAAAAGCAGCATTACAAAACATTGAAGCTACGCCCGATTTAAAAAAGAAAATACAGATTCGACATCAAAAAAATAACGCCAATATATTTGAAGGGGTAATCAATACAGATGAATTCTATCAATTTTCTATGTGCAATCCTCCTTTTCACACTTCAGAAGAGGAAGCTGTAAAATTAACGAACACTAAAATGAAAAATCTTGGATATTCCGTAACAAATACTTCAAATTTTGGAGGCCAAGCTAATGAACTATGGTGCAATGGTGGCGAAAAACTTTTTATAAAACGAATGATCAAACAAAGTGTTGATTTTAAAGATCAAATTGAATGGTTTACGTCTTTGGTTTCAAAAAGCAACAACCTTCCCAAGATAAAGAAGTACATAAAGAAAGTAAATGCAACATCTAGAATAATTGACATGTCACAAGGAAACAAAAAGAGTAGAATTGTTGCATGGACGTTTCAGTAAAACTGAACTATTCTTCTGGTGGGTAACCGTTTATCTCTTCAAAAACCCTGTCGAAATTTTCCCTAAGGTACGAGCGCAGTTTTAACCGGTAATCATTTTTTAACCAGCTTACAAAGTTGTGAGTGCTTTTACTAATGCACTTAGTATAACGCTCTATGCGATGGTCTATATCATCTCCCAATTCCTTAGCAAGGATTAAAGCATCGAAAACATCTTCACTGTTTTCTATACAAATTTTAGCGTGCTGCTCGATAGACCGTTCTAAAATAACTTTAGTGGATTCCCCATTTTTAACCGATTCGGTATAAGCTTTTTTAATATTAAAATAAACATCTTCAGAATTAGAGAATTGCTCCCTAAGTTCGTCTGGCATTTCATATTTAAAATTGCTTTCAAGTTCCTCGTCATCTATTAAGTTATCCAAGAAATACTTTGGCGACTTAAAAATACGCTGCCAATCTAGATCTTCTCCCCAAGCACCAAAACGGTAAAAGTTATTACCTAAGTCGATTACATTAAAGGTACTTTTATTGTTGGTGATACGAGAACCGCGACCAATCATTTGATAGTATAAAGTCAACGAACGTGTTGCACGGTTTAAAATGATAGTGTCGACTGTAGGTTCATCAAACCCTGTTGTTAAAATACTTACTGAAGTCAATATGGCGTCAGGGGTTTCCCGAAACCATTTCAATATCATTTTCCGTTCCTTTTTAGAAGCAGTGTTATCCAAGTGCATAATAGGATATCCTGCCCGCTTAAATGTATCATAAACATACAGTGAGGTATTGATACCATTATTGAAAATCAATGTTTTTTTCCCTTTGCTACGTTCTTCATAAGCTTGTAGCAAACGGCTTAACATATCGGTGCCGGTATATAGATCGTCTGAAGATTGTACGGTATAATCCCCGTTAGACCCTACTACAAGTGAAGTAAGCCCCACATTATAGGAATAGTTGATGGCGCGGGCCAAAAACTCATTTTCAATCAATGCAGGAATACTTTCCCCTACTATTAATTCATCGTAATTATCCTTCATGGGAAGTTCAATATTTGAACTTAATGGAGTTGCAGTAACGCCTAATAAAAAGGATTTATCAAAGTATTTAAACAGCTTGGTAAAGGAGTTGTAATGTGCTTCATCAATAATGACCAACCCAATATCTGAAATATCCAGCATATTGTCCCGTAATCGGTTATTCAAAGTTTCAACCATTGCCACAAAACAACTATACTGATCTTGATCATCAAGATTTGCGGTACTATTAATAACTTTATTAACCACGCCAAATTCGGTTAACATAGCCGAGGTTTGCTTGCATAGTTCAATTCGGTGTGTTAGCACCAGAACTTTTTTCTTTCGGGTTCTAAGATATTCTCTAACTATTTCAGAAAAAATAACCGTTTTGCCACCACCGGTAGGAAGTTGATACAGTAAGTGATAGTCTTCTGGAGCTTCTTCAAAACTTTTAAAAATCTTGTTTATAGCTCCTTTTTGGTAGTTATAAAGGTCTTTATCAGTTTTCTTTTCTTTTAAAACAGTGTTGTTGCTCGTCATGGTCATTTATATCCTTTCTGAAAAATAAGGTTGCAAAAATAAGGCCTTTTAAGGGTTTTAAAAGAATTTTTTCAGAATAATTTTTCAAGTCTTTTTTATTCTCTTTGAAAGTCGATACTTACTCTCCTCCGCTATCTCAATTGTTTTATATTTTTAATCATAAATGTTAAAGTAAAGTTAAATTACTACTTTGCAATGCATAGTACTGTAACAAAAATGATACTACGTCGTCTATTTAATATAACCCGATAAAAACTATTTATTATGAGAACTTTAGACAGCAATCAAATTACAGAAAGATTACACAACTCGAACAGCTATGCTTGGAACCAAAAGAGAAGGTACCGTTAAAACCATAAAGGTTTAACCTATAAAAAAGCAAAACACAATTATTAATATCAATCAATTAAAACAATTATCATGAGAACATTAGACAGCAACCAACTTACAGAAAGATTACAGAACTCGAACAGCTATGCTTGGAACCAGAAAAGAAGGTACCGATAAGCTGAGGTCATCATCAATCAATTAAAATTAACTACCATGAAAATTCAAAGAAACGTTAGAAAAAGGCTGATAAGTGCTGCTAGAAAACAGCACTCCTTCTTCCCTTTTAGAGAAAACACCCACACGTATGAAGATCCCTATTTTGAAGAAACCAACCGCTACGCTTACTAAAGCTAAAAGGTTGACAGAAATGTAAAAAGCTGAAATTTTAAGTAATTTCAGCTTTTTCTTTTATGCTTACTTTGTTTTTAATTTTTGTTTAATAATATCTATCGCATCATTAATGGTATGCAGGTTTTCCATATCGGCATTGGCAAATTCTACATCAAACTCATCTTCTACGTCGAGGACCACATCTACTAAATGGGCCGAGTTTATATTTAATTCGCCAGTGAGGTCTTTATCGGGTGACACTTCTTCTTCTGAAACATCTTCCGGTAAATACGTTTTTACAATAGGAAGCAATTTTGCATAAATTTGTTCGGTAGTCATATCAATTTTTTCTTCTAAAGATAACACACGCATTAACATCACCAAAACCGAAACTAGCTTTTATCGCAGTTTGAATAGTTGTTTTAATTATTTTCTTCGGAATTTTTTCAGGTGCAACAAATTTTTCGATTTCCGGGTGTACCGTTTCACAATTTATATTCGGGAAAACAAAACCTTGTTGTAATTGCAATACGGTTGAAACCGCTTCAATGCTGCCACTCGCGGCCAAACAATGCCCCGTCATCCCTTTCAATGAATTTATGTATGGAAAGTCATTTCCTTTTCTTCCTAAGGCTTCACTCCAATTGTGTATTTCCAAAGCATCTTTTGAGGTTGCTGTTAAATGTCCATTTATATAATCGATTTCAGAAGCATCAATTTTAGCTTGCTTTAAACTTTCAGAAACACAGCGTTTAACAGCCACGCTATTTGGCGCCGTCATACTACCTTCTCCTCTTTGTCCACCACTGTTAACAGCACCGCCTAATATTTCAGCATAAATAGTTGCTCCTCTTTTTTGGGCACTTTTCAAGGATTCTAAAACCAACGCTCCAGCTCCGCAGCCCGGAACAAATCCATTTGCATCCGTATCCATAGGTCTAGAAGCAGCTGCAGCGTTTTCGTTGTACTGATGTGGCAAAATTCGCATGGCGTCAAAACCTCCCCAAACATATGGGCCACCATCGTTGCTGCTTCCGCAAAGTATTTGAGTTGCCTTTCCTGATGCAATCTGTTCAAACCCCATTAAAATTGCTTCAGTTCCGGTGGCGCAAGCTGAAGCATTGCCAGTAACTTGGTTTCCCGCACCAATCTTTCCTCCCAGATAAGCACTCACGCTACTTGCCATTGTTTGGGCGACGCTCGTACTTCCCAAACGGCGTACGTTGCCATCATCAATTTTATAAAACGATTCCCTAAACTTTTCTACGGAACTGTTCCCTGAGCCAAAAATAACGCCCAAGTTCCACAAAGGTTCCTGCTCTTTTTCTGCTGGTTGAATTCCAGCGTCCCTCAACGCATCCATTCCAGCAATGACACCATACAAAATGTTATCGCTATTAAAATTTTTAAGTTGAAGGTCGGTGAAATATTCTTTTATTTTTTCTTCTGAAATGGTTGGAACACCACCAATTTGGCACGAAAAATTCAAATCTTTTAATTGCTGATGGAATGTAATTCCTGACCTCCCAGATTGAATGGCTTTGGTAAATTCTAATAAACCAACTCCATTTGGAGCTACCACTCCAAGCCCCGTTACCACTACCCTATTCTTCATTTTCAGTAGGTTTTATCATTCCGCTGATGGTTCCTTTACAGATAATTTCATCTTTGCTATTCAACATTTTTACAGCACATTTTAGTTTATTAAACCGAAAATATTCCTTTTCAGAAACCACAGTAACGGTTTCCCCAGGATAAACCGGTTTTAAAAAATCGACGTTTGCATTGCTTAAAGCTACTTGCAAATTCTCTAAGAAATTTTTAGAAGTCGTTCCAGAAAGTAAATAAATACCAAGGCAAACTACGCCAATCTGCGCCATACATTCTGTAAGGATAACACCTGGCGTTACGGCCATCTCTTTAAAATGCCCTTTGTAAAAATACTCTTCCGGGCTAAACGTGTAGGTTCCTTCTGCTTTTTCTTCAGAAATAAACGTCAACGTATCTACAAACAGAAAAGGTTTTTGATACGGAAGAGATTTTAATATGGTTTCAAATTTTGTTTCCATTTACTGTAAACTTTCTCCTCCATCAACTGTTAAAACGGTGCCATTGATCCAGTTTGCTTCCTCTTTACAAAGTAAATAAACCGAATTTGCAACATCTTCAGGAGTTGTTAATCTATTAAACGGACTTCTTTTTTTTGCTTTTTCGGTAAGGGTTTCACTACCAGGGATTAACTTAAATGAAGGGGTCAAGGTTGTTCCTGCTTGTATGCAATTAGTTGTTATGTTAAGCGGTGCCAATTCTACTGCCATTTGTCTCATCAAAGCTTCTAAGGTTGCTTTTGCAGCTGAAACAGCACCGTATCCGGGCCAAACTTTTGTATTCCCCTCACTGGTAAAGGCAATGTTCCTTGCATTTTCAGTAAAAATTTCTTCGGCGATTAAAGCTTGTGTCCATTCGTACCAACTAGTGGCCATTCCGTGTAGAGTAATATCTAAGTCTGTCATAGATAGCATGTTCAATTGGGCGGCTTGCATTGTTTTTAAACTTCCCTTGGCAATGCTATGAAGCAATAGTTTGCATTTATTTTTAGGCATAGAAGTTAACACTGTTTTGATTGTTGTTTCCTTTAAGGCGTCTTTATTAAAATCCATTACTTCAACTCCAGCATCTTTCATTTTTCGCAGTTCCTCGTTCAATTGCGGTAAATTGCTTTTTCGGGTACGGTGCACGATACAGATGTTCATACCTTTTGCGGCAAGTTTATGAGCTGTTGCAAGGCCTAAACCACTACTACCGCCCAATATAAGGGCCCATTGATTTGTAAATTCTTTTTTCATATTAAAACTCTAAAAGGATTCTTTGTGCTGAAAAACCAGGCCCGAAACTCAACATAAGTCCCAAGTCGCCTGTATTTGTTTTTTTATTCAAAAATCGTTCGAGCACAAAAAGTACCGTAACACTACTCATATTACCATACAATTTAAGGACTTCTTTGGTATCATCTATATTTTTTCCTAAACTACCGAAGAGATCTTCTACGGTTTGTACAATTTTTTTACCGCCAGGATGGAAAATTAGATAATTAATATCTTCAATACTTTTATTGTTTTTCTCCAAAAATGGATGTACTATATTTGGAAAATGATCGGATATGGTCTGTGGCACCTCCTTGTCCAAAATCATTTGTAAACCAGTATTTACTAGTTTAAAACCCATTAATTTGGTTGCATCATAAAAATGGTACATAGCTTCATCTAACAATGTTGGCCCAACATCTTCCTCATTTGAAGATAATAATACGCAAGCCGCGCCATCGCCAAAAATAGCGGCACTCACAATATTTGCCATGGAATAATCATTTAACTGGAATGTTGCTGTTGGGGCTTCCAGCGCAATGACAGCTGCTCGTTTTCCGGGATTTGCCTTTAGAAAGTTTTTAGCATAAATCATTCCCGAAACGCCAGCCGCGCAACCCATTTCCGTAATAGGAAGGCGAACCACATCTTGCCGAAGCTGTAATTCATTAATTAAATATGCATCGACTGAGGGTATCATAAAACCGGTGCAACTTACTGTAATAATGTAATCGATATCGGTTGGTCGCCAATCTGCTTTTTTTAGCGCTTTTTCTAAGGACTGTTTGCCTAGTTTTTTTACTTCGCGAACGTATATTTCATTTTTAGATTCAAAATCAGTGTGCGTAAAAACTTGTTCAGGATCCATAATTGAATACCTACGATCTACTCCAGACCCTTCAAAAATTTTTATCACTTTTCGTTGAAAACGGGTTTCTTGATTCGCTAACCACATTTTAACAAGAGGCAACGTTTCTTCTGTAGTTTGTGAAAAAGGCGGGAGTTGAGTAGCTACCGATTTAATTTTTACGCTCATACGTTATTTTTTAAAATCCATTGATAGCGGAAAGCCCATTTCCAGAGGATTAGGGATTGTTGGTTATTAATTTTTTCTGAAAAATGTTCCAATTCTTCTCTCTTAAATCCTCTTGCTACTGAAACCAATCCGTCGTGTTTGGCAATTTTAGTTTTTAAAAACACCCAACCGAACGCTTTAAACAAATTAAAAGCCAACTCACTTCGCTGAAGATCGTTTACAACCACTCCTATATTTGAAGATTGTTTTACTTTTTTAAGGATTGTTACAATTTCAGCATTTTTAAAATGATGTAAAAACAAATTACATAGTATTATATCTCCTTTCGGAAAAGGATGCATTGAGAAAATATCGAATGTTTTGAAAGTAATGTTTTCGTAGTTTTTGGATCGCTCCTTTGCTTCTGAAATTATGTTCGCATTTGCATCAAGGCCGATTAATTTAAAATTATATCTATTTTTTTTCCCAAAGCGAGCACATTTACGTAGCATTTCGCCGTCTCCACACCCTACATCGATAATGGTGATGGGTTTATTTTTAGGGCTTCCTATCAATAACTTTTTAATCCCTTTTAATGTTATGTTTGCACCACCCAATAAGCTGCTAACGGTATTTAAATCAGTCAGTACCGCTTGCATTTTTTTGCCTTTTAGATTGAAATCATCCATTATTTCAATTTCGGTCGATCGGGATTTAGAAACGTACTTAGGCATTGTTTAAAGGTTTTCCGTGGGTTTTTGTGATTATAGCATTCAACATACTAGGAAATTGATTTAATAAAGTAAACCCAAAATTGGCAGTAGCTTCATTCATAAGTAGTTTTTGAACAAAACGCCCGGTTTTTAAGCGGTTCGAAAATGTTTTATTCCATTGTTTTTTGTATTCATTTTCAAATTGATTTCTTTCAATATTTTTATAGGTGTGCTGTTTCAGAAACAATTCGGAAAAAAGTTTCGCACTGTGAATGGCCATCGCCATGCCGTTTCCGCAAAGTGGATGAATTAACCCCGCACTATCACCAATCATAAAAATATGGTTTTCTACTGGTTTTTTAGGTTGAAATGAAATTTGACCAATCGTTAGCGGTGAATCGAACAGTGGAATGGCTTTAGAAAAAAAATGATTTAAATTAGGGTTTTCACTCATATTGTTATTCTGAAAATCGTCTATTCCTTTAAATTTTTTAAATGAATTATAGGTGGTTAAATAACAAGCATTAACCGCTCCCGTTTCGGTTTTTGAAAGCCCACAGTAGCCACCATTAAAGGTGTGCAAAGCAACTATGTTTTCTGAAAGGTTATATTTATAGTGTGCTTTTATTGCTAACCAAGAGGACTTTTGTTCGATAAAATTCCTATTTAGTTTTTTATCGATGTTTGACCGTTTTCCGTGAGCACCAATCACAAACTTTGCTTTATAATCTGTGCTATCTTGCGTTGAAACTATAAAGTTCTCTTTAAAAAATGAAACAGATTCAACAGTTTTAAAGATCACCTCACTTGTTTCTTTTACTTTTTCATACAACAAATTATCAAGGTGAAAACGGCTCATTCCAAATCCACCTAATGGTAATTTAGTTTGTAATTCTTTATTGTTAATGTTTGTAATTTTGAGTTTTGAAATACTTACGGCTCCTTCAGTCAATACATCAACACCTAACGAACTTAAATACGGCAACACTTCATTTGAAACATATTCGCCACAGACCTTATGGTGTGGAAATGGGTTCTTTTCAATTACAAGTACTTTAATATTCTGTTTTGAAAGGTGCAACGCACAGGTTAATCCGGCTAAACCACCTCCAATAATAATCACATCAAATGTTTTTACAATTGCCATTACGTAAAGTAACCGGGATTTTTCCACATAAAAAAATCCTGCTTTAAATAGTAAAGCAGGATTGGTTGTGTATTAGTGTTGAAGGTTTTTAGTTTCCTCCTTGTTGTGCTTCTTGTTCTGCTTCGTTCACCATTTTTTCGTTTGGAACGATAGCAACATTTACACGACGGTTTTGTGCGCGACCAGCTTCGGTACTATTGTCGGCAATTGGACTTTGTTCTCCAAACCAATTAGTAGTAAAGCGACCATTGCTCAATCCTTTTGTTTGTGTAAAGTAATTGGTAACAGCTTGTGCACGTTGCTTAGAAAGCGTCATGTTATATTCTGCTGAACCTGTACTGTCTGTGTGTCCTACTACCAATACATCGGTATCAGGGTATTCACGTAGTACATTCGCCAATTTATCTAAAGTTGCTTGTGATGCAGAATTGATGTTATATTTATTAGTATCAAAATACACACCACTGTTTTCATCGAAAGTAACAACTATACCATCGTCAACACGTTCTACTTGTGCACCTGGAATTTCGGTTTCAATTTTCTGGGCTTGTTTATCCATTTTATTACCAATGATAACCCCTGCAGCTCCTCCAGCTACTCCGCCAATTACAGCTCCAAGTTCTCCGTTACCACCTTTACCAATATTGTTACCTAAAATAGCTCCTAATACCGCTCCTCCAGTGGCACCTATCACAGCACCCTTTTGTTTGTTATTGGCATTTTTAACAGCCTCACAATTTGTAAATGCAGTTAAAAACAAAGCAGTTAAGCTTATTATTGATATTTTTTTAAGCGTTTTTCTCATTATTCATTGATTTTAGTAAAGTTCATATTTATTGTAAAAGGAGATCCTTCCAAATTTACGGTTTGCTCCCAGCGCATTGTTGATTCATTTAATTGCGTCAATTGCAAGCGGAAACCAACGTCGTTGTCAGATTTACCTTTCGCATTGGTTGGTTTTAGCAAAAAGTCGTAAAGCCCCGTAGTCGGGTCGATTTCTTGGATTGTAAAAATAAAGTTTCTATCTCCCGTAGGACAGTCTGGGTTATTTATAGTATATACTCCTGTATTGTTGTTTGGAATAAACCTCCAGGTACTGCCTTCAAAACATTCTTTTGAAGTGTCCCCCAATAAGGATACATTAAATTCTCCCGATTCACTATAAGTAATATTATCTAAGGCCCAATATCCTTTGATTATTTTACGTGATTCTGAAACTGTTTTGGAAACACCACATGATAGAGTGGTCATAGCTACTAGAGCTAATATGATTATTTTTTTCATACTTGGTAATTTTATTTTAAGGTTAGTGTTATTAAAGTATTTTATCTTCTAAATAATCTAGAAAGTAAAGATAGTACAAGTAGTACTAAAAATATCCAAAAAATGATCATTGCGATATCAGTAGCACCTTCTGCGATACCACCAAAACCAAAGATTGCTGCAATAATTGCGATTACTAGAAAAATAACGATCCAACGTACCATAATGTTTAAGTTTTAATGATTAGTATATCACTAAGGTACATAAGAATCTTTCTTGAAATAGAATGTTTACAAAAAGTTTAACAGCATATGTTAACATTTTAATAAGCTGCTAAAGAGGCCAATTCTTCCCTAAAGCGTTCTTTAGGAAGGTACTGTTGTTCAAGGTTTGCAGCGAATGGCACAGGGGTTTCCATACTTGCTACACGCTTGATTGGCGCATCTAAAAACTCAAAACAATTTTCAGAAATTAACGCTGAAATATCTGAAGCTAACCCACCAAACATAGAATCTTCTTGAAGGATAATCACTTTGTTGGTTTTCTTTACGGAAGCATAAATAGTTTCAGTATCTAACGGTGAAAGGGTTCGCAAATCAATTAAATCTGCTGAAATACTTGACATTTCATCTAACGTTTCTATAGCCCAATGTACACCAGCACCATAAGTGACAATGGTAATGTCATTTCCTTCCCTTATTAAGGATGCTTTTCCCAATGGTAAAGTGTAATAATCGGTTGGTACTTCTTGACGGACACTTCTATACAGAGCTTTGTGTTCAAAAAACATCACTGGATTGGGATCTTCAATGGAAGTTGCCAGTAATCCTTTTGCATCATAAGGAAAAGCTGGATATACTACTTTTAAACCAGGTGTATGCGTAAACCAGGCTTCGTTGGTCTGGCTGTGGAATGGACCAGCCCCTACTCCTGCTCCACAAGGCATACGGATTACCACATCTGCTTTTTGGTTCCATCGGTAATGACTTTTCGCTAAATAGTTTACAATTGGGTTAAAACCCGAAGTAGCGAAATCGCCAAACTGCATTTCCATAACAGATTTATATCCGTTTATGGAAAGCCCCATACTAGCAGAAATAATAGCCGATTCACATATAGGTGTGTTCCGCACACGGTCTCTACCAAATTCTTCTATAAAACCATCGGTTATTTTAAACACACCGCCATATTCAGCGATATCTTGACCCATAATTACAAGGTTATCGTGACGCTGCATAGATTGTTTTAGCCCTTGAGAAATTGCATCGACCAATCGAATTTCTTCGGTTGCTGAATCAGGTGTAACTTCTTCGTATTCAAAATTTTCAAACAAATCGTTTATTTCTGAAGTTTCATTTGCAATAATGACGTCTTCAGAAAATGCGAGGTTTAAACCTTCATCTATTTCAGTAAGGATTTCCTTTTTAAATGCAACGTTATCTTCCTCAGAAAGTAAATTTTCATTCCGAAGAAATTCTGCATAGTTTTCGAGTGGGTCTTTGGCTGCCCATTCATCCATTAATTCTTGAGGTACATATTTGGTACCACTTGCCTCTTCATGGCCTCGCATTCTAAAAGTTTTGAATTCTAATAACACAGGACGTGGGTTTTCCCTCATATCTTCTACCAGTGATTTCACTTTAGAATACACTTCTAGAATGTTATTTCCTTCAATAATATGTGCCTCCATTCCGTAGCCTTTTCCACGATCGGCTAAATTTTCACAATTATATTGTTCATTGGTAGGGGTTGAAAGTCCGTATCCATTATTTTCAATGCAAAAAAGAACAGGTAATTGCCATACTGAAGCTACATTCAACGCTTCGTGTATATCACCTTCGCTAGTCCCGCCTTCGCCAGTAAATACAGCACAAACTTGTTTGTTCTTTTTTAGTTTGTTTCCTAAGGCAATACCATCGGCTACGCCAAATTGTGGGCCTAGATGTGAAATCATCCCAACTATTTTAAACTCTTGTGTACCAAAATGAAAACTACGGTCACGCCCTTTTGTAAATCCGTTGGCTTTTCCTTGCCATTGTGAAAACAACCGATTTAATGGAATATCCCTCGTTGTGAAAACACCTAAGTTTCGGTGCATTGGCAAAATATATTCATCTTTGTCCAAAACTGAAGTGATCCCAACCGATATGGCTTCTTGTCCAATACCGCTAAACCATTTTGAAATTTTACCTTGCCGCAATAAAATGAGCATCTTTTCCTCTATTAATCGAGGTTTCAGCATTCTTTTATATAATGAAATTAAGGTGTTGTCATCAATATTGCTACGGTCGTAATCAAAATGAATTTTAGATGCAGTTTCAGAGCTCATAATTTGTTTTTAGTACTTTCAAATGTAGAAAAAATAGCTGTTTGGCAAAGCGTTTAATTCACTTTTTTAACTTCGGAAATGACCTCTATATTTGGTATATTTGTAATTTGAAAATAAAACCTTATGAATAATATACCTAGCGTGGATCTTGCAGACTTCTTGTCTGATGACCCCAAAAAAAAGCAAAAGTTTGTAGATGAGATTGGTACCGCTTACGAAGAAATAGGCTTTGTATCCTTGAAAAACCACTTTTTAAGCGATGATTTGGTTAAAAACCTTTATAAAGAAATTAAAGCCTTTTTCGCTTTACCTGTTGAAGATAAAGAAAAATATGAAATAGAAGGGCTAGGTGGCCAGCGTGGTTATGTTTCCTTCGGAAAAGAACACGCAAAAGGTAAAAAAGAAGGTGATTTAAAAGAATTTTGGCATTTTGGCCAAGAACCTGATGCAGAAGCAAATTTACCAGAGGAATATCCTGATAATGTTGAAGTAAAAGAACTTCCAGACTTTAACCCTACCGGAATGGAAGCTTACCGAATGCTTGAAAAAACTGGAATATACGTGCTTCGTGCCCTAGCATTATACATTGGTATTGAAGAAACTTATTTTGATAAATGGGCGACCAACGGAAACAGTATTTTACGTCCAATTCACTACCCACCTATTACCGAAGAACCAAAAGGTGCTGTACGTGCAGGAGCTCACGGCGATATTAATTTAATCACCTTATTAATGGGAGCTTCTTCCGGTGGACTGCAAGTATTGCGTAAAGATGGCGAATGGATCGATGCTATCCCTCAAGAAGATGAATTGGTTATTAATGTCGGGGATATGTTAGAGCGACTCACCAATAATAAATTACGCTCTACAATTCACCGGGTTGTGAATCCACCAAAAGAACAGTGGGACACGCCTCGTTATAGTATTCCATTTTTTATGCACCCGCGTAGTGATATGAAATTAAACTGTTTAGAAGAATGTGTCGATGATGAGCACCCTAAAGCGTTTCCCGATATTACAGCGGGAGAGTTTTTACACCAGCGTTTAGTTGAAATAGGATTGATTAAAGAGTAGTTCATGGATTTACAAGATCAGTTAAAAAATTTATTCCCAGATCACGAAGTACCTGAAGAACCAAAGGAAGAAAAATCTAATGTTTGGCTTCAGGACGATCCTTTACATTGTAAATATGAAAAACGTCGTGGTAAACCCATCACTATTATTGATAACTACAATGGTGCCCAAAGTGACTTTAAGCAACTTGCCAAAGAACTGAAAAAAATGTTGGGTGTGGGTGGTAGTTTCAAAAACGAACAGATTATCATTCAAGGGGATTACCGAAAAGAAATTATGGAATTTCTTGAAGATAAGGGATTCAACGTTAAACGTGTGGGGGGATGAAAATAGCAGAATCTGAGTTGATTTTAAATCCCAATGGCAGTATTTATCATCTTAACTTAAAACCCGAAGACCTCGCCCAAACCATCATAACTGTTGGTGACCCAGATCGGGTAGAAAGCATTTCTAAACATTTCGATTCCATAGAAGTTAAAGTTCACAAAAGAGAATTTAAAACCCATACAGGCACATATAAAGGTAAACGGATTTCGGTAATTTCAACAGGGATTGGAACCGATAATATCGATATTGTTTTTAATGAACTGGACGCTTTGGTCAACATCGATTTTGAAACAAGAACCATAAAAGAAAACCACACGCAACTTACAATTATTCGTGTAGGTACTTCTGGAGCTATTCAAGCAGACATTCCTTTAGATAGTTTTTTAATTTCTGAAACAGCTATTGGCTTTGATAATCTGCTTCATTTTTATGGAAATACTTCTTTTTTAGATGAATCTTTTTCCGAAGCATTTACAAAACACACCAATTGGTCTACCAAAAAATCAGCACCCTATGTAGTGAATGCAGACGAGTCACTTTTAAATCTTTTTTCCGAAGAAAATTTTATTAAAGGAATAACAGCTACAAATGTTGGTTTTTATGGTCCGCAAGGAAGGGTATTACGACTTTCTACGCAGGATGAAAACTTGAATAACAAAATTGCTTCTTTCTCAATTAATAAAAAAAGAATTACTAATCTTGAGATGGAAACATCTGGAATCTACGGTATGGCAAGATTATTGAACCATAAAGCCATATCATTAAACGCTATTTTGGCCAATAGGGCTAATGGCGAGTTTAGCCAAACACCACAAAAAACTGTGGAGAATTTAATTTTAAGGACTTTAGAAATAATTACGAGATGAAAAAGCTTCTCATAGGAGGTGTACCGGAACACTTTAACTTACCTTGGTATTTAACACTCCGTGACAAAAAATACCATGATGAAGATATTAATCTCCGTTGGAAAGATTACTACGGCGGAACCGGCGAAATGTGTAAAGCCCTACGTGACGGTACTATTGATATGGCGGTTATTCTAACCGAAGGTATTGTTCGTGACATTATAAACGGCAACGATGCGAAAATTGTTCAAGTGTTTGTAAAATCACCTTTAGTTTGGGGAATTCACGTTGCCGAAAACTCAGACTATGAGAACGTTTCAGAATTAAAAGGAACTGAAGCAGCTATTAGCCGCTATGGTTCCGGTTCACACTTAATGGCGTATGTTAATGCCGAAAATCAAGGCTGGAATTATGAAGACGATCTAGACTTTACAGTTATTAAAGACTTAGAAGGTGCTTTAAAAAATCTTCCCGAAGGAAATGGCGACTATTTTATGTGGGAAAAATTTACTACAAAACCTTATGTAGATAATGGCCCATTTCGTTTGGTTGGAGAATGTCCTACCCCCTGGCCCTGCTTTGTAATCGCAGTTCGTAATGAAGTTTTAGAAAAAGATGGTGATCTTATTTCTTCTATATTGGAAACCATCAACCAAACTACAAAAGAGTTTAAAGACATTCCATCCATAGATAAAATGATTTCTAATCGGTACGATCAAAAACTGGAAGATGTTCAGCAATGGTTGTCATTAACCGAATGGAGTCAAAAAAATCTTACAGAAGAAGAACTAGAAAGCGTGCAAGAAAAGTTAATAGAATTAAATTTAATTGATAAAAAAATAGCTTCAGGAGAAATCCTTTGGAAGCCTTCTTAAAAAAATAGTAATTTTTTACGCAACCTTTTTAAACCTAGCCCATCTTACTATTGTAAAGTAAGAACACATGACCACATTTTTAATCATTTTAGGGGCTTTACTAGTAACAAATTTCTTGTTGTTACAATTTAGCTGCAACGACGCTGCTGAGCCCGAAACACCAGAAGACGAGTAAGATAGCTCGGTCTAAAAGTTTAAGTTTAAAGTAAATTTCCAAATTGAGGATAGCCTATTCCATAATAGGTTACCACTCAATTTTTTCTTTTCCTTGTTTTTCTAAATACGAATTTGCCTTACTGAAATGTTTATTGCCAAACCAATATCCTCTATTTGCACTTAAAGGTGAAGGATGCCCGCTAGTTAAAACCAAGTGTTTATCGGCGTCTATCTTTGCACCTTTTTTCTTGGCATAACCACCCCACAATAAAAATACAAGTCCTTCCCTATTTTCTGAAAGTTTTGTGATTATTGCATCGGTAAATTGTTCCCATCCTTTTTTTTGATGGCTGCCGGCTTCATGCGCCCTAACTGTTAATGTTGCATTCAGCAACAAAACACCTTGATCCGCCCATCGTTCTAAATTTCCATTTGGCGGAACGGGTATTCCTATATCACTTTTTATTTCTTCAAAAATATTGATTAAGGAAGGTGGTTTTTTTATACCATCTGCAACCGAAAAACATAAACCATTAGCTTGCCCCAAACCGTGATAAGGATCTTGACCCAAGATCACTACTTTAACTTCATTAAATGGTGTATGGTCAAATGCTGAAAATATTTGTCTTCCTGGAGGAAAACAGGTGTTTTTAGCATACTCTTCTTTTACAAAATCAATCAGGTTTTTAAAATATGGTTTCTCAAATTCTTCAGCTAATTGGTCCTTCCAACTTTCTTCAATAATTACTTCCATTATATGTATTTTTGTAATCTATAAAATATAAAATTACAGTATTAAAGGCGAATGGTCCGTATTGATTTAAAAACATTGCAAGATTTGGAGTTTCCATCCGTTTTGCAACAAATTGCAGATAATTGTATTACCGAACCCGGCACTGAGCGGGTTTTAAAGATAAGGCCATTTAAAGAGACGAATAAAATTACACCAGAGCTGTATCGAGTAAAAGAGTTTACAGCTTCTTTTGAAAGTGACAGCCCAATCCCCAACCACGATTTTGAACCCATTAATAAAGCGCTTCAGTTTTTAGATATTGAAAACAGTGTATTGGAAATTTCAAGTTTCAGAAGAATTCGTTCGGTTACTGATACCACGTTCGATTTATTGAAATTCTTTAGAAAGTTTGAAGAGTTTTATATCTACCTAAACCGGTTTTCAGACAAAGTAAACTACACCAGTCTCATTTCAGAAGAAATAGAGAAAAAAATAGACAGGTTTGGTGATGTTAAAAATGAAGCTTCAGAAGAATTAGCGGCCATTCGAAGACGTTTAAACCAAGTAAAGGGGCAAATAAATTCTTCTTTCACAAAAGCGTTAAATAATTATTCGCAAGCTGATTATCTTGATGATATTAAGGAAACCGTAGTTGAAAACCGTCGGGTACTGGCAGTTAAAGCCATGTACCGAAAAAAAATACGGGGCGCTGTGTTAGGAAACTCTAGAACGGGTAGCATAGTTTATATTGAACCTCAGGAAACGCTTGAATTTACAAACGAACTAAGCAACTTAATTTATGAAGAGCAAGAGGAAATAAAACGGATTTTAAAAGTACTTACCGAGTTTGTTCGTCCGTATAAAAAGTTACTGAAGCAATACCAAAACTACTTATCAAAGATTGATGTTTTGTATGCGAAAGCAAAATATGCGCGAGCCATTAATGGAGTTTTACCGGTCTTAACCGAAAACAAATTCCTTCTCTTAAAAGACGCTTTTCATCCATTATTGTGGGTGGCCAATAAAAAGCGAAACGAAAAAACTTTTCCGCAGACCATTTCGCTAGAGCCAGAAAAACGAATTATTGTAATAAGTGGTCCTAATGCCGGAGGAAAAAGTATCACATTAAAAACAGTTGGTTTACTGCAAGTTATGTTACAAAGTGGATTGTTGGTACCGGTAGATCCGTTGAGTGAATTTAGTTTTTTCGATCGTGTTTTAACTGATATTGGTGACAATCAATCTATAGATAATCATCTGAGCACCTACAGTTATCGATTAAAAAAGATGAATCAATTTCTTCGGAAATGTAACAAAAATACCCTCTTTTTAATTGATGAATTTGGTACGGGAAGTGACCCAGAACTAGGTGGCGCATTGGCTGAAACCTTTTTAGAAGTTTTTTACGAAAGGGAGGCTTTCGGGATTATCACAACACACTACGCCAATTTAAAAGTATTAGCTAGTGAATTACCACACGCTATAAATGCCAATATGCAATTCGATAATCGAAGTTTAGAGCCTTTATACCAATTGCATTTAGGCGAAGCAGGAAGCTCTTTTACATTTGAGGTAGCACAAAAAAACGGTATCCCCTACAGCTTAATTAACAAAGCGAAAAAGAAGATTGAACGGGGAAAAGTTCGTTTTGATAAGACAATCGCCAAACTACAGCAAGAACGGTCTAAGTTGCGACAAACTTCAGCCAATTTAAAGACTGAAGAGCAAAAAGCAAGAGAGGAAAGCAAACAACTTGAAGAAATAAACAATCGCGTTCAAGAAAAGCTGGAAAGCTATCAAGAGTTATATGATAGTAACCAAAAAATGATTTCCTTAGGAAGAAGAGTAGATTCATTAGCTGAAAAATTCTTCAATAACAAAAAGAAAAAACCGTTACTAGACGAACTTTTTAAACTGGTGTTGAAAGAAAACAGTAAACGCAAAAAAGCAAAACCTAAAACGAAAAAAGTAAGTAAGTCGCAAAAACAAGCTGAAAAAGCCGAAAAGGCAAAAAAACACGAAGTAAAGCAAGAGCTGGAACAAAAAGTGGCTGCTATACGGAAACGTAAAAAGAAAGAAAAGGAAGAAGCTAAAAAAGCACCACCACCAAAACCAAAAGTGACGTTAAAAGTTGGCGATCGTGTACGGATGATTGATGGCCGAGCTATTGGAACCATTGACACAATTGAGAAGAAAAAAGCAATTGTAAATTATGGAATGTTCACTGCAGATGTGAGCTTAGAAGAACTGGAGAAAGTTTCATAATAACTAAGAATTTAATTGAATTCAGAAATAAAACATAAAATAATCCTCTTCGACGGGGTTTGCAATCTTTGCAACAGCTCTGTGATTTTTGCCATAAAACGAGATAAAAATGACGTATTCCGGTTTGCAGCATTGCAAAGTGAAATTGGCGAGCAGCTTACTTCTAAGTATAATATAGATACTTCAAAAACTGATTCCATTATATTAATTGATGGTGAAAAATATTACGAAAAATCTTCCGCGGCACTTCATATAGCTAAATATCTTTCCGGCGGTTGGCCACTACTCTACTCTTTTATCATTCTACCTAAATTTATAAGAGATTCAGTTTACAACTTTATTGCGAAAAATCGCTACAAATGGTATGGCAAAAAGGAAAGCTGTATGATTCCTACACCTGAACTGCAAGCTAAGTTTTTGTAACGTTTAGTTATAATTAGGCTCAATATCTTAAGTTAACGATAAGTTAACGGATGTATTTATCACTATATTTAGTAGTCTAATCTTCTACATTTACGTTATGCAACTAAAGTCCAAGGTGTTAATTCTATTTTCAATTTTCACATTGATTGCCTTAATTGGCATTCAGGGTTACTTAATATATAATAGTTATGAGCTAAAACAAAAGACTATAACCATCGATGCTCGTAATGCTATTGCAAAAATTTACACCACTCCAAAGGTAGATTCAATTGCTTGGTTGTATAGAACCGATTTTTTAAACCATCTTGAAGCCTATAAGAACAAGAAGATTTCAAAACAAGAATTGCTTCAGTTATTAGAGAAGAAATCTACGGAAATTAACCCGGGTTTTCTCGACGTCTTCAATAAAGGGTTAAATCAGTTTGATGAAGATTATAGAGTCCAATTCAAAAAAATTGTAACTTCAATCACACTTACCGATTCTCTTGGAAATGTAGAAGCATTATATCCTGAAAAAAGTACTGATACCATTATTCTTCTTGGGGAAAATTTTCAACAAGAGGAAGGTACACTTATTAATAATAGTACCTGGCAAAAAGATCATGAAGTTATTTATGATGAAGGTTCTGAGGTTTTCGATTTAGACTTCAAATCTAGTATTTTCATGAATATTTCAAACTGGAACAGTTTAATAGTTAGAGAACTTTCTGGTCTTTTAATACTTTCAAGTTTGTTATTCCTATTTGTGGTGGGGCTTTTATATTATTCCATTCAGAATTTATTAAAACAAAAACGAGTTGCTGAAATAAAAACCGATTTCATCAACAATATTACCCACGAACTTAAAACTCCCCTTTCTACGCTGTCGTTGGCCACAAAAACACTTACCAGTGAACATGCCAAGGGAAATGAAGAAATGACTACTGAGGCTATACAGATTATAGACCGGCAAAATACCCGACTTCAAAATTTAATAGATCAAGTATTGCAAAGTAGTTTAGGCTATCAACAAATTCAGCTATCTACCGAAGCATTTAATGCCTGTACTTTTTTAAAGGAAGTACTTGATGATTATTGCTTGACAATTTCTCCATCCGTTACAATTGATCGGGATATTGAAAGCACCGGAATACCCATAATAGCCGATAAATTTTATTTAAGCACTGCAATTATTAATATCCTAAACAATGCCATTAAATATGGTGGTACAAAATTAAAAGTAGGCTACACAATTGATAAAGGCGACAACACGCACCAATTTACCATACAGGATAATGGAATTGGTATTTCTACAAAATATCAAAAATATATTTTTCACAAATTTTATCGTATTAGCGAAAAAAACACACATAACTATAAGGGACTGGGGCTTGGCCTGTACTATACCAGCCAGATAATCAAAGGGCACGATGGTACAATTTCAGTAGAAAGTGAAACTAATAAGGGTTCAATCTTTACCATTAAAATACCAATTATATCATGAGAAACGTACTACTTGCAGAAGACGATCAGGATTTTGGGACCATGTTAAAACAGTACCTAACCCTAAATAAGTTTAAGGTTACCTGGACTATGAATGGTGAAGAAGCTTTTGAAGCGTTTAAAAAAGAAACATTCGATATCTGTATACTGGACGTGATGATGCCATTATGGATGGTTTTACATTAGCAAAAAAGATAATTGAGATAAACCCTGAGATTCCTTTCTTGTTTTTAACAGCACGAAAAACAAAAGAAGATAAAGTCAAAGGATTAAAGTTAGGTGCCGATGACTATGTAGTAAAACCATTTGAGGCAGAAGAGTTAATTTTCAGGATAAAAAATATCATAAAACGTACCGAACAACAAAACAACCTACAAAGGGACGAACCAAAAGAAAAGCAAATAAATATTGGCAATTACACTTTCGACACTGAAAATTTAGAACTGAAAATTAATGGTGAAAGTAACAAAATAACCACTAAAGAAGCAAAGCTATTATACTATTTATATAACAATAGGAATCAGCTAATACGCCGTGATGATATATTAACCCACATTTGGGGGAAAACAGATTTCTTTTCTGGTAGAAGCATGGATGTATTTATAAGCAGGATTAGAAAATATTTAAAAAACGACCCTTCCATTACCATTGAAAGTGTAAGAGGCATCGGGTTGGAGTTCAATATTAAATAAATAGAAAATCAAATATTAATCACAAACACTAATTATGAAAACAATTACTAAAAAAGTGCTTTTATTACAAATACTGTTATTTGGTGGCTTACTAGCAGCGACCGCACAAGAGTATTTTGGAACAACTACCTTCGGGGATAGTTCTATAGAAAATGCATTCAATTCCGCAGTAGATAGTGAAGGTAACATTTACACTCCAGGATTATATTCAGGTTCTATTACTGTAGGCCCTGATACCGTAAATTGGGCAGGCGGAAACGCAGATGGTTATTTGGCCATCCATGACAGCGATGGCAACCCAACCGGTGTGCTTAGTTTCGGCGGCGGTTTTGATGATGCTGTCATAGATGTAGCTATTGATGCTGACGATAATATCTACCTTACAGGATATTTTCAAGGAGCCAATCCTAATAGCCCATTTGATGCCGATCCAGGACCAGATGTTTTCCCATTATTACAACCAGCTTTTGGATTGAGTAGGGATATTTTTGTTATTAAGTTAGATAGCAATCAAGAATTTGTTTGGGCTAAACAAGTGAGCAACCCTTTTGGCTTTGGTGCAATTAACGAAGATGCACAAACCATTGAGGTAGACAGTAATGGAGATGTTTATGTAGCTGGTTCTTTTCTTTTAGCAGATTTTGATCCAGATCCTAATAATGATGTAACCTTGTTCTCTGCAGATTCACAAACACCCGATGGTTTTTTATTAAAACTTGATACCGATGGAAACTATGTTTGGGTAAAAACCTATGAAGGTGCCGGCGGTATTGTAGAAGTTGAAAGCATCGATTTTGATGCTAATGAAGATATTTTGCTTACTGGTAGGTTTAGAAATCAAGTAGATCTTGATACCGGAACAGATGTTGACAACTATACAACCAATGGCAGTGATGATATTTTTATCACAAAAACAGATATCGATGGTAATTACATCTGGGGACAAGTATTTGGTGGATCTGGTTTAGACATCGTAGAACAAATTAAAGTGTTGCAATCGGGAATCTATATTAACGGTATGTTCTCAGGGACAGTTGATTTAGACCCTACAGCTGGAGAAAACAATGTAACTTCAAATGGTGATTTTGATGCATTCTTTTCAAAATTTGATACTGATGGTAATTATGATTTTTCATATGTAACTGGCGGTGAAGGCAATACAAATTTAGAGCTAGTATATGATATTACTGAAGGTCCTACTGGAAACCTATTTGTTTCGGGAAGTTTTATCGGTACTAGTGACTTTGACAATGGTACTGGAGTCGCTATGACAACTTCAAACGGAAACAGCGACAACTTTTTAGTAGAAATGGGTACGGACGGTGTATATAGAAACCACTGGACTATTGGTGGTACCGCTGTAGACGCCAGCCAACAAGTTATCTTTAATGCAAATAATCAAATAATTGCAATTGGTGTTTTTCAACAATCTGTTGATTTTGATCCTTTTGCAGGAGAAGACACGCAAACCAGTAATGGCAATAGAGATATTTATGTTTCAAGGTATTCAACTATCAACATAGGCAATGACAGTTGTGAAAATGCAGTAGCTGTTACTTGTGGCGATATAATAAATGGTGAAACAGTTTCCGATTCCGATTCTGGCGGAAACGCTGCTCCAGATGAATTTTATAGTTATACAGGAAACGGAACTTTAGAGGAAGTAACCATTTCACTTTGTAACAATACAGATTTCAACTCAGTTCTTCGTGTTTATGAAGACTGTACACTAACAAATGAAATTGCTTTGAACGATGATTCTTGTGGAGAGCAATCTGAAGTTTCATTTATATCAGACGGTACTTCAACCTACTATATTATGGTAGAAGGATTTGAATCTGAAGCCGGAAACTTCAACTTAGAAGTTTCTTGTGAAGAATTACCAGAAAACGACATTTGTAGCGGAGCGCTACCAATCACTTGTGGTGAAACACTATCAGGTTCTACTGCAGATGCTACATTAGATACAGACGCACCAGTGTGTGCTACCGATATTACAGCACCAGGACTTTGGTATTCATTTACTGATGATAGTGGTTTAGTAACAGATTATACCGTTTCACTTTGTGATTCAGATTACGATACTAAAGTGACTGTTTACACAGGAGAATGTGGTGCTTTAGTTTGTGAAACTGACAACGATGATTCTTGTGGCCTTCAATCTGAAGCTACTTTTCAAGGAGATGGAAACACAACATATTATATTTTGGTGCACGGTTTTGGAACGGCTACAGGTAACTTCAACTTAACTGTTGACTGTGTTCCAGTGCCACCAGCAAACGATATGATTGCTAATTCTATTGATGTTGATGAAATAGGTTTCCCTTATACCGATCCAGCAGTAGCCATGCCAGCGGCAACGACCGAAAGTGGTAATCCAACCGGCTGTAATATAGATGGCGCTAACGGTGTATGGTACAATTTTGTTTCAAGTGGTGATGGAGAAGCTACAGCTAGCATTGTAGATCCAGCAGGAACAAGCGTGGTAACTTTCTTTGAAGCACCAAATGAAAATGCTTCTGAAAGTGATCTTACTCTGGTAAACCAAGGAACAAACCAATGTCTTCCAGGAAGCTCTTCAACTATCACAACAACTGCCGGACAAGCATACTACGTTTTTGTAGTCAATACAGGCGGTACGACCGATATAGAGATTGATGGAACTTTATTGGGAACCAATGAAAATACACTTGAAGGTTTTAGCTATTACCCTAACCCAACATCAAACCTTTTAAACTTAAACGCTACTGAAACAATTGAGCGTGCAACAGTTTATAACTTGTTAGGACAAAAAGTGATTGATGAGAATATAGGAAATTCAAAATCTGAGATTTCTGTATCAAGCTTATCAGCAGGTACGTATATTTTAAAAGTAGTTGTTAATGGGCAAGTAGGAACCTATAAAATTATTAAACAATAAATTTTTCTCATAGTTTAGTTACTATGTAATTAGGTGAGCGGGCAGGAAACTGTCCGCTTTTTTATTTTAATATTTCATTTAAAATTTTATAGTAGATTTGTGAGTATAAATCATACTTCATGAAAAATACTTTCTTTCTATTTTTTTTAATTCCATTATTAGTTTTTGCTTCAGAAACCGATTCAAAACCTTCAACAATAAAAAAAGTTACTGTCTACCTCAATGGCGCTTCGATTGAAAGAACTGCACCTATAAATCTCCTTTCAGGGGAAAACACGTTTGTTTTTAATGATTTATCGCCCGATATAAACGAAAATAGCATACAGATTTCAGGATTGGACAACGCCTCTATATTATCCTTGAATTACACTGTTGATTATCTTGAAAAAGGGACACTATCAAAAGAGTATACGCTCTTAGAAACAAAATTAAATGAACTTCAAAAACAGAAAAACGAAATACAGAACACCATAGCAGGGTATCAAAAAGAAATGGAACTGTTGGACAAGAATCAACGCATAAACAGTGATGCCACCGATCTTTCATTAGTAAAAGTAAAGGAAATGTCCACTTACTATAGAACAAGGGTGACCGAAATTAAAAATGCCGTTTACACTCAAAACCTTGCCTTGATCGAGTTGAACAAAAACGTCCAAGACTATTCCAATGAACTTTATAAACTAGAAGATGAAAGAAAGAAAAGAAGGGGCAAAATAACCGCCAAACTTGATGCAAGACAAGCAACGAAACTTTCTTTGGTGATTAAATACAATATAAACAGTGCCGGTTGGTTCCCAATATACGACATAAAGGCTAAAAACACGAACACCCCAATTGAAATCTCGTATAAAGCAAATGTGTATCAGCAAAGTGGAACGGATTGGGAAAATGTGGCAGTTGTTCTGTCCACTGGCGACCCAAATACCAATAATTTGAAACCAGAGATTTCAACCAAATACTTAAATTTTGTAAATAGGTATTATACAAACCGCGCTCCCATACGCCGAACCAATTACAAGTACAACCCAACCGTAAAGCAGGTGAGCGGGACAGTAATAGATGAAACCGGATTGCCCCTTCCAGGCGTAAACGTTATTATAAAAGGTACATCGCACGGAACACAGACCAATTTTGATGGAAATTATACTTTGGATATAAAAAATGGTGAAGAGTTGACATATAGTTATGTTGGGTTTGAAAGTCTTAATCAACCTATATATGCTAGTATTATGAACGTACAGTTACAACAAGGCAGTGCACTTGAAGAAGTCGTTGTTACTGGTTATGCTAGCGGGAAAAGATCCAAAAACCTTGATGCAGCAGTTCAAACGATGAAAGAACCAGCCCCAAGTTTTACAAAAGAAGTTGGAGTTACGAATACCCAATTTAAAATCAAAAAAGCATACTCTATTCCATCTAACGCCGAAGTTACTAGTATCGAAATTGAGAATATTAACTTACCTGCCACATATCAACATTACACCGCGCCCGAGTTAAATGAAAATGTTTTTTTAACCGCCACTATTAAGAACTACGAACAGCATGATTTTTTACCTGGCGAAGCAAATGTTTATTTTGAAGGCAATTACGCCGGAAAATCCATAATAAACCCTCAAGTAGCATCTGACAGCCTAAACCTTTCGTTGGGAACAGACCCCAATGTTGTGGTTACCCGAGAAAAACTGAAAAACTACAAGAGCAAATCCTTTTTAGGGAATAACCGTATTATTGATAGAGACTATAAAATCGAAATTAAAAACAACAAAAACACTACAGTTAATTTATTTATAGAAGACCGTATTCCCATTTCGCAGAATGAGAAAATAAAATTGGATGATATAAATACAGGAACCGCAAGATATGATAAAGAAACGGGCATTTTAAAATGGAACGTAACGCTATCTGCCAATGAAAAAGCTGAAAAGGAATTTTCTTATACTGTGAAGTATCCAAAAGATAAACAGATAAATCTGGATTGATTTAACAGCTGCTCTTATTTCAAATTCTGAAGAATAAAATCCAGTTTAGAGTTGGCATTTTCGTTAGAATCAAAGGCAAAGTTTTTGTAGCGATTTTCTTTTGCCAAACCTTCCTGTTTCCAGTTTTGAATTATAGATTCATTCTCTAAAGTTACTTTACCAGCTAAAAGATTATCTAAAGAAACTCCTTTTTGGTTTAGGTTATACACTTTTTTTAACCCCGTAAGGTATAAGTGATCTTTTGTAAACCCACCGCCTCGATGGGCACGCAGGGTTATATTGTATGCTTCTTCCCTCTTGAGTTTATATTGATTGTGTAACAAATCGAACGTATCACAAAAGTTGAAACCTTTTCGTAAGCTATCGGTTGCTAACACGCGGTAGCTTAATTCTTTTAATCGGTATAGGGTTAAACAGCCACTCATATATTCGCTAAAAACAGCGAGTCCTTCTTGTGTCTCTACATTTTTAGGAAAGCCATTATGAAAAATTTTAAGCGGTTGATTTAAACTATTAAAAGTAGTTACCAAATGTACACCTATTTCGTGATTGGCCAAAACTTTCAATTGGTTAGCACTAAACTTATGGTTCTTTTTAAGTACCAGCGTTTGCTTGTTGTTCAGCACCATTGCCGCGGCCGAAATTTTAGTGGAAAGTTTAATGTTGAACTGAAAATCGTACCGTTTGGTAAACGTTTCAAAATAATCGGCTGCCTCTTCGGCGTTAAAGGCTGGTATCATTTCGGTATCGTAAGCTTCATCTTCAAAATGAAGGATAAACCGGGCATTTTCAACACTGTTTTGGGTTGGAGTTCCAAATGATTTAAGCGAATTGAAATAGAACTTCTCTTTTTGTCCAACGGTTTCCACACATTGTACCAAGCCTGAATAATCATAAATCACTTCTCGATAAAAAGCCCGGGTTTCTTCATCTTTAATGCTATCGATATCCTGCGAAAAAAGTTCTTGTTGCAATTTATGGGCATTAAAATCGAGCTTTCGATATTTAAAATTTGGGTTTACATTATATTTCGAAGCAAAGAAATTTCGTTTTTCCTGTTCAATGTTAATAGGGTTCACAAAGTTTAAAACTTCTATTTTTTGAACCAGTTTATTCAAATTATAATCAATCCTAAATAAGTTGGGATAAGTATCGATAATAGCCTGCGTATCTGTCATATTATTTGTTGAACGTATTGTAAAACAATGTAGCGTGTTCTTTAACTTTCTGCTGAAGTTGCTGCTCAATGGCTGAAACCACTTCAGGGTAAATCAATTCTCGCAATTCGTCACAATAAATTTTCTTGAATTCAGTCGCCAAAACTAAGGTATTTTTAAAGTTTTGGGTGATATATTTTAAAAAATAACCATTTCCGAAGAAGGTATCGTTAATTTTTGAAGTAGCTTCTATATCATGAGGAAGTTGCAGTTGTGATAAGGATTTTCGCCAACTTTCAACCAAATCGCCAAAACGGTCATTATCAATATTGGATGTTCCTAAGTTTATAACCGGCACTTCCCTATCCCAACGACGCCAATTATAACTGTGCATATCGTACACCACAATGGTGCCAAATTTTTCCTCTAACTTTGAAATCAAAGCATGTACCACCGAATAAAACGCGGTATGTTTATCAAGGCTTTGTTTTTTTTCTGAAGGGCTCAATGGTTCTTTCCACAATTGTTTTCCCCAAGCTAAATCGAATATTGCATTGTCTGGATCGCGGTTTAAGTCATATTCAAATCGACTATCGCAACCAGCTAGCACAATTGGGTGCGTTTTTATAAACTCCTTAGTGCAGGGATCTTCTTCAAACCAGCGTTCATATTCAGTATGAATGCAGTTTGCCCACAACTCCTTTCGAAATTGATGCCCATCGTGTACAGCGCCACAAGCGTAAGGCACGTACTTTTCAATTTTTAAGGTGAATGAGTAATCTTCAGCTACAGCCTCAAACACTTCTTCCGCCTCGATTTTTTTAATAATTTCTGAAACTGCTAATCTTTTCATTAGGCATCACTTACGTGTTTACGAAGTTTTTGGCGGCGCTCAAAAGCATTGACGCGTTCAAGTACTTTGTCTTCAACAAAATCAATTATTTTTTCCTGTATTTTACTTTTGTATACTTTGTTCATATAAGTGATTCCACCCGGGGACATTACATTTACCTCTACCAATTTACCGCCAATGACATCGATCCCTACAAAGTACAATCCATCTTTTACTAATTTAGGCCCAATGCGACGGCATAGTTCCTTTTCTTGCTTAGACAATGTGTGTTTTTTAACACTCCCTCCAGCACTTACATTGCTGCGATGATCTTCGTCACCAGGCACACGACGCATAGCACCAATTGGTTGCCCGTTTAACAATAAAATACGCACATCTCCTTCATCAGCACCTTCAATGTAATCTTGTAATATCACATAGTTGGTAGTACCATCTTTATTATCAATGTAAAAATCCAATAAAGAGTTGATACTCTTCATCGCGCTTTTTTCAATTAAGATTACGCCAGAGCCTCCAAAACCATTTAAGGGTTTTAATATCATGCGATCGGGGCCTTCTTTAATTATTTTCTTTAAATACTGTTTGTTTTTTGTCACATGAGTTCGCGGAATCATTTCGTTGTTTTCATCCTCAAAAACAGCCGTGTACAATTTATTGTTCGCACGGCGGATACCGTCAAGATCGTTCATAATAAAAACATCGTCCTTAACCGAATCTAAAAAATTAAGCATAATCATGTCTAACGGCGGG
>CEPR01055346.1_pt1 | contig 42959 bp, 47 predicted proteins | sample 530431 | NCBI WGS metagenome assembly CEPR01 (sample SAMEA2620078, study PRJEB7988) | marine metagenome | isolation source: saline water (ENVO:00002010), including
CGTGGTGCTGAAGTGGCCATCAAATCAAGTTCAATAGGAATTTAGCGTATGGAAATAAACAATCTCATAACGATACTTTCAATTATTGGTGTGGCCAGTTGTGTTTTCTATGCAATGTTTCGGGTAAGTAAGTATGCGTTCCTGTTAAATATCACAATGCTTTCGGTCTTCATTTTTTATATTACTGAAGGAAATGAATTAGTGTCAATATTGCTTTATTTGGTTTGTCCTCTAATGCTAATTAATATAGGATTCTATGTTTTTCTGCATAAAACTGAAACCGTCCAAAATGGCGATACAAAGTATCAGGTCAATTTCGCCACGACCAAAGGAAATTTCAAATTGGATAATATCAAAAGGGGCGCATCCATAATCGGTTCTGCCGGAAGTGGAAAGACCGAAAGTGTCGTGTATGGCTTTTTAAAACATTTCCGGAAAGAACGCTTTTGCGGAATCATTCACGACTACAAGGATTTTGAACTGACTGAAATGGCGTATCCGCTTTTAAAGGATAGCAATATCCCGTTTAAGGTCATTTCCTTTGATAAAATCATCCACAGGGTAAATCCTATTGCGCCACGTTATTTAGAGAACGAGGAAAGCGTAAACGAAGTGTCAAGAGTATTGATTGAAAACCTTTTGGAACAAAGAGAAAGTGGAACAACAGGAACAACCAAATTTTTTAATGATGCTGCGGAAGGTTTAATTGGTGGGTTGATTTGGAAACTGAAATGCGATTATCCCAAATACTGTACGCTACCGCATTTAATAGCCATTTATCAAATACTCGATACCGATAGCCTAATCCAGTTTTTGGAAACCAACACAACATCAAGAGCGATGGCAGATGCTTTTATTAGTGGCAAGGATTCTGAAAGACAGACTGCTGGTGTTAAAAGCACCTTGGCAAATGCGCTGAAACGAATTAGTACACAGCGCATTTTTATGGCATTGTCCGCAGACGAAGTGCCATTGAATATCAATAGCGAGGAAAATCCAGCGGTAATTTCGATAGTCAACAACCCAAAATTTGAAACGTCCTATTCGCCAGTAATAGCTACAATTATACACACCATTACAAAGCAAATGAGCGTTCGGAATTCTAAACCGTCGTTCTTGCTGATGGAAGAAGCACCGACCATTCGTTTGTTGAATATGCATCGTATTCCAGCTACATTGAGAAGCTATAATATCTCTACAATTTACGTGATGCAGGATAAAATTCAAAACGATATGATGTATGGCGATAAGGCAAGCAAAGCAATATTGAGTAATCTATCTTATCAGTTTTTCGGAAAGGTAAACGACCCAGATACTGCGAAATACTATGAGCGTTTTTTTGAAATTATCAAAGACCCAACCAAGAGTATAAGTCGTGGTCATAATCTGGATTTTGATACACGAATTACAACTGGAGAAAAGGAAATTCCAAAGATTAGAGCAGACGTTTTCTTCAGATTAAAACAGGGCGAATTTATTACCTACGCTGATGGAAGGGATAAAAAAGTGCAATTCAAATTAACCGACATTAAAAGGGAACTTCTCAAAGAAACGAAGCAGTTTTCTCAGGCGGATTTAGCGGCTAATTTTGAGCGGGTTTATGATGAGGCTAAGTCGATATTTAAATAGTTTAATATTTCAAATAAACTAAAAACCTCGTTTTACCCTTGTAAAGTTTAAAGATAAAATTATATTTATAAAATCTAATAAATCGCAACAAGCTCAAAAACAATATGGAAGAATATATGACTGAAATAATTATAGCTGTTATTGGGCTTTTAACCGTTATTGTAGGTGGTGCTCTGATTTCAATAAATAAATCAAAAAAAAGAAATCAAAAGACCAACCAAGAAAACATAACTATTAAAGGAAAGAAAAATAAAGTTATTGGTGGAGACGATAACTCGAAAAGTTAATGGCCAACTCAACAAATCAAAACAATGCCAATATCAGCGGACAACAAAATAAAATTGTTGGTGGAGATGACAATTCGCAGGTAAATAATAATTATGGTAGCAATGGGAAACTTGCTTCGTTATTCGATAAACTAAAATCCAGTTTTGATAACAGTGAAGAGATTGAACGAATTTCAAATGACTTAAAAAGATACACTACTCGTAGAGATACAATAGGTCTTGAGAAAAAATTGGAGATGGCAGGTAAAAGCTATCTCTATGAGGATTTTGCTTGGTTAAAGCAAGAGTTTTATAAAAAATTAGTTCTCTATCAAAATTATGAACCTGCACAAGAAATCTTCGCTTATATTCTTGCAATTGTTTTAGAAAAGCACATTAATATTATAAAACCTATGATTAGGCATAATGAAAGTGAAAAGTTGATTTTATCTACAATTTCTAATGATATTGTAAATCCGATACTTTCGTTAATACAGTCGGAAGGTTGCAATGATATTATTGGTTTATCATCGACGGAAATTCAAGGAATGTTTCATTATTTAACTGGCAATTGCCATATCAACTGGACGATATGATTGTATATCAAAAATCATTCGACCTATATCATACCGTTTATCGGATGATTAAACTTTTAGCTCATTTTAAAGAGGATGGATTGATAGAAATTGATAGATTGAGAATTTGGGATTATTACTTACTCTATCCTAATAAAATGCAGAAAATCAAACTAAAACAAAATGAAAATGATATTAGAAAAATAATTAGAAATTTTATTAGCTCAAAGGATAACCCTTATGAAAGGGTTCTAAATGATAGAAAAATGTTTGAAAAAATCAAACCTTATCAAATGACTGCAATTAAATGCTTGGCGTCTTATGGAATAATCAATAAAGACTATTTATCCGAAAATAGAATTACAAGTATCTCTTCAAATATCTTGACAGAATACGAGGATGATTTTAAAAACTTGAGTGTCCAAGAAGAAAACGCTATAAAATTACTGACCAGTCATTTTTATAAAGTCCCCTTATTTGGTGTGGATGGTTTAAAAAGTAGAACTGGTTTATTAGAAAGCAAATACGATGCACAATAATTTATTTATAAATAGAATGATAGTATTTACCAGGGATGGTAAAATTGCTTATGATGAAAACTTCCATAAAGGAATTAATATCATTAGAGGTAATAATAGTAGCGGTAAATCTACAATCACACACTTTATCTTCTATGTTTTAGGTGGTGCATTTAATGATTGGGTCAAAGAAGCTAAAAAGTGTTCACAAGTAATTGCAGAAATAGAAATTAATGGTGCAACATTAACATTAAAACGCGAAATCAATTTAAAAGACGGGAAAGCAAATAGAACTGAAGGGTTATATATTTATTGGGGAGAAATTGATACAGCGATGGCAGATAGCCAAAATTGGCAAAAATTCAACTTTAGTTTAAGTCAAAGCAAAAAAAGTTATTCCAACGTACTTTTTGAGAATTTAGACATTCCAATTGTAAAAGGCGAGAATAATATTACAATGCATCAAATCTTGAGGTTACTTTATGTTGACCAAGATTCGCCGACGAATTCACTTTTCTATTATGAGGAGTTCGATACGACCCTTACAAGAGAAACTGTAGCAGATTTACTTTTAGGTGTTTATAACCAAGAATTGTATGACAAAAAGCAAAGAAAAGTAGATGCCGATAAAGAGTTAGATGATACAAAAAGAGAAATAAAGGTAATAAAGCGTTTTATCCAAAATCCTTATGATTTAATTCCGTCAAGCTTAACTGAAAGAATTGGTGCAAAAGAAAAAGAGATAATAGAAATTGAGAATTCAATAATTGAATTTAAAGATGCTGTAAAAAAAGTAAGATATACGAAAAAAACACAATTAGAGTTCGAAAAGTTAAATCAAGAAGCTATTATTCAAAGGCAATTAGTCGCAAATTTAGAGAGAAATATTAAATCCTTTCGTTACGAAATTGAAGATACGGAGTACTTTATAGAGGCACTTAAAAATAAACTTAAAGCAGTTAATAAATCCATTTTAACTCGTGACCTTTTAGGTAATTTTCCAATAGAGAATTGTCCTGAATGTCTTTCGCCAATAAAGCCAATCGAAGATTCTAAAGTTTGTAAGCTTTGTAAAACTGATATTGATGATAGTTTCGGAATTACACAAGCAAGAAAAATTGAGCAAGAAATAGACTTTCAAATTCGAGAATCGAAGAATCTTATTGTCATTAAAAAACGTCAACTATTAGACAGGGAAGCAGAATTAGATTCAAATAAACTCAAACTTTTTCATATTCAACAGCAGGTTAATAGCAGTATAAAAGATGTTAAGACTGTAAGAGAAGAAAAATTAGACCAACTATATACTGACAAAGGGTTTGTTGAAGGGGAAATTGCTCAATTAAGAACTTTATATGAAAATGCAGAAATATATCAAAAATTGATAAAAACTCAATCTGATTTGGAACAGGAAATTTCCACATTGAATTTTAGTATTAGAGCCTTAACTGCGGCTCAAGATATTCTAAAGGCATCCACTAAAAAAACAATTGAACAAGAAGGCGTATATCTTCTAAATAATGATTTAAAAAGACAAGAGGATTTTTATGAAGCAAAAGAATTTCACATTGATTTCAGAAATAACATTGCTTATATTTCAGATAAAGATGCCAAATACTCAGCCAGTTCAAGCTTTTATTTAAAAATAGCAGCTCGTTTTTCAATCTTTTTAGCTTCTCTTTCTATACCCAAAATGCGATATCCGAGGTTTATTTTCTGTGACAATATGGAAGATAAAGGAATCGAAAAAATTCGAGCCGAGAATTTTCAAAGAATATTAGTTGAAGAAGCGGAAAAATTTGAGTCAGATGATTTTCAAATGATATATACAACCTCATTTATTCCTGATGAATTAAATATTGATAAATATACTGTTGGAGAGTTTTATACCGAAAGTAATCCTAGCCTTAAACACGTATAAATCTATATTTTCAAGTAAATGACCGAAACAAACCGCATAGAATATAAACGAGAATTGTCCGATGGACTCGAAAAAGAGGTCATTGCTTTCTTGAACTACCGTGAAGGTGGCATTATTCATATCGGCATCGATAAGGATGGAAATACTTACGGATTGGCAGATGCAGATGGCGACCAGTTAAAGATTAAGGATAGGTTAAAAAATAACATCCGCCCTTCCGCCCTTGGTCTGTTTGATATTGTGAGTGAAGAACGAGATGCCAAGAATATCTTAAAAATCATTGTGGCGAGTGGTCCTGAAAAGCCCTATTATCTCAAAAAGTATGGGATGAGCGAAAAGGGTTGTTTCATTCGCTTGGGTTCAGCAGCTGAGCCGATGCCTCAAAAAATGATAGACGAGCTTTTTGCCAAACGTACCCGAAATTCCATCAGCAAAATTAAAGCGGGTCGGCAGGATTTAAGTTTTAGTCAGTTGAAAATCTACTACGAGGAATCGGGACACACACTTGGTAAAGCTTTTGCAAAGAACTTGGAACTACTTACCGAAGATGGCGCATTCAATTATGCCGGCTATCTTTTGGCAGATAAGAATAACACTTCTATTAAAGTGGCCAAGTATTCGGGCAAAACCCGAACAGACCTTATAGAAAGCAACGAATATGGTCACGAATGCCTGGTCAAAGCGACCAAGCAAGTGATAGATAAAATTGCTGTCGAGAACCGAACCAACACAAAAATAACGGCTAAGGAAAGACAACAAGCCAACCTTTGGAATTCCATCGCCTTACGCGAGGCCATTATTAATGCCTTTGTGCATAATGACTACACCAATGAAATAACCCCAAAGTTTGAAATTTTTAGCGACAGAATTGAAATCACTTCGGCCGGTAGTTTACCAGAAGGACTAAGCGAACAGGAATTTTACGAAGGCTTCTCAGTCCCGCGCAACAAGGAATTGATGCGGATTTTCAAGGATTTGGAACTGGTAGAGCAATTGGGCTCTGGCATCCCTCGTATTTTGGAACACTATGGGAAAGAGAGTTTTAAATTTTCAGATAACTTCCTTAGAATGACTTTTACAGCTAAAGAAACTGCTGTTGAAGAAGGTGGTCAAATAGGTGGTGTAATGGGTGGTCTAAAAGGTGGTCAAATAGGTGGTCAAAAAGATGCTGAAATTGACGATATCAAAGAATTGACACATAGACAAAAGGAAGTTTTAAAATTAATTGCTTCAGATAACCGAATCAGCCGTTCAGGAATAGCAGAAATTCTACATATAAACGAATCTGCAATTCAGAAACATCTAAACAATTTGAAGGATGCTGGCTTTATAGAGCGTGTCGGCGGTACACGTGGTTATTGGGAAGTTAAATTATCAAAATAAGATTATATGAAATATTTTAGAATTATAGTATTTATTGCCGCTGCATTAATGATGAGTTGCAATACCGAAAAATCAAAATCAAAAGTAGAAAATCCAGAATTCACTACTATCGAAAAGAAATCAGACACGCTTACCAAACACCTAAAACCCTTCAAGTCGGAATTGCCTACAATCGGGCTTTTAATTTACAACGGTATTTTACAAAGTGAAGTCATCGCAACATCTGATGTTTTTACAAAACCTACGGAAGATGGAAAGCAACTTTTTAATGTCGTTACCATAGCAGAAACCAAAAATCCAATTACCACGGAAGAAGGAATGCAATTTGTCCCTGATTATACATTCGATAATTGCCCAAAGCTAACAGCCCTATTCGTTCCAAGTGCTTACGATATGTATGCCCAGGTTCACAATGATATAATAGTAAATTTTATTAAAGAAAAAAATAAGGAAACAGACTATACCGTGAGCAATTGCGCTGGTGCACAATTAATTGGAAAATCTGGGATTGCAGATGGCTATAAAATAGTAACGTGGATTGGTGGTGGCGAACAGTTGCAAAAGGACTATCCGAACTTGAAAGTTCAGAACGATAGTTTAGTAACGTATGTTAAAGACGGAAAGTTTCTTTCTTCAAACGGAAATTTAGCAAGCTACATCCCAGCCTTGGAATTGGTCGAAATAATGACAAGTAAAGAACACAGAAAGTTTGTTGAAAGTTACTTGTATCTCGATAGACTTCAAAACTGGAAGGAATAATCTTAGCAATGAGACAGAAGCTTTAAAAAGGCGATTTATCCTTTGAGCCTCTCGCATCCGCTAACCATTTGCCATTTTGTTTGACCAGTTTAAAAACACCAGGTGTTTTATCGTAAGCTGTTGTATATTTTACCCAAGCCACGTCGCCCATAATCGTATCCTGCAAAACAGTAAAGTTGGAATCGTCCTTTGGTGTAGCATTGAACATATTTATAGTATTCATATAGTTGGAATACGCCTGTGGTGTTGAGTTAGCTTTTAAAGTCTCTTCATCCTTTTCGTAAAAACTTTCAATAACAATTTGGGCTGTGGCACTTGGTCCCGAGATTTTAGTTTCAGAATCAGCACAAGAAAGGAACAGTACTATGAGCGAGAAAACAACAATTTTTTTCATAACAGTATTAATTTGGGTTATTGATATATCTGTGTGATAGTTTCAGTTCTATGTTTCGTTCGCCATCCTTTTCATTCAATTCCAAAATCGCTCTACGATCGTTGGACAATGAAAATTTAGGCATCACATAAACAAATCGTACCGTTTTACCTTCCTTGATTTTAGACGGCAGATTATGTTTATATATCGGCTTTTGATATAGTCGTTGCAAGGATTTTCTTTTTCCTTTTTGTCTCGTTTCAATCGACAGGTTCAAGAAATTTAAATCGTAATCCAACGAAGAATTATTTTCAATCTCGATAACGAAATACAATTCATCCTTATCAAAAACAATATTTTCAACGGTCAAGATTATGCCTTCATTCCGTTTCTTAATCCGACCTATGCGCTGTTTTCGTTTGAGTAGATACGAGCAGAATTTTTGGTAATAATAGGTTTTATTATCTACAAGTTCTTCAGAAGATTCAACAAGCGCCGAATCAGTTACAATCGGTTTTTCATTACCGATACTATTTGATAGCGGAATGAAATAATTGAGCTTAGAGAGCTGCTTTTTATATCTTACAATATACGAAAAAATTGAACCATTTCTGTTGACTACCAGCAAATTACTTTCCTTCCCAGGCTTTGCCTGAAGTAGTCCGAAATACTGTTCTTTTTCACGATTATAGGTAAATACAAAATTGTCAGAACCAGTTATACCTTGCCGTATTGGTTCTGGGAAGAATAGCGCAACGTTCTTGGTGTCGTTTGCATAAATGGTGTCGAGTAAATGAGTGGTTTGTGCTTTTACTTTTGCGAAAGTCGAACAAATAATAAGAGCGGAAATAATGATATAATTTTTCATAAGAGTGCGTTTTAAATGCCCATTATGGGCTCATAATTTCGGTTTTAAGATTAATCTGTAATTGTTCAAAACCGTAACTTTTACATTGCGGTTGCTACGTCTAAGTACCTTTGTAACACCACCTACTTGTGGAACGGTAGGTATGTTGATGTCGCCAATAATATCGTCCAAGACTTCGGTGGTGGCTTCAGCTCTAAAATTGTTCTCGACATAAATGCCCTCACTACCATCTGACAAATCGAATGCTTTGAGTTTAGTAGGATGATGTTTAATGTTCTCAATATCTATCAATGCACGGTTGGGCTGAAAGCTTATAAAACCAAAAATTGGTGTGTTTTTAGGCATCTGCTTACCGTTTATTGTTGCAGGTTTGGTAAGGCGCATTCGTAATCTGGTATTTGCTTTTACTATCTGGTCGCCATCTACTACCACGTAAATTGTTTCATCGGTATTACCAATTATTGAAACCTCGTTCGGTTTTGGCGAAGCAGCAAAGAACAATTGGTGTTCCAATCCCAATTCTTTGGCTTCAATTTTTTGTTCCCGCTTTACTTCAGCAGAATCGATTGTTGATACCACTTTGCGAACAGTTCTTTTCTGTCCCAAATTCTGGTATCGCTTATCTGAATATTGAATCTTGCCAGCCTCATAGATGCTATCTACGATACGCTCTTTTTCGCGTTCTGGAAGATCTGGGTCGTAAAATCCCAAGGAATCGATTAGTTTTTCATCATAGATGCTTGGCGCATTGTTTTCACGTACTTTCTTCAAGTCGTTAATTGCATCCAATTTGGAATCGTACTCTTTTTGGTCCTCTTCCAAATCAGGAACTAAGGTCTGCTTTAGGTTTTCAGTTTCAGCTTCATCATCGCCCATAACCATTACGGAATAGGAAATGAGGAATATGAAAATCACGGCCAAAACCGCTGCAAATACTATTTTATTCTTTTCTACTTTCATAAGAGTGAGTTTTTAAATGCCGATTATCGGCTTTCAATTTTCATCGTTTAATTTTTTTAAGGTGTTCTCGAAGTAATTGGTTATCAATAATCCGTGTGGATTGTTTGGGAAATTTCGGTCAACCATAATCAGGTTTCCGGTAGAAAACAATTCATAAGTGTCGATGATTGAACCTCTATTGATTTCAAAAATCGTTGTCGTCGCAAAACTGTACGAGCCATCATTTTCAGATATTCTTGAATCGATGCTCAGTACTTTTTGAACCAAGGAATACTGAAGCAATCTGTTGTAAACACCATCGGCCTTTTTCTGGCGGTAGAGATTGTCCACGGAACTATTGCCCAACCACAATGCTTTTTCAAGATTACGTTCATAATTACTGGCATCGATGTTATAGAAGTAGTTATGGAACAGATCCAAATGTGCTAAAGCTTCAACCCGAAAATTTTCCTTTTGGGTCACGAGCTTCAGCGGGATAATACTACCATCGGTATTAATGGCAAAAGTACTATTGAGTGCTTTTTGATTGGTGTTGAACACCATCCAAACTGAAAAAGTGCTGGACAGAAACGCACAGGCAACAACTGCCAAAACGATAAATCGATTCAGTTTTAGGACATTATAAATATTCTTATATGGTGTTTTCATATTAATCTGATTTAGGCGGTAAATAATCTGAGTGTAAAGGACGTGGCACGTTTATACAATTTGAATTTCAGGAAAACAATAAATGCAACTGAACCTAATTGAACCACAGGCGCAAAAAAACCTTGACCTGTATCGGTACCAAATAAGTTGACCCAGAAATTGGTGTTGATTTCCGTATAAATAGCGTTAACAAATACATTGACTAAAAAGAATGCCGGCACTAACATATATACAGCAGCATACAACTTGAAGAATGTGTAAGCGAGCGAACGAAACTTTTCAAAAACTGCAAGGCTAATGACCAGAGGAAAGAAGGCTTGCATTATTCCCAAAAGGAAGAAACGTTCTGCAAGGAATAGAGGATAAATGAACAAATCCAATATCCAGAGTATCGTACTTAGGATGAATGCCAATATTTTAAAACCGTATAACGGTGTTACTAAGGCTTCATATAGAAGCGTCATTGCGGAACTTGCGGCATCAAAGAGACTTACATCTTCCTCTAATGGAATATCCTGCATTTGCAATGGTAATAACGCAGGTGCTGTGCCCCTATATTGCCCCTCGATGGCTACCAATATCCCATCAAAGAACCCTAACACCTGCGTTGAGAAAATTACTAATATGACAATGGCGAAATTCTTCATCAAGTCCCCTGGACTCAATCCCCAAGTATAGCCATCTTTATCCGCAACACCTTCATTGTATTTTTTCAGGATGTTAACCAGAAAAAACAGGACAGCGAGCGTTTTCATTCCGGCAATAGTGTATTGCGAAAAGTCGCTGGCCTGTATGGTCTGGAAAACCGTGTCGATATATTCCAATCCAATCCCTAAAATGATGGTCGCCGTCATTTTTAATAATTGGTTTCTCGGTTATTGACTTTATCCTGCATTTTTCTAAAAGAAATAATGTCACGATAGCGTTTCGTTTTTGTAGTGATGGTGGAAACCATTTGCTTTGATTCGAGTTCTTTTGCTTTTAGAATTTCAGCACGTTCGGCATCACTCATTTTGAGATAATCGCTGGATAGGACTTCATCGATAAAATCCACCGTGTCCAATGAGTTTTGAACTATAGCGCTAAATGATTCCGTGACCCGAGTAACTTCCTCTGGTTTGATATAGGGCGAGTTCAGAATATCCTGCAAATCATTTTGCATTACATTGATAAGGCGCTGATTATTGTCTGCAATTTCTTGGACAGCGTTGAGTTGTTGAACTACGCTTGATACTTGCTCGATGGCTTCTTTAGCATCCTTTAGGAATTTTACAGACTTAATCATTTGAGCGGTTTGTTTACCTGATTCCAATAGTTGTTTTACCAAACTGATAAAATTGGTATTATCATAAGTGGGCATTCCTTGTGCGGTAGCATTACCTGACATAAACAAGGTCAGGGCTGCGGTCATTACTAAAATTTTGATTTTTGTCTTCATAATATTATGTTTTAGATGTGAATTGAATTATTGCTTTTTGCATATCGTGATGCTCGTTGTAGAGCTTCATTATGTCCTCATTTTCCTGTCCATCGGTTAGGTAGGCTGCATAGACTTCTTTGGGAACTTCAAGCCGGAAAATGTTACTTTCCCTACCAATTTTGATAAACATTTCGGTGTACTTGCGCGAACCGGAAAGGTTGTTTTTGATGGATTTTAATTGGTTCAAGTCGTGGCTGGATAGGTTGAGCCTTTTGACCAGTTCGTCATAGCCTTTTTCGTTGTTTAGGCTATAGATGACTTGAGTGTTTTCAAGAATACTCGCGGAAGTTGAATTGTTGGGCAGCTGATTTATCGACTGAAGAATAATCCCAATCGCACCGTTTTGTTTACGGATGGCTTGATAGTAGAATTCTACACTTTCCAATACGTTTTCAAACTTCAATTGCTTGGCAAATTCATCGAAAAGGATGATTCCCTTTTCAGCTCTGTTTTTCCAAATGGTTCGTTGGATAGCGGACTTGATGAGCTTGAGCATCACGGAAAGGATTTCCTTATTGTCCTTGACTTCATCCAGCTCAAAAACAATCAATCGCTTATCCTCAATTTTATAAGTCTGGTCTTCGCTTACTTCAAAAAGGAAGCTATATAGACCATCGCCGACATATTCGGACATTACGTGCAAAAAGCTCGTAACGTTGAAGTAGTCGGGATGGATTTTTAAGGTGCTCAGAAGGTCTTTCTGATTCCTTTCTATAAAACTGTAAAAACCATCCAACGAGTGGTTTTCTGAAGTGCTATCGTAATAATGGCGCAGTATCTTTTTGACCGATACTGATTGTGCTTTGGTCACTTTTAAATCTGAAGCAAATAACTCAAACAAAAAAACGGATAGGTCTTCCAGTCGCTCAGGTGTCAGGTCATTTGCATCACTTATATAAAATGGATTGATACCCAAGTTCTTTCCGCTTTCATAACGCAGAACCGTATATTTTTCAGGGTATAGCTTTGCGAATTTGGTGTATGAGCCACCCAAGTCTATGATGACCAATCGGATGCCGCTTTCAAAATACTGGCGCAGAATGTTATTGGCCAAAAAGGATTTTCCTTCGCCAGTTGGTGCAAAAATTGCGAAGTTCCTTGCCTTGATGCGTTTCTTTTGTTCGTCCCAGACATCTTTCAGAACAGGAATATTATGTTCGCGGTCATTAAAGATAATTCCAGTAGCATCGCTTTTATAGTTGGTGTTATTAATGAATAAGCAAAGTGCGTGTTTTAAGTCGGTTACGTATAAATCGTTATTAGAGAAATTGGACGAAAAGCAGCAGTAACTGTTCAGTATATAATTTTTACGTTCTTCGCCTCTTGGATAGTAGGGGATGATATCCAATTCCTTAAATTCAGTCTTGATTTTTGAGGTTATTTTGTCGAGCTCTTTAGCTTCCTTTGCCCAATAGACAATATTGAGATGACCACGAATAATCCGGGCATTGTCATCAGCATTGATTTGGTCAAGGATGTGCTGAATTTTACCAAGCACCACTTTGTTCTGCGAACCAAAATTGGAACTCTTATTGAGTTCTTCGATCTTCTTGTCGAGCAGCTTGCGCCACTTTTGTTTGTCATCCAAATAAAGGATTTGATTGACAATGTGGTTCTCGTTAAGCGTAAGCCCTAAACCATCAATAAACCCTTGATGAAACACAAAATCGTCAGATGTGAATTTCTCATTGGTTTTGCTACTCTGTACACTTTCGCCAAAGCACAGTTCGCTGTTGATGGCAAGGGCATCAAAATGGTTTTCGCCAATATTGACGCTTTTTTTGTCCAGTAAAATATCGGTATCATAACCTTCATTAAAACCGTTGAAATAACTGTTGGTTAGTTGCTGTATCTCTTCCGCTTTAAGCGAAACAAAATCCATTTTTCGGCTATTGTTGATGAAGGAAACGGAATCGCTTACTGAGTTGGCGAAACTCTTGATATTATCATCCAGTTCCTGTACGATTCCCTTTGAAACTTTTCTGAAGGGATTGACGTATTTCGGATTGTTGAGTGCCTTATTTTTGGTCAAGATGAAGAACAAATAGCAGCTGTGTTCGATATGCTCACGACCTTTAAAATGTTCGTGGGTAGCCTTTTCCAGAAAGGTAGAATTCGGAAGTTGTTCTGAAGTATATGATTTCTTGAGGTAGATATCCTGCTTGTGAACCACAGTACCAACTGGCAGCGACTTCAAAGCCTGAAACCAAGCACCGTGCATATCTTCAAAGTCCTTTTCAGATAAGGAATAGATTTCTGGTAGATTACCTTTATAGCACAGAATAACATTACCATTATTGGCAAATACGATATTATCCTGAATATCTACAATGGGTTGATATGCCGAAAGGTTAATCTTATTCATAATTGAAGCCAGAATTTCTTTTGTTACTAATGATTTGCGGAAATGCCTTTGCCATTTGGAACAGTTGCGGATTGTGGGCTATTTTTGTCAGCGCCACATAAAGGGAAGCATTGAATACCAACACACCTATTATTATCCCAAAGCTGAAAGAGAAGATGATGATGAGCAACGAAGCCAAAATGGAAACCATCATTAAGGCAAACAGGGAAATGGGCAGCCCAAAAATGACCGCCCTTTTCCTGATGTTTTTATAGACTTCGAAGCGTTTCATTTATACAACGATTCCTATGAGGTAAGTAAAGATTCCGACTACTGCACCTGCAATCAATACAAATACTAAAACTCGGGTAATCCCCTTTTTTAAGTCTGCATTTTCCCCAAAAAAATGTCCTGCGTTGAACAGGAAACCTACAAGGAAGATTACACCGAGAAGTATTGGAAAAATAGTTCGGATAGTATCGCCAACATCATTAACTGAATCTTCAATGCCACCAATTTGAGCAAAAAGCGAGGTGGATAAGAGCGAAAGAATGGATGCTAAATAGTGAGATTTTTTCATAACGGAAAAGTTTAAATTTTTAGTTCATTTTCGTTATTGGAAATTTACATATATTTGAATATAAATAACTGAAAATCAAATATTTGTGAATAAAATATTATTTGATATCAATTGAATTCCGTTGCTATTATTTGACATCAAATTCTATGTATTTTTGAAGTGAAGTTGTTGATAACCCGAAAATTGAAAATGAAAAAAGTGCTCAAAAACGTCAGTTTTGTGATTTTACTTCTAAAAATGTGTGTCATTTTTGGACAAGAAACGAGTGCTCAAAAACGAATAATAATTGACGTTGGGCACGGTGGAAAAGATACTGGTGCAATTGGCATAAATGGTATCCAAGAAAAGGATGTAGTGATGAGTATTGCAAATGAAATTTTAAGGTTAAATAACGACTTGGAAAAACCACTCGATATATATTTAACGAGGTATAGTGATACGCTCATTTCTTTATCTAACCGGACTAAGCTGGCCAAAGCTTTAAAAGCGGATTTATTTGTGTCGTTGCATTGCAATCATTCTGATAATCCAGATGCGAAAGGAATAGAGGTTTATGCTTTGAGAAAACAAGAAAGGTTCTCGAAGGAATCGGTATTTGCAGGCTATAAAATTGAAAGAGCCCTTTGTAAAACAATAGGCTATGAAAGTAGAGGTGTGAAGTTTGCAAACTTTCAGGTGCTGAGGGAAACGACAGAGTATTGTCCTGCGATACTAATGGAATTGGGTTTTTTAAGCAATATAGATGAAGCTCAGTATTTAATGAGAAAAGAAAATGTTCTCGCCATTGCGCTATCAATTTTAAAGAAATTATAAATTAAAAAATGAGGTTATGAAAGAGCTATTCATCGAAATTATTAGAAGCATAAAGCAACTTATTTTTGCTTATTTCAGAGAGATTAAGAATTTAATGCGATAAAATAATTTTGACGTTTTAAATATTAATCGTAATATTGCAATGAATTAATATAAATCACGATGGGATTAGCCAAAACGGAAATGTTCACAGACCAGCAAAACCAAATTTCGGTTTTTGCAAAAGCATTTGGACATCCCGCCAGAGTGGCAATCCTGCAACATCTTTTCAAAATTGATGCTTGTTTTTGTGGCGATTTAGTAAAGGAAATCGGTTTAGCACAACCGACAATTTCACAACACCTGAAGGAACTAAAATATTTAGGCTTGATAAAAGGAACAGTTGAAGGAACAAGTGTTTGCTATTGCATAGACACCGAAAACTGGACGGAAATGAAAGATATTATGACCGAATTTCTGGGGCAAGATTTGTTGCCAAAAGATGAATGTTGTTAAAAAAATTTAATTTAATTAATCGCTTTATTGCGATAAACTTATATAGTTTTTTAAACCTTTAATTATGAAAACAAAAACAATAATTCCCATCGTGGTGTTTTTACTTTGCTTTCAGCAAGTAATTCAAGCACAGACCCTCAAGAACAAAATTCAGAAATCCGTGGTTGAAATTGGCGATACATTCCCTGAAATCCCAATGGACAGGCTAAAGTATCTTGACCAGGTTAGTTTTTTAGTATTCAAAAAGTTAGAAGACAGCACCAAGCTTGACGTGCTATTTCTTGATAAGACCAATCAAGAAATTAGCCAACTTGCAATGATATGGCTTCAAACAGGTATGCTATATTATGGACATAGCGATATATTCAATATCCAATCCGCAGGCTTCTCGCCCAAGATTGAACCTATGCCAAAACTTGCGGAATTAAAGGAATATGGTTTCAGCATAAGAAATACGCGCGGGGAAAACCCAATATCCTATAAGATTGACTTCGGTTCTGGCAATTGGACCGTATATCCAAAATCTTTTCAATCTTTAAATTTAAACAGCGAGACTACTTTCAATATATATCTGGAAAACTTATCTGACGACGAGACTAAAAACAACATTGAATTACTTTTTTCAGATACATCAAGCATTCCAAAAGAAATGCTCTATATGGCAACACGAATAAACAATCTATTGCAAACAAAACAATAAAATTAATTTTATGAAATTATCACAAATCAAAGCCCAACTTACGCAGTTGGATAAAATCGCCTTCCAACTACCAAATGGCGATTTGGTTCCAAATCACTTCCACGTTACCGAAGTGGGCAAAATCACAAAACATTTCATTGATTGTGGCGGAACCGAAAGAAAAGAGGAAGTTGCCAATTTTCAACTGTGGAACGCAAACGATTATGACCACAGGTTGCACCCCAGCAAACTGTTGAACATCATCGAGCTTTCCGAAAAAATATTGGAAATAGGCGATTTGGAAGTTGAAGTAGAATACCAAGCAGATACGATTGGAAAATTCGGACTCGATTTCGACGGAAACAATTTCTTGCTGACATCCAAACAAACCGACTGTTTGGCTAAAGACCAATGTGGTATTCCTACAGAAAAACCTAAAATGAAATTATCCGACATTCAAACCGCAACTTCTTGCGCACCAGATAGCGGTTGTTGCTAAACCTAAAAAAAACTTCATAATGAAAATAATACTATTCAGCGATATTCATTCAAACTTACCTGCATTACAAGCATTTTTTAAAGATTTGGAAAACAGGGAATACGATGCCATCTATTGCCTTGGCGATTTGGTGGGCTATAACGTTTGGCCCAATGAGGTCATCGAGGAAATCAGAAAGCGAAAAATACCGACCATCGCCGGCAATTATGACTTTGGTATTGGCAGGAAAAGCAATGATTGCGGTTGCGCCTATAAAACTGATGAAGAAAAAGCAAATGGGAAGGTTTCAATTTCTTTGACCAACGAATTGGTTAATGATAAAAACAGAGCGTATCTGAGAACACTTCCAGCCCATATGAAATTAGAATTTCAATTGAATGAAGACCAATTGAATGTGCTATTGGTACACGGAAGTCCACGAAAAATAAATGAATATCTTTTTGAAGACAGAGCAGAGAAAAGTATGATTCGTATTATGGAACAAGCCGATGCCGATGTGATGTGCTTTGGTCATACCCATAAACCTTATCACAGAACTTTCGATTCGGCAGATGAAAGTGCGTCACATTTTCGGCACGCTATAAATATCGGGTCAATTGGTAAACCCAAAGACAGCGATAATCGAGGTAGTTACATCATTTTAGATATCAACGAGAATGCTTCGGTTAAAGATAAGGACAGTATTTCTGTAGAATTCGTAAAGTTTGAATACGATATCGAGAAAGCGGCAAAGGCGGTCGAAGACAGTATTTTACCCAACAGCTATGCTGATAATTTGAGAAACGGATATTAAAACCTTGCAACTATGGAAGCATCTAACAATCTATATTTTTCCAAAGAGCACACTTGGATAAAAATTGAAAACGATACCGGAACTATTGGTATTACCACTTTTGCCCAAAGTGAACTTGGCGAGATAGTCTATGTTGACTTACCAAGCGTGGGCGATGAGTTTGAACAGGACGAAGTTTTTGGTTCTGTCGAGGCTCTTAAAACAGTAAGTGATTTATTTATGCCCCTTTCGGGCGAAGTTACCGCTGTTAACGAGAATCTACTTGAAAACCCAACACTTGTAAACGAAAAACCTTTTAGCGAAGGTTGGATGGTCAAGATAAAAGTTAGTAACCTGAACGAGCTTTCAAATCTTTTGAGCCACGAGGCGTATCAAAAATCAATCAATCAATAAATAATATGGCTAAGAAAAAATTAGGCTTCCTCGATAGAAACCTTACACTATGGATTTTTGTCGCAATGGCAATAGGCGTCGGGATTGGGTATTTCATTCCAACATTTCCAAATATCATAAACTCATTCAGCAGCGGAACAACCAATATACCTATTGCGATAGGCTTAATATTGATGATGTACCCACCTTTGGCTAAAGTCAATTATGCGCTCTTACCTAAAGTTTTCAAAAACACAAAAATCCTTTCTATTTCACTCATTTTGAATTGGGTAATTGGTCCTGTCTTGATGTTCGTTTTGGCAATCACGTTTTTACGTGATTATCCGGAATATATGGTTGGACTTATTCTAATAGGCTTGGCACGTTGTATCGCAATGGTCTTGGTTTGGAACGACCTTGCTGAAGGAAGTAGCGAGTATGGTGCTGGTCTGGTCGCTTTGAACAGTATTTTTCAAGTCTTTGCATATAGTTTTTATGCTTGGATTTTCATAACTGTACTTCCGCCTTATTTTGGTTTTGAAGGTGCTATTGTAGATATCTCAATTGGCACTATCGCTGAAAGTGTAGCTATCTATTTAGGTATTCCTTTTGTGATGGGAATATTGAGCAGACTAATTTTAGTAAAACTAAAGGGCGAAGATTGGTATACAAATAAATTTATTCCGAAAATTTCGCCCATAACATTGATTGCACTTTTGTTTACCATAGTAATAATGTTTTCGCTAAAAGGCGAACTGATTGTGGAAATCCCGATGGACGTAGTGATTATTGCAGTTCCTCTACTCATCTATTTTACGTTAATGTTTATCATCGGCTTTTTCTTTACCAAAGCAACAGGTGCAGAATACGACAAGACAGCAGCAGTTGCATTTACTGCCGCAGGAAATAATTTTGAATTAGCGATTGCCGTTGCCATCGCAGTCTTTGGGTTGAACTCAGGACAAGCTTTTGCTGGTGTTATTGGACCTTTAGTGGAAGTTCCAGCGTTAATACTATTGGTTCGGGTTTCCTTTTGGCTGCGGAAAAAATATTATGGTAAAATCGAGGTTTAAGTTGTTAAAGGGATAGGTAAATGTTCATTTCCGCTTATCCCCAGCCTTTGTATCAAAAGCAATCAAATTAAATAATTCTCGCATTCGACTACGAACTCGGTTTCCATAGCGTTCTTCCAGTTCCTCGGCATTCAGGTTAGTTGTGGCGTGTGTTTTAATTTTATGTTTGGTTTGCAAATACAGCTCGTATCGAGATAAAAGCACTTCGCCCATCACGTTAAGATCCTTACCGTAAAATCTGCCAGACGGTTCCACGCCCAAATCATCAAAACAATAAAACTTTGTGTTACCATATTCTTCAACTGTTTTAAAGCCAAGATGGTTAAAACTGAAGGTTACGTTCCGGCAGGGAATCATTTCGTAAGGTCGTTGCAATGGCACCAAATGGCGCAACAATTTCATCAAACTGGTTTTTCCGCAACCTACTGGTCCAGAAAGCAAGATGCCTTTGTCAATGTCAATGCCATAAATCTCACAGTTATCCTTGTCCTTGATGAAATAGGAACAGAGCTTCAGCAGAATATCCTTGTCCTCATCATAAATCCTGAACTTTTCGCCAAACAAAAGTTTGCCTTTGGCATTCAGGTAAATCAATATTTTTGGAAAATCGTAGAGGACGCTTTTGCCATCAAATTTTCCAAGCGAATATTCCACGCCACCTTCGGTTATTTTAGAGGGGTTGTCCATAATCTTTGTTTTTAGTGGTTCGCAAGTTGTCCTTGATTTGGGACAATTGTTTTTTGTTTGATTTTTTTTCCTCGGCGAATATTTCAGTTCTGTCCATCCAATTGATGGCTACGGCTCGCCAATCTCGAATTTCTTTTCCATCGCTTGTTTGCCAGTTACGAGTTTGGTAATGCTCAAAGAATTTTTTTGCTTCATCAGCATCAAAACCTTTTTCTTCAAAAAAAATAAAAACGGCCTGCCAGCCCTTTGGTTGTTTTATATTGTTTTCTTGTTTGTTATTGTTTATAGTAGATACCAATGCTTGTCCACCTATGGGACGGTACTGTCCCTCAACTGGTTCTCTTATGGGATGGTACCGTTCCGCAAGATGTTCTAATTCGGGATGGTACTGTCCCGTAACCGTCTCATCACTTGTCTCGATAATGGCCATCTTGATTTTGCTGCCTTTATAGGGATTGTTTGAAGGGAAGTAAAAAAGGTAGTTCCAAGAATCAAGCTCGGTTACACAACGATGGTACGTAGATTTCGAGCCTATTTTTGATGCCATCATTAGGTCGCGACGGTTTACGTAGAACTCATCCGCAAAGCGGCTACTGTTCCATTCTTGGAACAGCGCCATATATAGGCTGATGTGGGTAGGGTTGAGGCGGTCATCAGAATAGAACTTTTCAAAAGCCGCATTAAGTAGCTTTATATAGTTCATCGCCTATGAATTTAGACCGTGCTGTACACGATTAGCATCCATAACTTTTTGAATTTCCTCTGTATCGTAATAGATAATGCCACCTACTTTAGTGTATGGTAGTGTCCCATTGATACGAAGATTTTGCAAAGTGCCTGGACTTACCTGAAGCAAGTCCATAACCTCGGAAGATTTGAGATATTTTTTAAGTTTTCCTTTGGACTGATTGGTAAGTAGTTTCTTGATGTCATCGAGCAATTCCATTTTGAAATCTCGAAGGTCGTCTGTGGTAATAATACTTGTCGGCATAATAGAACGGTTTTAAAGAAAAGGACTATCAGAGGTTTAAATTTTTAATTGATAGCCCTTAACCTGATTTGACTTTCGTTCTACAAATTTGAATAGGTTTATTGGATTTTATTCCCCAGTACGACCGTACTACGGTTAAAATTTAACATTTTGAAATTTGGTGTGTTTTGATAAGATTTGAAGGCGTTTTTGTAAATCGACACCATCAAATTGAACTAAATTTTATGAAAAACAAATGCAGAATTCAATTACCGTAGGTTAACCGTACTACGGTCTTTTTTTAACAGTTCAAAAAGAAAGACATAATGAAAAAATTGAAGGTCTATTCCTCGCTTTTATTCATTTCTATGAGTAGTGATGTAGAGAGTTCGTCGAGAAAAAGCGTTCTACTGTTTTTCCTGTTTTTGATATCGTGATAGGTTTTGTAGATGTCCTTGGGCTCAATATTAAAAAGCTGTTGTAACTTTTTTGAAACTTGCATTATACCCTGATTTTCCTGTTTACCCAATCCTTTCGCACACAATGCGTAAACCAGTTCCACGTAGTCTGTATTAGAAAAAGGCCAGTCCATCTTTTCAATTGGTTTAATGGTGGACAATTTCCCATTTAATCCTTTACGAACTTTATGCTTTTTTTCATCTAAATAGGTCACTAAAAAATCATACGCCTTGTATTTGCCCAAAAGCATATCTCTTGGGGTACAAAATTCTGGGTCTTGAAAATAGAATTTTGAGGTAGTGATATGAAATGTTTCCATAGAATCCCTCGTGTAATATTCCTCGTCAAAATGGGTAGCACCAGAATTAACGTATCGTCCAAAATCCATATTGTAGAGAAAAAAGCGATTTACCTTGTTGATTTTCTTTTTGATGGATTTTAACTGAGAATGTTTATCCCCTTTAGGAAATTGAATTTCAAAAGAATGGATTTCTGAAAAGTAGATGAGTTTGATAAGAGGAATCTGTTTGGTTTCTTTGAAGAATTCTATTTCTTCCTTGGTAGTTTTAAATTCATTATTGAGGATTTCTTTTTTGTAAGTACTTAAAACTTTACGACACAGTTTTATAGAACGATATGCCCGTTCTAAAATATTTTCATATTGAAATTTTATTTCATCCAGATCCTGAAGTAGTTTTTTTGATAGTATTTGAGAATTCATAAGCAGGCAATTTTTGTTTGGAAACCATAGGAATGGGATTTAGTTGATAAGGTTGCGTTTTAGTTTTCATTGTCCTGCAAAATTTATGTAATGACTGCTCTAAATAATAAAATTTGTGGCTCATTAGTAGAATTTATGGAACTGTCTGTAAGTTAACTTTACGTAGTAATTATACAAGGAAAACTTTCCGTAATTAAATACGGAATACACCGTATTTTTCTACGGACATTTTGTGAAACACTCTAAACTCAATGCTTTTCAGATTGATTACGACTACATCTTTTTCTTACGAAATCGCTTCAAAAATTCACGTCTGTTCTTTACGCCTGTCTTTTTGAAGATATTGGATGCGTGTTTTGATACTGTACTTTCAGCAATGAATAAATCTTTAGCAATATTTCGGTAGCTTAAATCACTTAAAATGGAAAGTGCTATCTCAATTTCTCGTCTTGTTAAATCTTCATAAAAGATTTTACTCTCTATCGCTTCATCTTTCTGTTTTTTCTTAAGAGCAAACACCTCGTACATTCGGTTATTATTTTCTATGAAATATAAATACCTATCTACTTCAATTGTGGTTATGGCATAAAAAGCCAAGTTCATCACGGTAAATGTTATCCATTGGTAGTCCCCAATAACCGTGCAAATAGGTAACAATGCAATACTGCTTACACTTACGATAGAAAGTCTATTCCGTCTCAAAATAAAGGCATTTGGATTATTTGGATTGGAAATCCTTCTGTAAAAAATGAACAGAAATATAATGGCAGCTATGGATATTGGTATGGTAAATAGGAATCTGGCAGAGTCTAAAGAGCCTGTAACAAAATACGGAATTAAAAAAAGAATGATATAACTAACGCTCGTGAATATAGCAAGATTACGAATGGAAGAATTATACTTCAGAACAACAATATCATATTCCTTATAGAGATAATATACAATGAAGACACATAGCGTTATTGCCACGCTATACGTTATGATGTATTGAATAATAAAAGGCCCAGGAAAATTATCTGTTGGAAGAAATCCGCCAGTTACATTATAGACGACGAATAGTAAACCGAGAATTAGAAAACGCTTAAAGCTACTATGCGTTTTCTTTCCTGAAAAGTAGAGTGTAAACAATACAATGACCGTATCTATTATTAGATAGAAGAACGTTGTCCAATGTATTGAAGTTCCAAACATTTATATTCCTACTCATTGCGCTCAAATTTGTTGGTTTCTAAATTTTTGGAAACATTATTCCAAGGAAAAATTTGTCCGTTCATAGCAATATAAACATCCGGTTTTAGAAGCTGTAATGAGCTAATTGCATACCCTAAATTGAAAGGTGCATCTGTATCTGCAGATGAACCCAATATGAATGACCCAACCAAAACAATAGTTTTGTTCAAATTGAGCTTTCCTATATAATTTGCGGTATCTTCCATAGTGAAAGTACCGTGAGTTATTAAAATTTTGGTCGCTTTAGATTCTGAAATCTTGCGAACTAAAAGTTTTATATCATTTTTATTTATTGCTCGACTATCTTTTTTAAATACACTCTCGATGGTATAGTTAAAATCAACATTTGCACTTTCAAGAAAGTCTTTAATGGTAACATTGGATTTCGTAATTCCGCTGCCATCTTCATAGTCTAAACCCTCTATGGTGCCACCAGTAGTTAATATATGTATCATAATACAGGACTTATTTTACCCTATAAATATAATGGTTATTATTTGTAATTAAATTTCATCAAGCAACATTGATTAGAATAGCATTAATCATTTTTTCTTCCATTACACACAAACCACTTGGAACATTATATTCTTGTAGTTAATCAATGTTTATGAATATTCCCTTTTAGCACAAAAAAGTAAAGCAGAAATGCGGCCATTATCATAAGGATTATCATAAGAATACCCCTGACCTTATCTCTTTTTGTGATGTCGGTATTAGATGATTTCCGATTTTTTTTGTTTCTTTTAGAATTACTTTTTTGATACATTACTTTTGATGATTTTCACTTCATTTTCTACAATCATATCGCATTCAATATGGGCAAAAAAGCGACAGCGATATCGATAGGAATTGATTCTCATATCTTTACATTTATGGGTATTCTCTTTTCGTTAGCCAGAAAGATTACCAAATTTGAAAACCCTATCAAGTTTTCAAAACATTTTAGATTTAGAGAAATTATTTCTGCTCGTTCAAGTCCCAGTTATAATTTTGATATTGCAGGGTAGCATTAGCGTTAATCTTCGTGTCTGCATATTTATTGATAAAACCAATGACATCTTTTTTATCATTAACGGTATAGTCCTTTTCATACCATTTGAAAATCATTGATACTTTTGGGTTGGTAGCTGAAATCTCATTAAATTTTTCATTATTAATGAAATCCCTTGTTACACGCTCTAACTGCTCATTTATTTTACCAGCAGTGTAGGCCTCGTTTAATAATGGTGGACAAGAAATAGATGCGCAGGCAATAGCAAAATGGATTCGAGGCTCGTTCATTTTACGAAGCACACCATTCTCAATAGTCGCCAAGGTTATTTCCCGACCATCAATTGGGACGTAAGGTTTTGTCCAGGGTCCATCGATATCCTTGATACTATTCACGGGATAATTTTCTACAATTAGTTTTACTGTGTAAGCATTATAAGAGTTGATGTAGTAGGCGAGCAATTCCTGCACAGACCAATCGTCGTTTGGCTCTTGTGTGGCAAGAATTTTCAAGTAATCTTCTAAAGTCTCAAAATCTTTCTTGAAACCTTCGTAATCAACAAGACCTTCATTGTTAACGTACTTCCTCAACAAATTATCCCAAATCGTATGGTCAACATTCACAGAAGAGTTTGCGGTCGTAGAGACTAATTTGCCTTCAACCTTCTTTGTTGGTTGCCCTTGACTGGTAATTCCTGCCGCACCTAAAAGTGAGCAGCTCTGAATACTTCCCGCAACTAACAGCAGGACAATAGTTTTAATTATAATTTTCATTTTTCTGTTTTTATTATTATTCCAATTTCAAATTCGTATTAAGTTCTTTTATTCCCATTTTAACTTCTGCAACCGTACTGCATTCAATATTGCCAATAACGCCACACCAACATCTGCAAAAACAGCTTCCCACATCGTCGCCAATCCACCTGCACCAAGGATAAGTACAATTACTTTCACACCGAATGCCAAGCCAATATTTTGCCATACGATTCTACGGGTTGAACGTCCAATTTTAATAGCTCTTGCAATCTTGCTCGGTTGGTCGTTTTGGATGATGACATCGGCAGTTTCAATCGCAACATCGCTACCTAAACCACCCATCGCAATACCTACGTCGCTTGCTGCCAATACAGGCGCATCATTGATACCATCGCCTATGAAAGCTACTTTCGTATCAGGTTGCTTTTTGAGCTCTTCGACTTCGTTGAGCTTATCTTCTGGCAATAACCCGCCTTTTGCCCAATCTATACCCAATTCTTTTGCGACCTGTTGGGTTATGGAATCCTTATCGCCCGAAAGCATTATGATTTTTGAAATTCCTGATTCCCGAATTTGTTTTATGGCTTGATGGGCATCTTCCTTCAATTCATCGTCAATAGTTACATAACCTGCAAATTTTCCATCAATGGCAACCATTACGATTGATTCCACAATGTCGTTGGTTGCAGATGGAACTTCTATACTATTTGAGGTCATCAAGGCTTTGTTTCCTACCAAAACAGTCTTGCCGTTGACCTTACCTTTTAAACCCTTTCCAGCAACTTCAGAAACATTTGTAGCCTCTAAATCCGCGCCCTCGGCTTTATATTCTAATATGGCTTTAGCTATTGGATGGGTAGATTTTTCTTCCATTGCCATCAGGTACTGCATAAATTCTGTTTCCGTGAGAGTAGATTTATTGATAATTTCCTTGATTTTGAAAACCCCTTTGGTCACGGTTCCTGTCTTATCCATTACAACAGTATTCACTTTGGTCATTGCATCCAAAAAGGATGCGCCTTTAAATAGAATACCATTTTTTGAAGCTGCTCCCAATCCGCCAAAATATCCCAATGGGATAGAAATTACCAAGGCACACGGACAGGAAATAACCAAGAAAATTAAAGCTCGGTATAACCATTCCTGAAACACATAATCATCTACAAAGAAATACGGGAAAAATGTCAACGCAATTGCAAGGAACACAACGATAGGCGTATAGATTCTCGCAAATTTTCTAATGAACAATTCGGTTTTTGACTTACGAGCAGTGGCGTTTTGCACCATATCCAAGATACGGGCAATAGAACTATCCTTAAATTCTTTGGTGGTTTCGATTTCAATAACGCCATCAAGGTTGATGCTTCCCGCAAATACTTTTTCACCCTTAGCAATGGTATCAGGTTTGCTTTCGCCCGTTAATGCTGCTGTGTTGAACGAGCCTTTTTTTGACAGTAAAATTCCATCCAAAGGAATTTTTTCTCCAACTCTGACCTGTACTTTTTCGCCAATAGCTACTTTTTCTGGATTTACTGAAATGTAATCGTTTTCTCGATATACTAAAGCTTCGTTGGGGCGCACATCTAAAAGGGCTTTAATGTTACTCTTGGCCTTTTTAACCGCAGCACTTTGGAATAATTCACCTACCGCATAGAACAGCATTACAGCAACACCTTCGGGATATTCGCCTATGGCAAATGCACCAATTGTGGCAATGGACATCAGTAGAAATTCTGTAAATAAATCGCCATTCTTAATACTTTTCCAACCTTCCAATATCACAGGAAAACCTACGGGAACGTATGCCACGGTATACCATAATATTCTTATCCAACCCGTAAAATGCGGAAATGTCCCTAAATAATCAAAAAGTATGCCCGCCATCAACATTATGAAGCTGAAAATTGCAGGGATGTAGGGTCTTAGATTCATTCTGCTCGTGGGTTCTTCACTCGCGATTTCCATAGTATCACAACATCCATTTTCAGGGTGTTGAGTTGGATTATTGATTTTCTCGTTGTTATTATTTGATTTTCCTTTTTTCATTTGTTGTTCCTTTCAGGCATAATATAATACATAGATACCGCGGTGCTTACACAACTAATACCAGTATTAAAGTGACCTTAATTTTTAATCCATTGTTTCGCTGTCTCCTTATCTTTTAAATCAAAAAATTTGATTTCTGCATTCGTAAACGGTTTCATAAACTTAGTTATCCAATTCTGCCATTTTTTATCTCCAACCATAGCAATCTTTTCATAGTCCGTGGCGTGTGCCGCATCCATCTTTAAATCTTCCCAAAACCCCTTGACATCCCAGCCATCAAAGTCTTTCATCTCAAAATACCAGCGTACTTTCATCCCTCGGTCCAATATGGCGTGAATAAGCGGATGTATCTTTTCAATATCTTTTGCGGTTAGTTTTCCACTTGCTTCTGTAGCAATTAAGTTCTTGTTTGTAAGTTCCAATATTTGTAACATAGTTTTTTGTTTTAAATTATTATCCTTCTATATCGTAGAACCATTCTTCAGCTCTTATAATAGCTTCCTGTAAGGCCTCTTTTGCCGGCAAATCCTTTTTTTCGACAAGCTCTTTAGCAATTTCCAATGCCTTTTCACGTACTTTGGAGTTTAAGCCATCGAGGTCAGTTTTAAAGTCTTCAAACATCCAATCCATAAAACTTAATTAATGGGTAAACAATTCCTTTTCTTTTTCGGCATCAATGTCTTCCTTCGGTCTTTTATCCAAAAAATAATCCAATATAACGCCCACTACAATAGCTCCCACGAATGCTGCATATACTTGCCAGTCATATTGAATTACCAAAGAGAGGCTAATGACTATTGCCAAAATGGGCAGTATCGGTACTTTTCCAATAGATAAGGGAACTTTGAACGGCCTTTCTTTATCGGGTGCTTTGAAACGCAAAACAATGAGTGCAATATTTACGGCTACAAACACAAGCAGTGCGCCCAAAGAAGACATACCAGCTACAATTTTAATATCGCCCAATAACAGAAAACCAGCGACCGCAGCCATAACCACCAATGTGGTTACCCAAGGTACTTTTTGGGCATTTACTTTGGTCATAAATTTTGGAAGCTCGCCCACGCTTGCCATTCCGAACAATAACCTACTTATGGAAATGATACCACTAAATGCGGCATTGGCCGTGGCAAAGAGTGCGGCAACAGCTAAGGCAACAGGCAACCAACTGTTGAGATTGGATGCCGCAAGTGACAGTGGCGAATCCACTTTTGCCAATTCTGACGGGTCGGCAATGTTGAGTACCGTAAACGATATGAGCAAATAGATAACGGTTGTAAAAATCATTGTTAATAGAAAGGCACGAGGTATTGTCTTGCCAGGGTTCTTTACCTCGGAACCTAAAGATGCCATATGCTCAAAACCAGTATAAACAAAAAATAAAGTTGCGGTAGCCGCTAAAGTACCGGAAAAGGACTCAACTTTAAAAAATGCTGCTTTTGGCGGGCCAGTTTCGGCAAGTCCGACCGCAATAAGAATGAACAACCCCAAGAGCTGAATGCTAACCATAATAATATTGGCGGTGGATGATTTCTTGATGCCAGTAATGCTTATCAAGGCAAGCAATAATAGGACACCATAGCTTATCAATAATCCCGGTAATTCAAAAAAGGTATTGAAATATCCTGAGAAAGCCAATAGCACAGCGGCAATGGTGGCCGAACTGTGAAACGCAACCGTCCAACCTGTGAGGAAGGATGGTATGTCAATCTTCGGAAACGCCTTGCGTACAAAAATGAATTCAGCACCTGCATTTGGATAGGTAGAAGACATCTCTGCATACGACATTGCCGATACACCGGCAGCAATCGCAGCAAAAATAAAGCTCAACCAAAGGTCCGTGCCCGCTTGTCCAGCTGCTGCGCCTATAACTGTATAAATTCCTGCTCCCACAATAGTACCTACACCATAAAAAGTAAGTCGAAGCGTACCCAAAGATTTTTTTAATTCTGCCATATCAATGTTGTATAATTATTTTTGGACTATACGTTGCATTCCTTGTCTGTATATGAAAAAAATATAACCCGTCCGAAAGTGAACTTGTGTCAACTCGAGACATATCCCCTAAACTGATATTGTCTATCTGGACGCCAAGCGTATTATATACGACTACGCTCTCAATTGTTTCCATAGCGTCGATATAGATTGTGTTTGAAGCCGGATTAGGATAAACATTTACCTTATTTTGTTCAGTAATATTGTTAAGCCCTAATGTTGATGAAAATGCACATTCCCCCAAAGTGGCAAATACCAACTTTGCACATTTTTCATAAAATGGGATATTAAACTGTCCAAGGGTATCGTTTGGTGTGTGCCAAAAGGGATTGAAGTCGCCGTCATATTCTTCGTTAATTCCAATAGCACTGAATCCATTGTTCCAAAATGACGCGTGGTCCGTGGCCGAAATACCTGGATTTACTAAATGTAAACTTAAGCCAATATCATAATCAATATTTGCGACCATTGCCTTATCCAAGAGCGCAAGAGAGGAAGCAACTGGCCTTACGTGAATGTCGGCAACATTGTCGTTGTTGCCGTCCCATCCAAGCATATCCATATTGATGTATCCAAGAATGTTTTCGTTTGAAGCCGCCGCAGAAGATGCATAAGCATCACTACCTATGAGCCCTTGTTCTTCCTCATCCCATAGTGCAAAAATAATGGTATAAGGGAAATCGTATTCAGAAAAGACCCTCGCCGCTTCCAGTACCGCTGCTGTACCACTGGCATTATCATCAGCTCCTGGCACACCCGCAACATTATCATAATGGGCACCGATAATAAATTTTTTATCGGGATAAAGCATTCCTTCTTTTATTCCAAACAGATTTTTTCCAGTTGAACTGAACTGTAAGGAATCCGCCTGAAGCCCATAGGACTGAAACTTTTCCTTAATGAACTGAAAAGCCTTTTCATTGCCAGGATGGTTCTTATGACGTGAAATAATTATGTCTGGGTTACCCCCAATAATCACAGGTTCTTCTCCAGTGAGTTGCTTTACAAAAAATGTCATTGAATCTATTTTTACATCATTCAAGATATTTTGAACATTTTGATTTTGAGCAAATGAAATCCCATAAAAAAGAAGCAGTAGCGATAAAGCTGTAAAATTTTTTACATTTGTTTTCATATGTTTATTTTAAATTCGTCCATTAGTGCTTCATTTGTTTATGCGATTCTATATATCTTTCTAAGATTGACTTCAAGCTATCCAAATATTCCACAAACGAGCTGACGGAAATCTTTGGTGTTTCGCAATCAGGGATTGTAATAGGGTTTTCATCAAGATATTGGTATAGTTCTGGGTAGTCCTGTTCAATTCTCAATGTCAGTTCATTAATTTCCTTGGTCAATTGCTGAAGCTTCTTCATTCTTTTTAATTTTATTGTGCCAGTTTTTGTAAAAATTAAATATGCAATGCCCTATCATCGGTAGCGGCCAGACACGCCTCCTTAAAAGTCTCTGAAAAAGTAGGATGCCCGTGTGACATTCTTGCAATGTCTTCGGCAGATGCCCTAAATTCCATAGCTACCACCGCTTCGGTATAACTGTCTGCAATGCGTGGGCCTATCATATGCACCCCCAATATCTCATCGGTCTGCTTATCTGCGATTACCTTGATAAAACCATCGGTATCCATACTAATTTTTGCCCTCGCATTAGCCTTAAATGGGAAAGAACCTGTTTTTATACTCCTATTGTCCTTCTTTAACTCTTCTTCTGTTAAGCCTACGCCGGCAACTTCTGGCTGGGTGTAAATAATGTTGGGTATCAGCGAATAATTGATATGTGGCTTTTGGCCGACAATTCTTTCGGCTACAAAAACACCCTCTTCACTGGCCTTATGAGCAAGCATTGCTCCCCGAATTACGTCTCCTATGGCATACACCCCTTTAACATTGGTTTCAAGGTTTTCATCTACTGTTATCTGTCCTTTTTCATTGATTTCCACTCCTATATTTTCAAGTCCTAAATTTGCGGTGTACGGTTTTCGGCCAATGGCCATAAGGCAGTAATCGCCATCTAAACTCATTTCTTCTTTATCGGAAAGGTTTTCCGCTTTCAACTCCACTTTGTTGTCCGTTGCTGTTGCATTTGTCACCTTATGTTTTAAATAGAATTCAATTCCCTGTTTTCTTAGGGAACGGTGCAATTGATGTCCCAATGCACCATCCATAGTGGCGATGAGGCTATCAAAATATTCTACTATAGAAACCTTTGAACCCAAGCGGGCGAAAACGGAACCTATCTCAACACCGATAACGCCACCGCCAACGACCATTAAGTGCTTGGGGATTTTCCGTAGGGCAAGGGCTTCGGTAGAAGAGATGATGCGCTTTTTGTCGATTTTAATATTGGGCAATGAAGCGGGTTTCGACCCTGTGGCAATAATGATTTTATCGGTTTCTATGGTTTCCGTTTTATCTTCGCCCTTAATCTCAATCGTGTTTTTGTCCTTGATAGTGCCGTGGCCTTCATAAACGGTAACCTTGTTTTTTTTCATCAGATAGTCAACGCCATTGATGATTTCCTTTACGACGTCCTGAACCCTTTGGTTCATTTTTATAATATCGACATTGGCCTCTTTAACATCAATCCCAAAATTTTCAAATTGATGTTTTAGTTTATAATAATGTTCAGAGGCTTCCAGCCAGGCTTTTGATGGGATACAGCCCACGTTAAGGCAGGTACCGCCCAACGTGCTGTACCTTTCAATAATGGCCACTTTTAAACCTAATTGGGCACAACGGATGGCACCTACATACCCGCCCGGGCCAGATCCTATAATAGTTACATCAAATTTTTCCATATTTGCACATTTTTTTTAAGTTAAAGAAGGTGGAAGAAACCTGAACCAAACCATTGGGCGCAAGGGTTCAGAGTTCTGGAACTCCCACCTGTTATTTTTTTCTGCATTTTTCACATATTCCTTTCAATACCAGATTTACATCATTCACTTCATAATCGTCTGGCAAGCTTTCTTCCGATATTTTATTTGGTAAACATATTGTTTTCGTACAATCGGTACAATGAAAGTGCAGATGTAAATCTGTACCGTATTTACCTTTGGCGTTTTCATCAGAAATCGCATATTTTACCACTCCGACCCCATCATTAATCTGATGAATCAGCCCTTTATCCTCAAAAATTTTGAGGTTGCGATAAAAGGTAGTTCTGTTTGCTGTTTTATTGGTTTCGCTCTTTTGAACAAAAGCCTTTTTCAAATCGGAAAAGGACACGGCACTTTGTTTCCTTTTCAGGAACTTGTATATCTTCGACCTCATTTTAGTAGGTCGAATCCCTTTAGCCAATAATGTTTTTTCCGTCTTTGTCATTTAATATTCTTTCAAAAAACCAGGTTCTTCTATGTCCCAATTTTTCTAATCTTTTTTATAAGCCAAAAGGCGCAGAGCATTGGCCACGACTACCAAGGTAGACCCCTCGTGAAACGCAACTGCAACCCCTATATTTGCCCAACTCAAAATGGTAGCCGGTATCAGAAGTGCCACAACCCCAAGGCTTACCCAAAGGTTCTGCTTGATTATGGCCTTTGCCTTCCTGCTCAAGCCTATGGCAAAGGGCAGGGTTTCCAATTTATCGGCCATTAGGGCAACATCCGCCGTTTCCAAAGCCACATCGCTTCCCGCTGCACCCATTGCAATACCCACGGTGCTGTTTGCCATTGCGGGGGCATCGTTTACACCATCTCCCACCATTGCCACCTTGGATTCCTTTTCCTTTAGCTCTTTTATCGCATCCACTTTTTCCTCCGGCAACAGGCTTCCCCAAGCATCGGTCAATCCAATTTCTTTAGCAACGGAGTCGGCAACCTTTTGATTATCCCCTGTTAGCATTATCATCCGCTTGATACCGATTTCCTTTAATTTTTTCAATGTTTCTTTGGCCGCTTCCCGTGGGGTGTCCATCAGGGCGATGATACCGATATATTCTTTGTTCCTTCTTATGAGCATTGTGGTATTTCCACCCCCTTCAAGTTCCCTTACCTTGTTGGATATTTCTTCGGATGGCTTTGCATCATCGAGGTCTTCGTACAAGTCAAGGTTTCCAATATAGATTTTATCCTTGCCCAAGGACGCTTTGATACCTTTTCCGAGAACCGCTTCTAAATCTGACGCATCGGTAATATCAGTACCTTTCAGACGCTCTTTCCCATCCCTTACGACAGCTTTGGCCAAAGGGTGGTCGCTCAAATTTTCAACAGCAACAGCTATCTTTAACAGTTCATTTTCTTCAATATCCCCTAATGGTACTACTTCGGTAAGTTTGGGCTTGCCTTCTGTAAGCGTGCCCGTTTTATCAAAAGCCAAAGCAGTAATGACCCCTAAATCCTCAAGTGGTCGCCCACCTTTGATAAGCACGCCGCCACGTGCTGCCCTTGCCACACCGCTTAATACGGCACTTGGTGTTGAAATGGCCAGTGCACAGGGACTTGCAGCTACCAATACCGCCATTGCACGATAAAAGCTGGCACTAAACGGTTCATCAATGACCAGAAAGGCAAAGAGCAGGATGCCAACCAGTATCAGTACGGATGGCACAAAATATCTTTCAAATTTATCGGTCAACAGCTGGGTAGGGGACTTCTGGGTCTGCGCCTCGTTAACCAGTTTGACCAGTCGGGATAGTGTAGAGTCTTTGGCTTCTTTGATTACCTTTATTTCCAGCGTGTTATTACCGTTGATAGTTCCAGCGAATACCCGATTTTCGTCTTTGATATCATCGTCTGCCGAATAGTCCCTGCTCGTATCTTCCACGGGAATTTTGTCCACGGGTACACTTTCCCCGGTAATAGGTGCCTGGTTGACGCTGCTTTTTCCATTGACCACGACGCCATCTGCGGATATTTTACTATTGGGCTTGACCACTATAATATCGCCAATATTCAATTCCTCAATTCCAACTTCTTCGGTCTTACCATCTTTTTTGAGCGATGCCGTTTTTGGTGCTAAATCTGCCAGTGCCGCTATGGACTTTCGGGCCTTTTCCATTGCATAATGTTCAAGGGCGTGCCCCAAACTAAACAGGAACAGCAACAAGGCACCTTCTGCCCATTCGCCCAGAGCTGCGGCACCGATGGCGGCAACCAACATCAAGAAGTCGATTTCAAAGCCGCCCTTGGCTACGGTCTGTATAGCCTCTTTCGCCGTAAAGTACCCTCCAAAAAAGTAAGCACCGATGTATAGGGATAAGCTGACCCAATCCGGTATTGATGCTACGTAAGAAAGCCCGAACCCAATACCGAGCAGCGTACCGCAAATAATGGAAAAAATAAGCTCCGTATTTTTACCGAAAACCCCACCGTGGGCGTGCTCTTCTCCTTCCTCGTGGGTCTCGCCTTCTTTGTGCTCGTGTCCCTCTGTGGAAGTTTGCTCTTTAGTCTCTTCCTTCTTTGAACGCTCCTGTTTTTTTCTGGATGCTTCGGTGTAATCATTTTCGTTTGAAGAACTCCGCTGAATCTGAAGGTCTTCTTTTTCAATTTGTTTACTTATTTCATCAAAATTTGTTTGCTTTTTATCAAATTCAAGTCGTATCATTCCAGAGCCTGAAACGGAAGCTTCCAAGACTCCATTGATTGCCAAAAGGCTTTTCTCTATGGAACGAGCCTGCCTTGTGTGTCTGATTCCTTTAACTTCAATGAGCAAATGCCCGTATTTTTCGGTAATCTCGGCACCAGTACTTTCGGCGAGGGATTGGATGCGGTCAATGGAAATGATATCTGGGTCATAATGAAAACAGAGCTGTGGCACATCATCTCCGTTTTCATCGGCAATGTGCACTTTTTCGATGCCCTCTTTGGCCTGTAGTTTTTGAATAAGCCTTTCAACACAAGAATCTTTTTCGTTAGGAACTTGCGGAAGGATGACCGGTATTTTTAGTTGTAGTTTTTCCATTTTTTATTTTTATTTTATCCACTCTTTGGCATCGTCTTTTTCTTCGGTCTTATAAAATTTTATATGAGCTTCTGAAAAAGGAAGCAATACCTCGGTAAATTGTTCTTGCCATTTAACGTTACCCACCAAAGCAACACGCTTTAAATGCTTTTCATTCGGAAGGTCTAATTCAATTCCCTTCCAATATGTCTCTGCCGTCCAACCTTCAAAATTTTTCATTTCAATATACCAAGAAACTTCCTGATATGCAGTTATATGTTCTGTTAAGACCGGTATCAAGTTTTCATAATCCTTGGCATCCAGCTTATTCTCTGCCACCATATATACAGTAGCTTCTTTTTTATAGATTGATATCATTGCTCACTATTTATAAATAATAATTGAATTTAAAAACCAAACGTTTAATCCAAATTGCCACTGCATTTTTCGCAAATGCCCTTTACCACCAAGTTGATATCCTCGGTAATATAACCATCAGGTAAGTTGATGTGAGGGATTTTATGCTCTGTTAAACAGACCGTTTCATTACAATTGTTGCAATGAAAGTGCAAATGAAGGTCGTTGCCGACCTCGCACTCACAATTCTCTTCGCAAAGGGCGTATTTTATAACTCCTGTCCCATCCTCGATTTGATGCACAATACCTTTTTCTTCAAACGCTTTCATAGTCCTAAATAGGGTACTTCTTTCACTAACCTTAAAATCTTTTTCCAAGTCGCCAAGGCTGATGGCCACATTCAACTCTGCCAACCGCTTATAGGTCATAAGGCGCATAGCTGTAGGTCGTATTCCTTTGCTTTCTAAAAATTGAACTATTTTTTCCATTTGTTTAAAAAGAGATTTACAGGTCGTGCCGTTTTAAGGAATCTCCTGTTTTAATCTGAAAGGCATCTTCAATATTTGCTATATAAATAATACCATCTCCAGGCCCGTCGGTTTTGGCGTTGGCTATAATTGTTTCAATGGCCGCTTGGGCTTCCTCATTTTGACAGACCAATTCCAATTTTACCACAGGACTATCTGTTACGTGAAAATCTAGCGACGGTCTTGCACCTTTTGCCTTGAATGCGCCCGTGCCTTCTGCTTGTGAAAGGGTCATACTTTCAAATCCATTGTCAGAAAGTGCTTCAATGACTCTTTGGATTCGGTTTGGTTTTATAAATGCTTTTATTTCTTTCATCTGTTGATATTTATTTGTTTTTTAATGGTCATATGTAATTCCCCAATCAACATTGTGGTTGGTATCCACATTGTTATAGCTCATTTCATATTTTTAAATTTTTAATCGATTTTGAACCGAGCCTGTTTTTTAATTTTTAACTAATTAATTAAGACGATAAACAAACTCGGAATCAAAATCTTTGATTGTTATTGAATTAATGTCCGTGTTCCAGTTCGCCCTTGACCATTTCCGAAGACAGGTTATAAGCTCCGTTTATCACGACTTTGGCATCCTTTGAAACTTCGGCAGGCAAATTGACTTCAACAAAGCCTAAATCAGTAATACCGACCGTTACGGGTATCATTTTGAATTTCATTTTGCCCGCTTCCATTTCTTCATCTTCATCCAAAATGAAAATGAAGGATTGCTCGCCTTCTTTTATAATGGCAGCTTCCGGTACGGCAAAACCCTTTTTCTCGCCCTGCACTATGCGCCCTTCCACATACATACCCGGCAATAGGTTTTTATCCTTGTTTTCAATATCTGCCAGAACTTCCAAAGCTTTTGGGTCTGTATTGAAGGTTTTACCAACAGACCGAACGGTTGCTTTAAGCAGTTCATCTGGACGAGAGGCCGTGGAAAAATATATCTGTTGCCCTTGCTTGATTTGCTTTATGTCCTTCTCATATACTTTGAAGTTGACATAAATTTTTGAGTTGTCGCTTATCGAGAACATTTTGGATTGTTGTGCCACGTAATCGCCAAGGCTAATCATTACTTCATCCACATACCCACTTATAGGCGAGGTAATGGGAACAGCGGAATATATCTGTCCTTCCGCCACTTTGTCCGGGTTAATGCCCAACAGTCTCAATTGGGACCGCAAACCATTGACGCTGGATGTTGTAGAACGAAATTTTGACTGTGCCATTTGAAATTCCTTGCCAGAAGAAACACCTTTATCATAAAGGGTCTGCTTGCGTTCAAAATCCTGTTTCAAAAAGACCAGTTCGTCATTTTTTTCCTGATAATCCTGTTGCATAGCAATGATATCTGGGTGTTCTATATATGCCAACACCTGACCTTTCTTTACGTTATCTCCAGGGATTACTTTTATGGAACTCACATTTCCACCAACAAAAGGACTTATGTTCGCCTTGTCCTGTGGGAAAAGTTCCAGCGTTCCTGTTACCTTAATGTTGTTCCCTAAATTGCGTTCCTCCAAAAGTTTCATTTCCAAACCTATGGTTTCGGCCTGTTGCTTTGTGAGTTCCACAACGCCTTCTTCCTCGCTGTGACCTTCTTCTTCTCCTTCACTGTGGCCTTCCTCGCCGTGTGCATCTTCTCCAGCTTCATTGGTTTTTGATACGCCTTCGGCTTCGTTATGCCCAAGTTCAGATTTTGGGGCATCATTACAACTCATAAACATAAGTGTAAATAATACGGTACTTACTAATAGTATATTCTTCATTTCTCTTTTTTTAAGGTTATAAATTGCCCAATTGATATTGCATATCAATGGTCTGCTGGTTAAACTGATTGATGTATTGTAAATGGTTTTGTTTAATGCGGATGGCACTGTTGAGAATCGTGATGTAATTGACGTAATCTATTTCGCCTTCTTTAGATGCCAATTGTGCGGTGGTAATTTGTTCTTCTGCCAAGAGTAGTGCGCCTTCTTCGTAATATTGCAAAATCTTCTTTGTTTTTTCAAGGGATTTGGTCAATTGCGACACACGACTTTCCGTGACCGCCTTTTGTTCCAAATATTGATTCTCTGCTACCATTGCGTCTGCCTTGGCTGCCTTGACCCTCGACTTCTGGGGAAAAAACCATAACGGAATGCTAATACCTGCCTGATAGGTGTTGAAGCCTGACACTTCATCCACAACCTGTCTGCCATACGATAAGCTGAATTTCGGTAGGAATTGTGATTTCTCAACGCCCACGTTTGCTTTACTTACTTCGGCATTTTGCAAGGCATATTGCAACATTGGGTTATTGGCAACCGAAGTTGAATCCAATGTCGCCATAAAATCCAATGGCTCGTAAAAACTATCTACCGTCTCGATGGTTTCATCCGTTCCCAAATATTGTTTTAAGGCACGTTTGGCAATTTCAATATCATCAAAAGCTTGTTGCCTCAACACTTGAATCTGTTGAAACTCGGAAGAGGCTGAAATAAATTCCAACTTGCCTGTTTCTCCCGTGTCATACCGAAGTTGGGCAGCGGACTTAAAATTGGCATAAATACTGTCCAATTGGTCTGCAAAACGCAACTGTGCCTTGTAGTAATTAATTTGGTCATAGGCTTGCATCACATTGCGCACCAATTGTTGTTCACTGGCCACATAAAACTTTTCTCCCAAGGCAATGCGCTCTTTGTAAAACTTGGATTTCGAAAATCCGGAAAGCAAGTCAATATTGCCCTGTTGCACACCAACGGTTGTCTGTACTCCAGGAAGATTATTACCATATTCTTCTTTGCCCGTGAAAACTTGTGTGCTACCAAGGTCAAAACTTGTACCTTTTAGTGCCTTTTCCCGTTCAATAAATGCCTGACTTTCCTTAAGCGATGGATAATTCTGTTTTGCCATAGCAATGGCCTCATCTACAGTCAAGGTTTTTGGAATTGTGCCATCTTGATTGGTGTCTTGGGCAAAAGCAGTTCCAGAAGCCATCAAACCGCCAACCATCAATAATACGGTTACAATATTGGTTGATTTGTTGACATAACTTACACCTCCATCAGTATTGTTTCGTTCCTTTCTCGATTCAAGCCAATAATATAGTACAGGAAGGACAACAAGCGTTAAAAATGTTGCTGTTATCAATCCACCAATAACCACCGTTGCCAATGGTCGCTGCACTTCTGCACCGCCAGAGGTAGAAATCGCCATTGGGATAAAGCCCATAATGGCCGCCGTTGCCGTAAGCAAAATAGGGCGTAAGCGTTCGTGCGTTGCCTCGTATATTCGTTTTTTTAAGTCTGTCATTCCACTTTCTTTTAGTTCATTGAATTTGTTTATCAGCACCAATCCGTTTAAAACCGCGACTCCAAAGAGCACGATAAAACCGACTCCTGCCGAAATACTGAATGGCATTCCCCTTATCCAAAGGGCAAACACGCCACCAATGGCCGCCAAGGGCACTGCCATATAAATCATTAGGGATTGTGAGAACGAACTCAATGCAAAATAGAGCAATATGAATATTAGGAAAAGTGCAATAGGCACTACAATCATCAATCGGTCTGAAGCACGTTGAAGGTTTTCAAACGAACCTCCGTAGGTTACAAAATAACCTGGCGGTAGTTTCACGTCCGTTTCCAATTTTTGCTGTATTTCCTCGACCATCGATTTCACATCGCGCCCACGAACATTTACACCAACCGAAATACGACGAGAGGTATTGTCCCTTGAAATCTGCATTGGCCCGGGTTTGTAGCTGATATCTGCCACTTCCTTTAAAGGCACTTGCGCTCCGTTTGGCAAATCGATATAAAGATTTTTAAGGCTGTTGATGTCCTGTCTAAATTCCTTTGCCAAACGAATGACCACATCGAATCGTTTTTCGCCCTCAAAAATCACACTTGCCTGTTCGCCTGCAAATGATGCACTTACATAATCGTTCAACTTGTCAACGGTTACACCATATTGTGCCATTTTTGCACGGTTATATTCCACCGTCATTTGAGGTAAACCGCTTGTAGCTTCCACATTGAGGTCAGCCGCTCCGGGAACGGTTCTGATGACCGCTGCGATTTCCTGTACCTTGTCGGCTAACACTTCTAAATCCTCGCCGTACAATTTAATTGCCACGTCCTCACGAACACCGGTAAGCAATTCATTAAAACGAAGTTCTACGGGTTGGGTAAATACGAAATTTACGCCGGGAACGACTGAAATTTTTTCCTGTATTTTTTCTATGAGTTCTTCTTTGCTATCTGCGGAAGTCCATTTACTCTTATCTTTTTCAAGAATAATGTAACTATCGGCAATGTCCATAGGCATTGGGTCTGTTGGTATTTCGGCCACACCAATCCTTGAAACTACCGTTTTTACTTCTGGAAATTCATTAATTAGATTTTGAAGTTTTTTTGAAGCTTCAATGGACTCTGTTAGACTGCTCCCCGGTTTTATCAACGCTTGAAACGCAATATCGCCCTCATCAAATTTTGGAATAAATTCGCCACCCATATTGCTGAAAATAAATCCCGCAATCAATAGCAGGGCAACAGCGCCCATAACGACTCCAGCCCTAAAGCGAAGTGCAAAATTGAGCAATGGTACATACCCTCTGTTTAAACCGGACATTATTTTATCACTGAACCTATCAATCTTGTTTTCAAATTTGGCAAACCAACTATTCTGATTTTTAGCAGGTTTTAGGAACATTGCAGAAATCATTGGAACATAAGTAAGACAAAGGATAATCGCTCCTAAAACTGCAAATCCGAAGGTAAATGCCATTGGACGGAACATTTTTCCTTCAACACCTGTTAAGAACAAAATGGGGGTAAATACAATAAGGATAATCAATTGTCCGAAAAATGCCGAATTCATCATCGTACTTGCCGATTCATAGGCTATTTCATCCATTTCAGACTGGTCTATGGCGGTTGTGGTTTTTTTCATCCGTTGATGAATGTGGAATACCATTCCTTCCACAATGATTACAGCACCATCCACGATGATTCCAAAATCGATTGCACCCAAGGACATTAAGTTTGCCCATACTCCAAATTGTTTCATCAAAATAAATGCGAACAATAATGACAAAGGAATTACCGAAGCGGTAATCAAGCCGCCACGGAAACTTCCCAAAAGCAAGACAAGCACAAAAATCACAATCAATGAACCTTCAATAAGGTTTTTTTCAACGGTGCTTGTGGTTCTTCCAATGAGTTCACTTCGGCTTAAAAATGTATCTATGTAAACGCCTTCGGGTAGGGATTTTTGTATTTCTACAATGCGCTTCTCCACATTTTCGACTACGTTGCCTGGGCTTTCGCCTTTCAGCATTAAAATTTGTCCACCAACAGTTTCGTGTCCATCTTGGGTAAACGCACCATAACGTACCTGATTACCAAAGCCTACTTTTTCGGCGACATCCCGGATTAAAACAGGACTTCCGTTTTGTGTGGTTACAACTGTATTTTCCAAATCTTCAATGCTACGTGCCAAACCTTCTCCACGAATGAAATTTGCTTGGTGGTTTTTTTCAATGTAAGCACCACCAGTATTGGCATTGTTGACTTTCAAGGCTTCAAAGACCTGATTCATTGTAATACCGAAACTTTTCAGCTTATTAGGATTTATTGCAACTTCATACTGTTTTACATAACCTCCAAAAGCATTGACCTCGACCACTCCGGGGACTAATGCCATTTGACGTTTTACAATCCAATCTTGGATGGTACGAAGCTCCATTGCATCGTATTTATCTTCGTAGCCCTCTTTTAATTTTAAGGTGTATTGGTAGATTTCGCCCAGACCTGTAGTTATTGGTGCCATAAATGGCGTGCCGAAGCCTTCGGGGATTTCTCCAGCAACTTCGGTTAATTTCTCTTGTACCAATTGCCGGGGAAGATAAGTGCCTGCCTCGTCCTTAAATACAATGGTAACCACGGACAGCCCAAAACGGGATACTGAACGCAGCTCGATAACGTCAGGAAGATTTGCCATTGCCAATTCTACCGGATAGGTAACAAATTGCTCAATATCTTCAGTACCTAAATTTGGGGCCACTGTAATAACCTGTACTTGGTTGTTGGTAATATCGGGTACAGAACCCAGATTTATAGTGGCCATAGACCAAATGCCCGTACCTACAAGTGCCACTATAAAGAGCCCAATAATAAACTTGTTATTAATGGAAAATGAAATGATTTTGTTAATCATAGAAAAAGTATTAATTCAGTTTAAACATCGCAATGCAAAGAGATGCAATACGTTTATGATGCGATACTTACTTTGAAAAGCATCACGGTAGGATATAGCTATCCTAAAAAAAAACTGAATTATACTTTAGGGGGTTGGAAAAGCGATTCCAGATATCTGGAATTTAATTGGAATGTGTAATGATTATACTGATTTTTAGCCTCGGGGGAAACCTTACTTATTAACGTAGGTTGAAAAGGTGCGAAGAATACAAAATGTTGACAACATTGGTGGCTCATATGCACAGGCTCATTGTCGTGGTCTGAATCTGGATGGTGGTTATCCACTTTTCCATCATCATTTATGTAATCTTCATAAACATATTCAAAAAAAGAAAGTCCATCATTTTCTCTATGGTCTTGATAATGCGCGATAAAATGGGATATTTCTTCTATCTGCTCACAAACTTCCATATTGGCCGCTATTCCTTGAAAAAAGAATAGAAACGACATCGATATGGAAACGAATATTTTCATAAAGTTTTACAAATATACGAATTAATCGATGCACAGGTTGTGCAAAGTAATTTTGACAATCCTTGAGTATGTTTATTAAAAATCAAAAAAACCTCTTCTAGGAAACTGAATTATAACCGTTGGCAGTAAAATGGAATGTGGGATATCTTTGCCGAGGTTATCAAAATTGGCGAAAAATTCGTGTAGAATTGCAGGTTGTAATGGCTCGAATACAGCAAGCCCGAAATTTATGGTGTGAACGTGGCAACAATGACATTGGCAAAAAGGCGAGCATAACTCGCAATCTTGACTGTGGTCACCATCAGCATCGATTACCGTAACAACTTGGGAATCATCTTCGCTATAATTCATATCATTGCAAGGCACAGCATTAAGTGCCAAGAAATAAAACGAAAGTATGATTACAATAAATTCCACGTTACAAAGATAACAGAATTTTTGTGCAACTGTGTTGCAAAATTGGAATGGTTCAAAAATTGACTACACTATCCAAAGCATCATCAGCATCCTTATGGATGAAATTTGCTTGATAACGTATAGCATCGATGAAAAAGCAGTGGATCCAGTATCTTTAAAGTTC
>CEPR01021831.1_pt1 | contig 41544 bp, 33 predicted proteins | sample 530431 | NCBI WGS metagenome assembly CEPR01 (sample SAMEA2620078, study PRJEB7988) | marine metagenome | isolation source: saline water (ENVO:00002010), including
CAAAGCGTTTGAAAATAAGTTGGCGTATCAAAAAGTGGCTTTTTTCCGCGGAGTAGAATTATATAATGAAGGGAATTATACTGAAGCGAAAGCATTGTTTGATAAATCCTTACAAGAACCGCGCGATGCAAAATATACGGCAAGAGCGACTTATTGGAAGGCAGAAAGTGATTACCAATTGTCCGATTTTGACGAAGCATTGATTGGTTACAAACAATATTTGCAACTACCGGAAGCAACTTCCACACCGGAATATGACAATGCTCGGTATAACTTAGCGTACAACCAATTCAAGTTGAAAAACTATTCCGAAGCCATTACCAATTTTAAAGGATATTTGGAAAGTTCATCGGCAAACGGCGCTCGAAAACAGGATGCGTATCTACGATTGGGAGATAGTTATTTTGTGACGAGTCAATACTGGCCAGCGATGGAAAATTATAACAAAGCCATTGAAGTTGGTGCAGCGGATGAAGATTATGCCGCGTTTCAAAAAGCAATTAGTTATGGATTTGTGGATAGAATTGAAGATAAAATTGAAGGCCTGCAAAACTTTTTACGCACGTATGTGAAATCGGTGTACCGAGATGATGCTTTATATGAATTAGGAAACACCTACGTATCTCAAAATAAAAACAACGAAGCGTTAAGAATCTACGATAACTTGATTCAAAACATCCCGAAGAGTATTTATAAACCAAGAGCGTTGATGAAAAAAGCGTTGATTTTGGATAATACAGGAAAAAGTAATGAAGCGTTGGCTATTTTTAAGCAGGTAGCCAGTGAGTATCCTTCCACGCCAGAAGCCGTGCAAGCTGTTTCTTCAGCAAAAATTATTTATATCGATCAAGGGCAAGTAGATCAATATGCCAATTGGGTGAATACGTTGGATTATGTTTCTGTAGAAGATAGCGAGTTGGACGATGCTACGTACCAAGCTGCCGAAAAGCCGTATTTGGAAAATAAAATCAGTCAAGCGATGAGCCGTTTTGAAGCCTATTTAAAAGAATTCCCCAATGGAAAAAATGCATTAGATGCACACTTTTATTTAGGTCAGTTATATTTTGCTGAAACAGAAAAGGAAAAAGCCATTCCGCATTATGAATATGTGGTTTCTAGAGAGCAGAATGAATTTACAGAGCCAGCTTTGGCCCGAGTTTCAGAACTGTATTTAGGGAAAAACAATTACGAAAAAGCACTCACGTATTTAAAACGTTTGGAAACAAGTGCCGATTCACAACAGAATATCATATTCGCACAGACCAACAGTATGAAAGCCAGTTACGAGTTGAAACAATATGGGGAAGCGGTTGGGTACGCTGAAAAAGTACTTCAGAATTCAAAAGTGGATAACAGTATTAAAAGTGATGCACAAGTAATTATTGCCCGTTCGGCTATGAAAACCAATGACGAAGCAAAAGCGAAGAAAGCCTATGCTGAGGTTGGCAAAATAGCAACAGGCGAATTGGCTGCCGAAGCGTTATATTACGATGCCTATTTCAAAAGAAAAGAAGGAAGTTTGAAAGCTTCAAACGAATCGGTGCAACGATTGGCCAAAGATTATCCGGGTTACAAATTATACGGTGCAAAAGGATTATTGCTAATGGCAAAAAACTTCTACGATTTAAAAGATGCCTACCAAGCTACTTATATTTTGGATAGCTTGATTAAAAACTTTAGCGATTACACAGAGATTGTAAACGAAGCCAAAGCAGAACTTTCTAAAATTAAAGCTGCTGAAGCAAAAACAAACGCTTCGGTAGAAACTGAAGAAAACTAAACGTTTAGCTACAAAAAAATTAAAGAATCAAACCTCTCAATATAACTTATGACTTTATTGAAAAATTATAAGAGTCCGTTTTCAGAAACATACAGAAACCTACTTTTTTTAGCCGCATTAGTGTGTTCTTCATTATCTGCCGTTGGCCAAGATAAAGACGGGGAAGAGCAAGAAGATAATTTAGATACCGAAGTGGTAAACATCGTAAAGCCATACACGCCCACCATTTCTGATGCGTTTAAAGTAAAAGAAACACCGATGTTAAACGATTCGATCACTACACAGAAAAAAGAAGTGAAATACGAGATTTTTTCTGTTCCCGTAGCGTCTACTTTTACACCTGCTAAAGGAAAAGCGGAAACAGTTGAAAAATCGAAACCGATTAAATTGTATGACAATTACGCAACTTTAGGGTTTGGTAATTACACGTCTATTTTGGGTGAGCTGTACAGCAATTTTCAAATAAGCCGAACCGATAACGCCGGGTTTTATTTTCGACATAATTCTTCACAAGGCGATATAGATGGTGTTTTATTGGAAAACAAATACTATGACACCAAGTTAGATGCCAATTACAGTAGCCGACAGCGTTATACAAGCTATAAACTTGATGCTGGAGTAGAACATCAACTGTTTAATTGGTATGGTTTAAATGATTTTTATACACAAAACTTCGAAACAATTGGTTCTGAAATAGATCCGCAACAGCAATATTATAGCGGGTATGTAGGAGGAAGCATTTCGGTAGATGATTCTTTTTTTGAAAAAGCCACAGCTAATATTCGATATACTGGCGATGCGATTTCTTCTTCTGAAATCAATATCAATGCACAACCGGAGTTTTCATTTCCATTAACCGATTTAACCTTAAAAGTAGAAGGAGATGTGGATTATCTAACGGGAAGTTTTGATAAGGGTTACCTTTCTTCCGAAGGAATTGATTATAGCTATTTAAACGCAGGAGTGATTCCTTCGTTAGTGTATGTAAATGAAGATTTATCGGTTTCCTTAGGGGCAGCTGCTTATGTAAGTTTAGATACTGAAAATAGTGAAACGGACTTCTTTTTATATCCACGAATCAACGCTTCGTATCGTTTAGTGGACGAATTATTAATTGTCTATGGCGGGGCAGAAGGCGATTTAAAACAAAATACGTATTACGACTTCAAGGAAATCAATCCGTATGTGTCTCCTACGTTATTCATAGCACCGACGAGCCAGTTGTATGAAGGTTTTGCCGGGTTAAAAGGAAAGTTATCTAATTCAGTAGGATATAACGTTCGAGCTTCCTACGGAAAAGATGAAAACAAAGCGCTGTTTAAATCAAATCAATTCTCAACTGGAGCAACTACTGGAGAAGGCTACGAATATGGAAACTCTTTTAATGTAGTTTATGACGATGTGAATACGCTTTCGGTTTTTGGTGAATTAAAAGTTGATGTCTCAAATACATTTACGTTAGGGATAACAGGAGAATATTTTAGTTATGATACTACCAACGAAGCTCAACCATGGAACCTTCCAGAGTTAAAAGCATCCTTATTTTCAAACTTTACTATTACCGAACAATTGTATGGAGGTGCTTCGTTATTCTACGTAGGCGAGCGAGAAGATATATCTAAAAACATTCCATTACCTTTTGAACCTATTATTGAAGAACGAATAATATTAGATGGCTATTTAGATGCTAATGTTCATGTAGGTTATAATATTAATGAGCGACTATCTGTTTTTGCGAAAGGAAGCAACTTGTTAAGCGATAATTATGAAAAATGGCTTAATTATCCCGTACAAGGAATTCAAGCCTTAGTTGGTGCTACGTGCAAATTTGATTGGTAAAAATCAACATGCAACAGCCTCAAAACTTACAAGAAGTACAGGAGATTATCAAGTCTGGAAAACCGGTATTGTTATATTTCTCAGGAGAACGGTGTAGTGTCTGCAGAGCATTAAAACCTAAAGTTGAAACGGCGATTACTTCAAACTTTGAGGATATTTTTCTTTTCGAAATTATACTAGAAGAACATCCTGATATTGCAGCTAACTATATGGTGTTTACAAATCCTACAACGTTGGTTTTTTTCGATGGTAAAGAAGCCATACGAGAAGGGAAAAACATGAGTATTCCTGAGTTTGAAAAAGCTGTAGATAGAATCTACCAGTTATATAATTAACGATGATTTTTTATTTTATAAGAGTATAAATTATCACAATTAAAAAAGCAACTATATTTACAGTTGCTTTCTTTATTTTTGCATCACATTTTTAAAAATAGATTATGAAAAAATTATTCCCTCTCTTTCTTTTAAGTCTCTTAATTTCGTGTGCCCCAGAAAAAATACCGGCAGACCTTTTGGTAAAAAATGCCACTATTTATACAGTGAATGAAAATTTTGATACTGAAAATGCTTTTGTAGTCAAAGATGGAAAAATTTTAGAAATAGGTGTAAAACCGGAGCTAGAATTAAAATACAATATTGCTGAAACCTACGATGCAAAAGGAAAAACAATTGTACCTGGATTGATCGATGCGCATGCTCATTTATATGGTTTAGGCTTAAACTTACAAGATGTAGACTTAACCGAAACTACTAGTTACGATGAGGTGTTGGCACGGGTAATAACATTTCAGAAAGAAAAAAACAAAGACTACATCATAGGTCGCGGTTGGGACCAAAACGATTGGGAGATAAAAGAATTTCCCACTAAAAAAGAGCTAGATTCTCTTTTTCCCGAAACACCTGTTGCTTTAACTCGAATAGATGGTCATGCGATGATCGTAAATAGTGAAGCACTAAAACGAGCTGGAATTACAGCTGAAACAAAAATGGATGGTGGCGTAATTGTCGTAGAAGATGGAAAACTTACTGGAATTTTAGTAGATAGCCCAATGAGTTTGGTTGAAGAGTCTTTCCCTAAGCAGAATAGAAGTTATAACAAGCAGGCTTTACTGGATGCAGAGCGTATTTGTTTAGAGATGGGTTTAACTACAATCAACGACGCAGGACTAGATAAAGAAATAATTGAATTAATAGATAATTTACAACAACAAGATAGTATGGCATTGCGTGTATATGCAATGGTAAGCAACAAATCTAAAAACTTAGATTACTATTTAAATAATGGAAAAGTTAAAACCGATCGGTTGAACGTACGTTCGGTAAAGGTGTATGCAGATGGGGCTTTAGGTTCTAGGGGAGCTACTTTGCGGGAGCCTTATACCGATATGCCGGGACATTTTGGTGCCATGATTACACCAGCAGATAGTTTACAAATGCTTGCCGATAAAATTGCTGCAGCCGATTTTCAAATGAATACTCATGCGATTGGCGATTCGGCTAATATTTCAGTTTTAAGAGCTTATGAAACTGCATTAAAAGGAAAAACAGACGCTCGGTGGAAAATAGAACACGCTCAAATTGTAACTGAAAAAGATTTTGATAAATTTTCAAAAAATATAATTCCGTCTGTGCAACCTACACACGCTACAAGCGATATGTATTGGGCAGAAGACAGAGTAGGTTCAGAAAGGATAAAAGGTGCTTACGCTTATAAAACATTGTTGGAAAATGCAGGCATTGTTGTTTTAGGTACTGATTTTCCTGTTGAAAAAGTAAACCCAATGTACACGTTTTATGCTGCCGTAGCCCGTAAAGATTTGGAACACTACCCTGAAGATGGATTTCAGAAAAAAGATGCTTTGTCCAGGGAGGAAGCTATAAAAGGAATGACCATTTGGGCAGCGTACTCAAATTTTGAAGAAGATGAAAAAGGAAGCATTGAAGAAGGTAAGTTTGCTGATTTTACAGTTTTAGACAGGGATATTATGAAAATACCCGAAGATAGCATCCCCAATACAAAAGTGCTGGCGACTTTTATAAATGGTAAGAAAGAGTTTAGCTTGGAAAAAGAATAAATGTTTGGATATAAAATTTAAGCTATATTTTTAATAGTTATAGTTTTATCTAAAGCCCAAAACTATTTTCCACCTTTAGATTTTAAATCGTCTAAGCATAGAGGATCTAATTGCGGAACATTTGCCCGGTTTTGTAAAAACCGTGCAACTTCACGTTCGTCTGTATTTGTAGCTTCAAAGTACATTAAGCAATCTTCTATCACACAATGGCGAGCATTGTCAGGGTCTTCGTGTCCTTTTGGGTGAATATCATCGTCTGAAATGTTTACAAGACCTAAAATATGACCAAACTCATGCTGAAGCGTAGTAGCTTCGAGGGTTTCAACATCAGAACTTTGATTATTAGCTATTAAATCTAGCATTGTTTTTTTGTAAATAACTATCGATGTGTTTAAATAGGCTGTCCCTAACGTAACCGATGTATCGGTATCTTTACTTGAATTTCCGTTTGAAAAGAAAACATAGACAGCTATATTATCGTCTTCAGTATAAGCGGTCCTATTGTCTTCCTCAATTTCTTTAATTTCATCAATATCAAAAGGTGCGTTTTGGGGTGCATTAATAACGGTTTCTTTAATTAAGATGCCTCCGGGTTTGGTTATGCGGTTATTTAAAAATTGTATAAGTAGATTTTTGGTTTCTTCTTCAGGTTTAAAACCTAATGAATACACAAATTCAATGGTCAAACTATTATAGATGTCATTCGACAAAATATCTTCTGCTGAAGCTCCTAAAGATTTTTTGTTTTCTGCTGTTGGATCGTTTATTGCATCATCAGAATCGTCGTCCTTACAACCGGTAAACAATAAAATTGAAATTAATAAGAAAAGTAGGGAAGCAGGGGAAAATTTCATAGTGTAATCATTAAATTTTTAGCAAACATACCCTTTACTAGGATAATTTAAAAATGGGTAGTATTAATTTAACGCTTTGTAGGGTATTTCAGTATGTAGCCAAAAGATAAGGGTAAACCTTCAGTAAATTCATCAATTTTTATTCGTAAGTTTCGCTAAATAATCGTGGTGGTCTCCTTCACAGACTACCTCAAAATCAAATCCGTTTTTATAGCAATATTTTTTGAAAATGGTTTCATCTAAATAAACCCAGTTAAAGGGCTCGCTTTTTACTCCTTTGTATTTCATTGTAAATTCCAGTTCACCATAATAACCGTCTTCTGAAATAAAAATATTTTCTTCTGCAGCAGCATCAAACATGTATTGTAAGTCACTACTGTCTATAAGAATCTGTCCGGTATGGGTAAGCAACGATTTTAATTTCTGAAGGTATTTTGAAACAAATTCCAGTTTCTGAAAAATACCGGTTCCATTCATTAACAATAATATAGTATCAAATTTTTTGTCTTGCAAATGAAGTAAATCAATATGTTCAACTTGCTCCACACCGCGCAATTTTGAAACTTCCACAGCCCCTTTTGATGTGTCAATGGCAGTAACGTGCAATCCTTTTTCTTGAAGATACAACGAATGGCCTCCAGCACCGCAACCTACATCTAACACCTTTCCAAATGATAGGTCGAGCGCTTTTCGTTCAACAGCGGGCATATCTTTATAACTTCGGAATAAATAGGGAAGAGGCATGATATCTTCTTCGGTAATATTTGTTTCGGTTAAAATATCCTCTGTATAATTTCCGTGGTAATAATCAAGTAAAGCGTTGCCTAAAATATCGGTCATTGTTTTTTTAGTTGATGGGTCGCTGAGTTTATAAGTTGATGAGGTTTGAGTAGAGAGAATTTCATCATTTGAAAATCGTACCTCGTACTTCAAAATTCGTACTTTTGCGTTGCTATGGAAGAGATTCTAAAACAACTGCCACAACGCGCCAAAGATACGCATAACGAGAATAAAAAATTCTTTAAAAAGCTGAAGCGCAAACCACCTAAAAATTTAGATTCTTTGATGCAAGAGTTACATACCGAGGAGTTTGAGCGTACCGATTGCTTAACGTGTGCCAACTGCTGTAAAACAACGGGGCCTCTTTTTACACAAAAAGATATTGAGCGTATAGCGAAGCACTTTAGAATGAAACCGAGTAAGTTTATTGAAGCGTATTTACATTTAGATGAAGAAAATGATTACGTGTTGCAAAGTGTTCCGTGCACTTTTTTAGGCGCAGATAATTATTGTAGCATCTACGATGTACGCCCAAAAGCCTGCAAGGAATTTCCGCATACTGATAGAAAGAAGTTTCAGCAAATTTCAAACTTGACATTGAAAAATGTAGCTATTTGCCCTGCGGCCTTCAATATTGTTGAAGAAATGAAAAAAAGGTTGCCTTAATTATATTTATACTACTCATAAAGCATATACTGCTTCCGCATAGTATCATATTTTTCTAAATCACGTAACCAAGTAGCTCTTATTTCAGGATATGTATAACCGTTTTCTATTTGTTCTTGCAGTTTTGTTGTACCGGCAAGGTTGGTAAAAAAATTGTTGAAAAAGCCGTTTTTCTTTCCATAGCCTACGTAGGCTTCAATAAGCCATTCGAGATTCAATTTATCTAGGTTTTTATTCTTCCGAAGATCTAATCCATTACAAGGCTCACCTTTAAATTTTGGGTATTTAGCGCCTTCATTGGCTTGTGGCGTAAAGGTGAACGGATAAAATTGTGAAGGCAAGGATGGCGCCCCAAAAACTTGGAACTGCATGTCGGTCCCACGACCAGCGCTAACAATAGTTCCTTCGAAAAAACAAAGACTGGGGTAGAGGTTAATCGCTGTGTCGTTTGGTAAATTAGGTGATGGTTTTACAGGTAACGAATATGCTGTTTGGTGGGTGTAGTTTTTTACTTTAATTACTTTAATGTCAGCCTTTATATTATTGTTCAGCCAATCTTGTCCGTTAATCATTTGTGCATATTCGCCAATTGTCATTCCATGAACAACGGGTACTGGGTGCATCCCTACAAAGCTGGAATGTTCTGGTTCTAAAACTGGGCCGTCTATATAATGTCCATTAGGATTTGGGCGATCTAAAATGAGAACAGGAATTTTAGCTTCGGCACAGGCTTCCATCACGTAATGCAAGGTTGAAATATAGGTGTAAAATCGTGCACCTACATCTTGAATGTCAAAAACCATGATGTCAATTCCATCTAATTGTTCTGTCGATGGTTTTTTGTTTTTTCCGTAGAGCGAAATAATGGGCAAACCGGTTTTGGTATCTACACCATCTTTGACTACTTCGCCGGCATCTGCTTTTCCGCGAAAGCCATGTTCCGGGGCAAATACTTTTTTTAAGTTTATGTTTTTTTCAACTAAAAAGTCAACTAAGTGTTTTGAATTATTTTCAACCCGCGAAGTTTGGTTGGCAACCACACCGACTGATTTGTTTTGTAATAATTCAGAATACAATGAAAATTGATCTGCACCAACTTCGATAGATTTTTCTTTTACAATTCCATCTTCTGTCTTTAAGCTTCCTACTTCTATTTTGTATCTTTTATTGTTTTTTGCTCTTTTTCTTTTTCGTTCCAAATCCCTTTCACTGTCTTCTTTTATATCTGCTCCAGCTTCAATATATTGATCGAGTGTGCTTTGTTTTACAGGTTCTTTTTCGGTAACCGAAGTTCCGCAGGAAAAAAAACTGAAAAGCAGAATGAAAACTGTATTTTTGAACATAAGTAACTGCATAAACAAATTTGTGAATTTCGAATTTTTCATCGCCCGACGCATAATTGCTTCCAAGGATTATAAAAGTAGCATTTCGGCACCAATAATAAAAATTGCTATTACAGCAATTGCTATTGGTATTATTATGATGTTGGTATCTATTGCTACTGGGGTTGGGCTTCAGGAAAAAATTCGTGAAAAAGTCTCTGCTTTTAATGGGGATATTATTATCACAAATTTTGATACAAACTTCTCCAACGATTCACAAATTCCTATTTCAAAAAATCAAGATTTTTATCCCAAATTTTCGGGTGTTGAGGGCATTGACCATATACAGGTTACTGCTTTAAAAGGTGGCGTAATCAGAACTGCGGAAGATTTTGAAGGCATTGTGGTAAAAGGTGTTGGCGATGATTATAACTGGGAAACTTTCAGTGATTTTTTAATTGAAGGAAGACTGCCTGATTATTCTGAAAATTTAAACGATGAGATTTTAATTTCGCAATATTTAGCTAATCGACTAAATTTTAAAGTAGGAGACCGGGTAAACACTTTCTTTTTACAAGATGCCGAAAACAGAAAACCCCGACCTCTTGGTTTAAAAATCGTTGGGATTTACAACAGCGGTTTTCAGCAGTTTGATGAACAATATATAGTTGCCGATATACGTCACATTCAACGCCTAAACAAATGGGACGATAACCAAATAGGCGCTTTTGAAGTGTTTGTAGATGATTTTGATGATATTCAAGAGGTGGGAAATGCAGTTTATAACGAGACTGCCAGTACGCTAGATTCACAAACTATCCGTCAAAAATATGGAGCTATTTTTGAATGGCTCGATCTGTTTGATTTTAACATTGTGCTCATTATCGGGATCATGATTTTGGTGGCAGGGATCAATATGATTACCGCTTTGCTGGTTTTAATATTAGAACGCACCCAAATGATTGGAATATTAAAAGCTTTGGGAAGTAATGACTGGAGCGTACGAAAAGTGTTTATTTACAATGCCATGTACTTAATTGGCGTAGGCTTGTTTTGGGGAAATGTGATAGGGTTAGGGCTTTTGTTTCTTCAGAAATATTTTAAATTATTTCCACTAAACCCAGATACATATTACGTGACCGAAGCACCTGTTTACATAGACCTGGGGTACATTTTACTATTGAACGCAGGAACATTTATTTTATGTTTATTAATGTTGCTTATTCCATCTTATATTATTGCCAAAATCTCTCCAGTAAAGGCGATTCGGTTTGAGTAATATAAAATCTTGTAGTTCCTTTTACTAAACTGTACCTTTGCACCGCATAAAAAACAGCTATGAAATACGCAAAAAACATGTTGGAAACTATCGGTAATACACCGTTGGTTAAAATAAATAAACTAGCCGAAGAAATCCCGGCTTTAGTCCTCGCCAAATACGAAACCTTCAATCCCGGAAACTCGGTAAAAGACCGGATGGCGGTAAAAATGATTGAAGATGCCGAAAAAGAAGGCCACCTAAAACCGGGCGGAACCATTATTGAAGGAACCAGCGGAAATACAGGAATGGGGTTGGCACTTGCAGCAATTGTAAAAGGCTATAAAATGGTCTGTGTCATAAGTGACAAACAGAGTAAGGAAAAAATGGATATTCTGCGGGCTGTAGGAAGTGAAGTGGTCGTTTGTCCAAACGATGTAGAGCCAGACGATCCACGTTCGTATTATTCAACTTCAAAACGACTGGCAGAAGAAACCCCTAATAGTTGGTATGTAAACCAATATGACAACCCCAGTAATGCAAAAGCACATTACGAAAGCACAGGGCCCGAAATTTGGGAACAAACCGAAGGCAAAATCACACACTTTGTAGTTGGGGTAGGTACCGGCGGAACCATTAGCGGCGTTGGTAAATATTTGAAAGAAAAGAATCCGGATATTAAAGTTTGGGGAATTGATACCTACGGAAGTGTTTTTAAAAAATACCACGAAACAGGTGAGTTTGACGAAAACGAAATCTACCCATACATCACCGAAGGAATTGGCGAAGATATTCTTCCAGCCAATGTAGATTTTGATATTATCGATGGCTTTACTAAAGTAACCGATAAAGATGCAGCGGTTTATACACGGAAATTGGCAGAAGTAGAAGGCATGTTTTTAGGGAATTCTGCCGGAGCAGCTATGAAAGGTCTACTTCAGTTGAATGAGCATTTCACTAAAGATGATGTGGTGGTGGTTTTGTTTCACGATCACGGAAGCCGCTATGTAGCTAAAATATATAATGACGATTGGATGCGCGAGCAAGGATTTATCGATTAACATTTCGGAAATAAAATTTATAAATCCCGTTCCATTGCATTTGGAGCGGGATTTTTTTACTTTTAGAGTATAATGAAACGCGAAGCACAAAAGTTGTTTAAATATTTACGTACCAAACCGGTGCCTGTAAACACGCGCGAAATTCTCGCTTTGGAACGTACCAAGCTTGCAAACGAGCGTACATTGTTGGCTTATATAAAAGCATCCTTATATTTATTATTGGGTGGTTTGGCGTTGCTAGGCCTTGACGATTTTCAAAGCATTAGATGGTTAGGGTATGTTGCTTTGGTAGTTTGTATCGTTTTTTTGGGCGTAGGGATTATGCGGTATATAGTTTTAAACCGAAGACTATACAAATGGCATCGAGTGTTATTTACCGATACCATTCCCGAGGATAATGAGAAAAACACGGACGATACAGCTTCAAAATAAAATGTACCTTCGTTACTGAAACTCCCCGTAACTTTTTCTAACTATGAAAGAAGATTTTCTGCATTACGTGTGGAAGTTTCAGAAATTTACCACGAGCCAGTTGAAAACTACAGACGGACAATCTGTAAAAGTCATTTCTGTTGGGCAACATAATTATGATTCCGGACCTGACTTTTTTAATGCGAAGCTTTCAATTGAAGAACAATTATGGGCCGGAAATGTTGAAATTCATCTAAAATCTTCAGATTGGTATGTGCACAACCACGAGAAAGATAGGGCGTACGATTCGGTAATATTACATGTGGTTTGGGAACATGACGCCGATGTATTTACAAAAGAAGATTCACCTATCCCTACTGTGGAAATAAAAAGTATAATAAACACAGCAACCTTGGGCAAGTACCGTAAGTTGTTTTCTAAAAAACAGCAATGGATACCATGTGAACCAGAACTCCCATATGTTGAATCATTTACAGTACATAATTGGTTGGAGGCCTTATATTTTGAAAGGCTTCAGCAAAAATCTCGGCATATTTTAAAAGAACTAGAAAAATCTAATAACCATTGGGAAGCAGTTTTGTTTAACCTACTGGCAAAGAACTTCGGTTTAAAAGTAAATGGAGACGCTTTTTACAGTATGGCACAATCACTGGATTTTTCAACAGTGAAAAAATGTACTGAAAAGCAATCGGAATTGGAAGCTTTATTTTTAGGGCAGTCAGGCTTATTAGAAGGGATAAATGAAGACGGTTATTTTCAAGAGCTTCAAAAAACTTACAAATATTTAGTCCATAAATTTCAGCTTTCAAATGATGAGGTAGTTATGCCAAAATATTTCAGGTTACGGCCACCTAATTTCCCGACAATACGCCTGTCGCAGTTGGCGATGTTATATGCAGTAGAAAAACAGTTGTTTTCAAAGGTAATTTCCACTTCAAAAAAAGAAGACTTTTATAAAATGTTTGGTGTGACTGCATCTGCCTATTGGGATACGCATTATAATTTTGGAGTTGTTTCAGCAAAACGGAAAAAGAAATTAACAAAAGCTTTTATCGATTTACTACTAATAAACACAATAATCCCATTGCAGTTTTGTTACGCTAATGCTGTTAAAAAAGATATTTCTGAAGAACTTATTCAGCTTACTTCGTCTATAGACAAAGAAGAAAATTCGATAATTAAGAAATTTAACCAATTAAAACCAGTTGCCCGTACGGCTTTACATTCACAGGGATTACTTCAGTTAAAAAACAATTATTGTAATAAGGTAAAATGCTTACAATGCGCGATTGGGAATGCTATTTTAAAGGGAGGTTAATTTTAATTTATTTTTTGAATTATGTGAACCACACAATTTTAATAGAAAAATAGTAATTTGCAAGTATGTTACAGATGGTGTACCGTATTCGTTATTTTTTTGAAAAACGTGGCTTTTATGTGAGCTCACGTTTGGCAGATCGATTGGGGATGCGGGTTAAAAACGTACGGCTTTTTTTCATTTATCTTTCATTTGCAACATTGGGTGTGGGTTTTGCCATTTATGTAACACTCGCTTTTTGGCTACGGTTAAAAGATTTGGTATATGCTAAACGGACTTCGGTTTTCGATTTATGAATAGGTTTATCAATTCAAAAATATACGGAGCGATCTTTTTGTTGATCCTTATTTTTTCAATAGGGATTTTAGCTTTTAGGTTTTTTTCTGGTTATACGTGGATTGATGCTTTCTACATGACTGTGATAACCATCACTACGGTAGGGTTTCAGGAAGTCCGCCCTTTAGATCCTTATGAAAAAATATTCACTTCACTTCTTATCCTTTCCAGTATATTTATAGTAGGATATGCTATTTCAGTAATAACAGAATACCTTTTAAGCAAGAGCAACATTGGTAACTTAAAACAGAAAAGAATGCAAAAAAAAGTTGATTTATTGCGAAATCATGTAATAGTTTGTGGTTATGGTAGAAATGGTCAACAAGCGGTAGAGAAGTTAAGGGATTATAATAAAGAATTTGTGGTCATTGAAAAAGACGAGCAGGTGGTAGAGCGTTTCTCTGGGAGCCATATGTTGTTTATAACCGGTAATGCCGGTGAGGACCTCGCTTTACTGCAAGCCGGAATAGAAAGGGCATCCACCATAATATGTGCGTTGCCCAGTGATGCAGACAACCTATTTGTTGTACTTTCTTCAAGGCAAATAAACCCCACATTAAAGATAATAAGCCGTGCCAGCGAAGAAACCAGCTATCAAAAATTAAAACTTGCTGGAGCAAATAATGTGGTCATGCCAGATAAAATAGGGGGCGATCATATGGCAAACTTGGTTGTAACGCCAGATTTAGTCGAGTTTTTGGACAACCTTTCTGTTTCTGGTGAAAAAGACAGTATTAACGTAGAGCAAATCCCTTTTGAAAATGTGTGTCCCGATGGAATTGAAAAAGCAATTTTAGATTTGGATATCCGAAAAAAAACAGGCTGTTCGGTAATTGGCTATAAATCCCCGAATGGCAATTATTTTGTTAACCCTGAACCTTCTATGAAACTTGAAAAAGATTCTAGTTTAATACTTATAGGAAGACCTGATCAGATTAAAAACTTAAAAAAGTTATACAATGTTTAAGAAACCGTTAATTTTTTAACGTGTAAATGTTTGAAATAAGCCAATTTTTTTAGCATATTGCCAAAACAAATTTTTTCAAGCGAATAGTAATTAACTAAAAATAACAATGAAGAAGCTACTTCTTTCCCTATTTTCAATTCTAACACCTTTATTAACATATGCCCAAGATGCGAGTACATCAGCGAACATAGATGCTACTTTTAAAAAATATACTGGGTGGTTTGTAGATTTCATTTTTTATGAAATCCCGTTTTCTGAGGAGTTTCAAATTCCGTGGGTATTAATTGTACTTATAGGTGGAGCAACTTATTTTTCAATTTATTTTAAGTTAATAAACTTTACAGGCTTTTGGACAGCAATTAAGGTAGTTCGTGGGAAATATGAAGATATAGAAAAACACGGTGCCGATACTTTATATGGTGATTCTACACCAAATGAAGGTGAAAATATAATTGAAACCATTCGAGATGATAGTGCCGAAGGAGAGGTTTCGCACTTTCAGGCGCTTACCGCGGCACTCTCTGCCACAGTGGGGTTAGGTAATATTGCCGGTGTAGCCGTAGCTTTGTCTATAGGAGGACCTGGGGCAACATTCTGGATGATATTAGCTGGTCTTTTGGGGATGGCTTCAAAATTTGCAGAATGTACACTTGGTGTAAAATATAGGGATGTAGGACCAGACGGGACTGTGTATGGAGGACCTATGTACTATTTGAAAAAAGGGTTAGGTGAAAAAGGAATGGGCGGATTAGGAAAAGTACTCGCCGTCATCTTTTCAATTTTTGTAATTGGAGGCTCTTTTGGTGGTGGAAATATGTTCCAAGCTAATCAAGCAGCTGCACAGTTTGTACAACTTTTTGAATTTTCAAATCCTAATGCAGGTTTGTATTTTGGATTAGGAATGGCGGTTTTAGTTGCCATTGTGATTATAGGAGGAATTAAAAGGATAGCATCTGTAACCGAAAAGATTGTTCCATTTATGGCCGGTGTTTACGTGTTGGCTGCAATTATAATATTAGTTGCAAACTATAATCACATAGGCGATGCTTTCGGGCTTATTTATGAAGGTGCTTTCTCTGGCTTAGGAATAGCTGGTGGATTAATTGGTGTTATGATTCAAGGTATTCGTCGTGGAGCATTTTCAAACGAAGCCGGAGTTGGATCGGCAGCTATTGCTCACTCTGCAGTTAGAACAAAATACCCTGCCAGTGAAGGTATTGTGGCACTTTTAGAACCTTTTGTAGATACAGTGGTAATTTGTACTATGACAGCCTTAGTAATTATTATTACAAATTATGAAGCAGGCTTCATGGAATACGGAACTGAAATTACCGAAGGAGTCGAAATAACCGCAACAGCATTCGATACTGTAATACCACACTTCTCTATTGTGTTAACTATTGCTGTTATATTATTTGCATTCTCTACAATGATCTCTTGGTCATACTACGGTATGCAAGGTTGGAAATACCTATTCGGGAAAGGAAAAATCACAGACATGGTTTACAAATTCTTATTCTTAATATTTGTAGTAGTAGGAGCATCAATAAGCCTTGGTTCTGTAATAGATTTTTCAGATGCGATGATTTTTGCAATGGTGGTTCCTAATATTATTGGTGTAATACTATTAACACCTATAGTAAGAAAAGAACTTAAAAAATATATGAAAGCAATAAACAAGAAGGAAGATGCATTAGATAGTGGGGCAGAAGATCTCACAAAGCATATTTAAAATGTAACTTCCTCAACCTATAATTGGAGGAATGAAAATTACAAAATCCCACTTCACGTTCAATAGAACTCAACGGAGTGGGATTTTATTATTAGTATTCCTTATACTTGGCTTAGTGTGTATATACTATTTTGTAGATTTTTCTGAAAAGTCTACATTCGATACTTCTTCAGAAGAAATTACAGCGTTACAACAAGAGTTAGATTCGTTGCGTGTTTCTGAAATAGCAGCTAAGAAGCCAAAAATCTATCCTTTTAACCCTAATTTCATTACCGACTATAAAGCATATACTTTGGGGCTTTCTACTGAAGAATTTGACCGGTTAAAAGAATTCCGAAGTAAGGATCAATGGATTAATTCTACAGCAGATTTTAAAGAAGTCACTCAAGTTTCCGATTCTTTGTTGGCTGAAATAAGCCCATACTTTAAATTCCCTGATTGGGTCACCAACCCTAAACCCAAAAAGAAAAGCTTTTCTAATTATACTGCCGAAAAGTCCTACGCCCAAAAAATAGATTTAAATAAAGCAACAAGAGAACAATTGCAACAGGTAAGCGGAATAGGGGAGGCCTATAGCGACGGGATTGTAAAATATAGGGAAACGCTTGGTGGATTCACAGCCGACCTACAGTTGTATAATGTATATGGCCTTGATGCCGCTGTAGTAAAAAGAGCCTTGCTTCAGTTTACTGTTAAAACCCCAAAACAGATTGATAAAATGAATATCAATACTGCTTCGGCTTCCGATATTGCAACTATTCCTAATATTTCATTTGAATTGGCAAAAAACATTTGGGAATTTAGAAAACTGCGGGAAACAATACAGGATATTTCAGAATTACAGAAAATTGAAGGGCTCTCGAAAAGCAAGTTACAGCTAATTCAGTTATATTTGTATGCTGACTAATCAATGATTTCTACAACTTGAAGTGCTGTGTTGTTACACATTTCAAAAAAAATAATAAAAACCGAAACCACTATTTATGAATAGCATGTATTTTACAGAAGAACACGATTTTTTTAGAAAAAGCTTTCAGGACTTTTTGCAAAAGGAAGTCGTTCCACACATTGATAAGTGGGAAAAAACCGGAGATATAGAACGCTTTATTTGGAAAAAATTTGGTGAAATGGGCTATTTCGGTATTAACTACCCTGAAAAATATGGTGGATTGGACCTCGATCTTTTTTATACGGTAATTTTCCTGGAAGAGCTTCAGAAAATAAATTCTGGTGGTTTTGCAGCAGCGATGTGGGCCCACGCTTACTTGGCTCAAACGCACTTAAACAAAGAAGGAAACCACGAACAAAAAGAAAAATACCTTGCACCAAGTATTGCTGGTGAAAAGATAGGTTGTCTCTGTATTACCGAACCTTTTGGGGGTAGTGATGTTGGTGGCATGCGAACCACAGCAGTTAAAAAGGGTGACAAATATGTTATCAATGGCTCCAAAACCTTTATTACAAACGGTGTGTACAGTGACTATCTTGTAGTTGCTGCAAAAACATCACCAGAGCTTGGTAACAAAGGCATCAGTATTTTTGTAATGGACCGTGATACCAAAGGAATATCATCTACAAAATTGGATAAATTAGGATGGAGAGCTAGTGATACTGGCGAAATTGCTTTTGATAATGTGGAAATCCCTGCCGAAAACCTAATGGGCGAAGAGAACAAAGGCTTTCCTTACATTATGCAGCATTTCGCATTAGAACGATTAATTATGGGGGTTAATGCCCACGCTCGTAGCGAATTTGCCCTGGAATATACCATACAATATATGAAAGACCGTGTGGCATTCGGTAAATCTATTTCAAAATTTCAAGCCCTTCGTCATAGAGTAGCGCAATTAACAAGTGAAGTTGAAGTGTGTAAAACGTTTAACTACGTAACTACCAAAAGGCTTAACGATGGCGAATATGTGGTAAAAGAAGCCACAATGTCCAAATTGATTTCCACAAAAGTTTCAGATGAAGTGATGTACGATTGTCTACAATTTCTCGGCGGTTATGGCTATATGGAAGACTATCCATTGGCACGTTTAGCACGTGATAGTAGATTAGGGCCTATTGGCGGAGGAACTTCAGAGATACTGCGTGAAATTATTGCCAAAATGGTGATGGACGGTAAGGAATATAAACCTGCCACATAATCTTTACTGAAACATTATGCGTTTACCACTTCTAAAATACTTTTTTAGTATAACTGTTTGTTTTATAAGCCTGCAACTGTTTTCCCAAACAGAAATTAAAGGAAAAGTTGTTGATTTTACACAGTTATTACCTATTGAGAGCGCTAGTGTGTATGTGCAGAATTCAACCATTGGAACTATTACCAATACAGATGGGAAATTTTCGTTGACTGTTCCTGAAAAGTATGTAAATGATACGCTCGTAATTTCATCCATAGGTTTTAAGAGCTATAAAACCCCAGTTAAGGATTTTGATGGTTCCATGGATATTTTCTTGGAAGAAGATATCGCTTCGTTAGATGAAGTAATGATCATTGCCGAAACGAGACCCAAAACAGGGAATGATATTGTGTTGCGAGCTATAGAGGAATTACCTGATAACTTACCAGAACAGCCTTATTTACAAAAAGGATTTTTAAGACATAAAGAGCGTAACAAAAAAGAGTTTAAATGGCTTATTGAAGCAGCATTGACCTTATACGATTCCAGTTATGCTTCCGGCGCTAAGGATAACCTGAAAGTGAACATAGACGAAATTAGAAAAAGTTATGACCTTAGAGATGTGGATAGCCTGTTCGCCTATACATCATATTTAAAGTACCACGAACATAAAGTAAATATAAAATCAAAGACACTTCGAAGAGATACTATTGAAACAGCCTCTTTGGTCAAAGCCATTAAATGGAACGACGAACGGGTAAACGGCTTGGATAACTTGTTTAAAGGAAAGCTCAGTTTAATTAGAAATGCAAATGCCACTGGAGCACTTTTTGGAGAAGACGTTTTAAAAACACATCAATTTACCCTTGATACGGTTTTAGTGGATAATGACAGAAAGCTATATAAAATTAAAATTTTAAAAGGTGAAGATTATGTTGGCCTGAATACCAAAAACATATATAATGAAGGGTTTGAGCCAAAAGGGTGGCTCTATATTTATTGGGACAATTACGCTTTTAAGAAGGTGGAGTATGAATTGGTAGCTGCTTCTACCGCACAAAAACGTAGAAGTAAAAGCCTTTTTGACACGTTGGTAAACCATAAACTGGAACTCACCTATAAAGAATACAACGATAAAATGTACCCTAGTTACATATATTATGAAACCCCAAAATTGGTACAGGTTGGAAACCGCTCATCCGATAAGATAGATGAAGAAAAAGCTCAAGCTGATAAAGAAGAACAGTTTTACTACACCGTACAAGAAATACTTTACACTGAAATTGTTGAAGACCCATTACTGGTTCAAAAGGCAAAACAAAACGATTGGTCTTCTGATATTTTTGTGTCCAGACCATACAACGCAACATTCTGGAAAAACTACAATGTATTGTTAGAGAGTAATGAAGAAGAGCAGCTCATCCAAGATTTAAGCAAACGAGCTTCGTTGTTTAAGGAATGATTTTTTTAATATTCTTTATCGATTTGCATCATCAAAAATATCCTCTTTAAGTAAACTTACAACATATCAACATGAAGATTTTTTTTATCCTTTTATTCCTCACTCTAAATTATGGTGTTATTAATGCCCAATTAGAAATGAGATCAAATCCATATATAAAAGGAAGAATTATTATGAAAGATAAAAGTGTTAAAGATGGTTTAATACAATTTAATAGCTCGGCATTTAGAGTAAGGTTTCGGGAAGATAAAGAACAAAAAGACAAAGAAAAGATTGATTATAAAAGTATTGAAAAGATTGTCTTGACTTCAAAATATTCTGATGAAAGAGTGTTTTTTTATAAAAAAACGGATGCGAATAAATTTTTAAAATTTGTTGAATTAATACATCAATCATCAAAATATGATGTTTATGTAAACTCAAGTAATGATTTGAGTTTATTTTACAAAGATGTTGACAGGAGTAATGTTAATGATTTTCTATCCTTAGGCTCAGGCATTATTAATCAGCCTTATCGTTCAGTGTCACAAATTAAAGATTACTTAAAACAAGTTAAAAATCCAAAATATTTATTAGATACTAAGAATCTTGACGAAATTCAATTCATCCATTCAAATAGAAGACTAAGAAAAGATGCAAAAAAGTTTTTCAAAGGATGCCCAGAGCTGTTGAGAAAAATTGATGATAAAGAATTAAAAACGGACGATATTATCGAAATAGTTGAGCTTTATAATTCTTGTAATGAAAACGATGAGAATTAATTTGCACGTCTAAAACTTAAGCTTGGGTTTTCTTGAAGAACCTTTTCAATAACCAGTCATTTTCAAGAAGTGTTGGTTACCCCGAGGACAGTAATTATATTATCTAAATAAATCGTAATTTGTAATTCGTCAATTTAAAATTTAATAGTATCTTTGCCGACCTAAAGAGAGGAGGTGATGACACTATGTTAATAATACCAGTAAAAGACGGCGAAAATATAGATAGAGCGTTAAAGCGTTTCAAGCGGAAGTTTGACCGTACGGGAACGATGCGTCAGCTACGTAAAAGACAACAATTTACGAAGCCATCTGTTAAGCGCAGAGCGCAAATCCAGAAAGCCGAATACATTCAGCACTTAAGAGATCAGGAAGAAATTTAAATGTTCCTGCGTAGGCAGAAATCTACTGCCGACTCTAAATTATATATCCGTTGGAAAGATTTTCCAGCGGATTTTTTTATGAAACAAATCCTCATTTTGGTTCTTTAAGTCGAATTTCAGTATCTTCATAATCTACAATTCTGAATTTAAAATTAAAATGCCTTTTTCAGCCTTCATCGATTACCTTTCTTTGGAAAGAAAATATTCCCCTCATACCGTTACAGCGTATAAAAAAGATTTGGAAAGTTTTTTGGAATTTGCCTTAGCTGAATTTGAATACACTGAAATTGCTACGGTAAATTATTCCGTTATCCGTAGTTGGATTATTGCACTGGTAAACAATGGAGTTTCTAATAGAAGTGTTAACCGTAAAATATCTTCCTTAAAAACCTATTACAAGTTTTTGCTGAAAACAAAACAAATAGAAGTAAGTCCGTTGGTTAAGCACAAGGCTTTAAAGACTTCAAAAAAAGTACAAGTTCCTTTTTCAGAAAAAGAAATAAGCGAAGTGTTGGAGTTGCTTCAAGAGGCCGAAGGGTTTGAGGGTGTTCGCAATAAACTCATTGTCGAGCTTTTTTACACAACCGGAATGCGCCGTGCCGAACTGGTAAATTTAAAAGTAAGTTCTGTTTCTGAAACATTAAAAACTATTAAGGTTTTAGGAAAACGAAATAAGGAGCGTATTATACCTTTGTTGCCGACAGTTTGCAACACAATAAAAGAATATAAAGTTAAACGTTCAAAGCTAGAAGAAATTGAAGATCGCGATTATTTATTATTGACGAAGAAGGGCGTTAAAATATATGAAACGCTTGTCTATCGGGTGATAAATTCTTATTTTAGTACAGCGTCTGAAAAGGTGAAGAAGAGTCCGCATATTCTGCGGCACTCTTTCGCCACGCATCTTTTAAATGAAGGTGCAGATTTAAACGCAGTAAAAGAGTTGTTGGGGCATTCCAGTTTAGCTTCTACGCAAGTTTATACGCACAGTAGTATAACAAGGCTAAAGGAAGTGTACCAAAACTCACATCCTCGCAACTCAAAATAAGTATTAACTTTAAAACTTCGCTTATGAAAGTAAATGTGCAAACTCCAAATTTTGTCGCAGATGGTAAGCTTATCAACTTTATCGAAAAGAAACTTTCCAAATTAGAACAATTTTATGACCGTATTATTTATGCCGATGTATTTTTAAAGGTTCAAAAAACCAGCGAAAAAGAAAATAAAAATGTAGAAATACTCTTGAGTATTCCCGGTGATGACCTCATTGCAAAAAAAGAGGCTAAGTCTTTTGAAGAAGGAACAGATGAGTGTGTGCATGCTTTACAAAGACAATTAAAAAAGAGAAAACAAAAACAAAGAGCATTTTCTTAAACTTTTTTAGCAAAATATTTTTTTAAATAATAAATTTATATAAATTTGCAGTCCGTTAGAAATAGCGGACTTTTTTATGCTGAATTTTTGGTGTAAAAAAAGGCTTCAAAGCCGATGTAGCTCAGCTGGCTAGAGCAGCTGATTTGTAATCAGCAGGTCGTGGGTTCGAGTCCCTCCATCGGCTCTTTGAAAAGCAAAAGAAATTAGTTCTTTTAAAATTGGGGAGATACTCAAGCGGCCAACGAGGGCAGACTGTAAATCTGCTGTCTTTCGACTTCGCAGGTTCGAATCCTGCTCTCCCCACTACGGTTTAAAATAATTTAAATCGTTTTTCTGAATTTACAAAGCAAATTTGCTGGGTGTAATTCATTAGTTGAGTTTTTTAAAATATTTAACTCAAACTATGTTCTAATAAATATTGAAATGTTTATTTTTGTACTCCTTTTTCAGAAAGTATAAAATAAAAATTAAGCGGGAGTAGCTCAGTTGGTAGAGCGTCAGCCTTCCAAGCTGAATGTCGCCGGTTCGAACCCGGTCTCCCGCTCTAAATTCCTGCGAAGGCAGGAATCTCTTTCATGGCTGTTGCTTGTGTAAGGAGATTCAACTCTTTACGCCGGTGTAGCTCAGGGGTAGAGCGTTTCCTTGGTAAGGAAGAGGTCATGGGTTCAATTCCCATCATTGGCTCAACTTTGTTTAAAATTGAACACTAATATATAACTAAGATTTAAATTAATACAACATGGCAAAAGAAACATACGATCGGTCGAAGCCTCACTTAAACATAGGTACAATTGGACACGTAGATCACGGAAAAACAACTTTGACAGCTGCTATTACGAAAGTAATGGCTGATGCTGGTTATTCAGAAGCAAGTGCTTTTGATCAAATTGATAATGCCCCTGAAGAAAAAGAAAGAGGTATTACAATTAACTCTTCACACGTAGAGTATCAAACAGCTAACCGTCACTACGCACACGTTGACTGTCCTGGTCACGCGGATTACGTAAAGAACATGGTAACTGGTGCTGCTCAAATGGACGGTGCTATCCTTGTGGTTGCTGCTACAGATGGGCCAATGCCACAAACTCGTGAGCACATCCTTTTAGGGCGTCAGGTTGGTATTCCTCGTATCGTTGTATTTATGAACAAAGTTGACTTAGTTGACGATGAGGAATTGTTAGAATTGGTGGAAATGGAAATTAGAGATTTACTTTCTTTCTACGAATATGATGGTGACAATGGGCCAGTTATTTCTGGTTCTGCTTTAGGAGCATTGAACGGAGAGCAAAAATGGTCTGATACTGTTTTGGAATTAATGGAAGCTGTTGATACTTGGATAGAATTGCCAAAACGTGATGTAGATAAAGATTTCTTAATGCCAATCGAAGATGTATTCTCTATTACAGGTCGTGGTACTGTTGCAACAGGTCGTATTGAAACTGGTGTAGCTAACACAGGTGATGGTGTAGATATTATCGGTATGGGAGCTGAGAAACTTACCTCTACAATTACTGGAGTTGAGATGTTCCGTAAAATCCTTGATAGAGGTGAAGCGGGTGATAACGTTGGTATCTTGTTAAGAGGTATTGAAAAATCTCAAATCTCTAGAGGTATGGTAATCTGTAAGCCAGGTTCTGTAACTCCTCACGCTAAATTTAAAGCAGAGGTTTATATCCTTAAAAAAGAAGAAGGTGGACGTCATACTCCATTCCATAACAACTACCGTCCTCAGTTCTACGTTCGTACAACTGATGTTACAGGAACAATTAACCTTCCTGATGGTGTAGAAATGGTAATGCCAGGTGACAACCTTACAATTACTGTAGACCTTATTCAGCCTATCGCAATGAACGTTGGTTTGCGTTTCGCAATCCGTGAAGGTGGTAGAACTGTAGGAGCAGGTCAAGTAACTGAAATTATAGACTAATTAAGTTAGTATAATAAAGTCAAAAGGTGTCCACCAAAGGTGGATGCCTTGACTTTTATTAAGGAATTAGCTTAGTCTATTAAAAAATAGAATTAGCTTTTCTTTTACAAACGGGCGTAGCTCAGCTGGTAGAGCAGTGGTCTCCAAAACCAAAGGTCGTGAGTTCGATCCTTACCGCCCGTGCTAAATAGGTTAAAAACCAATTGAAATGGTAAATTATATAAAAGAATCCTATAGTGAACTTAAAAACCACGTAACCTGGCCAACTTGGGCAGAAGCACAAAAACTAACAGTTGTTGTGGCGGTATTTTCAATTATACTGGCATTACTTGTTTTTGGTGTTGATAAGGTGTTTAGTAGAGTTATAGAGTTTTATTTTGAATGGATCAAGTCGTAAATATGACTGAAACTAAGAGTACAAAAAAGTGGTATGTAGTCCGTTCAGTAAGTGGACAGGAAAACAAGATTAAATCGTATCTAGAAACTGAGATTACACGATTAAATCTAGAGGATTATATTGAGCAAGTTCTAGTCCCTACTGAAAAAGTGATTCAAATCCGTAATGGAAAGAAAATTAATAAGGAACGGGTATTTTTCCCGGGATATATTATGATCCAAGCGAGTTTGGCCGGAGAAGTACCGCATATTATAAAATCAATTAACGGAGTAATTGGTTTCTTGGGTGAAACTAAAGGAGGAGATCCAGTGCCACTAAGACAATCTGAAGTAAATAGAATGTTAGGTAAGGTAGATGAGCTAGCTGTTGAAGATGACAATGTGAACATTCCTTACGTAATTGGTGAAACTGTAAAAGTAATTGATGGTCCTTTCAACGGCTTTAATGGTACAGTTGAAAAGATAAATGAAGAAAAACGCAAACTTGAAGTAATGGTGAAAATATTCGGAAGAAAAACACCATTAGAGTTAAGTTACATGCAAGTAGAGAAAATTTAATTGTTACACGCTATATAAATAGGTTTTTTCTTTAGCTTCCACATAAGGGAAAATCACAGTAAAATTAAAACAATGGCAAAAGAAGTAGATAAAGTAGTAAAGTTGCAAGTTCGAGGTGGTGCCGCTAACCCGTCGCCCCCAGTTGGACCAGCTTTAGGTGCTGCCGGTGTGAACATTATGGAGTTCTGTAAGCAGTTTAATGCTAGAACCCAAGACAGACAAGGAAAAGTGTTGCCAGTTGCGATTACGGTTTTTAAAGACAAATCTTTTGATTTTGTAATTAAAACCCCACCCGCTGCTGTACAAATTCTTGAAGCTGCCAAGATCAAAAAAGGATCTGGTGAGCCACACGCAAGAAAAGTAGCATCTATTTCATGGGATCAAGTTAGAGCTATTGCAGAAGACAAAATGCCCGATCTTAATGCATTTACCGTAGAGTCTGCTATGAAAATGGTAGCTGGTACTGCAAGATCTATGGGAGTGAAAGTAAAAGGAGCAGCTCCTTTTTAATCTAGAAAAAGAATCTATAAAATGGCAAGATTAACAAAAAAGCAAAAAGAGGCAAAGCTTAAGGTAGAGGATAAGTCCTATACAGTAGCTGAGGCTTCCGCTTTAATAAAAGAAATCACCAATGTAAATTTCGATGCCTCTGTAGACCTTGCGGTTCGTCTTAACGTGGATCCACGTAAAGCAAACCAAATGGTTCGTGGTGTTGTTACCTTACCACACGGTACTGGTAAAGATGTTAAGGTATTAGCTTTAGTGACCCCAGATAAGGAAGCTGAAGCAAAAGAAGCTGGAGCAGATTATGTTGGTTTAGACGAATACCTCGAGAAAATTAAAGGAGGGTGGACAGATGTTGACGTTATTGTAACTATGCCAAGCGTTATGGGTAAATTAGGGCCATTAGGACGGGTTTTAGGACCACGTGGATTAATGCCTAACCCAAAAACAGGTACGGTAACAATGGATGTTGCTAAAGCAGTTTCTGATGTAAAAGCTGGTAAAATTGACTTTAAAGTTGACAAAACCGGAATTGTACACGCAGCAATAGGAAAAGCGTCTTTCGATGCTGAAAAAATTGCCGGAAATGCAAGAGAATTATTAACAACACTCGTTAAACTGAAGCCTCAGGCTGCAAAAGGTGTGTATATAGAAAGTATCTATATGTCTAGTACTATGAGTCCTAGTGTAGAGATCGACACCAAGCGTTTCACTGAGCAGTAAAATTGAGAACTTATGACAAGAGAAGAAAAATCACAAGTAATTGAAAGTTTGACTGCACAGTTATCCGAGAACACTATTATATATTTAGCAGATATCTCGGGGCTTGATGCAGGATCTACTACAAAGTTACGCCGTGCTTGTTTTAAAGCAGGAGTAAGCTTGAACGTAGTAAAAAACACCTTGCTTTCTAAAGCTATGGAAAGCAGCGATAAGGACTTCGGCAACTTAAGCGAAGTACTTAAAGGAAATACCTCGTTAATGGTTTCTGAAACAGGAAACGCCCCAGCAAAAGTAATTAAGGAATTCAGAAAAAAATCTGATAAACCATTACTTAAAGGAGCTTTCATCGAAGAAGCAATTTACGTAGGCGATGAGCAACTTGACAGATTAGTTGAAATCAAATCTAAGGAAGAAGTTATTGGAGATATCATTGGATTACTTCAATCTCCTGCCAAGAATGTTATTTCAGCACTTAAGTCAGGTGGCAGTACAATCGCGGGTATTGTTAAAACCCTTTCTGAAAAAGAAGGATAAAATTTAGCACTAATTAAATTACACATATTAATACAATTATTTTAAAACGATAGAAAATGGCAGATTTAAAAGATTTCGCAGAACAATTGGTTAACTTAACAGTTAAAGAAGTTAATGAGTTAGCTGAAATATTAAAAGAAGAGTACGGTATCGAGCCTGCTGCTGCAGCTGTAGCTGTTGCTGGTGGTGCTGCTGCTGGAGGCGATGACGCTGAAGAGCAAACCGAATTCGACGTAATCCTTAAAGCTCCGGGAGGTTCTAAATTAGCAGTTGTAAAACTTGTTAAAGAATTAACTGGTGCAGGTCTTAAAGACGCTAAGGAATTAGTAGATAACGCTCCATCTCCAATCAAGGAAGGTGTTGCTAAAGATGAAGCTGAAGCAGTAAAAGCTCAGTTAGAAGAAGCAGGAGCAGAGGTTGAGCTTAAGTAAGCTCGCCGAGTTTCAAACCTTAAGGTTTAGGCCTTCCGGAACACCGGAATAGGCCTAAACCATTTTGCGTATATAAAGGTTAATATTTTTTTGAGTATAGGCAAAAGTAGTTTTTTTAATTAAAATTCCGTCCATAGATGTCAGCAACGCAAACTGAAAGATTGAATTTTTCTTCTGTACAGAATAAGCCGGACTATCCGGATTTTCTGGACATTCAGATCAAATCCTTCCAGGATTTTTTCCAGCTTGAAACAAAATCAGAAGAAAGGGGTAACGAAGGTCTTTATAACACCTTCATGGAAAACTTTCCAATAACAGATACCCGAAATCAATTTGTATTAGAGTTTTTAGATTATTTCGTAGATCCGCCAAGATACTCCATACAAGAATGTATCGAGCGTGGTCTTACCTACAGCGTTCCCTTAAAGGCACGTTTAAAATTATATTGTACCGATCCTGAACACGAAGATTTCGAAACCATCGTACAGGATGTATATTTAGGGGTAATTCCTTATATGACCCCAAGTGGTACTTTTTGTATCAATGGTGCAGAACGTATTGTAGTCTCTCAGTTGCACCGTTCACCTGGTGTGTTCTTTGGACAATCATTTCACGCAAACGGAACCAAATTATATTCAGCCCGTGTAATTCCTTTTAAAGGTTCATGGATTGAATTTGCTACCGATATTAACAGCGTTATGTATGCTTATATCGATAGAAAGAAAAAGTTACCTGTAACTACTTTATTCCGTGCTATTGGTTTTGAAAGAGATAAAGATATTCTTGAAATCTTTGATCTTGCTGAAGAAATTAAAGCTACCAAAACAGGACTTAAAAAATACTTAGGTCGTAAGCTTGCTGCACGTGTACTTAAGACATGGCACGAAGACTTTGTGGACGAAGATACAGGCGAAGTTGTATCTATTGAACGTAATGAAATTGTATTGGACCGTGATACCGAGCTTGAAAAAGATCATATTGAAGAGATATTAGATTCTGGTACCAAAACAATATTATTGCATAAAGAAGATAATCAGCAAGGAGACTATGCTATTATCCACAACACATTACAAAAAGACCCTACCAATTCAGAAAAAGAAGCGGTAGAGCACATCTATAGACAATTACGTAACGCTGAACCGCCAGATGAGGAAACCGCTCGCGGTATTATCAATAAGTTGTTCTTCTCAGACCAGAGATACAATTTAGGTGAAGTAGGTCGTTACCGAATGAATAAAAAATTAGGTCTTGATATCGACATGGAAAAGCAAGTGCTTACCAAAGAAGATATCATTACTATTGTAAAATATTTAATCGAGCTTATCAACTCTAAAGCAGAGATTGATGATATTGATCACCTTAGTAACCGTCGTGTACGTACAGTAGGAGAGCAGTTGTCGTCTCAGTTTGGTGTTGGTTTAGCGCGTATGGCACGTACTATTCGTGAGCGTATGAATGTTCGTGACAATGAAGTGTTTACCCCGATCGATTTGATTAACGCGAAGACACTTTCTTCAGTTATCAACTCGTTCTTTGGTACCAACCAGTTGTCGCAGTTTATGGATCAAACGAATCCATTAGCTGAAATTACGCACAAGCGTCGTCTTTCAGCTCTAGGGCCTGGTGGTCTTTCAAGAGAAAGAGCAGGGTTCGAGGTTCGTGATGTTCACTACACACACTACGGAAGATTATGTCCTATTGAAACACCTGAAGGACCAAACATTGGTTTGATTTCTTCTCTTTCAGTATACGCTAAAGTAAACAACTTAGGATTTATCGAAACACCTTATAGAAAGGTAGAAGACGGTAAGATAGACCTAAAGAGTGAACCAATGTATCTTTCTGCTGAAGAAGAGGAAGAAAAGTTAATTGCACAGGCAAACATTCCGCTTAAAAAAGACGGACAGATAGATAGTGACAGGGTTATTGCTCGTATGGAAGGTGACTTCCCAGTAGTTGAGCCTAACACGGTTAATTATGCCGATGTTGCACCTAACCAGATTGCTTCTATTTCAGCATCGTTAATTCCATTCTTGGAACATGATGATGCCAACCGTGCTTTGATGGGATCGAATATGATGCGCCAGGCAGTACCTTTATTGAGAGCAGATTCTCCAATTGTTGGTACAGGCTTGGAACGTCAAGTAGCTTCAGATTCTCGTGTATTGATTAATGCAGAAGGAGATGGTGAAGTAGAGTATGTTGATGCTAACGAAATTACTATTAAGTACGACCGTACCGATGATGAGCGTATGGTAAGTTTTGATAGTGATTCAAAAACATACCAACTTGTAAAGTTCAGAAAAACAAATCAGAGTACGTCTATTAACCTAAAGCCTATCGTAAGTAGAGGTGATCGAGTTAAAAAAGGACAAGTACTTTGCCAAGGTTATGCAACCGATAAAGGTGAATTAGCATTGGGTAGAAACATGAAAGTGGCCTTTATGCCTTGGAAAGGGTATAACTTTGAGGATGCAATTGTGATATCTGAACGCGTAGTACGAGATGATATATTTACGTCAATTCATATTGATGAATATTCCCTTGAAGTACGTGATACCAAGTTAGGAAATGAAGAATTGACACATGATATTCCTAATGTTTCAGAAGAGGCTACAAAAGACCTTGATGAAAACGGAATGATTCGTGTAGGTGCCGAAGTAAAACCAGGTGATATATTAATTGGAAAGATTACTCCAAAAGGGGAAAGCGACCCAACTCCTGAAGAAAAATTACTTCGTGCGATATTTGGTGATAAAGCGGGTGATGTAAAAGATGCTTCATTAAAAGCTTCTCCATCACTACGTGGAGTTGTAATTAACAAGAAGTTATTTGCACGCGCCATAAAAGATAAGCGTAAAAGAGCAAAAGATAAAGAAGATATCTCAGCACTTGAAATCGCTTACGATGCCAAATTTGATGCATTAAAAGATGTATTGGTTGAAAAACTATTTGCAATTATTGGTGGAAAAACGGCTCAAGGAGTAACAAACGACCTTGGTGAAACAGTATTCCCAAAAGGTAAAAAGTATACCTTAAAAATGTTAAATGCCGTTGATGATTATACGCATTTAACAGGAGGTACATGGACGACCGATGATGACCTTAATGCAATGGTTGCGGACTTGATGCACAACTATAAAATTAAAGAAAACGATTTACAAGGAAGCTTGCGTCGTGAGAAGTTCACCATTTCTGTTGGAGATGAATTACCATCAGGAATTTTAAAACTTGCTAAAGTTTACATCGCTAAAAAGCGTAAACTAAAAGTAGGTGATAAAATGGCTGGACGTCACGGTAACAAAGGTATTGTAGCACGTATTGTTCGTGAAGAAGATATGCCTTTCCTTGAAGACGGAAGCCCAGTAGATATCGTGTTGAACCCACTAGGGGTACCATCACGTATGAACATTGGTCAAATTTATGAAACGGTACTAGGATGGGCTGGACAAAAATTAGGTCGCAAATTTGCTACCCCAATTTTTGACGGTGCAACAATAGACCAAATCAACGAGTTGACTGATGAAGCTGAAATACCAAGATTTGGACACACGCATTTATATGATGGTGGAACCGGACAGCGTTTTGACCAACCTGCAACAGTAGGGGTTATTTATATGCTGAAACTGGGTCACATGGTAGATGACAAGATGCACGCACGTTCTATTGGACCATACTCATTAATTACACAACAACCATTGGGTGGTAAAGCTCAGTTTGGTGGACAGCGTTTTGGTGAGATGGAGGTATGGGCACTTGAGGCCTACGGAGCATCAAGCACCTTACGTGAAATATTGACAGTAAAATCTGATGATGTTATTGGTAGAGCTAAAACATACGAAAGTATAGTTAAAGGCGAAACGATGCCAGAACCAGGATTACCAGAATCGTTTAACGTGTTAATGCACGAATTGAAAGGTCTGGGACTTGACATTAGATTAGAAGAGTAATATAGCTTCCCCGCAAAAGCGGGGAACATTAACTCTCGCAGGGACGCTGCAAAACGTCCCATTTCAAACATAACAAGATTAGTACACAGCATTATGGCAAGAAATAAAGAAAACACAGTTCAGAAATTCAACAAAATTTCTATTGGTTTAGCCTCACCTGAATCGATTTTGGCAGAATCGCGTGGTGAAGTTCTTAAACCTGAAACGATAAATTACCGTACGCACAAACCAGAGCGTGACGGACTTTTCTGTGAGCGTATTTTTGGTCCTGTTAAGGATTATGAATGTGCCTGTGGTAAATATAAACGAATTCGCTACAAAGGGATCGTATGTGACCGTTGTGGTGTAGAGGTAACTGAAAAGAAAGTACGTCGTGATCGCGTAGGGCACATCAACTTAGTTGTTCCTGTTGCGCACATATGGTACTTCCGTAGTTTACCTAACAAAATAGGATACCTTCTTGGATTGCCGTCCAAAAAGTTGGATATGATTATCTATTATGAAAGATATGTTGTCATCCAGCCTGGTATCGCAAAAAATGAAGAAGGGGAACCGCTTCAAAAAATGGACTTCTTAACGGAAGAAGAGTATTTAAATGCTTTGGAAGCTATTCCAGTGGAAAACCAATACTTGGAAGACAGCGACCCAAATAAATTCATCGCTAAGATGGGTGCTGAGTGTTTAATTGAATTGTTACAGCGTATCGATCTTGATACATTGTCTTTTGAATTACGTCACAAAGCAAACAACGAAACGTCTAAACAACGTAAAACGGAAGCGTTAAAACGTCTTCAGGTTGTTGAAGCGTTGCGCGATGCAAATAAAAACCGTGAAAACAAACCAGAGTGGATGATTATGAAGGTGGTACCAATTATTCCACCAGAATTACGTCCATTAGTACCACTAGATGGTGGTCGTTTCGCAACATCAGATTTAAATGATCTTTACCGTCGTGTAATTATTAGAAACAATCGTCTAAAACGATTAATGGAAATTAAAGCTCCGGAAGTAATTTTACGTAATGAAAAACGTATGCTTCAAGAGTCTGTAGATTCTTTATTCGATAACACGCGTAAATCTTCAGCAGTAAAAACTGATAGTAACCGTCCATTAAAATCACTTTCAGATTCATTGAAAGGGAAGCAAGGACGTTTCCGTCAAAACTTACTTGGTAAGCGTGTGGATTATTCAGCACGTTCGGTAATTGTTGTAGGACCGGAATTGAAGCTTTTTGAATGTGGTATTCCTAAAGATATGGCTGCTGAATTGTACAAGCCTTTCGTAATTAGAAAATTAATTGAGAGAGGAATTGTAAAAACAGTTAAGTCTGCTAAGAAAATTATTGATAAAAAAGAGCCAGTAGTTTGGGACATCCTTGAAAATGTATTAAAAGGGCATCCTGTAATGCTTAACCGAGCTCCTACTCTGCACAGATTGGGTATCCAAGCTTTCCAACCAAAATTAATTGAAGGGAAAGCAATACAATTACACCCATTGGTATGTACTGCCTTTAACGCCGATTTTGATGGTGACCAGATGGCGGTTCACCTTCCATTAGGACCAGAAGCAATTTTGGAATGTCAGTTATTGATGTTGGCTTCTCATAATATTTTGAACCCTGCAAACGGTTCGCCAGTTGCAGTTCCTTCTCAGGATATGGTTTTGGGTCTTTATTATATGACCAAGTTAAGAACCTCTACCAAAGACGTAAAAGTAAAAGGTGAGGGATTAACATTCTATTCAGAAGAAGAAGCAGTAATTGCTTACAATGAGAAGCGAGTAGATCTTAATACACAAATTAAAATTCGTACTAAGGATTTCAATGAAGAAGGCGAATTGGTTTATCAAATTATCGAAACTACCTTAGGTAGAGTGATATTTAACCAAGAAGTACCAGAAGAAGCTGGATATATTAATGAAGTATTAACCAAAAAGTCACTTCGTGATATTATTGGTAGAATTCTTAAAGTTACTAGCGTACCAAAAACAGCTGCTTTCCTTGATGAAATTAAAACATTAGGTTACAAGTTTGCATTCGAAGGTGGATTGTCTTTCAGCTTAGGAGATATTATTATCCCTGAAGAAAAGCAAACCATGATTGAAGACGCAAACAAACAAGTTGATAGTATTGTAGGAAACTATAATATGGGACTTATTACCAATAACGAACGTTACAACCAAGTAATTGATATTTGGACAGCAACCAACGCTGAATTAACGGAACTTTCTATGAAACGTATCCGTGAAGATCAGCAAGGGTTTAACTCTGTGTATATGATGCTTGACTCTGGAGCGCGTGGTAGTAAAGAACAGATTAGACAGCTTACCGGTATGCGTGGATTGATGGCAAAGCCTAAAAAATCGAACTCTGGTGGTGGCGAAATTATTGAAAACCCGATTCTTTCTAACTTTAAGGAAGGACTTTCAATTCTTGAATACTTTATCTCTACTCACGGTGCACGTAAAGGTCTTGCCGATACAGCACTTAAAACGGCTGATGCAGGTTACTTAACGCGTCGTCTGGTAGATGTTTCACAAGATGTTATTATAAACGAAGTAGATTGTGGTACATTAAGAGGTATTGAAGTTTCGGCATTAAAGAAGAATGAAGAGGTAGTTGAAACCCTAGAAGCGAGAATAATTGGTCGTATTGCATTGAATGATGTAATAAACCCACTTACTAAAGAAGTCTTGGCAACCGCAGGTGAGCACATTTCAGAAGAAACAGCTAAAATTATTGGCGACTCTGCTGTAGAAAGTGTTGAAGTGCGTTCTGCATTAACGTGTGAAGCTAAAAAAGGAATTTGTTCTCAATGTTACGGCCGTAACCTTGCAACCAATAAGATGGTTCAACGAGGTGAAGCTGTTGGTGTTGTAGCTGCTCAGTCTATTGGTGAGCCGGGTACACAGTTAACATTGCGTACCTTCCACGTGGGTGGTATTGCAGGTAACATTTCAGAAGAAAACAAACTTGTTGTTAAATACGACGGTAAAGCTGAGATTGAAGATTTAAAAACGGTTAAAGGTGAAGATGCTGAAGGTAATGAAGTAGATATTGTAATCTCTCGTACTTCAGAAATTAAATTAACCGATCCTAAAACTGGAATTACCTTAAGTAACAACAACATTCCTTACGGTTCTACACTATACATTAAAGATGGTGCTAAGCTAAAAGAAGGTGATGTTGTTTGCCAGTGGGATCCATATAACGGTGTGATTATTTCAGAATTTGCTGGTAAGATCAAGTACGAGAATATCGAACAAGGTGTTACGTATCAAGTTGAAATAGATGAGCAGACCGGATTCCAAGAAAAAGTAATTTCAGAAACTAGAAATAAAAAGAAAATACCAACACTTCAAATTTTAGGTAAAAAAGATGAAGTTATCCGTTCGTACAACTTGCCAGTGGGTGCCCACTTAATGGTTGATGATGGCGATAAAATTAAGATTGGTAAAGTACTTGTAAAAATACCTCGTAAATCATCAAAAGCTGGTGATATTACCGGTGGTCTTCCACGTGTGACCGAGTTATTTGAAGCACGTAATCCTTCAAATCCTGCTGTAGTAAGTGAGATTGATGGTGTTGTTTCTTTCGGAAAAATTAAACGTGGTAACCGTGAGATTATCGTTGAGTCTAAGCTAGGCGAAATCAAAAAGTACTTGGTAAAGTTATCTAATCAAATTCTTGTACAAGAAAATGATTATGTACGTGCCGGTATGCCACTTTCAGATGGATCTATTACTCCTGAAGATATTTTACGTATTGAAGGACCTTCAGCAGTACAGCAGTACTTAGTGAATGAAGTTCAAGAAGTATACCGTCTACAAGGTGTAAAAATTAACGATAAGCACTTTGAGGTAGTAGTACGTCAAATGATGCGTAAAGTACGTATTGTTGATAGTGGTGACACTACATTCTTAGAAAATCAATTAGCTCATAAAGATGATTTTATTGAAGAAAACGATAAAATCTTCGGAATGAAAGTAGTTGAAAACGCTGGAGATAGTGATACTTTAAAAGAAGGACAGATTGTAACACCACGTGAGTTACGTGATGAAAACTCAATCTTGAAACGTAATGATAAAGCACTAGTTGAAGCTAGAGATGCAATTAATGCAACTGCAACTCCTATATTGCAAGGTATTACAAGAGCATCGCTACAAACTAAATCTTTTATCTCTGCGGCTTCCTTCCAGGAAACTACAAAGGTATTAAACGAAGCTGCTGTAAGCGGTAAAGTTGATACTCTTGAAGGATTGAAAGAGAATGTTATTGTAGGTCATAAAATACCAGCAGGTACCGGAATGCGTGAATACGATTCTATAATCGTAGGAAGCAAAGAGGAGCTTGAAGAAATGACTCGCGAAAAACAAGAAGTGAATTACAACTAATACGTTGTATTATATACATAAGTAAAGAAAAATCCCGTTCAAACGGGATTTTTCTTTTATATTTAGTTATCAATAATCATTTATGTGGCTTTGTTAAGTAAAGCTACAAACATTAATAAGAGATTTAAACCTATGTCAGACGATAAAAAAAAGCAAAAGCAAGGACAAATAAATATAGAACTAGATGAGAGTACAGCGCAAGGTATTTACAGCAACTTGGCTATAATCAATCACTCCCAATCTGAATTTATAGTAGATTTTGTTAGTATTATGCCGGGTGTGCCTAAAAGTAAAGTAAAGTCTAGAATAATATTAACGCCTCAACATGCAAAAAGACTTTTGAGAGCGTTAAATGATAACATTCAACGATTTGAGAAGGCGCACGGTGAAGTAGAAGAACAAGAACAACCTACTATGCCTTTAAATTTTGGCCCTACTGGTGAGGCTTAATTGAACAGATTATAAGTATTAAAGTACCCTACTTAAATTCGCTTACAAAATGCAATTTTATGTTAGGGTATTTTGTTTGTGTCATTTGTAAAGTAAAGGCAGAATCTGCAAAGAACACCAATTGGTTTCTTTTGTCTTTTGCCAAAAACTTTGCTTTTACACGCTTAAATTCTTTAAATTCTTCGCTTTTAGGATCTTTTGGTTCAACCCAACATGCTTTATGTACATTAAGGTTCTCATAGCGACAAGAAGCTCCATATTCGTGCTCCAATCGATATTGAATTACTTCAAATTGAAGAGCACCTACAGTTCCTATTACTTTTCTTCCGTTTAATTCTAAGGTGAATAGTTGTGCAACCCCTTCATCCATCAATTGATCAATCCCTTTTTCTAGTTGCTTGCTTTTCATAGGGTCTGCATTATTGATGTACTTAAAATGTTCCGGAGAAAAGCTGGGAATACCTTTATATTGCATTTCTTCACCTTCTGTAAGGGTGTCACCAATTTTAAAATTACCTGTATCGTGAAGGCCTACAATATCACCTGGATAAGAAATATCTACAATTTGTTTTTTTTCGGCAAAAAATGCATTGGGGCTAGAAAATTTAAGTTTTTTTCCATTTCTCACGTGTAAATATGGAGTGTTGCGTTCAAAGGTACCAGATACAATTTTTACAAACGCAAGACGGTCACGATGCTTAGGGTCCATATTTGCGTGTATTTTAAACACAAAACCTGTAAAATCTTTTTCATCGGGTTTTACTAAGCGTGTATCACTTTCCTTTGGTCTTGGTTTTGGGGCAATTTCTACAAAACAATCTAATAACTCGCGTACCCCAAAATTATTTAATGCGGAACCAAAGAAAACGGGTTGTAGTTCTCCATTAAGATATTCTTCTCGATTAAATGTAGGGTAAATATCAGCAAGTTCTAGTTCTTCTCTAAGTGTTTCAGCAGATTCGCTTCCTATTAATTCATCGAGTTGTGGATTGCTTAAATCCTCAATTTCAATAGTTTCTTCAATGTTTTTTCGGCTACTGCCACTAAAAAGGTTTACGTTTTTTTCCCAGATATTATAGATTCCTTTAAAATCATATCCCATCCCAATTGGAAAACTCAATGGGGTAACGCGTAAGTTTAATTTTTGCTCAATTTCGTCTAATAATTCAAACGCGTCTTTACCTTCACGATCCATTTTATTAATAAAAACAATCATGGGTATGTTACGCATTCTACAAACTTCAACAAGTTTTTCGGTTTGAGCTTCAACACCTTTTGCCACGTCTATTACAACAATAACACTATCTACTGCTGTAAGTGTCCTAAACGTGTCTTCTGCAAAGTCTTTGTGACCGGGAGTGTCTAGGATATTAATTTTAATTCCTTCATATTCAAACGCTAATACAGATGTAGCAACTGATATACCACGTTGCCTTTCAATCTCCATGAAGTCACTTGTGGCTCCCTTTTTAATTTTATTACTTTTTACGGCTCCAGCTTCTTGAATTGCACCTCCAAAGAGTAATAATTTTTCGGTTAAAGTGGTTTTACCTGCATCTGGGTGAGAGATAATTCCAAAGGTTCTTCTGCGTTCTATTTCCCGTTTAATTGACATGGATTGATTTCTAAATTTGATGGCAAAGATACGTGTTTTTAAAGTAGTTTTTTAGGGTGTTTTAAAGAGTTTTAAAAACAAAAATTCCCACAAAATAAAACGCTCTCATCCTAGTGAAAACCGATATTCTACGTAGTTATACGTATATATGTTTCCTACAAAAAAAAGGGTTAAAAAGTAAAAAATATTGTAGTTCACCGAGAATATTCAACATTTAGGCTAATAGTTGCTTTTTAGTAAGATTTTAACATTTTTTCCTACGTATCTTAGCACTCAGAAAGCGATTAAGTAATCTATTGTGAAGGTTCATTTATATACCAATAATTTTAGATATTCCTCTACTGAATTTCGTTTTATCCAAATCAAATTAATAATGTAACCTATAGAGTTGAAAGGATGATGTTCTTTTGCTAGAAGTTATTTTAATGAAGATTTAAGTTATAGTTAATGATAAAATTATGAATACTAATAAAATTCAAGCTTATGTATAAAATAATTACTAAATTATTTACTTCTGATAAGAGGTTTTTAATAGGTCTCATTTTAATAGTTTGCTTGGGTAGTCAAGGATTTGCTCAGGTGAAAACCTCTACAGATGAGGGAGAAGTAGTATTACCTTATACTCAAGAGTATTTGGATCAATACAATGCAGAATTAGACAAAAAGGCTGCTAAGCATAATACCTTGTTTCGTTCTAAATCTAAAGCACAAGCGTTGCATAACCATTCAGAATCTAGAAATGTAGGTGGTTGTAACTTGATTACGTGTGGTTCTTTTGAAAAAGGGGATGTAAGCGGAGGAACTTTTCGTACTGCTATTGGTGGAACAAATGGTCAATATCAAGCAGATGCAAGATATACGTGTTGGGATGATAACGGTACAGTAGATTGGTCTGAAGGACAATATATTTCATATTCAACAACAAATTCAAACTCAGTTTATCCTGGTATAATTGAGCCTTCAACTTATGATGGAGGCGGTTTTGCTATATTTTCGTTTAGAAATGAATCTATAGAGCAAACATTATCTGTTATACCAAATACTGTGTATACGGTATGTTTTGAAATAGCTGTTATACCTCGTTATGCTACAGTTAATAATAATAATAGTGGTGGGCAAATTTTGGAGTATAGACCAAATTTACAATTTGGTGTTAGAAACGGAGCTGTTGTGGTTAGTGATCCACTTACTTATACCGATGATGACCTTATTCAGCATCCTACAAGTGATTTTCCGTCTAGATTATCTTTCTCTACTACGGGACCAAACCAAAACCCTGGAGGATGGACTGAGATAAACCCATACTGGGAAAACAGATGTATAACTTTTAGAACAGGACCTTCAGCAAATTCTGTAGAGGTGTTTTATAAAACCGGAAACCCGGGAGAATCTGTAGTTTTAGTAGACGGTTTAAGACTGTCTGTTGAAGGTTATGCAAACTCTCCAGAACTTTCTGTTACTGCAAAAACGTATTGCGAACCTACTCAGGTTCAGCTGAATAGTTTTGTTACGTCTACAACACCTACTGGTGCTGAATTGAGATGGAGTGCTAATGCAGATTTAAGTAACCCTCTTCCTAGTAATCCTACAGTAACAACTCCTGGTGAGTGGTATGCTTATTATTATAATCCAGATTTAGGGTGTACTTCGCCTTCGCGAAAACTTACATTAACTAATTCTGATATAGCTATCACAAATACTAAGAAAGATGTTACTTGTTTTGAGGGTAATGATGGAGAAATCGATATAACTGTAACTGGAGGATCTTCGTCTTATACATACGCTTGGACAACTAATGATGGTAGTGGCTTAAACCCTACAGCAGAAGATCAAACTGGATTAACTGCAGGAACTTATAAAGTAACTGTAGATGACGGTATATGTACCATTGATAAAACTATTGTGATAACTCAACCCGATCAAATTGATGTTGAGGCCAACGAATATAATCCATTATGTGATAATGGAAATGAAATTGTTTTAACAGGAGTACCAACAAACTCAAACGGTGAATGGACCGGAACCAATGTTGTAGATAATGGAGATGGTACGGCAAGCTTTGATCCTTCTGGATTGAGTGGAACTATTACAGTGACTTATACCTACACAGACGGAAATAATTGTACAAATAGTGATACAGCAGACATTGTAATCAATGAATCTCCAGAGCCACCGATAAGTAACGGTGATATTGCAGAATGTAAAGAAGAAATTACACAAACACTTGATGCAAATGATGCAATTTCAGCAGCACCTGGTACTAGTATTGTTTGGTATACAGATGCTACCGGTAACTCAGTAGTTAACAATCCTATTCTTAATTCGGTAGGAACGGTTACCTATTATGTTGAAGCGATAAGTAATACAGGATCTTGTTCAAGTTCAGATAGAACAGCAGTTACTTTAACTATTTATAACTGTTCTATTTCAATAGAGAAAACAGCAAGTCCTAATAATACTCAAAATTGTAACACTATCGCTCCAGGCGAAATGATAACCTACACTTTTAAGGTTACAAACCTAGGAGACGTTGCAATAAATGATATTGAAGTAAATGATCCATTAATAGATACGGTAAACCCAGTACCAGGTCCAAACGGTGGTGACGCAAATAATAACGGAATTTTAGATGTTGGAGAAGAGTGGACTTATGAAGCAAGTTATGAGGTAACTCAACAAAATATTATTGATGGTCAAGTTGAAAATACTGCAACTGTCGATGGTACAGTTACTGGTTCATCAGCTTCTTACAATGTAACAGATACAGATTCAGTAACTGTAACACTTTGTCAAGATGCTGAAATATCTATTGTAAAATCAAGTACTAGTGAATCTCAAAATTGTCTTGACCTTAATGTTGATGATACCATTGATTATAAATTTGAAGTAACAAATGAAGGCGATGTTGATATCACGAATGTAGAAGTTATCGATCCATTATTCCAAGCTCCAAATCCTGTAGTTTCAATTACATTGGCTTCTGGAGATATAAATAATGATAATATATTAAATGTTGGTGAAGTATGGATGTTTGAAGCAACTTATACAGTAGATCAAGATGATATTGATGCTGGTCAAGTAGAAAATACAGCAAGTGTAAATGGAGAAACTGGATTAGGTTCAGTAAATGATACTAGTAACACTATTACAATTCCTATTTGTCAAGACGCATCGATAGCATTGATTAAGGAATCAGATATACAGATTGATCCGAACACGGGTTGTTACGGTGGAGAAGTAGGCGAGACGATCACCTATAGCTTCAAAGTAAAGAACACGGGAGATGTAACATTAACCAATGTGATGGTAACCGATTTAGTAGGCGGTGTAACGATGAGCGGTGGGCCTATTGCTAGTTTAGCACCGGGAGCAGAAGACACAGCCACCTTCACAGCGAGTTATGAATTAACCCAAGCTGATATAGATGCAGGATCATTTACCAACCGAGCGTTAGCCACAGGAACGCCACCAATCGGTGATGATGTAACCGATGAGTCAGACGACACGAGTTATACAGAAAACGGCGATACGGTAGT